>VFQQ010002926.1_pt1 | contig 17829 bp, 15 predicted proteins | sample 3512341 | NCBI WGS metagenome assembly VFQQ01 (sample SAMN10412373, study PRJNA504923) | tailings metagenome | isolation source: Relicate 2 Philex TSF1 revegetated site | place: Philippines: Tuba, Benguet | collected 2017-08-29 | reverse complement strand
TGGCTCCTTTGGCTCCACCTTTGGAGAAGCAAAGGTGGAAAAAGAAAATATTACCGGAATTTTGATTGTACCTGAAACATGATTAACAAAATTGAATGTTTTAGAAGCTTTTTAAGGGCTAACTATTTAATACAACTTCTTAAACCCAATTGCGTTACGCACCTCAATCATGGTTTTTTCTGCATTTACAGCAGCTTTTTCTGCACCCATTTTTGCAACTTTTGCCAGTAATACATCATCGTTTTTAATGTCGTTAATGCGCATTCTTACCGGAGTTAAAAAATTCACCATGTCTTCTGCCAACTGTTTTTTTAAATCGCCATAACGTATGGTACAATTGGCATAAGCTTCAACAAAATATTGCAACACATCTGGAGCACTTACCACCTTTATTAAATCGAATAAATTTTGCACAGGCGGTGTTGGAGGGGTATTAGGCTCGGTTGGCCCTAAATCGGTAACTGCCTTTTTAACTTTTTTAATTATTACTTCAGGCTCGTCGCATAGGTTTATAACATTTAATTCGCCATCGCTTTTACTCATTTTTCCGCCACCTTGCAAACCCGGAATTTTTACCAATTCCGCCCCATAATTAAACGCCACAGGTTCTGGAAAAACCGCTGCATTATAAATTCTGTTAAATCTATTGCCAAATGTTCTGGCCATTTCTAAATGTTGCTCTTGGTCTTTACCCACAGGCACTTTAGTTGCGCTATGTATAATAATATCGGCAGCCATTAAAACCGGATAAGTTAACAAACCGGCATTTATATTATTGGGTTGGGTTCTAACTTTATCTTTAAAACTAGCCACACGCTCTAACTCGCCCAAATAAGCATGCATGTTTAAAAGCAAGTAAAGCTCTGGAATTTGCGGCAAATCGCTTTGAATATACAAGGTACATTGCTCCGGATCTAAACCACAAGCCAAATATTCTGCCAAAACCGTTTTTGCATTTTTGTGCAAATCGGCCGGGTTTGGATGTGTTGTTAAAGAATGGTAATCGGCAATAAAAAAATAACACGCATACTGCTTTTGCATATTTACAAAATTCTTAACAGCGCCCATGTAATTTCCTAAATGCAAATTTCCGGTTGGCCTAATTCCACTAACAACAATCTCTTTGGTCATGCTTATTGTATTAAAGTTGCAAACATAAATTTAATTACGCTAACTCAAAAAAACAAAACCAATAAAATGGCCTACTACTTTTATAATTCTGCTTGAACCTACACTTGCAAAACAATCTATTTATAACAGTGCTAAGCGGCTAGTTTTATTAAAAATTGCGACTGGTTTTTTAATGGTAAGCCAGAATTAACACAAAAACTTGCATATTAGGGATATTATGCTTTAATTTGCAGCTGTAAATAATTAAAAGAGGGGGCGGTTAGTCCCCTCTTTTGTTAATTGTACCTTTAATTTTGAATATTGTAGAACAAATAAAAACCTGGGGAGCGGAATTTTTACCACAAGACACCTTTGTGGTAGATGTGGAATACAAACCTACCGGCAAAAAACTGGCTGTTTTTCTTGATGCAGACTCTGCATTAACCATAGATCAATGCAGAAAATTTAACAGCTTTTTATCTGAAAAACTGGATGAAGTTGACTTTGGTGATGGTAAGTACACATTAGAAGTTTCGTCGCCCGGTGTTGACAGACCTTTAAAACTGTTTCGCCAGTACCATAAACATATTGGCAGAGAGTTAGCGATAAAATTGTTGGCTCAAACCGAATTAACCGGAAAGCTTACCGAAATTACCGAAAACGCCATTGTTTTAGAATTAAAAGACAGTAAAAAAGGCTACAAAACCAAAACACCAACTTTAAAAGAAATTGATTTTAAAGACATTGATAACGCAACAGTTCAAATAAGTTTTAACTAAAATACAACAGCAATGAATAGTGTAGGATTAATAGACTCGTTTAGTGAGTTTAAAGAGTTTAAAAACATAGATAGAGCCACCATGCAACGTGTGCTTGAAGATGTATTTAGAACAATGCTGAAAAAAAAATACGGCAAAGACGATAATTTTGACGTAATTATTAACGACAAAAGCGGCGACTTGGAAATTTGGAGAAACCGTGAAATTGTTCATGATGGCGAAGTGGAAGACGAAAATAGCCAAATAAATTACAGCGATGCCATTAAAATTGAACCCGATTTTGAAATTGGCGAAGAAGTAAGTGAAGAGGTTAATTTCTTTAAAGAATTTGGCCGCAGAGCTATTTTATCGGCCAGACAAACGCTACTTTCTAAAATCTTAGAATTAGAAAAAGACGAACTGTACAAAAAATACAAAGACCGAGTTGGCGAAGTAATTTCCGGAGAGGTTTACCAAATTTGGAAAAAAGAAATTATGGTTTTAGACGATGAGGGCAATGAACTTATTCTTCCAAAAACAGAAATGATTCCGGCCGACCACTACAAAAAAGGCGATAATATTCGTGCGGTGGTACTAAAAGTTGAAATGCTTAACGGTACACCAAAAATTACCTTATCGCGTACTTCGCCTGTATTCCTTGAACGTTTATTTGAGCAAGAAGTTCCTGAAATTATTGATGGATTAATTAGCATTAAGAAAATTGTTCGCGAACCTGGCGAACGTGCAAAAGTAGCCGTAGAAAGCTACGATGATAGAATTGATCCGGTAGGTGCTTGTGTGGGAATGAAAGGCTCTAGGATTCACGGAATTGTTAGAGAATTGCGTAACGAAAACATAGATGTAATAAATTTTACATCAAACTTATCTTTATTGGTTCAACGCTCTTTAAGTCCTGCTAAAATCAGCAATATTAAAGTAGATGACGATAAAAAACGTGTTTCGGTATTTTTAAAACCCGACCAGGTTAGCTTGGCCATTGGCAAAGGTGGGTTTAATATTAAACTAGCCGGTAAACTAGCAGGTTTTGAAATAGATGTTTATAGAGAAGCAGATGAAGTAGAAGAGGATATCGAATTGGATGAATTTTCTGACGAGATTGATGGATGGATTATTGATGAACTAAAAAATATTGGATGCGATACTGCTAAAAGCGTATTAAACCATACTGTAGAAGACTTGGTGCGTAGAACAGAACTTGAAGAAGAAACCGTTTTGGAAGTGCGCCGTATTTTACAAAGCGAATTCGAATAATATGCAGTTAGCGTAACAACCATGTAGCCACGGCTAACATATTGCCAAAATCGGGTAAAGGCCTGAAAATACTGGTAATTAGTGTTGTTTACGCATTAGTTAATGGTATTTTCAGGCCTTTAATTTTTAGATTATTTTTTTTATAAGCATATTTGCAAAATACACAAAGCCCAGAATGAGCGAAACAACAGGTACAAAAAGATTCTCAAAAGTAGCCAAAGACATAGGAGTTGGAATTTCAACTTTGGCCGAACACCTTAATAAAAAGGGTTTTAATGTTGATGCCAACCCTAACTATAAAATTACAGATGAAATGTATGCCATCTTAGAGGCCGACTTTCAATCTGAGGCGAAAGTGCGCAAAGAAGCCGACCAATTAGGTAAAGATAAAACAAAACCTAAAAACGTTGTAATAGAGGCCAAAGTAAAAAAGCCAATTATTGTAGAAGAAGAACCGGAAGAAGAAGATGCGGTGCTAATTAAAACCGAACTGGTTAATACCACAGAAACCAAAACTACCGTTGTATCTCCCGAACCGGAAACTAAAACCAAAGAAGTTGTAGTACTTGATAATACTGCTCCGGTACCTGTTATCGAAAAACCTGTAGTAGAAGAAATTCCTGAGGTTATAACAACAGAAGTGGTTAATGAAATAGCAGATACAACTGCGCCAGCCGAAGAACAAACCGGTAAATTTAAAGTAGTAGGTAAAATAGACCTAGATGCACTGAAAAAACCTTCTAAAAAAGGCAATAAAGACAAAAAAGAAGCGCCTGCTAAAACAAAAACCGACAAAGAAGAAAAAGTAATTGCGGTTGAACCAACGCCTGAAGTATTAGAAAATAACTCTACAAAAACACCAGCAATTGAAGAAAACGTTGTTGAAACCCCAACCGAACCGGAAGTTAAAATTGAGGAATCGGCTAAAGTTGAACCAACTGTTCAAGTAAAAGAAGTAAAATATGAAAAACTGGATGGCCTAAAAGTATTGGGTAAAATTGTACTACCTGTTGATCCTCCGGCAAGAAAACCTGTAGCCTCAAGTGATGATGCTGCAAATAAGAAAAAACGTAAGCGCAAAAATGTTGGTTCAGACAATAACCAAAAAGTTGATATAAACAAAACTGTTGGCGAAAACAGGCCAAAAGATAAAAACAAAGAATTTAAAAAAGATAACCGCAACTTTAAAGGTAAAGGAAGACCGGTAGCCGACGAAAAAACAGAAATTTCTGAAAAAGAAATTCAAGATAAATTAAAAGAAACACTTGCCAGGTTAAGTCCGGGTAGCAAAAAACCAAATATTGGAGACATCCGATCGAGGTTGCGTAAAGAAAAACGCGATGCGCATGCCGATAGACGTGATGAGGCCATGATGGCCGAAGAACAAGACCAAAAAATTCTTAAAGTTACAGAATTTGTAACTGCCAACGATTTGGGCAAGATGATGAATGTTAACATTGCACAAATTATTAGTGCATGTATGAGCCTGGGCATGATGGTTTCTATTAACCAACGTTTAGATGCCGAAACCATTACCATTGTTGCCGAAGAATTTGGTTACACCGTTTCTTTTGTAACTGCCGATCAACAAGAAGAGATTATAGAAGAATCGGACGACCCTGCATTGCTTACGCATCGCCCTCCTATTGTAACCGTTATGGGTCACGTAGATCATGGTAAAACATCATTACTCGATTATGTGCGCAGAGCAAATGTAGTGGCAGGCGAAGCCGGTGGTATAACCCAGCACATTGGAGCATATGAAGTAAAATTAGAAAGCGGCAAAAAAATAACTTTCCTCGATACACCGGGTCACGAAGCTTTTACCGCTATGCGTGCACGTGGTGCTAAATTAACCGATATTGTAATTATTGTAATTGCAGCCGACGATAGCGTAATGCCTCAAACCAAAGAAGCTATTAGCCACGCGCAAGCTGCCGGTGTGCCTATTGTATTTGCAATAAATAAAATAGACCGCGATGGTGCTAACCCTGATAAAATTAGGGAACAATTGGCCGGTATGAATATTCTTGTAGAAGATTGGGGTGGAAAATTCCAATGCCAAGAAATATCTGCTAAAAAAGGAATTGGCATTACCGAATTGCTTGAAAAAGTATTGCTTGAAGCCGAAATGCTTGAACTAAAAGCCAACCCTAACAAAAAAGCAGTGGGTAGTGTTATAGAAGCAACACTCGATAAAGGTAGAGGTATTGTTACTACAGTTATGGTACAAGCCGGTACGTTACGAGTAGGCGACCCAATTCTTGCCGGTACAAATAGCGGTAAAGTTAGGGCTATGTTCGACGAACGTGGCAAAAAACTAGAACTTGCCGGACCAAGTACGCCAGCCGTTATTTTAGGTTTTGATGGCGCACCGCAAGCAGGCGATAAATTTATTGTTACCGAAAGCGAAACCGAAGCGCGTAATATTGCAAACAAACGTACACAGTTATTGCGCGAACAAGGCTTAAGAACTCAAAAACATATTACACTTGATGAGATTGGCCGCAGATTGGCAATTGGTAACTTTAAAGAGTTAAAAGTAATTGTTAAAGGCGACGTGGATGGCTCGATAGAAGCTTTAAGCGATTCGCTTATTAAGCTTTCTTCTGATGAAGTTCAAGTAAGTGTAATTTATAAAGCAGTTGGACAGATTTCTGAAAGTGATGTAATGCTTGCCTCAGCTTCTGATGCAATTATCATTGGCTTTAATGTACGCCCTAGTGCCCAAGCCAGAAAACTTGCCGAAACAGAAAGTATTGATATTAGACTTTATAGTATTATCTACAAAGCTATAGAAGAAATTAAAGCTGCTATAGAAGGTATGCTTGCTCCGGAAATTGAAGAAAAAATAATGGGCAATGCCGACGTAAGAGAGGTATTTAAAATTAGTAAAGTGGGTGCAGTTGCGGGTTGTATGGTTACAGATGGTAAATTATTTAGAAATAGCCGCGTAAGATTAATTAGAGATGGTGTAGTTGTTTACACAGGTGAATTAAGCACACTTAAACGTTTTAAAGACGATGTTAAAGAAGTTGCCAGCGGATACGATTGCGGTTTAACCATTGCAAACTTTAACGATATTAAAGTGGGCGACCAAGTAGAAGCATATGATGAAGTAGAAGTAAAACGTAGCTTAAAATAATTTTTAACCTATACGATAAAAAAAGGCTGTCTTTTAAAGGCAGCTTTTTTTGTTTTTTAGTCGAACCAACTGCGACGCTTTGGAATCTTTAAATCTTGTAACGCACCCGATTTTACGTTAATTTGAAAAAAGAAGTATTTAACCCCAAATGCCGAAAGAGGTGTCCAGTTAAATACAAATTGCCAGCAATGTAAATCTCTTCTTAAATCAACACCCAAATGCGATATGCGTTTGTTAATAAAATCGTAACCCGAATTATAGTTTACAAACCAATTTTTTGTTGGGTTAAACGTGCCACTAAAACTTAGGGTTTGGGTAAAATTGTTGCGGTTAAATAATAGCTCGTTTCTATAATCGTAGTTTATGGTATAATTAATGTTTAAACTCCAGCTAACATCTAACGGCAAATACCCATTGTTTTGCATGTAACTTTTGCGCTGCTCTTTAGCCTCTTTATTTTCGAAAGTAGCTTGGTTTATGCCCCAACTTAAACCCATATTGGCCGTTGTAAGCTTACCCGGAATTCCTTCTTTTGTTAAATAAAATTCGTTTACCCTTACCAATTGCTTAAAACCATTTACCTCATTAATTTGATTGTAGTATGGATCTAAAACAGCACTGCCGTTTATGGCTATAGATTTATACAACGTAGTAATGCCACTAATATTAATTAAGCTCAGCTTTAAGCTATCGGCAAAAATATTGTATGCGCCAGATAACCTTAAACTCTCTATAAGCTTAACTTTTTCAACAGTATTTGCAGAGTCTTTTTTCCGCCACTTCATTTCAAAGTTATTATCTAAACCAAAACCAATATTACCCTGACGCCCAAAACCCGGCCCACCAAACATAGCTTGTTCAAATATGCTATATTTTCTAGTTCTTCCTGTTGTATCTATTTGCACATCTTTATAAAATCCCCAACCGGGCCTGCTAAAGTCAGGAGAAAACGAAAAATCTAAGTTAGGATTTGCCACATGCCTTACAGCTGCTACCCTGCCCTTTTTAAATTGAACCAACCCATAAAAACGTGTTGTAATTCCTGTTCGCAATGAAAATTGGTAACCCCTTGCAAACTCATTTACACGTTGAATTTCTTCTCTTCGTGTTTCGGGGTTAAAGGTTCTTCTAATGGTAGAAAAAGTCCAACTCTCGTTGTAATCGCCACCAAATGAAACTGTATAAAACTTAAATAAATTAAATGAAGATTGAATAGGAATGCTATGCCTAAATCCATATCTAAATGTGGTATCGGAAAAACGTCTAAACTCATCGCCCGTTCGAGGACGCAATAAAATGCTATCTTTGGTTACAATATTATTTTGAAATAGACCAGTGTAGTTTACACTAATTTTTTCAAACCATTTATCGGCAGTTGGTTTTGATTTGGGTTTAAACGGCTGAAAAGAGGGCATGGTAAATGTTACATCGGGCAATGTTAAAGTTAAATCTCGTGTTTGGGTATTTTGAGCAGCCCTTGCATTGCTAGATAAGTTGTATTTCCCTTTTTTAAACGATTTGCTAAAATTAATACTTGATTGCAGCTGGTTATTAAAATTCTGATTGATATTAAAATTATTAAACGCCAAAGCCCTATTACCTGCTAATTGAACATTTGCTCCAAAATTGGTTCCCGGACGTGCTTTTGCATCCATGCGGTGCACCCAATTAAGTTGAAATGTACTAAATTCGTTATATGTTGGATCATCGGGCAATCCGCCTTGTTTATTTAAGGCATAATTAAAATTAAAATTACCGTTAAACCTGTATTTATAACTATAGTTTGAACGTGTAGCTAATGCCCAGCTTAAATTAGTAAAAATGTCTCCGGTTAAACTTAAATCTGCATGATCGCCTAAGCCAAAATAATAACCTCCGTTTGACAAGAAGTAGCCCCTCCCCGGAGAAAAACCATATACTGGAATAATTAACCCCGATTGCTGACCTCTTTTTAATGGGAACAAAGCAAATGGCACTGCAAGCGGCGTTGGTACGCCTTCTATCATCATAATGGCCGGCCCCGTAATGGCTTTTTTACCCGGAATTATTTTTATTTTATCGGCTAAAATATAAAAGTGCGGGTCGTCGGCATCGCATGTGGTATAATAAGCATAGCGGTTGTATAAATTACCATGTTCGTCTCGTTTAACCCTGGCCGATTTTATAAATCCTTCTCCCTCCTGCGTTTTTAATTCTTTTAGCAACCCACGTTTGGTAACAAAATTATAGTTTATTTCCTTGGCTTTATACTCATCGCTTCCCTGCTTAAAAACCGGCGTATTAACGTAATTTCCTAAAGAATCAAGCCGCCCCTGACTGCTAACTATATTCTTGGCTATATCAATTTTTATGTACTCAGATACGATGTTTAAATCTTCATAATCAACTTTTGAATCTGTAAAAAGTGTGGCAATTTTATCTTCTTCATTGTATACAATAGAATCTTTGGCAAAGTATTTGACTATAGACTTAATGGCTCCTGAGGTGCGTGGCAGGTAGTTTGAATCGTTTAGAAGACTATCCGAACTGTTGTTTTTTATCGACAAACTGCCGGTATCAGGTAAAATTGCTGTTGATTGTGTGTTATTTAGGTTTTGTTTATTATTACGAATGGCGTTTCTTTGCAATGAATCGCCATAATAGATTGTATTTTCTGTTTGGGCGGCAGTATATAAAGGAAAAACAGCTAAACAAATAACCAACAATGGCACATACCATAGGGTGCTAGACAAATTAAAAAATGATGTTTGTTTTAAATACAAGGTGGGCAAAGCTAATTAAACAAATTAATATCTCGAAATATGGAAAAATCGTGCCAATTTCGACGGTGTTACTGTTTGCTTTTATTTTTACCGGATTTAAAACAAATGGCATCACCAAACTTAATATAAATACCATTGTAATTGATGCCGGACATGGCGGCCACGACCCGGGGTGCCAATATTTTGGTTCAAAAGAAAAAGACATAACTTTAAAAATTGCACTTGAATTAGGGAAAAAACTTGAAGCAGCCTTGCCCGATGTTAAAATAATTTATACAAGAAAAACAGATAAATTTATTGGATTATACGATAGGGCTGCTATTGCCAACAGAAACCATGCAGATTTATTTATTAGCATACATTGCAACAGTAATCCTAAATCGGAGGTTAGTGGCAGCGAAACATATGTAATGGGTTTGCACAAAGCTACCGGTAATTTAGATGTGGCAAAACGAGAAAATGAGGTAATTACCTTGGAAGAAAATTATATAGAAAGATACGAAGGTTTTGACCCAAACTCGCCCGAATCGCATATTTATTTTTCTATGTTTCAAAATGCTTACATAGATCAAAGTATAAAGCTTGCGTCTAAAATTGAAAATCATTTGCCAAAAAATTCAAATCTAACCAGCCGCGGAGTTAAACAAGCCGGTTTCTTAGTTTTGTGGCAAACAAAAATGCCAAGTGTGCTTGTAGAAGTTGGATTTTTAAGCAACAGAAAAGACCATGAGTTATTAAGCAGTACAGAAGGCATTCAGAATATTGCCAAAAACCTTACCAACGCAGTTTTAGATTATAAAAAAGCTATTGAAATAAGCGGAAATTAATAAAATAAAAACATAAAAAATGGCCGCTATTACAGAAATAGCGGCCATTTTTTTAATTCTAAACACATAGTTTAATTTAGCGATGGCACTTTAAACTTACCACCTTTAACAATTATGGTTGCTTCACTTTCTTCTAATTGTAATGTACCCGAAAAAACGCCTTCAATAATTCCACCCGAATCAGATGGGAACTTAGTAAATGTAATTCGAATGCCCGACGTATCGCTGGCAGGAGTAGCAGTTGACTTAAAAATATTAAGCGTAGCGCTGGTATAATTTACAAAACTTTGTCGGTCGTTTTCATCTAAAACCATAGTTAAGCCATCTGCAAAACCGGTAGATGGACGTTTTAATTGAAACTGAAAAGAAGGAATTTTATTTGGAAAATCAAAAAAACCACCCAAATAGCCAAATTGTGGATTACTTGGATCGTCTTTGATAAAGTTTGCTGCCTTTAATACAACATCCTGTCCATTTATTTTGGCATAAATATAATAAGGAGGCAAGTTGGTTGGATTTCCACCCGTATCTACAGGGTTATTGTTGCCATTAGGATTTGTTGCTGTGTTTGTTTCTTTTTTACATGCCACCGAGAATATTCCCAATACCAACGTAATTAAAAGTACTTTTTTCATTGTTTATGCTTTACTTATTTATTATTCGAATCTGTGGGCCGTTTTATAAAGCTCTTCAGCTGGCAGATTTTTAAAATACTCGTAAGTAATTTTTAAACCCTCTGCCCTATCAACTTTTGGCTCCCAACCTAAAATTTTCTTTGCTAAAGTAATATCCGGTTGCCTTTGCTTAGGATCGTCTTTTGGCAATGGTTTGTGCGTTACTTTTTGCTGAGTACCTGTTAATTTTATGATCTCATCTGCAAATTGATTAATGGTAATTTCAGATGGATTTCCTATATTAACAGGACCTGCATAATCACTCATTAACAATCGATAAATACCTTCAATTAAATCGCTTACATAGCAAAAGCTTCTTGTTTGCGAACCATCTCCAAATACAGTTAAATCTTCACCTCGCAATGCTTGTCCAATAAAAGCAGGCAATACCCTACCATCATTTAAACGCATACGCGGACCATACGTATTAAAAATCCTTACAATTCTGGTTTCAACACCATGGTAAGTGTGGTATGCCATAGTTATTGCTTCCTGAAAACGCTTAGCCTCATCATAAACACCACGTGGCCCTACCGGATTAACATTTCCCCAATAATCTTCTGTTTGTGGGTGTACCAATGGATCGCCATAAACTTCAGATGTTGATGCAACCAAAATCCTGGCTTTTTTTTCTTTTGCCAAACCCAGGCAATTGTGTGTTCCTAACGAACCAACTTTTAGTGTTTGAATAGGTATTTTAAGATAATCTATTGGACTGGCAGGTGAAGCAAAATGAAGTATATAATCTAATTTCCCCGGTACATGAATAAACTTACTTACATCATGATGATAGAACTCAAATTCTTTTAACTTCATCAAGTGTTCTATATTCTTTAAGTCGCCGGTAATTAAATTATCCATGCCAATTACATGGTAACCTTCTGCAATAAACCTATCGCACAAATGCGAGCCCAAAAAACCGGCAGCGCCTGTTATTAATATTCTTTTTGTCATTTTAGTGGGTGTTTATTCCTATGCAGTGGTAAGTATATCCATTATCTTGCATTTCGTCTAAATCGTATATATTTCTACCATCAAAAATGGTTTTCGATTTCATTAATTTAGCCATTACTTTAAAGTTAGGACTTCTAAACTCAGGCCACTCGGTTACAACCAATAATGCATCTGCATCAATAATTGCATCGTATTGGTCTTTGCAATATTCTACTTGCTCGCCCAAAACCTTTTTAGCTTCATGCATAGCTACCGGATCGTATGTTTTAACATTGGCACCGGCATTTAACAAATGCTGTATAATAACCAACGATGGCGCTTCACGCATATCATCTGTTTTTGGTTTAAATGATAAGCCCCAAATACCAAATGTTTTTCCTTTAATAGCGCCATTATAGTGTTTCATTATTTTGTTAAACAAAACAGACTTTTGTGCTTCGTTTACATCTTCAACAGCATTTAAAATACGCATGTTGTAACCATTATCGGCAGCTGTTTTAATTAACGCTTTTACATCTTTAGGAAAACATGAGCCACCGTATCCAATACCTGGATAAATAAATTTTTGCCCAATACGTGGGTCGCTACCAATTCCCTTTCTTACAAGGTTTACATCAGCCCCCATAATTTCGCATAAATTAGCAATGTCATTCATAAAGCTAATTTTTGTAGCAAGCATGGCATTGGCAGCATATTTAGTCATTTCTGCGCTTGGCACATCCATAAAAATAATTGGATGCCCGTTTAATAAAAACGGCTTATACAATCTGCGCATAATATCTTCAGCCTTCTTGCTTTCTACGCCTATTACAATTCTATCCGGCCTTAAAAAATCATCTATTGCAGCTCCTTCTTTTAAAAACTCCGGGTTACTTGCAACATCAAACTCAAGCGTAGAATTGCGCTTATCTAACTCTTCTTTAACGGCAGATTTAACCTTTTGTGCAGTACCAACAGGCACTGTACTTTTTGTTACAACTACAATATAATCGTTAATATTTGCGCCTATTTCTTTAGCTACGCCAATAACATACTTTAAATCGGCCGAACCGTCTTCGCCAGGAGGTGTTCCAACTGCTATGAATGCAACATCGCAATCCTTTACCGATTCTGCTAAAGAGGTTGAAAAATGTAATCTACCTTTTTCAACATTTCGCAATACCATCTCTTCTAAGCCTGGTTCATAAATTGGCATAATGCCTTTTTTTAAATTTTCTATTTTCTTGCTATCAATATCAATGCAAGTTACATCGATACCAACTTCGGCAAAACATGTACCGGTAACTAATCCAACGTATCCGGTTCCTACAACAGCTATTTTCATTCTTGGTTGTGTTTAAATTTTACTTGGCGAAAATAAAGCTTTGTCAGACATAAAAAACTAATTTTTACTTCAAAAGTCAATAAAGTTTCAACAAATACGTGGTAATATGCTTAATATTGAACCCACATGGCAAAGAAACTTCCGTTAGGCATAGCAGCTTTTTTGTTTATTATAAACACAATAGCGCAAGAAAAAACCGACTTTTCTAACAAAATATTCAATTTTCAGTTTACATACGGTTATACAAATCCGGCCGGAAACTATGCTAAAATTTATGGCCCGCACAGCGCTTTAGGATTTGGTGGCATGTATAAAAGTAAAACCAATATCATGCTCAGCTTCGAGGGTAATTTTCTTTTTGGTTCAACCATAAAAGAAACCGGTATTTTTGATAATATTGTTACCAGCGGTGGCTTTATTGCAGGATCTTCCGGGTTTCCGGCAGAATATAGTGTGGCTATGCGCGGCTGGGCCGGACATGTTACAGCAGGTAAATTATTTCCGGTAAATAAATTCAATAAAAACCATGGCTTTTTAATCTCGGCTGGTGGCGGTTTTTTAAACCATCATATTGCCATTACTACCCAAAGAAATGATGTTGGCCCCTTAACCGATGAATACAAAAAAGGATACGACAGAAACAGCACCGGATTATTATTAAATGAATTTATTGGATACTATTTTAATAGTAAAAATCGCTTTATTAATTTTTATGGTGGCCTACAATTTCAACAGGCATTTACACGAAATATGCGTGGATATAATTATGACCAAATGGCATACGACAACCAAGTAAAAACCGACTTAAACTATGCCTTTAAATTTGGTTGGCTTATACCAATTTACATGTATACCAAAGACCAAGATGAATTTCATTTTAGATAAGTGATAGTATGGGCCACTTGTTGTACTTAGCAGTTGTTAAATTATATGTAGGCATAGTGCATGGTGTATCTCCTTTTAACAAACGTGCCAAAGAATTAATTGCAGGACAAGAAAACTGGTTTATTAAACTACAGAATCAATTAGTCAATAACAACAAACAAATAGCATGGTTTCATTGTGCTTCGCTAGGCGAATTCGAACAAGGAAAAACAGTTATGGAAGCTTTAAAAGAACAAGGCTTTGCCATTTTAGTAACTTTTTTCTCGCCATCGGGTTTTAAATACCGACATCAAGATGCAGTTGTTGATATTTATTCTTATTTACCTTTTGATAGCAAATTAAATGCTAAAAAATTCATAAACTTAGTTAAACCCAAAGTAGTATTATGGGTAAGGTATGATTTTTGGTTTTCATATATAAACGAATTGCATAAACAAGCAATTCCTACGTATTTAATTAGCGCCCTATTCCAACCCAATCAAATATTCTTTAAATGGTATGGTGGCTACCCTAAAAAACACTTGCTATATTTTAAACGAATATTCTGTCAAAACCAGCAATCGGTAAAATTGTTAAACAGGCATAGCATAACAAATGCTATGTGTACCGGCGATACTAGATATGATAATGTTTGGAAAAAAAGTAAAACCAACCAAACAGCAGAAGTTATTATATTTTTTAGTAAAGGTAACAGAGAAATAATTATTGCCGGTAGCAGTTATAAAACAGAAGAAGATTTGTTAGCAAGTGTATTTAACAATAAACAACACAAGCTAATAATTGCGCCTCATTATATTAACGAAGAGCGTATAAAAGAAATAGAGGAGAATTTTAAGACATTTAAAGTAATGCGATTTTCAAATGCATCTACAATTAAAAATCTGGCCGATTATGATGTTTTAATATTAGACAATATAGGAAATCTAACCTCGGCATATGCAGTAGCAAGTGTAGCATTTATTGGTGGCGGTTTTAGAAAAGGATATTTGCATAATATACTTGAACCAAGCGTGTATGGACTGCACATTTGCTTTGGGCCATTAATTGATAAATTTCCGGAAGCACAAGCTATGATTGAATTAGGCTTGGCTAAAACCATTAAAAACACAAAAGATTTAGCCATTTTCTTAGCTGAACCAACCAACGATAAAAAAGAGAAAATTAAAGCATTTATACAAAGCCAATTAGGTTCAACAGAAACAATAATTAAAAACATTAAAGCATAAAAAAAGCCGCAATATGCGGCTTTATATAGGTGTAATTAAAATTATTCAGCAGTTTCGGCAGTAGTTTCAGAACCTTCTGCTTTAGTAGTAGCTTTCTTACCACGTCTGGTTCTTTTAGCAGCGGTTTTAACTTCTTTAAGTAGATTTTCGTTAAAGTCTACAAATTCAATAATTGCCATTTCTGCATTGTCACCTTTACGGTTCATTGTTTTCAAAACCCTGGTGTATCCACCTGGTCTATCACCAATTTTTTGTGCAATTGCACCAAACAATTCAGTAACAGATTCTTTGTTTTTTAAGTAACTAAATACAACCCTACGAGAGTGTGTTGTGTCTGCTTTCGCTTTAGTAACTAGTGGCTCAATATACTTTCTCAAAGCTTTTGCTTTAGCAGTAGTAGTTTTTATTCTTTTATGAATAATAAGTGATGTAGCCATATTGGCAAGCAAAGCCTTTCTATGAGAAGCTGTTCTGCCTAAATGATTAAATGTTTTTCCGTGTCTCATCTCTGTAATTCTTTAATTCCGGTAAGTTTTACTCTTCGTTTAGTTTATACTTATTAACATCCATTCCAAATGTTAATCCTTTGTCGCGCACCAACTCTTCAAGTTCGCTTAAAGACTTTTTACCGAAGTTACGGAATTTTAATAAATCGGCAATATCATAAGCTACCAAATCAGATAAAGACTTAATATCTGCTGCTTTTAAGCAATTATACGCTCTAACAGAAAGATCTAGGTCAGATAGTGGTGTTTTTAAAATTTTTCTTACATGTAAGAAATTTTCGTCTACCTCTTGAATTGGTTCCTTAACTTGAGTATCAAGTGTAATCAACTCATCAGAGAATAACATAAAATGTTGAATTAATATTTTTGCAGCTTCTTTCAATGCATCTTCAGGATGTATTGAACCATCTGTAGAAATTTCTATGGTTAATTTCTCATAGTCGGTCTTTTGCTCAACGCGATAATCATCAACACTAAATTTCACATTCTTAATTGGTGTAAAAATAGCATCAATAGGAATTAAACCAATTGTTGCATCTTTAGGTTTATTTTCCTCTGCTGGTAAATAACCCCTGCCTTTATCGATAGTTAATTCAATTTCAAAATTAACTGAAGATTCCATGTTGCAGATTACAAGCTCAGGATTTAAAACTCGAAACGCATTAGTATGTTTAGAGATATCACCTGCTGTAAACTGTTCTTGACCTTTAATGGCAACGAAAATTCTTTCTAAGTCTTCGCCATCGTTAATCTTTTTAAACCTAACTTGTTTTAGGTTAAGTACAATTTCAGTAACATCTTCAATTACACCTTTAATGGTTGAGAATTCATGATCAACGCCGGTAATTTTTATTGCGGTGATTGCATATCCTTCTAAAGAAGAAAGTAAAATTCTTCTTAGCGAGTTACCAATTGTTACACCATAGCCTTTTTCCAAAGGTCTGAATTCGAACTGACCAAAAAAATCAGTTTCTTTGTGCATGATTACCTTATCAGGCTTTTGAAATGCAAGAATACCCATTTAGTTATTTATTATTTAGAGTATAATTCAACGATTAATTGTTCTTTGATGTTCTCAGGTATTTGATCTCTTTCAGGATATGCTAAAAAAGTACCTGACAAGCTGGCTGTATCAAAAGATACCCAATTGTATTTTTTTGAGTTTGAGCTTGCTAAATTCTCTGTTATAATTTCCAAAGATTTAGATTTTTCTCTAACTTCCACAATATCACCTGGTTTTAATTGGCAAGAAGCTATATTACATAAATTACCATTAACCAAAATATGTCTGTGAGAAACCAACTGTCTGGCCTGTGAACGTGTTTTTGCAATTCCCATTCTAAAAACGGTATTGTCTAAACGCGATTCTAAAAATTTAAGTAAGTTTTCACCTGTAATTCCTTTTTTACGGCTGGCTAACTCAAATGTTTTGTAGAATTGACGTTCTAAAACGCCATAAGTGTATTTTGCCTTTTGCTTCTCTCCCAATTGAATTGCATATTCAGTAGGTTTAGAGCGTTTTCTTGACGAACCGTGTTGTCCGGGAGGATAGTTTCTTTTATCAAGTACTTTATCCGGACCGAAAATCGGATCTTTAAATCTTCTTGCGATTTTTGATTTTGGACCAATATATCTTGCCATTTTTCCTTTTCTTTATCTAATTAAACTCTACGTGCTTTTGGTGGACGACAACCATTGTGAGGTAGTGGGGTGATATCAGTAATTGATAAAACATCTAATCCACTAGCTTGCAAGGTACGTATAGCAGATTCTCTGCCAGAACCAGGACCTTTTACAAAAACATCAATTTTTTTCATACCAAGGTCTACTGCAACTTTCGCACAATCGGCTGCGGCCGTTTGAGCAGCATATGGTGTGTTTTTCTTTGAACCTCTAAAACCCATTTTTCCGGCAGAAGCCCAAGATACAACTTGACCACTTGAATTGGTAATTGATATAATTAAGTTGTTAAAACTGGCTTTAATATGAGCCTGACCATGAGGCTCTATTACAACAACTCTTTTTTTAGTTACTTTTTTTGTATTTGCCATTTTATTTAATCTTATTTAGTAACCTTTTTCTTACCTGCAACTGTTTTACGTTTACCTTTTCTGGTACGTGAATTTGTTCTTGTACGTTGTCCACGAACAGGCAAACCTTTACGATGACGTAAGCCTCTATAACAACCAATATCCATTAAACGCTTAATGTTTAATTGGCGTTCAGAACGCAATTCACCTTCTACGGTAATTTTTTCGGTAATGTATTTACGAATTGCACTTAATTCGTCATCATTCCAATCTTGAACTTTTTTGTCAAAATCAATTCCACACTCGGTTAATATCAACTGAGCTGTTGAACGACCTATGCCAAAAATATAGGTTAA
>VFQQ010002925.1_pt1 | contig 17834 bp, 18 predicted proteins | sample 3512341 | NCBI WGS metagenome assembly VFQQ01 (sample SAMN10412373, study PRJNA504923) | tailings metagenome | isolation source: Relicate 2 Philex TSF1 revegetated site | place: Philippines: Tuba, Benguet | collected 2017-08-29 | reverse complement strand
ACCTGCACAAGGAGTTCGACCCCGACGACGGCGAGATCACGCGCACGCGCAAGCTGCGCCGCAACGTGATCGAGGATCGCTACGGCGTCGTCATTGACGCACTGTACGGCGGCGCCGGGACGGTCGTGATGAAGGCGCAGATCACCTACGACACCGGCGACACCGGCGTCATCGAGCGCACGCTCACACTGAGAAACCTCTGACCATGGACTGGGCCCTCTTCCTCGAACTGGCGATCAACGGCGCGCTCTCCGGGCTGATGTACTCGCTCGTCGCGCTCGGCATCGTGCTGATCTACAAGTCGTCGTCGGTGCCGAACCTGGCGCAAGGCGCGCTGGCGATGCTCGGCGCCTACGTCGTCCTGGCGGTCTTCGAGGTCACCGGAATGCCCATCCTCCTGGCGCTGCCCGTCGCGATGGTGGCGATGTTCGGCATCGGCATGGGCATCGAGCGCACGGCGCTGCGGCGGCTGGCCGGACGGCCGCTGGTGATGATCCTGATGATGACGCTGGCGCTGGACATCTTCGTGCGCGCCGCCACCCTGGTGGCCTGGGGCGGCACCAACCGCGTGCTGCCGCTGCCGATCTCGGTCGACCCGCTGTTCATCGGCCCGGTGCTGATCAACCGCAGCTACGTCGCGGGCGGTGTGATTGCGCTGCTGCTGTTCGGCTTCTTTGTCGTCTTCTTCCGCACCCGCATGGGCATCGTGCTGCGCGCCATCTCAGACGACTACACCGCATCGTGGTCGGTCGGGATCTCCGTCGAACGTGGCGTCGCGCTGTCATGGGCGATGTCGGCCGTGGTCGCCACGCTGGCCGGCGCGCTCTGGGGCTCGATCCAGGGCGTGGACCAGTCGCTGTCGCTGCTCCTGCTGATGGGCATCGCGGTGGCCGTGCTCGGCGGGCTCGACAGCATCGGGGGCGCCATCCTGGCCGGCCTGCTGCTGGGCATGTTCCAAGGTGTGGCCTCGGGCTACCTTGACCGCCTGGTCGGCGGCGGCAGCCGCGAGCTGGTGATCGCCGCGACCCTGGTGCTGACCATCCTGATCCGACCGCACGGCCTGTTCGGTCGCGAAGACATCCAGAGAATCTGAGAGCGCCATGTTCTACCGTCAAGCCGGCATCTTCCACACCAACTACCGCGGCGATCGCCAGCTGTTCGCGATCCCGTTCGATCGCTGGCAGATCGGCGTGCTGCTGGCCGTCGCGCTGGCATTGCCCGCCGTCGTCGGCTCCCTCTACATGAAGAGCTACGTCCTGCCGTGGCTCATCTGGACGGCGGCCGCACTCGGCCTGAACCTGATCCTCGGCTGGGCCGGGCAGTTCCACTTCGGCTACGCGGCGATCATGGGCATCGGCGCCTACACGGCGGTGCATGCCACGCTCCACCGCATTCCGTTCGAGATCGCGCTGGTGCTGGCCGGCGGGGTGGCAACGGTCATCGGCTGCGCCTTCGCGATCACGGCGCTGCGCGTGCGCGGCCTGTACCTCGCCCTGAGCACGCTGGCCCTGCAGTTCGTGATGGACTGGGTCATCAACAAGGTCCCGGCCGTCAGCGGCGGCACGCAGGCCACGATCCAGGCACCGCCCCTGCGGCTGCTGGGCATGCCGGTCACCTCGGACGCCGGGCTGTACTACGTCGCTCTGGTGTGGTGCGTGCTGGTCACCCTCTTCATGCTGAACCTGCGCCGCACCGGCCTGGGCCGGGCCTTGGTGGCGGTGCGCGAGAAAGACTTCGCCGCCGCGGTCATCGGCGTGAACAGCTTCTACTACAAGCTGGTCGCGTTCGCGATGTCGTCGTTCATCGGCGGCATCAGCGGCGCGATTCTGGTGTTCTGCTTCTATCACGCGGTGACGCCGGAACAGTTCGCCGTCAACGTGTCGATCCAGGTGCTGGCGATGGTCATCGTCGGTGGCCTGGGCAGCGTCATCGGCTGCTACTTCGGTGTCGCCTTCATCCTGCTGCTGCCGGGCATCGTCTCCAACATCATCTACGCCGGCGCACAGGCGATGGACCTGAAGATCGGCATCGAGCTGCTGGCACACATCCCGGCGGTCCTCTACGGGATCCTGATCATCGGGTTTCTCCTGTTTGAACCGCTCGGCCTGGCCAAGATCTACAACAACCTGCGCAACTACTTCATCTTCTGGCCCTTCGGCTACGCGCGAAAGTAGCCGCCTCGCTTCCCACCCCATTCACCCGAGGAGACCCTCATGTACCGCAAGCTGAAACTGATGCTGGGCGCCGCCGCCCTGGCGCTGGGCGTCACGTCGGCCCATGCCGCCGACCCCGTGCGCTTCGCGCTGTGCTACGACCTGACCAAGGCCTACACCTTCATCACGCCGCAGATCGTGCAGGCGGTGAAGGACTACGCCGCCCTGCTCAACTCGAAGGGTGGCCTCGACGGCACACCGATCGAGATCATTGCTCAGGACCATGGCAACGAGCCGCAGCGCGGTATCGAGTGCTACGAGCGGGTGAAGGGCCAGGCGGTCACCGTCGACTTTCTGTCAACGCCGGTCTCGCGTGCGGTGCTGCCCCGCGCGATGAAGGACGGCGAGGTGATGATCCAGGCGCTGGCCGGACGGGGCGACGCCGTCGACGGCGACGTGTTCAAGTGGGTCTACACGCTGGGCCCGACCTATTGGGGCCAGGCCGCCAACATCGTCGGCTACTACAAGAAGGCCGCCGGCGGCAGCCTCAAGGGCAAGAAGATCGCGTTCCTGTACATCGACTACCCGTTTGGACAGGAGCCGATTCCGGTTCTCAAGGAACTGCAGAAGCGCGAAGGTTTCGAACTCGAGCTCTTCCCCTACCCCCTGCCCGGCAACGATCAGTCGTCCGCCTGGTCGCAGATCCGCCGCTACCAGCCCGACGTGGTCATCCACTGGGCGTTCTCGGCCATGCACGTCGTCGCCGCCAAGGAGGCCAAGCGCAATGGCATCGGCTTGGACAAGGTGATCAGCGTGAACTGGTTCAACGAAGTGGACCTCGCCAACATCGGCGCTGACAACGCCAAGGGCCTGCGCCGTTCGGCCACCGTGGTCAGTGGCACGGATCACCCTCTCCTCAAGGACATCCAGCGCGAGCTGTACGCCAAGGGCAAGGGCAACGGTGATCCGAAGTTCCTTTCCGACATCTACTACGCCACCGGGCTCTCGATCTACGCGCCCGTTTTCGAGGCGGCCCGCCTGGCGCTGAAGAACGAGAAGGCGCCGCTCACGGCCGAGAAGATGCGCAGGGGCCTGGAGAGCCTGAAGGACTTCAACGCCGGGGGCTTGCTCCCGCCCATCACCGTCACGGCCAAGGACCATGGCGGTGGGGGCCGCACCCGAATCGAGATGTGGGACGGCTCGAAGTGGGTGCCGCAAAGCGACTGGAGTTCCGACTACAACGACATCGTCTGGAGCACCGTGAAGCAGCACTCGGCCGAGTTCGCCAAGTCCACGGGGCAGTGAGATCGAGCAGACACGCACCGGCACCAGCCGGTGCCCGAACCAGGAGCACCTGACATGCGTTCCACCCTGACCCGGGCGTTCGCTTCGGCGGCGCTGATGCTGGCTTCGCTGGGCGCCCACGCGGCCGACCCGGTGAAGTTCGGCCTTTGCTACGACATCACCAAGATTTACGTCGCGGCCGTTCCGCAGCTCGCCCAGGCAGTCAAGGACTATGCGGATCTGCTGAACTCGCGCGGCGGCCTGGAGGGCCACCCCATTGAGGTGACGCTGATCGACCACGGCAACGAGCCGCAGCGCGGCCTCGACTGCTACGAACGCCTGAAGCGCGAGGGCGTGATGGTGTTCGACTTCTTCTCGACGCCGGTGTCGCGCGCGGCCCTGCCTCGCATCATGCAGGACGGCAACGTCCTGCTGCAGCCCTTGGTCGGTCGCGGCGACGCGGTCGATGGCGAGGTGTTCAAGAACGTGTTTCCGCTGGCGCCCACCTATTGGGGCCAGGCGGCCAACATCATCAGCTACTTCAAGAAGCAGTCCAAGGGCGACCTGGCCGGGAAAAAGGTCGCCTTCCTGTATCTCGACACGCCGTTCGGGCGCGAGCCCATCCCGGTGTTCGAGGCCCTGAAACGCCTCGAGCGCTTCGAGTTCCAGACCTTCCCGTTCCCGGTGCCGGGCAACGACCAGAGCGCAGCCTTCGCGCAGATCCGCCGTTTCCAGCCCGACTTGATCATGCTGTGGTCGTTCTCGCCGCTGAACCCGATCACCTTCCGCGAGATGCAGCGCAACGGCATACCGATGGACAAGATGGTCACGGTGAACTGGATCAATGAGATCGACATCAACAACTTCGGTGCCGCAGCCGCGAAGGGCCTGAAGCGCTCGACCGTCGTGGTCGGCGGCGCCGAACACCCGCTGGTCAAGGACATCTTGTCGCAGCTCTACGACAAGGGCAAGGGCAATGGCGACCGGAAGATGGTAGGCGACTCGTACTACAACACCGGGCTGGCGGTGTACTCCTCAGCGTTCGAGGGCGTCCGTCTGGCGATCAAGACCCAAGGCTGGCCGCTGACCCTCGACAAGATCCGCCAGGGCATGTACGGCATCAAGAACTTCGACGCCAAGGGCTTCATGGCGCCAATCACCGTGACGCCGAAGGACCACGGCGGCGGCGGCAAGACCCGCATCGACATGTGGGACGGCAGCCAGTGGGTGCCCCAGACCGACTGGTTCGCCGATTACACCGGGCTGGTCAACACCCTCGTGAAGGCGAACTCGGCCGATTTCGCCAAGGCCAACGCGCCTGGCAAATAGTCAGGCACCGCCGTCCGCGGCCGAGCCGTACCGATCCGAAACCGCCATGTTCGGCAAGTGATGACCAACGCACTGACACTCAACAACATCGAGGTCATCTACGACCGCGTCTTTCTCGCCATCAAGGGCGTGTCCATCGACGTTCCGCAAGGCGGCATGGTGGCACTGCTCGGCGCCAACGGCGCCGGCAAGAGCACCACGCTGAAAGCCGTGAGCGGGTTGCTCAAGTCCGAGCGCGGCGAAATCACCCGCGGTGACGTGCAGTTTCTCGGTCAGGACATCGGCAAGCTGCCGCCTCAAGACCGCGTGAAGCTCGGCATTGCGCAGGTGCTCGAAGGCCGGCGCGTTTTCGAGCACCTGACGCCCGACGAGAACCTGATCGCCGCGTCGGCCGTGCGCGGCGGCAAGGATTTCGAACGGAACCGGGATCGCGTCTACGACTATTTCCCTCGCCTGCGCCAGCGCCGCACCGCCAAATCCGGCTACCTGTCGGGCGGCGAGCAGCAGATGCTGGCCATCGGCCGCGCGCTCATGACGCGGCCCAAGCTGCTGATGCTCGACGAACCGAGCCTGGGCCTGGCCCCGGTGATCGTGGCCGAGATCTTCGACATCCTGCGCCGCATCAACCGCGACGAAGGCATGTCCATCCTGCTGGTGGAGCAGAACGCCATCGCGGCGCTCGACGTCGTCTCGCACGGCTACCTGATCGAGAACGGCCGCGTGGTGATGCACGACAGGGCCGAGGTGCTGAGGGACAACCCCGACATTCGCGAGGCCTACCTCGGCGGCGCGGAGGGGCGCGACTTCAAGGAGATCAAGCACTACCGGCGGCGCAAGCGCTGGCTGGCGTGAGCGTCGGTAAGGCACCGGGCCAGCGCACCTACGAGCGGCTGCTGGGTCGGCTTGCGGCGCTGCCCAGGCAGACATCGTTGACGCTCGACGAACTGCGGACGCAGTACGACAGTGCGCAGGGCGCGTTTCGGGTCGATCCCGGGTGCGCGGTCGAGGCCATCGACGAAGCACCGTTCCGTGGCGAGTGCCTGCGGCCGGGCCAGGCCGGCGATGCGGCGATGCTCTACCTGCACGGCGGCGGCTACGTCATGGGCTCGCCACGCTCGCACCGCCACCTCGTGGCCGACCTCGCGGCGGCGATGCGGCTCACCGGCTATCTGCTGGACTACCGCCTCGCGCCCGAGCACCCCTACCCCGCAGCACGCGACGACGCCGTGGCCGCGGTGCGCTGGTTGCTCGACAGCGGCCGCGCCAGCCCCGACCGCCTGGTGCTCGCGGGTGACTCTGCCGGTGGCGGCCTGGTGGTGGCCACCCTTGTGGCGCTGCGCGATGCCGGCCTGCCGATGCCCGCAGCAGCCGTCTGCCTGTCGCCCTGGGTGGACCTGAGCTGCAGCCTCCCGTCGAGTGCCTTGAGCCGACCGCCGGACCCGGTGATCGACGGCGAGGTGCTGCGCGCCATGGCGCGCGCGTACCTCGGCCGGCGCAGCCCGCGCACGCCGGGTGCGTCACCGCTGTTCGCCGACTTGCGCGAGTTGCCGCCACTGCTGGTGCAAGCTGCGGCGAACGAAGTGCTCACCGATGAAGCCGTGGAACTGGCCCGCGCAGCGGCGGGTGCGGGCGTGGCGGTCACGCTGGAACTGTGGCCGCGCTTCGTGCACGTCGGCCCGTGGTACGCGCGGGTGTTCGATGACGGGCGCCGCGCGATAGACCACGCAGCGCGGTTCGTGACGAACGCCTTGGCTCAGGTGGCCCGGCAGGACGCCGCGGCTGTCACCTCGAATCAGCGCGCGACGCCGCTGACCCAGGCCTGACGAATCAGGCGACCGCACTGCACCGACTGATAGCTCGGCAACGCGCTCAGCAGGAACGACTCCCGCGCCAGCACGCCGTACAGCCTTCGGTTCGCATCGATCCAGGGATAGAAGCCGAAGGCACCGGGGCTGCTGAAGGCGCCATCCCCCACGCCCGGGTCGGTCTCGACCCAATGGCCGATGCTGTAGTCCCAGCGCTCGGTGCTTGGAATCGGCGTCGACACGGCCTGGCTTGGGCAGGCGGTGGGGCTGGCACACACCGCATCACGCCCGAGCTGCCCACCGAGCCGCAAGGTTCCGTCCAGCAGCTTGCGCAGGAAGCGGGCGTAGTCGGCCGCCGTGCTGATGCCGCCGCCGGCCAGTTGCGGCTGGCTGTAGCTCAAGCCCACGTCCGTGCCGAGCTGTGAGCGAATCTCGGCGGCAAGCGCGGCATTCGCCAGCGGGCCCAGGCCCAGCAGGCTGGCATGCTTCTGCATGTGGCCGCCGTCGTAGAAGAATGGGCCGTCGTTGGCGGAGGTGTAGTTGCCGTTGCTTCCGTAGGCGAGGCACCCGTCCACCGTCTGTCCGCTCAGGCACAGGTTGAAGTTGGTGTAGCCGCTGCGGAAGCTCAGGAACTTCACATCCTCGGCGGTCGGCCCGGCCGCGCCCCTGCGTTGAACCACGTAGGCCGCGTACAGCCACTTCGATGCCGACGCGATGTTCATCGGCGTGGTGGCGGTGTAGGTCGGTGCGCCGCCGGCGACGAGAGCGACCGATCCCGAGGCGCGCGCCGCGGTGCGGTCGCCAATCTCCCAGTAGAACGGCCGGATGGGGCCGCAGGCGTTGGTGGCGTTCTGGGCCGTGGCGGTTGCAGCAGCGATGCGCTGGCTGTCGGTGGGCGGGGGCGGGGTGGGCGCGGGCGGCGCCTCCGAGCCGCCGCCGCACGCCGTCAGCAGCAATGCCGTGGCCGCGCCGCAGACGCGCTCGAGGCAGCTGGAGCAGTGCCGTTGAATGGTCGCGCTGTTCATCGCGCAGGAGCATAACTTCCGCCGGCCGCCTGCCCATGTCGCAGTCTGCCGACTCAATGCAAAGATTGGTGACGCAGTGACCGGCGCAGCCGGACAATCCGAGCATCAACAACACAACCCCGGCCGACCGCCGCCATCCTTCCATGAGCTTCACCGACATCGTTCTCGCCGCCGGCGCCCGCACCCCCTTCGGCGACTTCGGCAAGTCGCTGCGCGACCTGCCGCTCACCCAGCTCGGCGTGCATGTCGTCAAGGCCAGCCTGGGGCGTGCCGGCATCAGCGCCACGCAGGCCGATCACCTCGTCTTCGGCAACACGGCGCCGGTCGATCACGACGGCCTGTTCGTCAGTCGCAAGGTCGCTCTGCTCGCGGGCCTGCCGGAGGAGAGCTCGGCGCTCGGCGTCATCCGCGCCTGCGGCACCGGCTCGCAGGCCATCATCAGCGCCGCGCAGCAGATCCACAGCGGCCACAGCCGCATCGCCATTGCCGCGGGCGGCGAGAACTTCTCGCGCGTTCCCTATCTCGCCCCGCAGATGCGCTGGGGTGCGCTGCGCGGGCCGGCGGAGTTCGTCGACGGGCTCGACCATGTCTACCGCTGCCCCTTCACCAAGGAGCTGATGGGTGAAACGGCCGAGAACCTGACCGCACGCTTCGGCTATGCGCGCGAGGCCATGGACGCGTGGGGCCTGATGAGCCAGCAACGCGCCGGCGCCGCGATGGCAAGCGGCTTCCTCGCCCGCCAGATCGTGCCCATCGACGTGCCGCAAGCCGGCAAGGGCGGCGTGCGCCGCTTCGAGCACGACGAGTTTCCGCGGCCGCAGGTCACGGCCGAGAAGCTGGCCTCTTTGAAGCCCGTGTTCCGCAAGGACGGCAAGGGCAGCGTCACCGCGGGCAACTCCAGCGGCGTCACCGACGGTGCGGCGGCCCTTGTCGTGGCCAGCGGCGACGCGGCCCGTGCCGCCGGCATCCGGCCCGAGGCCATGCTGGTGGACTGGGCCGTGGTCGGCGTCGCGCCCGAGATCATGGGCGCGGGGCCGGTGCCGGCGATCCGCAAGCTGCTCGAGCGCAACCGTCTGCGCGTCGACGACATCGACTACTTCGAGATCAACGAGGCCTTCGCGGTGGTGAACCTGCACGCCGAGCGCGAACTGGGCGCGCCGCGCGATCGCACCAACCTGTACGGCGGCGGCATCAGCATCGGCCATCCTCCGGGCGCGACAGGCCTGCGCATGACGATCACCGCGATGCACCACCTGGCCGACACGCGCGGCCGCTACGCGGTGATCAGCATGTGCCTCGGATCGGGCATGGGCATGGCGACGCTGATCGAACGCGCCGGCTGAATCCATCTGCGCCGCCGGCGGCGCAGGCGTGAACCGCCGTTCAGCCCGGCACGAACACCGGCAACGGCGGCCCGCCTTCGCTTGGCTGGAAGCGCACCACCACGCGCTGGCCGATGCGGATCGTGTCCGCATCCGCATCGACGATGTTGGTCATCATCGTCGGCCCCTCGGCGAGCGTCACGTAGGCCACGACGTAGGGCACCTCGGCGCGCCGCATGATGCTGAAGCTGTAGACGATGCCCTCGCCTTTCGCCTGCCGCCATTCGGTATTGACGCTGCCGCAGAACGGGCAGCCGTCGCGCGGGTAATGGTGGTGCTCGCCGCAGTCGGCGCAACGCTTGACGAGCAGCCTGCCCTGGGCGGCGGCTTCCCAGAACGGCTTGGCCTCGGGGTAGACGGTGGGTGCCGGCATCTGGCGCCGGCCAATGGTGAGACTCATGCGCGCTCCAAGATGAGGGTGGCACTGCCGTGCCGGGTGCCCAGCGATCCGCCGGTGCCATGTGCCAGCGCCAGCCGGCAGTTCGGCACCTGCACCTTCGGATGCGCCTCGCCGCGCAGCTGGCGCACGGCCTCGATGACCTTGGTCATGCCGCCGCGGTTGCCCGGGTGGTTGTTGCACAGGCCGCCGCCGTCGGTGTTGAACGGCAGCTTGCCGGTGCCGGCGATCAGGTTGCCGTCGCTGACGAAGCGCCCGCCCTGCCCCTTGGCGCAGAAGCCCAGGTCCTCCAGCGTCAGCAGCACGGTGATCGTGAAGCTGTCGTAAATCGAGGCGTACTGGATGTCCGCCGGCTTCACGCCGGCCTCGGTGAACGCCGCCTTGCCGGTCCAGGCGGCGCCGGTCGTCAGCAGGTCGACCTTGCCGCCGCTCTGGTTGCGCATGTACTCGCCGGTGCCGATGACGTTGACCACCGGGCGCTTCAGGCTGCGCGCGATCTCCGGCCGCACGACGACCAGCGCGCCGCCGCCGTCGCTGATGACGCAGCAGTCCAGGCGGTGCAGCGGGTCGGCGATCATCGGCGAGCCGACCACGTCCTTCACGGTGACCACGTCGCGCACCATCGCATGCGGGTTGTGCTGCGCATGGTGCGACGCGGCCACTCGGATCCACGCCAGCTGCTCGCTCGTCGTGCCATGCTCGTGCATGTGGCGCATCGCGGCCATCGCGTACATGTTGACCGTCGTCGGTGCGTACGGCAGCTCGAAAGGCACGTCGGGCGCGGCACCATAGTTACGCGGCGCGGTGCCGGTGGCCATGCCCTCGGCCTTGGGCCGGCCGGCCAGCGTGATCAGCGCCACGTCGCAGCGGCCGGCGGCGATGGCCGCCGCGGCGTGCGCCACGTGCACGACGTACGACGAGCCGCCGGTCTCGGTGCTGTCGACATGGCGCAGCTTGAGCCCCAGGTAGTCGACCATCGACATCGCGCCCAGCCCCGGCGCGTCGCCGGCGCAGAAATAGCCGTCGACGTCCTTGATCGTCAGCCCGGCATCGGCGAGCGCGCCGCGCGCGACCTCGGCGTGCAGCTGCACCACCGACTTGTCGTCGGCGCGGCGGATCGGGTGCTCGTAGGCGCCGGCGATGCAGGCGGTGTTCTTGAGGCTCATGTCAGCTTCCTTGCGGCTTCAGGGTCGCCGTGCCCTTGATGACGTCCTGGCCCTTGGCATTGCGCACCCAGACCTCGTAGACCGGCGGCTCGCTGCCCATGCGCAACTCGCCGCCGCCGGTGACGTCGTCGTCGATCCGCACAGGCTGCACGAACTTGATCTCCAGGTGGATGCGATTCAGCGCCTGCACACCGAGCGTGTTCTTCAGCGCCTGCCAGATCAGCGCCACCGACATCGTGCCGTGGGCGATGATGCCGCCCATCGGGCTCTTCGCGGCGAAGGCCCTGTCGACGTGGATGGGGTTGTAGTCGTTCGTCACCGCCGCGTACTTCATGATGGCGTCGAAGTCGACGTGCTTGGTCGACGGCTTCAGCTGCGCGTGCATGGCGTGTTCCTCCCTCACTGCGCGACCAACGTGGTCATGATGCCGGTGAACAGCAGTTCGCCCGAGCCGACGGCGCGCGTCTCGCTGCGCACGCGCACCCACTTGCGGTCCTTCTTGATTTCCTTGTCGAGGCACCAGACTTCCGTGCGGATGGTCTCGCCGATGTGCGGCATGCGCCGGATGTCGAAGGTCTGGCCGCCGTGCACGCCGCCGGGCGGGCGCGGCGCGTTGAGCGTCAGCACGGCGTCGATGACGATCATCGCCAGCATGCCGGCCGGCATCACGCCGGGGTCGTCGTCGTCGGGGTAGACGCTGCGCCACTTCGAGACGGTCGATTCGTCGACCGCGAAGTCGCGCGCGCCGTAGTGCTTGCCGGGCTCGTAGTGCGCGTAGTTGAAGACCGGTCCTTCGCTCATGCGGGCTCCACTTGAGGAATCTTCTGTTCGCTGCCGGGACGCGACTCGAAACACACGCGCACCGGCATGCCGATGCGCACCTGCGCCGGGTCGCAGCGCAGCACGTTGCACATGAAGCGAAACCCTTCGTCCAGATCGACCAGCGCCAGCACGTAGGGCACGTCGCCGGCGAAAGCGGGCAGCGGCGCACGGTGGACGACGGAGAAGCTGGCGATCCGGCCGCCGCCGCCGGCCTTGTGCCATTGCAATTGCGTGGCGTGGCAGTGAACGCAGGCGTTGCGCGCATAGAACTGCGCCTTGCCGCAGGCGGCGCAGCGCTGGTAGCGGAACTCGCCGAGGTTGGCGCCTTCCCAATAGTGGCGGCTGATGCCGTCGGGCACCGGCACCGGCTTGGCTTGCACGTCGGCCATCGTCAGGCCCTCCCCAGCAGGATCGAGCAGTGGCCCGAGAAGATGCCGCCCAGCGTGTGTGCGAACGCCACTTCGGCGTCCTTCACCTGGCGTGGCCCGCATTCGCCGCGCAGCTGGCGCACCGCCTCGACGACGTGGAACATGCCGCCGGCCGCGCCCGACGAGCCGTACGACAGCAAGCCGCCGTTGGTGTTGACCGGGAACTTGCCGCCGATGGCGAACTCGCCGGCCAGCGCCGCCGGCCCGGCGGCGCCGCGCTCGTAGAAGCCCATCGACTCGAGCTGGATCAGCAGCGTGCTGGTGAAGCAGTCATAGATGTGCGCGCAGTCGACGTCCGCATGCTTCAGCCCGGCGTGGCCCAGCGCGTCGGCCACCGACTCGCGGCAGCCGAAATCGACCAGCGAGGGGGCCGCGAAGATGTGCTCGTGGGTGTGGCCCTCGCCGGTGGCGAGCAGTTCGACGGCGCGCTTCGGGCGGTCGCGCCCGGTATCGGCGGCGCTCACGATCACGGCGGCCGCGCCGTCGGAGACGAGGCAGCAGTCGAGCAGGCGCAGCGGCGAGGCGATCACCTTGGACCGGCGCACGTCGTCCATCGTGATCGGCTTCTTCATGTGCGACTGGGGGTGCAGCGCCGCGTTCGCTCGCTGGTTCACCGCCACCGCCGCGAGGTGGTCGCCATTCAGCCAGCCTTCGTGGAAGTAGACCTGCGCAGCCATCGCGAACGCCGCGGGCACGCTCATGCCGTAGGGCTGTTCGTACTGCGCGTGGCCCACGTCGGCCAGCGCCGCCTGCACCTTCTCGCCCATGCCGCTGAGCCGGTTGTCGCCGGTCACGCACAGCACGTGCCGGCAGATGCCCGAGCGCACCAGCGACTCGGCGTGGCGCACCAGCAGGCCACCGGTCATGCCGCCCATGCAGATGGAGGCGTTGACCTTGGGCCGGATGCCGAGGTACTCGGCGAGCACGCCGCCGAGCATCAGCTGCGGCGACGCGAACGAGTAGGCCGTGAGCAGGCCGTCGATGTCCGACAGCTCGAGGCCCGCGTCGGCGAGCGCGCCGAGGCTGGCCTCGGTGTGCAGCGACATGCAGGTGCTTTCCGGCAGCGAGCCGACCTGCGTGTCGTACACGCCGCTGACGATGGCTTTGCTGGCCATGGTTCTCCTCGATGATCCGTTTCAGGGGAGGCTGACGACGAGGTCGCGCTGCAAGCGGCGCATCTGCTCGACCGCACCGTCGACCAGCTCGGCCATGATGTCCTTCGCCGGCCGCCGCGCCTTGACCAGGCCGCCCGCCTGGCCGGCGATGTTGTAGAAGAGGTCGTGGCGCCCGGCCGCCAGCGCCGCGGCGAGGAAGTCCTCCATCAGGATGCGCTGGTGCGGCGTCTCCAGCGTCGGCAGGCCCGACTCGGCCCAGGCCTGCGAGATCTCGCCGTGGAACGCGCGCACCGTCTTGCCCGTCCAGACCTTGCTGATGCGGAAGGCTTCCGAATCGGAGGCGACGATCTGGTCCTTGCAGGCGTCGAACATCTCGCCCTCGTCGGCGACGAGGAAGGCGGTGCCGATCCACACCGCCTGCGCGCCGAGCGCAAGCGCCGCCACGATGCCGCGGCCGTCGGCGATGCCGCCGGCGGCGAGCACCGGCGTCGGGCTCACCGCATCGACCACCTGCGGGATCAGCGGCAGCGAGGCCACGGTGCCGGTGTGGCCGCCGGCTTCGGTGCCCTGCGCCACGATGGCATCGACGCCGCTCTTCTTCTGCCGCACCGCGTTGCGCACCGAGCCCGACAGCCCGATCAGCTTCATGCCCTGCGCACGGGCGCGCTCGAGCAGGAAGTCGGGGTCGCCGAGGCCGGCGGCGAAGACCGGCACGCGCTCGTCGAAGATGACTTCGAGGACCGACTTCGCGTACTCGAGGTTGACCACCGTCTCGTCGGCCGGCTTCACGTCGGGCAAGCCATAGCGGCGGATCAGCTCCTGCACGAACGCGGCATGCTTCGGGAAGCGCGCGCGGATCTCCTCGCGCACCGCCGTGCGGGTGGGCGGCGCGTCGGCGATGCGCGCCGGCAGCAGCAGGTCCACGCCGAACGGCTTGTCGGTCAGCGTGCGCACCTCGCGGATACGCCGCCGCGTTTCGTCCGGCGACAGCCCCGAGCAGCCGAGCACGCCGAGGCCGCCCGCCTGCGACACGGCCGCCACCAGCGCCGGCGGCGTGGCGCGACCGCCCACGCCCATGCCGGCCAGGAAGATCGGCACCTCGATGCCCCAGGCATCGCAGAACGCGTTGTGCAGCACGTCCCGGCTCACCGCGCCGCCGTCACTTGAAGGTAGGCTTGCGCTTGGCTCGGAAGGCGGCGACGCCTTCCTTCACATCGTCGGTCTGGAACAGGAACGGGAAGGCGTCGATCGCATAGCGCATGTCGTCGCCGCCGATGCCCTTGTTGTAGAACGACTTGGCCATCTGCAGCGCCATCTGCGGCTTGGCCGCGAGCTTCTCGGCGAAGGCCATTGCTTCGTCCATCAGCTTCTCGGGGGCCACGGTGCGCAGCGCGATGCCGAGTGCCACCGCCTCGGCGGCCGGGATGGGCTCGCCGAGCATGCTCATCTCCTTGGCCTTGGGGCGGCCAACGATCTGGTGCAGCCTCAGCAGCGCGAAGCCGGGCAGCAGGCCGAGCTGGATCTCGGGTACGCCGAACTTCGCGCGTTCGGAGGCGAGGATGAAGTCGCAGGCGATCGCCAGCTCGAAGCCGCCGCCGAAGGCGATGCCGTTGACCGCCGCGATCAGCGGCTTGCGGCAGCGCTCGGGCGCCTCCAGAACCGGCAGCACGCTGGCGATGAAGTCGCGCGCCTGCTCGGGGGTCTCGGGGAAGCTGCTGATGTCGGCGCCGGCGCAGAAGGCCTTGTCGCCGCGCCCGGTGAGGATGCCGACGCGAATCTCGGGGTCCGCCTCCATCTTCGACAGCCCCTCGGTCACGCCCTGGCGGATGCCCAGCGAGATGGCGTTGAGCTTGGTGGGCTCGTCCAGTGTCAGGACGGCGACGCGGCCCTTCTTCTCGAATTCGACGCTGCCGATGCGCATGCGGTCCTCCGGTGTTCTTGCAGTCAGGTGCAGGTGTAGCTCGACTCGGCATTCACGTCGCCGCTGCCGTTGTAGCGCGGGTACTTCGGATGCACGCACAGCGGACGCGAGAACACTGTGGCGCCGGTCGTCGCGTCGAGCTTGCGCCCGGTGAGCGTGCCGGGCGCTGCGCCACCGCCGGCCCAAGTGTCGAGCGCCGACAACAGGTCCGCCGCGTCGGCGCCGGGGCCGGCCAGGCAGTGCGCGACTCCCGGCGCTTTGTAGTAGCGGACGAAGCCGTCGGCCGCGGTCTGGCTGCCGGCCGCCGTCACCACGCGGTTGTAGTAGTCGGTCGTGCCGTTCACGCTGATGGCCGGGTCGGTGGTGCCGTGCCAGAGAATCAACTTGCCGCCGCGCGCCTTGAAGCCAGTAAGCAAGGCATCGTTGGCGTCGGCGAGCGACGCAAAGGCGGAGATCGCGCCGACGTTCGCCGAAAGATCGTAGGTCAGCGGGTTCTGGGCTGGGTCCTTGGCGAAGAAGTACTGCACGCCGCCCGACATGAACAGCACCTGATAACTCGGAATTCCGCCGCCGCCGAGGAACCACGGGCCCCACGTCGCGGCATCGTCCTCGTTGCCGGTCAGCGGATATGCCTTGGCGGCGGTCGACGTGCCGGCCAGGACGAAGTCGCTGGTCCACGACGTGACGACGGCGAGCTGCGCATCGGTCAGGCAGGCGTCGCTGTCGGCGCCGCTGCAGCGCAGCGTGGCCGGGTTGAAGGTGCAGGCACCCAGGTTGCTGACCACGCCGTCGGCCCGGCCGTCGAGCGCGTCGCAAGCCGTGCGAACCGCCCCGGCGAGCGTGGCAACCTTGCCCGGCGTGAACTGGCCGCCCGGTGCCGCGAGCGCGCGTGCGCCGCGCTGGAAGCTCGTCAGCAGGCCGGTAAAGTTGTAAGCCGGCGCGCGCGCGATCACGCCGTCGAACGCCTCAGGGTTGCGCTGCGCCACCATAAGGGCCTCGCGCCCGCCGTTCGAGCAGCCTTCGTAGTACGCCTTCGTCGGTGCACTCCCGTAGCGCATGCGCACGAACTCGCGCGCCGCCGCCGCCACCTTGGGCACCGAGAGGTTGGCGTAGTTGGCCAGCGCCTCCGCGTCGTTCAGCGCCCAGCTCGCATCGACGACGGAAGCGCCGACGTGTCCGGAGTCGCTGGCGACGTTGGCATAGCCCATCTTCAGCGCATTGACGTTGGGCACCGGCATGAACCCGTTGAAGCCGCCGGCCGAGCCGTTGAACTCGTCGGCGCCGCCGTAGACCAGCTTGCCGTTCCAGCCGGTGGTGGGCAAGCGCAGCTCGAACTTGAGCTTCGTCGGCAGCGTGGCCTGCACCCTGCAGTACTCGGGCACCGATGCCGCCGCGGGCACGACAGTGGCCGCCGTCACGGCCGCGCCTGCAATGGTCTTGCCGACAAAATCGCTGCAGGCCATCGTGGCGGGTGGTGAATCGTCGCTGCCTCCACAGGCGGCCAGAAGCCCGCCCAGTAGGGTGACTAGGAGAGATCGTTGAATGTGCATGGCACTGTCTACAGGAGCTATTCAGACTAACGAACGTTCGATAGCCTGGTCAATCAGGGTTCGCCCTGCACGGTGGCTCGCAGGCCGCCGTAGCTCGCCCAGGGAATCGCCACGAGGTAGCCGGCGTCCACGGGCAGGTTGACGCCGGTCACGGCAGAGGCCTGGGCAGAGGCGAGGAAGGCCACCGCCTGCGCGATCTCACGGGCCTGCACCAGTCGCCCGAGGGCGCTGTTGGCCGTCATGTCTTGCGGCGCCAGGGTGCGCGTGGTCACGCCCTTCTCCAACGCCGGCGTCTGCGTGAATCCGGGCGAGACCGCGTTGACGCGCACCTTCTTCGGCCCCCATTCCGCCGCCAGGCACTCGGTCAGGTTGATCACGCCCGCCTTGGCAGGACCGTACGCATGCAGCGGCCCGGAGCCCATGCCGGCCACCGATGCGATGTTGACGATGGCCCCGCCGCCTGCGCGTGCCATGGCCGCGCCGAAGCGCGCACAGCACAGATAGGTGCCGCGCAGGTCGACACGGGCAACGAAGTCCCACTCCCGCAGCGTCAGCTCTTCGGGCGGCAGCGTGCGCTGCAGCACGCCGGCGCTGTTGACGAGCACCTGAGGCACGCCGCACTGCGCCTGGACGGCGGCCACTGCCGCGTCCACAGACGCGTCGTCTCCCACGTCGAGCGCGATGGCGATGCCGCCCGTGGCCGCGGCCACCGCCTGCGCGGCGGCGAAGTTGCGGTCGGCCACCACCACGCGTGCCCCGGCCGAGGCCAGCACCTGCACGCAGGCCTCGCCGATGCCGCTTGCGCCGCCGGTCACCACGGCCACCTGGCCTGAGAAGTCCAGCTTCATTTCAGTTCTCCGTTGGATGGGCTGCCAGTTCCGCGCGCAGCACGCGCTTGAGCACCTTGCCCGAAAGCAGCCGCGGCAGCGTCTCGCGCAGCACCAGCTGTCGCGGCAGCTTGAAGCCGCCGAGCTTGCCGCGGCAGAAGCTCTGCAGTTCCTCGAGCGCAAGCGTGCCGCCGGGCCGCAGCACCACCACCGCCGCAACGCGCTCGCCCCACTGCGCGTCGGGCAGGCCGACGGCCGCGGCCTCGAGCACTTGCGGCAGTTGGTAGAGCACACGCTCGACCTCGCTCGAGGCGATGTTTTCGCCGCCGCTGATGATCATGTCCTTCTTGCGGTCGGTGAGGAACAGTAAGCCCTCGGCGTCGAGGTGGCCGACATCGCCGGTGCGGAACCAGCCGCCGGCATGGAAGCCCGCCGCCGTCTTGCCCGCGTCGCGCCAGTAGCCGGACGTGACCTTGGGCCCGCGCAGGCAGATCTCGCCGGCCTCACCGGCTGGCAGCGGCCGGCCGTCGTCGTCGCAGACGCGCAGTTCCACATGCGGCAGCGCGCGCCCGGTCGAGCCGATCTTCTCGATCTCGCGGCCGGCCTCCATCAGCGTGTCGCCCGAGCAGC
>VFQQ010002924.1_pt1 | contig 17841 bp, 23 predicted proteins | sample 3512341 | NCBI WGS metagenome assembly VFQQ01 (sample SAMN10412373, study PRJNA504923) | tailings metagenome | isolation source: Relicate 2 Philex TSF1 revegetated site | place: Philippines: Tuba, Benguet | collected 2017-08-29 | reverse complement strand
TCTCCGGCGCCGGTGTACGAGCTCTGCTGGAAAAACAGCTTGCCACCGGCCAGGACCTGGATCCAGACATCGCCCTCTTCCGAATGGAAGACTGGCTTGGTGCCGCTGGGGTACGTGATGTACAGGCCTGCAGGCACATACTCGATGGTTCCGATCTCCTGTCCGTCGGTGCACAGCGTGGTGGCGCTCGCACCAGTGGTCTCGGTGTAGCAGCGCGTGATGGTCGGATCGCCGGGGAAGATGGCGAATCCGAACGGGGCACCATCCATCAGGTCGGCCACGATGTTGCTGCCAGCGGCCACGGGCGTGCGCGACTTCACGTCCGACCAAGGGCCATTGCCCACCGCGTTCACCGCGCGGATCTCGAAGTCGTACTCCGTGGTGTTGGTCAGCCCCGTAATGGTGCGCTCACCTGTGCCAGTGCCGGCAAAGCTCGTGGGCGAGCCGCCGTCGATCCGGTACTGCAGCGCAGTGATGGCGGAGCCGCCGTTGTCAGGCAAGGCCGTAATGTTGACCACCACCTGGGTATCGCCAGCCGTAGCCGTCCAGTCGCCGACGTCGAACGAGTCTGGCGCGGTAGCAGATGAAGTCGGGGTGCGCGACTTCGTGTCGCTCCACGCGCCGGAGCCGAGCACGTTGACGGCACGGATCTGCACGTCGTACTCCACGCCATTTGTGAGGCCTGTGATGGTCCGTGCGCCGGTGCCTGTCCCGGACAGCGCAACAGCGCTGCCGCCATCCAAGCGGTACTGCAGTGCCGTGATCGCGGTGCCACCATCGTCGGGCAGCGCCGTGATGTTGAGATCGATCTCCCCCACATCGGCCGTTGCCGTCCAGTTGCCGCTGACAAAGGCGTCAGGCACGAAGGCACCGTCACCCGTGGTGATGCCAGCGATGTAGGCTGGCAGCGCTTCAAGGCCAGCGCCAGATGGCACGGACTGGCCCTTGGCCACGATGGCCGCAATGATGTCGACGCGGGCCTCTTCCAGCCGCGCCAGCACGCTGGCCAAGCTCATAGGATGGCCTCGATTGCGGCCTCCAGGCCGACCAGGAGATCGTCGATGTCGTCGAGGCGTTCCACCAGCGGCGCGCGGATGGCAGCAGCCGTCGTAACCTTTGCCACACCAGCAGCCGACGTGTCATAAACGACGAACTCGTCATCGTCTGCCACCGAGGAAAGGGTGGTTTCGATTTCTTGGGCTGCGTCGATGCCCAGCTTTTCAGTGTCGAGCTCGGACAGCGCCCGCTCGGTCTCGTCGAGGTTGTGGTCGTGCTCTGCGCCGGACAGGGCCCCGCCCGTTGGGGCAGACGGTGGCGGCGACTTGTCGGCGCGTCGAACGTAGTCTGGGAGCTCCATAGCTCAACCCCCCGATGCGGTGAGGTCCACCGTGGCGCCCGACGCGGTGCCATCCACGACGCCATCGATCTCGGCCTGCAGCTTCGCCATCTGCACGCGGATGGCTTCCATTCGATCGGCCTCGAGGCGCCGCTCGGTGAGCTCGCGGATCATGGCGCGCTGTGCGCGAAGCTCGTCGATCTTTCGGCCCAGTGCCTGGTTGATCATGGCGAGCTGCTCCACCGACATCTCGGAGAGCTTGATCGAATGGGTCTGGCTCCCATCCGAGTTGTTGGTGATCACGGCCGTGGCTTGCGGGTTGGTCATGGACTTCACCTCAGGTGGGGTTGGCGATGCGGAACGTGCTGGCGCCCAGCGTGAAGGTGCCGGCGGTGCTGATGACGTCGGCGCCGAAGTCGTTCACGCCGATCAGTTCGTCCGCGCTTGCAGCGCCACCCCGCGACTTGCGGTAGACCGCTTTGCGCGCGGTGATCGTGCTGGTGGTCCAGCTCGCACCGCCGAGAGTGATGTCGAGGCGATCGTTGGCCGTGTCCAGGTTCACGGTGATCGTGGCCACCGCGCCGCCGGCGGTGTACCCGGTGCCAACCACCTCGTTGGTTACATCGTTGAAGAAGTCGTGGGCGTCCTTGTCCGGCGTGTAGGCGCTGGTGTGCAGCGAGACACGGAAGGTGTCGGTGTCGAAGTCGATGGAGCCACGGGCCCACAGCTCCAATGCGCGGTTGAAGATCATGGCGGGGGTCCTTTACGGGGTGGAACGGGTGGGCGCCACCGCTTTGGTGGCCTGGTTCTCGACACCAAGCACCTGGGTGAAGAGCGCGAGAAAGTCCTTGGACAGGGTCATGTGGCCGTCCTCGCTGCCCTCCGCATAGGCGCGATGGCAGATGTAGTGCTGCAAGGCGGTGGCCTGGAGGTCGGGGACGTTGATGTCACCCGCGATGTCCGCGACCAGGGCGCCATCCGCAGGAATCGCGATGTCGACCGGGATGGCAGCGAACTCGATGCGCAGCGCGGCACCAACGGCGGCCGGCGGGTAGACCTCGAAGACCTTGGGCTGCCGGTCGTCGTACATGAAGTGGATAACGCGCAGCGACTTGCTGCCGCTGCGCCAGCCCGCCATCTGGGCATCCAGGAGCTGGCGGTCGATCAGGCTCACCGGCAGCATCTCGCCCACGGTGTTGTGGGTGATGTTGATCAGCTTCGAGCCGTTGGCCGGCAGGGACTGGCGGGCGCCGGCGACGAGCGCGAGATCCTGCTCGGTGTTGAAGAGGTCGGGACGCGCGACGCAGATGTCGCGCTGCCCGTCATTGAGGTAGCGGACCAGCTTCTGCGGCGTCCAGGTGACGCTGATGTCGTCGGAGAGCGTGATCGCCACGGTCTCCAGCACCAGCTTGATGGTCTTGGCCATGGTCAGCCCCAGCTCTTGACGCGGCGCTGCGCCGGCGCGGTGTGCATGAAGTCCCGGTTCGCCGCGGTGTGGATGCCGTCGTTGAACTCGGACTGGAAGATCACGGCCTGTTCGAGGTCGGTCCAGGGCTGGCGCGGCTTCTTGAGCAGGCGGGCCTTGGCCCCTGCCGCGATGAGCTCGGCGTGCTTCTTGAACACCTGGTCACCGACGCCGGGGCCCGCCAGCAACGGGCGCACGGCGAGCGTGATGCTGACCACCTGGCCCGCCGATGGCTTCGGGAACAGCAGGTATTCCTCGTCGTTGGCGTGGTAGAGCCCGCACCGCGGTTGCCGCGTGGCGTGGTCGGTCGGCAGCTTGCTGACCCCATAGATGTCCAGCGCCTCGCCGGCGACCGAGCCGCGCACCACCTGAACAAGCTCGGTCTGGCTCGGCAGGTCGAAGTCGAAGAGGTTGGTGTCGCCCTCGGCGTCGAACTCTTCGGTTTCCTGCCAGGCCTTGGTGGCCAGCAGGAACTCTCGGGCCGCGTCGCACAGCGCCCTGTCCACCACTGGATGCGGACAGCCGAGCACGTCGGGCAGGACGTGCACGTGAAACTCGGCCCAGGCCTTCATCAGTCAGCCTTGAACGGGAAGCGCTCCATGAGCAGCGCCTGCAGCTTGGGAATGCCCAGGTTCACATGCGGCTTCAGGCCGGCCTCGTTGGCCAGGTTCCAGAGCACGTCGCGCTCCAGGCCGTCCAAAACCAGCGGGCCATCCGGAGCACTGATCACGAACTCGCCCTTGGGCGGGGTCGCGCGCTGCTCTGGCGGAGCAGGCGGCGGGGGTGGCGTCGTCTCGGTTTTGGCGGGTGCGCGCTTGCCTTCGTCGACGGCGAACACATCGGGGTGCGCCAGCATGCGACGGGCGAGGCCATCGGGCACCTCGTGGGATGAGCCCGGGTTCCAGACGATGCCGCTCTCCGGGCTGAATGCGGTTTCTTCTTCCTTGAGGCCCACGTACTTGATCTTCATATCGTTGCTCCATGAAAAAGGGCCGGACCTCCGAAGAGGGCCAGCCCTTTGAACACCGCGTGCGCCGCGGCAGCGGTGCTTACTTCGGACCGATGGCAGCAGCGGCGACGATGCCGAAGATGTCGCCGGCGGCGAAGGTGGCGGAGGCGGTGTTCACGGTCATGGTCAGCCACACGTCCTCTTCGAACTTGATGGGCTTGAACGCGCAGTTCAAGCGGCCACCCGCCTGGAGGGTCGTCTGGCCTGCGGCCGCGAAGTAGTTGTCCACCGCAGCCAGCGCCGAGCCGGCGTCGCACGGCGCGTAGCCGAGCCGGAAGACGATGGTGGGCGAACCGTTGGTGTCCAGGTCGTCACCCTGGACCTGCACCATCGACACCTCGGCACCGGCGGGGATGCGCACCAGGTTCACGACGTCCGCTGCGGTGAAGTTGACTGCGGGACGGAATGAGTCCTGCAGCAGGATGGCGCGGCCGTCGACCGGCATGTTGGCCGGGGCCTTGGCGCGCTTGGCGAAGAAAGTTGCCATGATTGGCTCCTATGAAGGTGAGAGGTAATGGGGGGAAGTGAAAGAGGGACCGAAGTCCCCCTGGCATCAGACAGAGCGCTTGCGCACCACGCTGTCGATCACGGCCACGCCGAAGTCGGTGGCTTCGAGGTCACCGTCGGCGTTCGGCAGCGCCCAGCGCAGCTTGTCTTCCACGCCCATGATCTCGCCGGCCAGCTCCAGGTTGCGGTTGAAGTTGGTGCGGTTTTCCAGCAGCGAGTAGGTCTCTTCGCTGGTCTGGTTCGCACCAGACGCAACGCCGAGCGCCTGGGCGCTGAGGAAGATCGAGCGCGCCACCTGGTGAGTGGTGCTAAGACCAGCAGCCACCGTGACGTTGGTCTCGGTGCCGGCAAGGCGGTTGGCAGCGGTCACGTGCGCCACCAGGTCGCTGGCGTCGTGGCGGATCGCGTACTGCATCTTGCGCACCAGGACGCCGTTCCACAGGATCGGCGAGCCACTGAACAAGGGGTGCTTGCTCAGATTGCCGTACTTGGCACGCTCCATGGCGTCGGCCTTGTACTTGCGCAGGTTGCCCGTGGCCGTGGTGTCGGTCTCGATCGAGTCCCACACCAGCGGGTCCACCAGCAGGATGCCCTTGATGGGGTCATCGCCGGCGGCGGGGTCGCCCGGGATCTGGATCGGCGCCATCTTGATGGTCATCTCGTCCCAGATCGCGGAGAACTCGTCGAGGTGCGACAGCAGCATGCGGTCGGTGGTGGCGATCGACGCGAGCTGTGCGCCACCCTGCGTGAGGCCGGTGCCGTTGACCACCCAGTGCCGGTTGTACGACGGCGCCTTGATGGGGTTGACCATCATCTCGGCGAAATCGGCATCGGTCGCCAGGGGCAGCACCCAGTCGGTACCGTCCTGCTTGCCGCGGCTGCCGGCCAGCATGGCCAGCGAACGCTGCCAGCGGAACGCGGGGATGCCGCGCTTCAACTGGGCCAGCGCGTTCAGGCGCATGCTGTGCGGGGTGCGCTGCTGGGTCATCTTGCCGCCGGCGGACACCGGGATGGTGGCCATGTCGAGCACGATGTCCTTGGAGCTGTACTTCAGCGCGGCGCCCATGCCTTCGGCGTTGCGGTCGCCCATGATGGGGCGCAGCTTCACGACGTGTGCGCAGTCGAGTTGCACGACGTCGCCGGGGCCCTTGGAGAGATCGTCGACGCGCACCACCGGCATTTCGGTGGTGGACTGCTGCTTGAGCTTGCGCATCGCAGCGTCGTGCGTCGGCATCGGGCCCGTGAGTGCAGCCAGCGGCGTTGGTTGGCGCACGGCCATCGCCGACAGCGCCTTGGAAAACTGCTTGTTGGCCAGCGCGTTGCCGCGCGGAACGGAAGTGGTGGACATGAAGAACTCCTATTGAGGTGTGTTCCCGTTCACGACGGATTCAACGATGCCATGACTTCCTCGTCAGACATCGTGGAGAAGTCGCGTTCGAGTGGTGCGGCGGGGCCACCACCCCTGAAGTCGCTGATGCTCTTGGGGCCTGAGGCCGGAGCAGCAGCCAGGGCGGCGGCGGGGTCGAGTCGGGGTGAGGCCGGAGGAGATGGAGCTGGTGCTGGCGCCGGGGCGGCGCCGAACGCGCGCTTCGTCCGCTCTGCGGCTTCTGCGAATCGTTCGGCAGGGGTGCGACTTTTCCAGTCCGGGTCGAGCTTCAGCGCGGTGTCGTATTCGATGGCGCGGTGGAATCGGTCCTGGGCGTTGGGGTCGTACTGCCAGGCCACGAGGTCGGGCACGCTGTCGATCACTTCCTGGGTCTCAGGTTCGTAACTCAGCGGCTCGAAGTCGGTGGGCTTCGGTGGTGCCGCGGCTTGCGAGGCAGCGAGCTGCTGCTCGATCGCGCGCTGGCGGTGCACGAGCTTGGCTTGCAGTGGGAAGTCCTGTTCGAGCTGCTGCAGCTCTTCGTCGGTGATGTTGGTGTCGATTGCCGGCTTGCCCGACCTGCGGGCTTCCTCGAGTTCCCGATGCAGCCGCTCGTTCTCCTCGCGGACGCGCCGCTCTGAGGTTCGCGCTGCGCGGAGCGCCGCACGCATGTCGCCTTGCGGCTTCGGCTGCTCAGCGGGTGCAGCGGCGGCCGTGGGCTCAGCCACTGCGGGTGCAGGAGCTGGTGCTTCGGCAGCAGGTGCAGGGGCCGGTGCTGGCGCTTCTGCGGGTGCAGGAGCTGCAGCGGGCGCTGCGCTGGGGGTTTCCGGGGTCTGGGTGTCGGCGGGTGGCGTCTCGTCCGTGGGCGTGTCGCTACCGTCGTCGGGCAGCAGGTGCGGTTCCTCTTCCGGCCGAAGCTGGCCAAGGATCTCCTGCTCATCACTGTCAAAGGCTGGGTGCTGGTTCTCTGGATCCACTGCTATCTCTCCTTCATCGTTTACGGTCGATCACCGAGGCCTTGCGGCCGCCGTCCGTGGAACACACCCGACTCGTGGACGATTCGTGCTGGGTGGCGCGCCGAGGAATACACACGCCCGCAGGTCGGCAGCTCTGCGGGGTGGCGCAAATGCAAAAGCCCGCACGAGGCGGGCTTCTGTCATCTGATGGGGGTGAGGTTCAGCCGGCGGCTTCGGCCAGCGCTTCCTCGATCAACTGGTCTTCGTCGGGCCCCGGCTCGGGCGCGAGGATCTGAGCGGTCTCCGCGATGGTCTTGTCGACCTCGGCTGGCACCTGGCCGGCCTGGATCCGGCGCTCGACGAGCTCGGCGTCCGCGTTGGACTTGCGCGCACCGGCGCGGTGGCGCTCGGCGCTTGCCACCTTCTCGTCCAGGGTGGCATTGGCCAGTGCACGGGCATGCTGCTGCTGCTCGGCCATCGCAGCCTGCTGCTGGGCCTCGGCCTGCGCCTGGCCTTCCTTGTCGCCGGGCATCGGCAGGCCGGAAACGCGACGGAGATCGTCGGCCACCTGCTGACGGTTGTTCAGCGACGTGCTCTCAACGTAGGCAGGGGCCAGCACAGCGACGGCCTGCGGGTTGTTGCCCAGGGCGGTGATGATCTGGGCCACCTGCTGCTGGCTCTGCTGGCGGTAGGCCGGCGTGTTCGGCACCTCCGCCAGCGCGGTCTTGATGTGGGCGTCCGCCACCGAGTTGACGGGCTGACCCTGTGGGCTCCACTGGTTCAGCACCACCACGCGGCGCGTCTTGCCGGAACCGATGGCCACCTGCAGGTTCTCCTCGCGGTGGTCGTTGATGATCTCGTCCACGGCCTGTTCAAACACCGAGCGCCGGGCGTAGCTGTAGTTGTCGTTCATCTCCCCCATGGACTGCTCACCCTGCTCGATCAGCAGGCTATTCGCAATCCCGGAGGTCACCCCAGCCGGCTTGTTGCCAAGCTGCGAGGAGTAGCGGCCCGCTGTGTCCTGGATGAGCTGCTTGCTGTCGGCCATCACCGCGAACTGCTCCGGCTGCATGCTGAGATCGTTGGCGATCTTGATGGCGAGCTGGTTGCCGTTCTTCCGGTTCGGGTTCGTGATCGCCATGAAGTCGGGACGCATCGCGTTCTGCTCGACATCGGCGATGGTGTTGTACTTCGGGTCCAGCGCGTCGCTGTCCATCTGCACCTGGCGCGCCTTCAGCATCCACTGGATCCGGGTGCGCCGCTCATTGAACTCGTCCTGCGGCGCCACCATGCCGTCGATCAAGCCATACGGGCTCTTGTCCTCGTCGTCGCGGAAGGCGAAAAACGGGATGTAGGGGAAATTGCGCTTGTTGGTGGGTTCGTCGTAGAGGCGGTGCGGGCCCGCGTACAGCGCGCGGCGCACCTGGGAAGTGATGCCCTTGCTGATCTTCACCAGGCCGCGCGACACCGCCTCGACGTGGCGGGGGTCCTTGGGGTTGTACTGCACCCGACGCGTCGGGCCCATGTGCAGCACCACCACCTGGGCCGGCACACGGTAGTAGATCTCGTAGAGCTTGATCATCTTCCGCGCTGAGTCCACCCAGTCCCACTTCTTCACCGTCAGGTTGAAGCGGCTCTCGTTGGCGTAGGCCTGCTCCAGCGCGAAAGTCTCCGGCTTGCCGAGCAGGTTGCCGTCGTCATCGAGCCAGTTCTCCCAGCCGTTGACGCACCTCCGCAGCACGGCCTTGTGCTCTGGCATGCCGGCCTCGAGCTCGTCGAGGTCCACCATGCGCTGGCGCACCAGCCAGCGGCAGCCGTCCTTGAGGGTTACACCCTTCTGGCCGCGCCAGTCCCACCAGATCTCGTCGGTGGGCACGAACTCGACGCGGTAGGGATAGTCCAGCGGGTCGCTGTTGCGGCCCACGAAGACCCAGCCCAAGCCCTTCTTCACCATGGAAGCGTAGCCCTCGCTCACCGCCATGTGCGCGTTGGTCTCGCGCTCCAGCTCCTTCAAACGGTAGCTGGTGACCTCGGCGACTTCGGAGTCGGCATCGTCGTCGGCCTCGACCTTCACGTCGGTTCGGCTGCGCGCCTCCTGGCCCAGCACGCTGTTGACCACAGGCCGGATCAGGTTGATGGCCCGTTCTTCCAGGTCGGCCTCGCGGATGTGCCAGCGGCGCAGCTCGCTCAGTTGCTTGCCGTCGTAGTAGGCGGCGCACAGCGCGGCGCGCAGGCGCCACTCCGGCTGCTCCATGCAGTCGCGCAGCATGCGCTCCAGGGCGTACATGCTGAACGCACCGGCGCCGGCGTGATCGCGGGAGGCATCACCCGGGCGGTCATCGTATTGCGCTGTGGGTTGGTTCATCGTCTGCCTCTGTTGCGTCGGTACGCCTTGGCGTCTTCGTCCGTGGCCAGGCCCCGCTGATCGCGGTAGGCCTTGGCGTCGGCATCCTTCTCGGCGCTGTTGACCTCGATCGCGGCGATGCCCTCGCCGCCACCCAGCATCAGGTACTGGCCAGCCTCGCAGGGGTGCGATTGCGCGTTCTTCTCCGGCACATCGCGGTAGCGCTCTTCGCCCGCGATCTGCATGCGGCGGAACTTGTAGGCCCCCTGCATGCCTTTGCGTGTCACCTTCATGTCGGGGTGCAGCAGGAAGCCGGGCTCGCCGTCGATCATTCGGCGCAGCGGGTTGGCCACGGCCTCGGAGCGGATCGCGAAGTCGTTGGTGTGCGCAGGTTCGGCCGTGATGCCGTTGGCCTCCAGGAGCTGGAACACCGTGCGCTCGTCCTTGTCGCCGACCTGGCGCTGGTCGCCCGAGGGGTCACCAGTGATGCGGCCGATCTTGAAGCCCACCAGGTGCTCGCGGATGAAGTCCTTCAGCTCGTTGGCGAAGCGGATCACCCCGGTATCGGTGGTCACCAGCTCATGGCGCCAGCGCCACTGACCGGTGAGCGTGCGCTGCCCGAAGATCGCGGCCGGCGTGAGACCGAAGTCGAGACCGATGTGCACCGGCAGCGCCTTCACGAACTCGAAGGACTTGCAGTGCACGCTGTCGCGGTAGTCCGGCCACACCGGCTTGCCGTCGGCCACGAAGCCATATTCGTTGGCCAGGTTGACCTTGATCCAGCTCTCGGTCTTGCCCTGGGCGCCCTTGACGTAGTAGCCGACGGGGAGGTTGTTCAGGTTCTCCGCCAGTGGGTTCAGCTCCCACGGCGCATCGGCGGACTTGCGGATCAGGCCGCCGGGCTGCTTCAGGAAGGTCCAGCCCTCGGGGTGCAGCTCCTCGGCCAGGCGGTACAGCCAGTGGTCGGTGTCCGGCGCGTTGGTGTCGCCGAACATGCCGTACCACGTCGGGTTCATCGGGAAGCGGCCGATGCGGAGGTCGACCATCTCCAGGATGGTGAACAGCAGCTCCTTCACCTCGTTCAACCAGGCAAAGGTGAGCTGCATGCCGCGCAGCTTCTTCACGTGGTCGGGCCGGTCCAGCGCCAGGAACACCATCTCGGCGTCCACGGTGGTGCCGTCATCGAGCTTGAACTTCAGGCGGTGCGTCGGCGGCTCCAGGCCACCCTTTGAGAACTTGCCGAGGTCTCCGAACATCTCCAGCCAGTCCTTGATCGTGGTGCCGAACAGGTCTGGGTAGGTGTTGCGCACCGCCAGCCCGCGGGTGCGGCGGACACCATCGGCATCGGGCGCCTGGTCGCACATCACGCGAAAGGATTTCCAGCAGCTCCCGTTGGTCTTGGAAGAGCCCAGCGGGCCCTGGATGATGGTTCGCTGCGCCTTGCTGAGGATGTACTGCTCAACCGTCACACCCTGCGGCTTGTAGGCGAACTCGATGTCAGCCATTGGAAGCCGCCTTGTGAACCATCGGGCTACATGCTGCTGGCTCCGACCGGTACTGGCCCGCGTTTTTCGACACCTCAACAGCCCGCGCTGAGAACTTTTGCAGCATCTCAGCTCTTGCCGGTGTAGTCCTTGATCCGGACCGTGGGCATCGTGAGCTCGATCTTGTCGTTGTACAGACCGAGGTGGCGCATCAGCTTGTCCATCGCAGCGTCCTTGCTGTGCAGCCTGATCTCGGTGCCGTCCTTCGTGGTCTTCACCCCAGCAAACAGACTGGCGGCGGCCTTGCTCACGGTGCTGGTGTCCCTGAATACGGTGCGGCCCTTGCCCTCACCGAAGCACTCAGGGCATTCAGGGTTCGGCGCGCGAGTCGCGTTGAAGCCGATTCCACCCTTCGGGTCGAACTCGCCAGCGATGGGCTTGCCAGCTTCGATCTGTGCCTCGCAGTGAGCCGCGTAAGCAGTCTCTGCGCTCTCGAACTCGGCGGCGGTGCGCTGGTAGCGGTGGCCCTTTCCCCAGCAATACCGGCAGCAGCCGACCAGATGCTGCATGAACTCGCGGGGATCAGCGGTCAGGATGGCCCAGGCCTCGGTGATGACGCGATCGGCCTTGATGTCGGTGCGCTCGGCGCGTGCCGCGATCGCTTTCTGGATTTCGGCGGCCACCTTGACATTCGCTAACAGCCGGCTGGCCTGCTCCGACGCCGTCTTCTCGCTGTACCCGGCTCGCTGCGCAGCCTGGGTTGCGTTGAGGTCGATCAGGTATTCCTGAACGAATGCGGCCTGCTTCGGCGTCAGCGCCGATTCTTCGGGTGCTGGTGCTGCTGCCTTCGCGACTTTGGCCTTGTGGCCGCCGGATTTGCCTGTTTTTTGAGCACCGGCGCGCTTCTGGGCCGGTTTCACAGCGGTTCGAAGGCTTCGATGCGCGCGTCGAGGATCGTCAGGTACTGCCCCATCACATGGCCCTGGCACACCAGGCGGTGGCGCTCTTCCTTGGGCAGGGCGTCGAACGTGGGGGTGCCGAGAAACAGTCCCAGCTTCTGAGAGCGATCAGCCAGTTCGTTGCGCTCATCGACGACGCGCTGCTGGTGGGGCAGGAGGAGCATGGCCAGGACCTCGGAAAAAGCCCCCGGGGTCGGGCCCGGGGGTGGAACTCAACGGCAACTGCAAAGTTGATAGTTGAGGGAGACAACTGAGGGCCGGCCCGCCCGGGTAAGCCAATGAAAGGAGGAGAGGCTGTGGCCCGGGCAGGGTGGATCGGCTGGTGGCGGAGGGTTTGCGCACCCCCCGCTGGCGCCCGGCGGTTCCTTCACCTAGACCTGGGCGAGTCGGGTGTCAGCTTGTGGCTTGCCGGGATTTGCTGCGAGGTGGCCGATGCGCTTTGCCAAGGCGCCATCTCCCGGGTACCGGGGCATCCTGAAGGCGAGGATGCTTATCGACCGTGCTGGTTGCGGTGGGCGGCTTCGATCCACCGACGGGTTGGGTATGAACCAACTGCTCTACCAGGCTGAGCTACACCGCGGAAAGGAAAAGCCACCGCGAGGGTGGCTTGATGAGGTCTCAGCAGAGACACCTTCCCCGTCAAGTGCTCCAACGGCCGGCCGCTGCCTGTGTCCGTTGACGTCCTGCGGGGATTCCGGGCACGAGGCGATCAGCATCGCCTGTAGTCCCTGAGCACGGATTATGCCCGGTTGCGCGATTTTTGAGCACTGCTGCTGCGCAATAAGTCACGAAGGGAGCCGCATGTACTTCGCGAAAGCGGCGTCAACGGCCCCTTTCTCCCACTCGTTGCCAAGCCAGTTCCGGTAGTGGGATAGCTGCAGCAGCAAGCTGGCGGGGTGGTCTTCGCCGGCGTGAGAGGATTCGATGACTGCAGCAGCCTTGGAAACTTGGTCCAGATGTATGGTGATCTTGTTCACGTAGAACTCCACTGCATCGTCAAAGAGAAACTTCGTCCCGCGTGTTGCTGCAATGAACTCCTCGAGCTCCTTCCTCGATATCGAGCCCCGCCGCGCCACGGTGCCCACGGCATAGATCGTTGCCTCATAGACGGAGAAGCGCCGGTTGAATAGGTCGAGCTGGAGCTTTTGCCGAGCGGTCCACCACTGCGCCAGCGCAACCGCAACGGCGAGCAATGCTATGGCGGGGGTGAGCATTCCTGAAAACCGCTGAGCCTGGCCATCAGTTGCTCGAAACGCCACCCAAAGGACTGCACCCAGTGCGGCGCCGGCGATGCAGCCAATGGAAATGCGGTACACCACCCAAACGCCCAACTGTCGAAGTTCCTGAAGAGATTTCATTGCACAGCCTCCTTGCAAGACTCTACGCTACCGGCCTCTTGAAGTGGTTCAGCCGCTGTGCCATGCCGGCGCGGCTCGCGTTGATGCAATCCCCGATGTAGACCACCACCATGGTGGTCAGCGCGCCGTGAGGCTTCACCCGTTTCCCGGTGCCCTCGCAGGCCTGGCAGGGCTGCTGGCTCAGGCGTCCGGTGCCGGCGAACACCTCCCAGCGCTGGCCGTGGCAGACGTGGCAGGAGTGGCCAAGCCACCACTGCAGCGCGCCGGCGACGACTTCACGCGGCTGGGGGATATCGCTCAGCGCAGCCCACATCGTGAGCTCATCCCTGACGAATGGCAGGGTCTTCAGGCGTTGCAGGCGCAAGGCCTGCTCCTGCAGGTACCACTCGCCGGCCTGCAGGCGCGCTGCGGCCATGTCGCTGTCGCGCACCACCGGTGCCTTGCGCTTTGAGAGGTCGACGATCCCGCGGTTCTCGAACACATTGCGCTCGCGCGCGATCTCGGCCGCGATCAGCTCGACGCCGCGATCATGGATGCGCACCGGCTCCGGCATGCCGTCGGCTTCGCTGTGCAGCCGCAGCAGCGCGGAGCCCAAGCGAGACTTGCTCCAGGCCGCCGCGATGAGCTTGTCGGCGGACCCGGAGCGGTCGGAGTCCACCACCAGCGATGAGGCATGCGTCGCCGAGGTGTACTGCTCCTCGATGTTCGGTCTGTCGTCGTTGGGCGGCTTCTGTGTCATGCGGCGATCCGTTGCTCGGGGTGCATCAGGTTGTGGAGGTCATCGGTGTCGAGGCCGTGCCCGCTCTTGATCATTTCGTCGAGGCGAGCGGCGGTGTCGAACAGGGCAACGGGGTTCAGTGCGGGCAGCAGGCGCTCGATGGCCAGCAGGCCGGCCTGGATCGCGGGGCGGTGCTGCTCGATCCGGAGATCTGCGGTGAGGTCGGCCAGCGCGGATCCCATCCCCATGCAGACCCGGATGTCGGGGTTCTCGTGGGTGAAGCCGGCGGCCTGCGCGGCACCGAGCACGATGTAGACGAGCCTGCCCGAAGTGTTCACCAGGTTGGGCACGTGCTCACCGGTCCAGGCCTGCAACTCGGCCGCGGTCAGCAGCTCCTTGACGTGGCGCTGGATCGTGGCGCGCAGCACCGCTGCGGCCACAGGGTTGAATCGTGCGGTGCGGAAGCGGCGTTTCACGTCAGGTCTCGAGGCGTGCCAGAGTGTCGTTCATGCTCCCGATGATGTTGAGCACGCGCTGGCGCATGGCAACGATCTGGTCCACCAAGGGACTGGCCACCGTCAGCTCCTGGGTCTGGTTCGGGATTTCCTTCGGCCCGCTCACTGGCTTTGATACGCTGGTCAGGCGCGAAACCATCATGCTCTCCGTGACAGCCAAATCGTTGAGCGCGATGTTGAGGCTATCGAGCGATTCCTGGATGCGCGAAGTCGGTGTCGGCGATTCACCGAGGGGCCGCACGGTGCCTGCTCGCGCGGTCGTGCTTGTGCCGTAGGACTGGGCTTGAGCTGTGTTGTGCATGGTTGTGGTCTCAGGTAGTGCGGCCGAGGACGTGCGGCCGCTTCACGTCAGGACACGGATGTCAGGGATGGGGATGTGCAGTGGCCAGGTCCCAAGGCGCACCAGCTCGCGCACCGTCGCGCGCCAGGCATCCACCCAGATCGCCACCCGCTCGGCCTCGCTCAGGCTGCTTCCCTGGTCGATCATCCGCTGGCAGACCCGGCACATCGCGGCGACGAACACATCGCTGGCCTTGCTGCCCTTCCCTTTCCCGTGGCAACCCTGGTTGCTATGCGCGGGATCGGACGGGCCCGCCGCGCCGCAGCACTGGCACGCCAGCTTCTTGATTGCCGCGATCAGCGCGCGATCGCGCACGTAGGCGAACTTCGGGCGGGGCGTCATGCCTCGATCCCCAGTTCTTTCTTCCGCTCGCGAACCTGACGGCGGTGGTCGGCGTTCTTGAGGAAGAACACCTCGCCGGTATCGGGGTCAGTCCACTCTTCGGGGAAGCGGACGTTCAACTCCACGACGGCATGCGCGATGACCCGCTCGATGTAGTCGGCATACTTGCGGATGCTCAAGTCCTCGGTGCTCACGCGCTGACGACGGCGCGAGAGCTTCTTCGTGAACGGGTTCATGTGGCTCACCGTGCGGAAGCCGAGGAACTCGTTGCGGTACCACTCCTTCCAGGTCTTCATCGGGAACTTTTCTCCGTTCGCCCGGGCTTGGTGAGCGATGTTGGTCAGGATGCAACCGTGCAGGTAGGCGCGCTGCTTGTCGGTCTTCAGGTCCTCGAGCAGTCGCAGGTCCATCGCGCATGCCCTGCCAGCGGCAAGCTGCTCACCGATCCATGGCAGCGCGATCTCCTTCAGCACCGCGCGCGCCTGCACGGGGTTATTCAGGACGAGGACCTGGCCGTTCACGGGAACACCTTGTCGGTCTTGTGACGACAGAAGTTCTGGCAGTCTTTGTGCCCGGGCCCGCCGCGCAGCCCGTAGTCCCACTCTCCGCAGACGGTGCAGCGATACACCGCCTGGCTGCAATGGTCAGTGAGGTCAAGCGGACATGCCCGGCCACCCTCGCTACTCCACAGGTGCCGACCAGCGCTGCATGCGTCGCTGCCGAGCTGCCGTCGGGCCTCGGAAACGAGTGCAATCAGGGTGCTAGTCACGGCAGGACCCTCACGATGCGCCACGTGACGCCGGCGACGACAAAGCGCTCGCCGACCTTGACCAGCAGCGGCTGCGCTCGCTCGCCGGTGACGTGGAACTGGGCGGTGGTCCAGTTGCCACGGCCGATGGGGCGGCAGATCAGCATCACGCTACAGCGCTCCCCTTGATGTAGCCCTGCAGCCTTTGCAGCCTTTCGATCGTGCTCGACAGTTGCCACTTCGAATCCATGACCGACTGCAGATCATTCAGCGCGCGTGTGATGCTCGCTGCCGACACACTCTCGGGCTCGATTCCAAGGCGTGCACCGAGTGCGCGCATCGCCTCATCGAGTTGAACCTGTGCACGCTCCGCGTCGCGACGTGCAGCCTGCTGGATTCGATCCACCTCGCAGCGAATCTCCTCTGCCGCCTTCTCTCGTCGCTCCGTCGCCGCTTCGTACGACCGGTCCGCACGCTTGCGCGCCTCAAAGAGCTCGGCGACCTCGCTCCCGAATCGCTTGCTCAAGGTCCGCGCAATGTGCCACTGGCTGGCCTGCCGGGGCGCGGCAAATCGCATCTCTTCGGTGGCCACGAGCATCAGCTTGATCCAGGCATCGCGCGGCAGCGTCTCCAGCACCTGGGCGGTGGGCTTGCGCGCAGCACGCCACCCGGTATCGCTTCGCAAGATGACGCCGCACTCCAGTGGCACCAGGTCAAGCGGGGCCAGGCCGCGCGGGAACGCGAACCACACTCGGTGAGCGAACTTGCGGTAGCTCTGCCACTTGCCCGACGTCGTGTCGCGCCGCAGATCGGACACCGTGACCTTGATCTCGTAGGCGTCTGCGGCAAAGCGCGCAAAGCTCTTGTCCATGGAGAAGACATCGGGTCGTGGGCTGGCCGCCGGCCCAAGTTGCGTGTTTGTCCACACCATGCGCGCCGTATTCGCACGCAGGTGCGCGGCCAGATCCTCCTGGAGCTCGTCGTGCTTCACGCCACCGCTCCCAGCAGGTCGCCCTGCGGCTGTTCCGTGGCGATCGCGGTGATGGTCACCACCACGCGGGCGTCGCCGGCATCGGGCTCCATGCGCTCCGACACCAGGCGGCGCACCCACTTGTCGTCGACGATGGCCACGCCCTTGAGCGCGTCCAGCAACACCTTGTTGGCGTTGTCGAGGTCGATGCACTGCACGGTGTCGTCCCACGCGGCGCCGAACTTGCGCTGGCGCGACTGCCAATCCAACGGCCGATTCGGGTACAGCGCGATGTGCACGGCGACACGGCCTGTCATGGGCTTGCGGACGCCGGCGGCCTTGGCCAGCCAGCCGACTCGCTCTTTGTAGGCCTTCGCCTCGTCGCTGAGCACCACGATGGCGCGGGTCTGACTGCGCGGGATGAAGCTGCGCCAGTAGCGGTTCGCGCTGATCGGGTACGGGAGAGTGACGGTGATGGACGTCGTCATAGCGGCTTCGCCTTTGCTGGGGTTCCGGTCCGCACCTTCGAGCTCGGCACCGCGGTCTCCGTCGGCCAGTCCATGAATCGGGTGTGCTCCCCGACGTACATCAGGTCAAGGTAGCCGGGCTCGCCGTCGCGCAGCTTGGCCACGTGCACCTTCGCGTGGTACTTCCACTCCTCGCTGAGGTCGGGCTTCGTGACGAACTCGCGGTGCACGAACATCACGATGTCGGCGTCCTGCTCGATCGACCCGCTGTCGCGGAGGTCAGACAGCACCGGCATCTGGTCGACGCGCTGCTCGACGCCACGGTTGATCTGGCACAGCAAAAGCACGGGGCAGCCGAGCTCCTTCGCCAGCGACTTCAAGCCCTTGGTGATCTCCTCGATCTGGTAGACGCGGGGCTGCTTCGGGTCCATGCCGCTCATGAGGCCGAGGTAGTCCACCACCACCAGCCCGAGCCGGCCCATGCGCCGCTTCAGCGCGCGTGCCTTGGTGCGGACCTGGTTGATGTTCAGGCCGGCCTGATCGTTGACGTGGAATTGCACCTGCCGCAGCACTTCGACCGATTCCGTAAGGTGCGGCCAGTCGTAGTTCGTGAGGCGTTCCGGCCGCTTGATCCTGCTCAGGTGGATCCGGGCCCGCATCGCCATCAGGCGCTTGTAGACCTGGTTGCGCGGCATCTCCATCGAGAACATCGCCACTGGACGGTCCTCGTTCACTGCGATGTGCGCGGCGATGGTCATGGCCAGGGCGGACTTGCCCATGCGAGGCCGCGCGCCGAGCACGATCAGGTCACCAGGCCTGCCGCCACCATCCAGGCGCTCGTCGAGGTCCTTCAGGCCGAAGCTCACGAAGTCCTGCTTCGCCGTGCCGTCCGAATGATCCTGGATGAAGTCGAGCAAGCGCACCATGCCGGTGTCCAGGCTCTCCCAATCGTCTTCAGCC
>VFQQ010002923.1_pt1 | contig 17844 bp, 16 predicted proteins | sample 3512341 | NCBI WGS metagenome assembly VFQQ01 (sample SAMN10412373, study PRJNA504923) | tailings metagenome | isolation source: Relicate 2 Philex TSF1 revegetated site | place: Philippines: Tuba, Benguet | collected 2017-08-29 | reverse complement strand
GTTCGAGACCTTCGCCACCCAGCGCATCCGCGGCGCCATGCTCGACGAGCTGCGTGGCAACGACTGGATGAGCCGCGGCGACCGCCGCCACCAGCGCAGCATCGAAGCCGCCGTGCACAAGCTGGAACAGCGCTTCGGCCGCGCGCCCAGCGAAGGGGAGATCGCGCGCGAGATGGGCCTGAGCCTCACCGACTACCAGGAGCTGCTGGGCAAGGTGCGTGGCACCCAGCTCATCTACCTGGAGGACATGAGCGGCGACGACGGCGACGACGACTACCTCGACCGCCACGTGGCCGACGAAGAGGCCAACCCGATCGCCCGCCTGCAGGACCAGCGCATGCGCGAGGCCCTGGTGGAGGCCATCAAGAACCTGCCCGAGCGTGAGCAGTACGTCATGAGCATGTACTACGAGCACGACATGAACCTCAAGGAGATCGCCGCCGTACTGGGCGTGACCGAAAGCCGCGTCTGCCAGTTGCACAGCCAGAGCATCGCCCGCTTGCGCACGCGCCTGCGCGAGTGGTGATTCCCCGGCTCAAGCCGGCCCGCGCAACGTCCGAAAAGAGAACCAGTCCGAAGGAGACGATCACCGATGTTTGCCGCATTCAAGCGCCAGGCCGCCGTTGCAGCGGCCGCACCCGCTGAAGAGCCCGCACTGGGCAGCGCCGACGCCGCGCGTGCGGTGGCCAGCATCAGCCAACGCGCCAGTGCGCTCGGGCGTGAAGCCGCCGAAGTGCGCGGCACGCTCGACGACACGCACAAGGTCGCCACCGCGCAGGCGGCGGCCGTGCAGGCGCTGGCGCAGCAGCTGCAGGAGGTGGTGCGCGCGCAGGGCCACATCGCCGGCGAGGTCGAGAAGGGCCTGGCCGCCGTGGCCCAGGTGGGCGACGCGGTCACCGGCGTCGGGCAGGAAGTGGGCGGCATCGTGCAGACGCTGCACCAGGTGAGCGATGCGGCGCAGGAGATCACCAAGATCGCGCTGCAGACGCGGCTGGTGGCGTTCAACGCCAGCGTCGAGGCCAAGCGGGCCGGCGAGGCCGGGCGTGGCTTCGGCGTGGTGGCCGACGCCGTGAAGGACCTGGCGGCGCAGGTGGAGCATTCGTCCAAGGCCATCATGGGCACCGTGAGCCAGCTCGACCAGCGCATCGGCGCGCTCGCGCGCGAAGTCAGCCGCGACGGCAGCGAAGACCAGCATGGTGCCGTGCACCGCGCGCTGGCGGTGGTGGTGCAGGGAGTGCAGCGCATCGACCAGGCCAGCCGGCGCAGCCGCGAGGTCTGCGGTGGGCTCGAGGGGCAGATGAGCGGCATCGAATCCGAGATGCGCCGCAGCACCGATTCGCTCACGCAGGCGCTGGCCCGTACCGAGAGCTTCCTCACGATCAGCGAGCAGCTGATCGAGACGGTGGCCGAGTGCGGCATCGAAACCGACGACACCCCCTACATCCGTGCCGCCCAGCAGGCCGCCGGCCAGATCGCCAAGCTGCTGGAAGACGCGCTGCGCACCGGTTCGATCAGCGCGCAGGACCTGTTCGACGAGCGCTACGTGCCCGTGCCCGGCAGCAACCCGGCGCAGGTGACCACGCGGTTTGTCGACCTCGCCGACCGCCTGTTCCCGCAGGTGCAGGAGAAGATGCTGTCGCTGTCGGACAAGGTGGTGTTCTGCATCGCTGCCGACCGCAACGGCTACATCGCCTGCCACAACCAGCGCTACAACCAGACGCAGCGCGCGGGCGACGTGACCTGGAACACCGCCAACTGCCGCAACCGCCGCATCTTCAACGACCGCACCGGGCTGGCCTCGGCGCGCAACCAGCGCCCCTTCCTGCTGCAGACCTACCGCCGCGACATGGGCGGCGGCAACTTCATCGTCATGAAGGAAGCCGCGGCGCCGATCGCCGTGGGCGGCCGGCACTGGGGCGGCATCCGCCTGGCCTTCAAATTCTGAGGGTCGCGGTGGCCGGCACCAGCCGGCAGCCGCAAACAAGAAGCGCCCCATCGGGGCGCTTCTTCTTTGCGGGGTATCGGGTAGCGCCTTCAGGCCAGCAGGCTGCCGGTGTTGGCGGCGCGCTCGGCGCCGCCGAGTGCGGAGTACATCGAGGTCTGGGCTGCGGCGCGCGGGATCAGCACGTCCATGGCGCGGTCCAGGCTGGCGGTGGCGCGGGCGAGGGCCTCGCGCTGCGCGGCCACGCGGCCGCTGGCACGGGCCAGGCGCTGGCGCAGGGGCTGCGGAACGCCGCCGGCCTTGGCGGCGCGCGCGAAGTGTTCGATGGCGTGCGCCAGCGCCGCGTGGAGCTGGGCTGCCGCGACATCCACCGCGGCGCTGTCCTGCTGGTGCAGGGCCTGGCCGAGGGCGGCCAGCTGGTCTTCCACGGCCTGCAGCGGGCGCTCCAGCGCGGCTGCGGCGTCCTGCACGGCGTTGATCTCGGCGCGGGTGGTCAGCATCGCTGGCCTTGTGTTCAGTTGCTCTTGCGGCCCAGCAGTTCTTCGGCGTTGACGATCAGCTTGTCGGCGATGGCCTCGGCGTTGATGGTGAACTTGCCGTCGCGGATGGCCTGCGCGATGCGCTCGACCTTCTCGCTGTCGAAGGTGGGGTCGGCACCGGAAAGCCCCGCGGCGGCGGGCGAGAGCTGCACCTGCGCGCTGGCTTCGGCTGCCGTGCCGGTGGCGCCCGTGTTCTTGCGTTCCGGCGCGGCCGGGACGTTGACGGACTTGGTTTCGATGGGACCGATCTTCATGCTGGACTCCTGTCAGGGGCTCATTGCCACCCGACCACATGGACGCTGTATCGGACAGGTCCGGCCCGGACTTTAGGCCCGGCATGAAGATTTTCGCCCACACCCCTGAAATGAGGGGTAAGGCCTGCCTTTTCCGGCGATCGGCGCCTCACAGCACCACCTCCACCTTGCGCTCGGCCACCGGCTGGGCGCTCAGCACGCGGCCGTTGGCGGTGCGCACACGGGCTGGCTGGCCCTGCAGGCCGGCATCCAGCGCCACGCCTTCGCCGCCGATGGCAAAGCCGTCGCCACGGGCCACGATCTGCACCGTGTCGCCGGCGGCAAACCACTGGCGGGCGCGCAGGTCGGCGGCGCGCGGCGCCTGGCCGGCGCGCAGCGGGCGGGCGAGCAGGCGTTGTTCGATATCGGCCAGCCGCGCCAGTGGTGTACCCGGGGCCGCGGCCCAGTCGACTTCGGCCGTGGTGAATTGCGCGGCTTCGAGCCGGCTGCCGGCCGGCAGCGCGCCGCGTGCCACCAGGGCCGACGCCAGCACCTGCACCGTCACCGGCAGCCAGGCCTGCCAGCGCACCGGGCCGCTGGCGCAGCGCAGGCCGACGCGGCCCTTGCCCCAAGCGGGCGTGCCGCCGGGCAGGAAAGGTTCGATCCTTTCGCAGGGCGCCAGCTGCAGGCGCGCATCGAGCGCACCCGGCAGCACGCTGACCCTGGCACCGGCCGGCGCCACGGCCTGCGCGGCCTGGGCGGCCAGCGCCACGCCCTGGGCCTGGGCGCGCACGAGCGCCTCGTCGGCAGCAGCCGAAGAGGCGGCCAGCGCCAGGCACAGCAGGGGCAGGTGATAAGTCACGGCCGGCACTGTAGCCAGCAGGCCGGGCGGCGATGGATCGGAATTGGCGGCCCAAGCCCGGTCTTATTGCGCTCATGTGGCGGGGTGCGGCTGCCCAGAATCCCGCTACGCGTCGAACCCCGGCGCTGCAGCCAGAGGGCCCGCCCATGATCAACCGCCTCACCGACAACCTGGACTTCCACAGCCAGGCCCTGGTGCTGCGCAGCGAGCGGCAGCGCCTCATCGCCGGCAACATCGCCAACGCCGACACGCCCGGCTTCAAGGCGCGTGACTTCGACTTCGCCGCCGCGCTGCGCGAAGCCAGCGCCGGCCAGAAGAGCCCGGCCAGCGACGTGATGTCCGCCACCGGCCGCGCCAACCTGGCGCTGCGCTACGCCACGCCGCAGCAGGCCAACCTGGACAGCAACACGGTGGACATGGACCGCGAGCGCGCCAACTTCATGGACAACGCGCTGAAGTTCGACGCCACGCTGCGCTTCATCAATGCCAGCGTGCGCAGCACGCTCGACGCGATGAAGAGCCCGCATCAGGGGTAATGAAGATGACCAACGCTGAACCGCGGGCCGGGCGCCGGGCCGCTCCCAAGCCGGCCCGCATCCCCTCGGGGGATCGACCGACGTACCCGTCGGGCGAGGGGCTCCAATGAGCATGCTCCGCATCTTCGACGTCGCCTCCAGCGCCATCAGCGCGCAGAGCCAGCGCCTGAACGTCGTCGCCAGCAACCTCAGCAACGCCGACACCGTGGCCGGCCCCGATGGCGCCGCCTACAAGGCCCGCCAGGTGGTGTTCCAGACCCAGATGATGGGCCCGGCCAACCAGCGCGAAGCCAGCGTGGGCGTGCGCGTGAGCACGATCACCGAGGACCAGACCCCCGGCCGCCGTGTGCACGACCCCAAGCACCCGGCCGCCAACGCCGAGGGCTACGTGACCTACAGCAACGTCAACCCGGTGGAGGAGATGGTGAACATGATCTCCGCCAGCCGCAGCTACCAGAACAGCGTGGAGGTGATGAACACCGCGCGCAGCCTGCTGCAGAAGACGCTGCAGCTGGGCCAGGGCTGACCGGGGGCTGAACGAACATGGTCACCACCGTTTCGCAGGCCGACACCTTCAGCTCGCTCAACAAGGCGGGCACGGTCACGCAGACCGCCAACGAGGCCGGCAGCGCCGACCGCTTCCTGAAGCTCCTGGTGACGCAGATGCAGAACCAGGATCCGCTCAACCCGATGGACAACGCGCAGATCACGAGCCAGATGGCCCAGATCAACACCGTCAACGGGATCGAGACGCTGAACAAGACGGTGGAAGGCCTGAACACGCAGTTCTCGCAGCTGCAGGCGCTGGCCGGTGCCTCGCTGGTGGGCCGCGAGGTCACGCTGGCCGGCAACAAGCTCCACGTGCAGGGCGGCAAGTCCACCGCCGGCTTCGAACTCGCCGCCACCGCCAAGGACGTGAAGATCGAGGTGCTGAACCCTGCCGGCCGCGTGGTGGACACGCTGCAGCTCGGCACCCAGACCGCCGGCCGCCACGACTTCACCTGGCAGCCCACCAACGTGGCCGACACCGCCGCCGGCGGCCAGCCGCACACCTTCCGCATCACCGCCACCACCGGTGGCGCGGCCGTGTCCAGCACGGCCTACATGTACGACCGCGTCGAGGCCATCCGCAGCAGCGGCAACACGCTCACGCTGGACACCACCTTCAACGGCAACGTCAAGTACAGCGACGTGCAGGCCGTCAACTGATCACCCCACCGCGCAGGACCCACCATGAGCTTCCAGCAAGGCCTCTCCGGACTCAACAGCACCAGCAAGAACCTGCAGGTGATCGGCAACAACATCGCCAACGCCAACACCTTCGGCTCCAAGGTGGCACGCGCCGAGTTCAGCGACATGTACGCCGCGGCGCTCTCGGGCGCCGGCACCAACACCATCGGCATCGGTGCCAACCTGGCCTCGGTGGCGCAGCAGTTCACGCAGGGCAACATCAAGACCAGCGACAACCCCATGGACCTCGCCATCAACGGTGCCGGCTTCTTCCAGGTGACCGACGGCAAGAGCCCCATCACCTTCAGCCGCAACGGCCAGTTCAAGGTCGACCGCGACGGCTTCATCGTCAACAACTCGCTGCAGAAGCTGATGGGCTACGCGGCCGACAACCAGGGCCAGATCCAGCCCGGCCTGGCCGTGCCGCTGCAGCTGCCCACCGGCGGCGTGGCCCCCGAGCCCACCACCTACATCGACATCGAGATGAACCTCGACTCGCGCGCCGGCGTCACGCTGCCCGCCGCCGGCGCCAACATCGACTTCAACGACGCCGACACCTACAACAACGCCACCTCGCTGACGGTGTACGACGCCAAGGGCCAGCCGGTGGCGCTGACCTACTACTTCCAGAAGGCCGCCAACGACACCTGGAACGTCTACGCCACGGCCAACGGTGACACCGTGCTCGGCAGCAACGCCGCGCCGCTGCCGGTGACCACGATCACCTTCGCCCCCGACGGCAGCGCGCCCACCTCGCCGGTGGGCACGGTGGCCTTCGACATCCCCATCACCACCAACGCCAACGGTGCTTCCACGCTGCCGATCCTGGGCGTGCAGCTCAACGTCGGCTCGGCCACGCAGTTCGGCTCGGCCTTCGGCGTGACCGACATGGTGCAGGACGGCTTCGCTGCCGGCCAGCTGACCGCCATCGCGATCGAGAGCAACGGCATCATCATGGCCCGCTACAGCAACGGCCAGAGCCGCCCGGCGGGCCAGATCGAGGTCGCCACCTTCCGCAACCCGCAGGGCCTGCAGCCGATCGGCGACAACGCCTGGGCGCGCAGTTTCGCCAGCGGCGACCCGATCATGGGCGTGCCCGGTGACGGCAACCTCGGCGTGCTGCAGGCCGGCGCGCTGGAGGAGAGCAACATCGACCTCACCGGCGAGCTGGTGAACATGATCACCGCGCAGCGCATCTACCAGGCCAACGCGCAGACCATCAAGACGCAGGACCAGGTTTTGCAGACCCTGGTGAACCTCCGCTGAAGGCGTAGGCGGCCATGGACCGGCTCATCTACCTGTCGATGGCGGGGGCGAAAGCCACGCTGCAGCGCCAGGACCTGCTGGCCAACAACCTGGCCAACGCGTCGACCAACGGCTTCCGCGCCGAGATGCAGGCCTTCCGCGCCGTGCCGGTGCGTGGCGACGGCGCCACCACACGCGCCTACGTGCTCGAATCCACCGTGGGCCATGACCAGCGTGCCGGCCCGCAGCAGGCCACCGGCCGCTCGCTCGACGTGGCCATGCAGGGCCGTGCCTGGCTGGCGGTGCAGGGCGCCGACGGCACCGAGGCCTACACCCGCGCCGGCCACCTGCAGGTCAACGCCGAAGGCCAGCTCGTCACGCCCACGGGCCTGGCGGTGATGGGCGACGGCGGCCCGATCACGGTGGGCATCAACGCGCAGGTGGAGATCGCCAGCGACGGCACCATCACCACGAGCAATGGCACCGGCCGCCCGCAGCAGGTGGGGCGCCTGAAGCTCGTGACGCCTGAGGCGCCGCTGCAGCGCGGCGAGGAAGGCCTGTTCCGCAACGCCGACGGTGACCTGCCGGCCGATCCCATGGCCAAGCTGCAGAGCGGTGCGCTCGAAGGCAGCAACGTGGGCGCCGTTGAGACCATGGTGGCCATGATCGCCGCCGCGCGCCAGTTCGAGCAGCAGATGAAGATGCTGCAGGGCGCCGAGCAGCGCGAGCAGGGCGCCGCGAAACTTCTGGCGCCGCAGTAGCGACGCACCGCCGCACAGCGACGAGAAGGCCGGGTCTCCGGCCTTTTTTCTGCCCGTCTGAACCCTTCAGTCCGCCGGAAGATGGTGGCTACCCTCCGGGAGACCGCACACCATGATCCGCTCACTCTGGATCGCCAAGACCGGCATGGAAGGCCAGCAGACCAAGCTGGACGCCATCGCCAACAACCTGGCCAACGTCGGCACCAACGGCTACAAGAAGGCCGGCGTGGTGTTCGAGGACCTGATGTACCAGAACCTGCGTGCCGCAGGCGCCGCCAGCTCCGACCAGAGCCAGCTGCCCACCGGCCTGCAGGTGGGCCTGGGCGTGCGCGCCGCGGCCAGCCTGCGCAACTTTGCGCAGGGCAACCTCAACCAGACCGGCGGCAGCTTCGACGTGGCCATCAAGGGCAACGGCTTCTTCCAGGTGCAGATGCCCGACGGCAGCACCGGCTACACCCGCGACGGCGCCTTCCAGGTGGACGCCAACGGGGCCATCGTCACCAGCGCCGGCCACCCGCTGCAGCCCGGCATCACGGTACCGGCCAACGCGCAGGTGGTGACGATCACGCCCGATGGCACCGTGAACGCCACGATCCCGGGCCAGAACACACCCCAGGTGCTGGGCCAGATCCAGCTCGCTTCTTTCATCAACCCGGCCGGGCTGGACGCCCGCGGCGGCAACGTCTACAGCGAAACCGCGGCCTCCGGCAACCCGCAGACCGGCGCGCCCAACAGCGCCGGCCTGGGCTCGGTGCAGCAGGGCTTCACCGAGGGCAGCAACGTCAACATGGTGGAGGAGCTGGTGACGATGATCGCCACGCAGCGTGCCTACGAGCTCAACTCCAAGGCGATCCAGACCAGCGACCAGATGCTGCAGCGTCTGAGCCAGCTGTGATGCGCGCGCTGCTCGCCATCGCGGCTGGCGCGCTGCTGCAGGGCTGCGTGTTCCTGGGCCCGCGTGTGCAGATGGCCGACACCGCGCCGGTGGCCGTGCCGGCCCCCGCTCAGCCCGTGGCCAGCAGCGGCTCCATCTACAACGCCGCCACCTACCGGCCCTTGTTCGAGGACCACCGCGCGCGTCTGGTGGGCGACACGCTGACGGTGAACATCGTCGAGAAGGTCAGCGCCAGCGCCAAGAGCACCAGCACGGTGGACAAAGGCGGCACGCTGTCGGCCAGCATCACCGCGCTGCCCGGCGTGCGGCCCTCGGCCTTCGCGCGCGCCACGGCCGACGCCACCAGCGGCAACAACTTCGAAGGCAAGGGCACCACCGAGAACAGCAACGAGTTCAGCGGCACCATCACCGTGGTGGTGCGCGGCGTGCTGCCCAACGGCCACCTGCTGATCGCCGGCGAGAAGCAGATCGGCGTCAACGAAAACGTCGACGTGCTGCGCTTCCAGGGCCAGGTGGACCCACGCTCGATCCAGGCCGGCAACACCATCCCGAGCGCGGCGATCGCCAACGTGCGCCTCGAACAACGCGGCCGCGGCCAGCAGGCCGAGGCGCAGGCCATCGGCTGGCTGTCGCGGGTCTTCCTCTCCCTGATGCCGATCTGAAGCCATGGACCGCTCCGAACGACTCGTGCGCTGGATCATCACGCTGGCCTTCCTGGCCGCCAGCAGCGCGCTGTGGTGGCCGCCCGAGGCACACGCCAGCGTGCGCGTGAAGGAACTGGCCGCGGTGCAGGGCGTGCGCAGCAACTCGCTGCTGGGCTACGGGCTCGTCGTGGGCCTGGACGGCACCGGCGACCAGTCCACGCAGACCCCCTTCACCACGCAGAGCCTGCTGGCGCTTCTGCAGCAGATGGGCGTGACGCTGCCACCTGGCGTGAGCCTGCAGCCCAAGAATGTGGCCGCGGTGCTCGTCACCACGCAGCTGCCGCCCTTTGCGCAACCGGGGCAGACGCTGGACGTCAACGTTTCCTCGCTCGGCAACGCCAAGAGCCTGCGTGGTGGCACGCTGATCGCCACGCCGCTGAAGGGCGCCGACGGCCAGGTCTACGCGCTGGCGCAGGGCAACCTCATCGTCGGCGGTGCGGGTGCCGCGGCCGGCGGCTCCAAGGTGCAGATCAACCACCTCTCGGCCGGGCGTGTACCCGAGGGTGCCACCGTGGAGCGCAGCGTGCCGACACCGCTGCTCGACGGCGACGCGCTGACGCTGGGCGTGAACGCGAGCGACTTCAACACCGCCTTCGCCGTGGCCGAGGCCATCAACACCGCCAAGGGGGCCGGCACCGCGCAGGCGCTCGATGGCCGCAGCGTGCGCGTGAAGCTGCCACAGGCGCCGGCGGAGCGCCTGGCCTTCCTGGCGCAGATCGAGAACCTGCCGGTGGCGCTGGCCAAGCCGGCGGCGCGGGTCGTCATCAACGCACGCACCGGCTCGGTGATCCTCAACGATGCCGTCACGATCGGCGCCTGCGCCGTGGCGCACGGCAGCCTCAGCGTCACCATCAGCACCACGCCGGTGGTGAGCCAGCCCAACCCGCTGGCCGGTGGCAGCACGGTGCAGGCCGAGAAGAGCGACATCGCCATCAGTCAGCAAGGCGGCGCCATCATCCAGATGCCCGCCGGCGTGAAGCTGGCCGACGTGGTGAAGGCGCTGAACGCGCTCGGCGCGACGCCGATGGACCTGCTGGCGATCCTGCAGGCCATGAAGACGGCAGGCGCTCTTCACGCGGAAATCGAGGTGATCTGATGGCCGCGATCCCGAGCACCCTCAACACCACCCAGAGCCTGGCCTGGGACCAGCGCTCGCTCGACGGCCTGCGTGGCAAGGCCGCGGCCGACCCGCGCGGTGCGGTGAAGGAAGCGGCCAAGCAGTTCGAGGCCGTGTTCATGAACGAGATGATGAAGAGCATGCGCAGCGCCACGCTGGCCAGCGGCATGCTCGACAACGAGGGCGGCAAGATGGGCACCGAGATGCTCGACACGCAGCTGGCCGGCCAGCTGGCGGGGCGGCCCGGGGGCATCGCCGACATCCTGGCCAGGCAGCTGGAACGCCAGCTCGGGCTCACGCCGGGGCCGATCCCGGTCACCGGAACGGCCAACAACAGCGCCAACACGGCCGGCAACGCGGCGCTGGGCAATGCCACGACGCAGATCCCGCAGAAGGGCGCCTTGGGCTTCGTTCAGCAGCACAGCGCGGCCGCGAAGGAGGCCGAGGCGGCCACCGGCATCCCGGCCGCTTTCATGATCAGCCAGTCGGCGCTGGAAACGGGCTGGGGCCGCAAGGAGATCCGGCACGCCGACGGCACGCCGTCGTTCAACCTGTTTGGCATCAAGGCCACGGGCAACTGGAAGGGCCCGGTGGCCGAGGTGACCACCACCGAGTACATCAACGGCAAGGCCACCAAGGTGATGGCCAGGTTCCGCGCCTACGGCAGCTACGCCGAGAGCTTTGCCGACTACGCGCGGCTGATGAAGGAGAGCCCGCGCTACCAGGCCATGACGCAGGCCGTGGCCAGCGGCAAGGTGGCCGCGGCGGGCGGCACCGCGCAGGCCTTTGCGCAGGGCCTGCAGAAGGCCGGCTACGCCACCGACCCGGCCTACGCCGACAAGCTCAGCCGCGTCATCAACACCACGCTGCGGCTGCAACGCTCCGTGGCCTGAAGGGACTGAGCGATGGGCGCCTCACCACTGATGTCGCTGGGCATCAAGGCCATGGCCGCGAACTACGCGGCGCTGCAGGTCACCGGCCACAACATCGCCAACGCCAACGTGCAGGGCTACTCGCGCCAGACGGCCGACCTGGCCACGGCGCAGGGCCAGTTCACCGGCGCCGGCTTCTTCGGCCGCGGCGTGGACGTGGCGAGCGTCTCGCGTGCGCACAACGAGTTCCTCACGCGCGAGGCAGCGAGTGCCAAGGCGCTGTCTTCGATGGACAGCGCGCGCTGGCAGCAGCTGCAGCGCCTGGAGGGCGTCTTCAAGACCGGCGAGATGGGCCTCGGCCACGCCACCAGCGAGCTGATGACGGCCTTCACCGACCTCACGAGCCGCCCCGACGACATGGCCACGCGCCAGGTGGTGCTGGCGCGTGCCGCCGACCTGGCCTCGCGATTTTCCGAAGCCGGCGCCGCGCTCGACGAGGTGCAGGCCGGTGTGGCGGCGGAACTGCGCGCTTCGGTCAGCGTCGTCAACGGCCTGGCGCAGAGCATCGCCGAGGTCAACAACCGCATCGCCGGGCTGCGTGGCCTGGGCCAGCCGGCCAACGACCTGCTCGACGAACGCGAGCGTCTCTTGAGCCAGCTCTCGGAGCATGTGTCGATCACGCGCATCGAGGCCTCCGACGGCACGCTGTCGGTGTTCATGGGCGGCGGCCAACGCCTGGTGCTGGGCGCGCAGGCCGCGCAGATGCAGGTGCTGCAGGACCAGAGCGACCCCTCGCGGTTTGCCGTGGGCCTGGTGGAAGGCAGCGTGCAGCGCCGGCTCGACGCCAGCGTGATCGGCGGCGGCGCCATCGCCGGCCTGCTGCGTTTCCAGAACCAGGACCTGGTGCAGGCGCGGGTGCTGGTGGGCCAGATCGGCGCTGCCGTGGCCGGTGCCATCAACGAGCAGCAGCTCAAGGGCATCAACCTGCAGCAGCCGTATGGCAGCGTGGCCTCGCAGCCGATGTTCTCGGTGGGCCCGCCGCTGGCGCAGCCGCACGCGGCCAACCAGCGCGGCGCCGGCGGCAACCCGCTGGGCGTGGTGCAGCTGACGGTGGTGGACGCCTCGGCGCTGCAGGCCAGCGAGTACAGCCTGGCCGAATCCAGCGCCGGCTCGGGCGTGTGGATGCTGACGCGCCTGTCCGACGGCCTGAGCCAGGTGGTGAACAGCGGCGACGTGGTCGACGGCATGCAGATCGACTTTGCGACCAACCCGCCGCAGACCGGCGATCGTTTCCTGCTGCAGCCCGTGAGCCGCGCCGCCAACGGCATCGGCCGGCTGTTGAGCGACCCGCGCGACATCGCCGCCGCCTCGCCGCTGCTGGCCACCTCGGCGCCGGGCAACGTGGGCACGGGGCAGGTGTCGAGCCTGGTGCTCAACACCACCACGCTGCCGGTGGCGGGCGCCACGGCGCGCATCAACTTCACCACCGACCAGGGCGACTACACCTGGGACCTGCTGGACAGCGGCGGCAACGTGCTGGCCAGCGGCACCGACGTCTGGCAACCCGGGCAGCCGATCCCGACGCCGCCGACCGACATCAACGGCTTCAGCCTGCAGCTCTCGGGCGTGCCGCGCACGGGCGACGTTTTCAACGTCGAGCCCACGCCGGCCAGCGCCGTGGCCAGCAACAACGGCAACGCGCTGGCGCTCTCGCAGCTGCGTGACGCCGCGCTGATCGCCGGCAACACCGTCACCGACCGCTGGGCCAATGCCATCGCCGACATCGGCGTGCGGGTGCAGACCGGCCAGACCTCGGCCGAGATCAGCGACGCCGTGGCCGGCCAGGCCGAGCTGCAGCGCAGCTCGGAGGTGGGCGTGAACCTCGACGAGGAGGCGGCGCGGCTGATCCAGTTCCAGCAGAGCTACCAGGCCGCGGCCAAGATGCTTCAGGTGGCGCAGTCCCTGTTCGACACCTTGTTGTCCACCGCGGGCAACTGAACCCACGGCTGAACCATGCGCATCACCAACGCCTACGCCTTCGAGAAATCGATCAACAGCCTGCAGAAGCGCCAGCAGGCGCTCACCGAGGCGCAGGAGCAGCTCACCAGCGGCAAGCGCGTGAACAAGGCCAGCGACGACCCCGCCGCCGCTGCCACCGCAGAACGTGCGCTGGCCGCACAGAGCCGCGCCGAGGCGCAGATGCGCGCGCTCGACGCCAGCAAGAACGCCATGCAGCTCACCGAAAGTGCGCTCGGCACCGCGGGTGAGCTGATGCAGCAGGCGCGCGAGCTGCTGGTCAGCGCCGGCAACGGCAGCTACACCGACAGCGAACGTGCCACCATCGCGCTGGCCATCCGCGGCCTGCGCGACGAGCTGCTGTCGGTGTCCAACCGCACCGACGGTGCCGGCCGTTACCTCTTCGGTGGCCAGGGCGCCGACAGCCCGCCGCTGGTGGATGCCCCCGGCGGCGTGGTCTACGACGCCGCCGCCGGCCAGGCGCAGGCGGCGCTGGGCGAGCCCTCGCCGCTGGCCATCGACGGCCGCGCGGCCTGGCTGCAGGCGCCCTCGGCCGCCACCCCCGGCACCACCGATTCGCTGTTCGACGTGATGGACCGGGTGGTCGGCGAACTGCTCACGCCCGGCCGCACGGGCGCGCAGATCGGCCAGGGCGTGTCCGACGGCCTGCGCGACTTCGACGCCGTGGCCGAGAACCTCGCGGGCTGGCGAGCCCGCAGCGGCGAGGCGCTGAACCGCATCGACCGCATCGGCGAACGGCTGTCACAGAGCAAGCTGGACGCCCAGACCGAACGCAGCGCCGCCGAGGACCTGGACATGATCCAGGCGATTTCCGACTTCCAGGCGCGCCAGAGCGGCTACGATGCCGCGCTGAAGACCTACTCGATGGTGCAGCAGATGTCGCTGCTCCAGTACCTCCGCTGAAGCGCATGCAAGAACACCCGGTGCTGGGCCAGCTGGCCCTGGGCTACAGCCCGATGATCGACCGCCAGCGCGCGGTGGTGGCCACACGCATCACCGTGTTCCCCGAGCGGCCCGACGCCACGCCGGATGCTGGCGCGCTGCTGGCGGCGCTGCTCGACGTCTGGCCCGCGCCGGCCGATGCAGGCGAACTCAAGCTCACGCTGCGGCCGCTCGACCCCGCGGCCACCGCGCAGCGCGGCGCTGCCGCCGGCAAGGGCGGCGCGGCGGCCACGCCCACGCACCCGGTGTCGCTCAACATCGCCAGCGAGCCGCTGCTGATGGGGCTGATGCAGGCCTCGCCACCCCCGCACCTGATGATCGAGGTGCCGGCCTTCATGGCCAGCGACCCTGCGCACACGCCGGCGCTGCAGGCGCTGCGCGCCGCGGGCTCGGTGCTGCTGATCAAGGGTCGGCCGCTGCAGCCGCTGCCGCCCGAGGTGCTGGCGTGCTTCAGCCACAGCATCGTCGAGGTCGGCGAAGACCGCCGCACACCCGGCTCGGCGCCGCCGGCGGTGCGCCAGATCTCCACCGTGCAGGCGGGTGTGAGGAGCGGTGCCGACATCAGCGCCGCTTTCGAGCGCGGCTCGGTGGCCGTGCTCGGCTGGCCGCTGGAAGACCCGCTGCCCAAGGCCAGCTCGCGCCAGGTGGTGCCCACCGACATCCAGGTGGTGATGGAGCTCATCAGCGGCGTCGACCGCGAAGCGCCGGTGCCGCAGCTGGAAGCCATCCTCAAGCGCGACCCCACGCTCGCCTTCAAGCTGCTGCGCTACCTCAACTCCCCGGGCTTCGGGCTTTCGGCCGAGGTCACGAGCTTCGGCCACGCCATCATGATGCTCGGCTACGGGCGGCTGAAGCGCTGGCTGGCACTGCTGCTGGCCAGCGCCAGCAAGGGCGCCAACGCCAAGCCGCTGATGCACAGCGCCTTGCGCCGCGGCCTGCTGATGGAAGAGCTGGCACGGGGCAACGGCGACGCCGAGATGCGCGGCGAGATGTTCATCTGCGGCGTGTTCTCGCTGCTCGACCGCATGCTGCAGCAGCCGCTGGCCGACCTGCTGAAGAGCGTGCCGGTGCCCGAGCGCGTGGCGCAGACGCTGCTGCAGGAAAGCGGCCCCTACACGCCCTACCTGGCGCTGGTGCAGGCCATCGAGCAGGAAGCGGTGTTCGACATCCGGGAGCGCACCGAAGCGCTGCTGCTCGGCGCCGCCGAGGTCAACCGCGCCGTGCTGGTGGCGCTGCGCGGTGCGCGGCAACTCGACGGCTGAGCGCGCCTTGGCGGGCGTGCCGCCGCGCGGCGGGTTGCTCCAAGCGCTGTGGGCGGGTGCGGCCCCGGTGTGGCGGCTCGACGCCGAAGGCCGCATCACCGACATCAACGCCGCCGCGCTGGAGCTGCTGGCGCTGCCCCGCGCCGTGGTGGTGGGGCGGCCCCTGCTGCGCCTGTTGCCATCCGGCGACCAGGAAGCCGGCGCGCTGGCGCTCGACCAGCAACGTGCAGCCCACGGTGGCGAGCCCTGGCGCTTCCGCCTGGTGGACGGCCGCGGCCAGGAGCGCTGGCTGGCGCAGACGCTGCTGCCCGATGAGGCTGGGTTCGTGGGCCTGCTGGGCGACGAGACCGCCGAGCAGGCTGCGCGGGCGCAGGCGTTGCGCGCCGAGGACGAGCTGGCGCAGTGGTTCGAGCTCAGCGGCTCGGGCATGCTGGTGTACGACGGCACCGGGCTCATCGTGCGCAGCAACGCGGCCTTCGAGGCACTGGTGCAGCGTGTGCCCGAGTTGCTGCAGCACGCGGCGCCCGAGCTGCAGCAGCTGCTGGGCTGGGAGCAAGGCCAGCTGGCCGAGGCCCTGCAGCCCGGGGCGCGGCCGCTCGAGCGGCAGGCGCTGCTGCCGCTGCCCGGTGGCACGCAGCGGCGCCTGTGGGCCCGCTTGTCGCCACAGACGGGTGAGGGCCCGACGCGGCGCGTGCTGGCCGTGGTGCAGGACCGCAGCGCCGAAGACGAACGGGACCTCGCGCAACTGGAGCGCGGCATGCTGATGGACACCGCCAGCGTGCGCGTGGCCACCTTCGAGCCCAGCCGCGGCTGGCTCGCGCCTTCGTCGCCAGCGGCCGCTGCAACGGAGGCGCAGCCCGCGATGGGCGTGGAGATCCGCCGCGACCTGGTGGAGCCCGAATCGCTGGCCGAGTACGAACGCCTGCAGCGTGCGCTGCGCGAGGGCGAACGTGCCGAGGTGCGCTACGCCGTGCGCCACCCCGAGGTCGGCACACGCTGGCTGCTCACGCGTGTGGAGCCGGCCTCGCTGGCCGGGCAGCGGCGCACGATGTCGGTGGTGACGCTGGACGTCACCGAGCAGGAGCGCGCGCAGCGCCGCAACACGCAGCTGCTGCGCGAGCTGACGACCATCCTCGACAGCTCCACCGCCGGCATCGCCTACCTGCGTGGCCCGGTGCTGGTGCGCTGCAACCGGCGTTTCGAGCGCATGCTCGGCTTCGATGCCGGCGGGGCCGCGGGCGCCACGCTGGAAGAGATCCTGGCGCGCAGCATCGGCCCCATCGACGGCGTGCGCGAAGCGCTGGCCGCGCTCGACCAGGGCAAGCCCTTCGAGGCCGAGCTGCCACTGGTGCGCGGCGAGGGGCCGGCGGCCTGGTACTCGCTCTCGGTGCGGCGCGCCGAGGCGCAGGGGGGGCAGCCGGAAGCCGTGGCCGTGCTCACCGACATCACGCGCCTGAAGGCCCAGCAGGCGGAACTCGAACAACTGCTGCGCGACCGCGAGCTGATGTTCAACCTGAGCGAGGTCGGCATCGTGTTCCAGCGCGGCGCGCGCATCGAACGTGCCAACCAGGCCATGGCCGAGCTCACCGGCTGGAGCCCGCCCGAGCTCGGCACGCTGGACATCGCCGAGCTCTACGAAAGCACACGCGACTGCGTGGAGTTCGAGGCCCGCATCACGCGCAGCCTGCACGAGCAGGGCCGCTTCAGCGGCGAACGCAAGCTGCGCCGCCGCGACGGCCGCCTGACCTGGATGCAGGTGGCGGTGCGGCCCGTGGATGCCGACGACATGGAGGCCGGCCTGATCTGCGCCTTCATCGACATCGACGAACGCCGTCGTGCCCGCGAGAGCCTGAGCCTGCAGGCCGAGCGCACGCGCGCGATCCTCAATTCGGTGCTGGTGGGCATCGTCTCGGTGAGCGAGCGCGGCATCGAGTGGATGAACCGCTCGGCGCGTCGCATGTTCGCCGGTGAGCTGGCCGACTTCGTCGGCGAGCCGATCAGCCTGGTGGCCACGCCCGAGCCCGAACACCCGCTGCGGCGTGGAGACTGGCTGCAGCGGCTGCAGCAGGGCCAGACCGACACCTTCGAATGCCGCCTGCGCGGGCGCGACGGGCGTGAATTCTGGGTGGTGGGCAACGCGGTGCTCTCGGGCAACGGTGAGGTGACCTTCGCGCTGCTGGACATCGAACGCCGCCGCCAGGCCGAGGTCAGCATCGCGCAGGCGCAGGCTTCGCTGCAGAAGGTGATCGAGACGGCGCCGCTGGCGATCGCGCTGTTCGACGCGCGTTCGATGGTGGTGCAGCAGCTCAACCAGACCGCGCCGGTGCTGTTCGGCCGCGGCGCGGAAGAACTGCTCGGCAAGCCGCTGCCGGAGGTGGCGCCGCCGGCATTTGCCCAAGCGCTGGCCGGCTGGCTGCAGGCCGGCCGCAGCCAACACGAATGGCGCGACGAGGCCCACGCGCGGGTGTGGGACTGCCGTCTCACGCCGCTGGAGGAAGAGCAGGGCGCCATGACCGGAACGACGGCGCAGTGGCTCCTGGTGGCCAGCGACGTGACCGAGCAGCGCGCCGCCGAACAGGCCCGCCTCGCCGCGGCGATCGCGCAGCGCGAGGTGCTGGTGCGCGAGGTGCACCACCGCATCAAGAACAACCTGCAGGGCGTGGCCGG
>VFQQ010002922.1_pt1 | contig 17844 bp, 30 predicted proteins | sample 3512341 | NCBI WGS metagenome assembly VFQQ01 (sample SAMN10412373, study PRJNA504923) | tailings metagenome | isolation source: Relicate 2 Philex TSF1 revegetated site | place: Philippines: Tuba, Benguet | collected 2017-08-29 | reverse complement strand
CCTGCTCCTGCTCCTGCTCCTGCTCCTGCTCCTGCTCCTGCTCCTGCTCCTGCTCAGCCTCACGAGCAGCGGCCGCCTGCAGCGCCGCCAGCTGGCGCTGCTGCTCAGCCTCTCGGGCGGCAGCAGCCGCGCTGGCCGCCTGCTCCGCCGCTAGCTGGCCCCGCAGCTCAGCAATGTCGGCAACAGCAGCCTGCGCTGCGGTCTTGCTGGCCACCTGCTGCACCGTCAGCTGGTCCTCCAGCTGGGCAGCCAGCGCCTGCGCATTGTCCCGCTGCTGCGCCAGCTCTGCCTCCCGCGCAGCGGCTGCCTGCGCAGCAGCCTCGCTGGCCGCCTGCTCATCCTTGACCTGCTGGCTGATCGCAATGTTGCACTCATTCACCGCCTTGGCCACTTTCAGCTCCGCCTGCGCCACATCTAGCGCTGCCAGCTGCCGGTCCTGGCATGCCTCTTCAGCCGTCTTGAGAGCAGCAGTGGCCCACTCCTCCGCCTTGGTGCGCTGCTGCTCAGCTGCCGCCGCACGCTGCTGTGCCTCAGCGAGCGCCCGCTCTGCTGCCGCCACCCGCTGCTCTGCAGTGGTGCGTGCTTCTGCCTCCTTTTGCACAGCCGCCTCGGCAGCATCTGCGGCCGCCTCGGCCCGCACTGCACGCTCCAAAGCAGCTGCGCAGTCGGCAGCCACAGCGCTAGCGCCGCCCACCTGCAACAAAAATGATGTTGGACGTGGCAATGGTCAGTGGCACCACTGAGGCATGGATAGCCTTTTGGCACAAACAAAGTCACGCTCCGGTGATCCTGCTGCACGTCACCTGGCAAAAATCCCAGCAGTATATGCATCTGGCCAGCTCTTGCGCAGGCCCACCTGGCTCAGCAGTCGGCTGTTCTCGTCCTGCAGGCGCGCCATGTCTGCATTGCGCTGCTGCAGCAGGCCCTGCATACAGGCAGGCAGATGGCACAGCAAACACAAATAAGTAGAGCTGCACCGACTTAGCAAGAGCATGGCAAGCAGGCCAGCACCCCAATGCAAATCACAGCGTGCATAGCTTCCCGCCAATGCCTGCCCCAGGCAGCAGCCAGCCCTCACCATGTCGGCTCGCATGCTCGCCGTGGATCGGCTTGCTTGCTCCCCAACCCAACACCACCACAACACCCTCCTCACATGCATGGCGTCCCGGTCCGCTTCAGTGCGCTTCACCCTCTTCTCCAGCTCCTCATTATACTCCTGCATCCGCTGCCGCGCATCCCGCCCCTGTGTCAACCGCCCCTCCAGCTGCTGCCGCACCGCCTCTGCCTGCTCCAGGCGCCCCTCCAGCTGCTGCCGCGCCGCCGCCGCCTGCTCCAGGCGCCCCTCCAGCTGCTGCCGCGCCGCCGTTGCCTGAATCAGGCGCCCCTCCAGCTGCTGCCGCGCCGCCGTTGCCTGCTCCAGGCGCCCCTCCAGCTGCTGCCGCGCCGCCGCCGCCTGCTCCAGGCGCCCCTCCAGCTGCTGCCGCGCCGCCGCCGCCGCCTGCACTGCATCGGCACAGGCCCCCTCGGCTGCCGCCGCGCACTGCTCGGCAGCAGTGCAACGCTCTGCCTCCTGTTGTGCAGCCGCCTCGGCCTGTGCTGTGCGGTTTTGAGCAGCTGCATGGCCGGCAGCCTCCGCCTGCAGCTCGCGCCGTGCCTCGGCAGCGTCGGCAGCCAGCTCCGCCACCCGCGCCTCAGCGCTAGCCAACTGTGATGACAAGAAGTTGGCAGAAGGACATGCAGTCCTGTGCTTGAGCAAATGTACGGCCCAACTTGACTCGTATCTTCCTCGTGCCACTAGACACCTGGTGGCGTCGATTCCCCCGCCTCACCTGGCCCTGCAGCTGGCCATTCTCCGCCTGCAGGCGCTCCACAACCTCCTTGAACTGCTTCGATTGCTCCTGCGATGCAGCAAGCAAGGGGGCGCAGTGTCAGGCCACAGCCACGTTGGCAGGTGCAAGGCGGGGCGTGGTTTATGCAAAAATTCCAGCGTTACCTGCAAGCAGGCTGGCAAAACAACAGAGCAACGCAGAGCCTAAAGCTCACACTGAAGATGGAAGAGGTTTACAACCTCAACCTGCCTGCACCTTGCAGGCCAGTCCCAAACACAACAGTTTCAGGCTTCCTCAAAACTCCAGCAAATTACACCGGGCTGACCTGCACATGCTGCCGCGCCGCCTTGGCCTCCGCCGCATGCTCCAGAGCAGCCGCAAGGTTGGCTGCCGCCTGTGCCGCCTGCCTCTGTGCGCCTGCCACCTGTGGCGGCAAGGGGCAGTGGCAGGCAGAAAGTATGAATGCATCATGCCATTGGGCCAGTTCACCCTGAGCCCAGACATGGCCACAGCAGGTCACACTCGTCATCTAGATGCAGATTTGTTGCTGCAGGCCAGAGAGCGCCCCAGCCCTTTCCCCCCCGCCTCACCTGGCCCTGCAGCTGGCTCTTCTCCGCATGGTAGCGTGCCTCGGCCGCCTTATACTGCTGCACTTGGGCCTGCGAGGCAGCAGGGATGGGAGCTCCAGATCAGGCCAAGGCCAGGTGCAGGTGGACCGCCCCAGACCCCCCTGATCAAAGCATCACCGCCAGCCCACCAGCCTCACCGCGAGCTCCTTGGCCAGTGCCTCGGCGCGCTGCGCCCGCTCCTGCTCCTGCTGCCGCGCAGCCTCGCTTGCTAGGTGGTCGTCTTCCGCCTTGCGAACTAATTTCTGCTGCTTTGTGGCGTATCGTTGCTACCTCTTCTTCCGCCTGCTGGAGCTGCTGCCGCAGCTGCATCTCATTGAACTTCAGTATCTCGCCTTGCACAAAGCCGCAGGACGCACCAATCTGCCGAGACACAGGAGCAGACGGCATCGCATGGGTTAAGGCACACAGTTTGAGCAACCGCATGTGATGATGCGGTGCATGCCAAATGGCCCGCTTCTTGCCTCCTGCCGCCTTCAACACTGCTCTGGTTCTTGACCAGCACTTGCCTGCTGATCAGAACGCTCCATCAGCGTGCTGGCCGCGCTCGACTTGGAGGAAGGGCCGGTAAAGCTCGCCGACCGGCGAGCAGCGCTGGGTGCCGCCCGGGATCGTGCCGGCACCCCGTTAACCGGGAGCAGCGGCTGACGGCCGTCGCCGCTCATGGCTGCGGGAGGCAGGGAAAACAGGTTGGTGCGTGCATGGGCGGTCCCTTGCGCGGCCTAAATGGGTGCAGACAGGCGGGCAGGCAGCGGCGGTGCACCTCCGCACCCGAACTGCGGCCCACCTGGTGGCGAGCGGTGCGCCCAGCTCTCGGCAGCTGTTGACGGCAGTCTGGTGTCTGTGGGGGCGGGGGGTGCGGCAGACAGGCGCGGCCGTGAGCTGTGGTTTGACGAGCAGCGACGGCACGAAGGAGCGGCGGCACGAGAAAGCGGCGGCGGAGGCGGCGGCGGGGCGGCGACTTTGCGGGGGAGGTGCAAGGGAGGCTGCGGGCTTGCACCGATGCTGCATTGCATGCGAGTTCCGGCCCAACAAGGCCACGGCCTGTAAATACCGTGCGCCGGGCAAAAAACCCTGCAACAAACCGTGCCGCTCCGGCCGCTCACCCGCTTGCACGCACTGCAGCCACTTTCTCAATGCGAATTGGAGGCGCGGCGGGGCCCGCGGCTCGCGTGGGCTTCGGCAGCAAGCGCAACTTCGCCTGGCGGGCCGCTGGGCGCTTGGACGAGCTGTCGGTTGGATGCGATCGATGAAGTGACGCGCAAAATGCTGGCGCTGGGTGCAGCCGCCGCTGGCCAAGCCTCGCCGCCACGCTGCCGCCTGCCCCCATGCGGCCGTGCCCAGCGTAGCTGGTGCAGACGTGCTCGACCTTACAAGGCACAAGCGGTTCGCAGATAGGCGTCAATAACCGACCGCAGCTGGTCAATCTAATAGACATGTGACAACACGTGTGAATGAAGGTGCACTGCACTAATGCACAGCAAGACGTGGGGGAACAGAAGGGATGGGCGCGTGAAGTTGGTGCAAATTAGCACTGCTGGCGACCAGCGGGGCTAGCTGGCAATGCTGTCTGTGCAGTTCCAGCCAGCAGGCGCTGCTGTCGGGGTTGCCCAAGGCGACTGTGCAGCTGTGGTGGGGGCAACTGCGCCATGCCCCAAACGAGGTTGCCGCTGCTCACGCGGCGCGCTGCAGCTGCTCCCACAGCTGCCCCGCCTTGTCCTTGATGGCGCCCTCCAGCTGCCGCTGGTCCGGATAGAAGGGGTAGGAGGCCACCATGCACAGCGCCTGCAAGGGGGCAAGTAGGCTCAAAGGAGTATATTTTAGGGCAGATGGGTGGGGGTACAAGGGGTAGGACGCCACCATGCACAGCGCCTGCGCGGGACCAGAAGGGGGCATTTGTTAGCCAGTCGGTTGGGTGTACACAAAAGAGTTATGAGGCCACCATGCACAGCGCCTGCGCAGTGTGGAAAGGGAACATGAGTTAGGGCCGGTGGCTCTAAAGCGGCGGCAGGGCTTCAGCATGGACAAGCACCCAGCAACCAGCCGCCAACTGCAACCTCCCTGCGAAAGCCCACTCGCTCCCGGTATCCCACCTGCTGCCGCGCCGGCAGGAGCTTGCGCACGCAGCCGGAGAAGTCGTACTTGAGCCAGTACTCCAGCTGGATCAGCCGGTCCAGCTCGGTTTGGGCCTGCAAATGATTATGTGAGGGTAACCCCCGCATACGTCAGTTGCAATCGCAGAAGCTTGAAAGGCATGATCAGCATCACCGGTTAAGCACAGCACAGCAAAGCACACCAGCTGAAGCGCCTTACCGGCAGCGTGCCCTCGCTGCTCGACCGCCGCTCAACCTCCGCATCGTCCGAAAGTGCGGTGCCACCTGACAGCGCTGCGCTCAGCTCGCCGCTGCCGGTGCTGCTGAGTTCCAGGCTTAGCAGGCCGCTGGACAGCTGCAGAAGGTGAGGAACAGGAGGGGCAAGATGCAGTGAGCCGATTGAGACTCCCTTAAGGGCTGCTGAGCTCTGGGCTAAGCAGGGCGCAGGACCAACTGGGGGGTGGCAAGGGTTGCAGGCTGGTACGGTCCGCACGAACGCATGCCCCATCATATGATCGCAGCAGATGCACCTGGCATCCCCCCTCTTCGGGCTTCACCTCGTCCGACAGCTGCTGCATGACCTGGCAACCTGCACCAATCTCCCTTTGTGTCACAAAGTGCCCCCCCTCAAACCGGCACGCTGTACTTCCTCCCTGAACTGCTCACCTCAGCCGCCAGCTGCTGCATGACCTGGCTCTTGCGCTGCACAATCTGCTCCGCCTGTATGGATGGAAATCAGGACAAAATGTGTGGCATGTCGGGAGGTGCGTACACCATCTTGCAGGACGTGCACGGCTGTGCTCTCAGGGCAACACAGCCGGCGGCCCATGGGGATTCGATGCGTGCTCCCGCCCCAAGTGTTGCCTTCCCAGCCACCCAGCGTGCACAAGACCACACCCACGGGCCTGTTTGGGGTGCCACTGCAGCAGCAAATGAGTTGCACCTCGTGCCTCTTCCATGCCTGTTTTATACTATCCCACACATAAAACACGACGGCTTGCCTGCTTGAGGTGCCACTGCAGCAGCAGGATGAGCTCCGCCTCTTGTTCTTGCGTGAGTGACATGGCAGCCAGCACTGAGCGCCAGTGCGCGGGGTCCTGCCGGTCGACTGCAAGCGGCAAGTCGGGAGGGAGGATACAGTTGGGAAAGGCAGATACCAACTGGTTTGCGACTTCCATGTAGCACACAAAGCGCCAGTGCGCGGGGTCCTGCCGGTCGACTGCACGTGCAAATGGGCACGGAGGGCGCAGTTTTTCTCCAGCTTGCTTTTCAGGTTGCAAAGCGCAGGAAGGAGGCGCCAGCTTGGGCTGCTTGGTGCTGGCTTGGCTGGCCTTACGGTGCACCAGCACAAACGCACAAAACCGCAGTGCTAGGGAAAGCGTGCGTGCCTGGGCTGCTGGGGTCCAGCTTGGCCTGCATCAGCTCCGCGAACACCTCGGGGCTGACCACTTGCAGGTAGCCAAACGTGCCCTGCGAAAGGAAGGCAACAGCCACGGCATAGCAAGGTGACAACCACGGCATTGCAAGGCGGTTCAGGTACATGCTGTGCAGGAGCACAGAACGCCTTGGGACGGACAACTTGCTGTTGTAGGTAGCCAAACGTGCCCTGCGGAGGTCGGTCACCGGCAGCCAGGCTGTGCAAATGTATGCTGGAGCACTTGGTGCGGTGTGCATGGACAATGCACATGGTTTCAGACCCAAGACGCCGGATCCAAACAAAGTACACTCAACGGCACACAGCCCTCAACACCAATCTACTTACCCCCTTCTCTGCCTCCAGCGAAAACAGCTCTTCCAGCTGCTCCTTGGCCCTCTGCGGATCAGGCCCCTGCTCCATGCGGTGCAGCAGGTCGCGCACTTGCGACACCACACTGCAGAGGGAATCAAGGCACAGATGAACAGGCACCCTGAGAGGGGCCATTCAAACAGCAACTCTACCAGATGCCACAGGCGAACCATGCCAGGAGACAGCAGGAGACGCAGAGGCACGCTACGCTTGCCAACCATGCACACCCTCGGCGGCCGTAGAGCTGCCGCCCATTCCAGACTTAACAACCACATCTGCACAGCCGCCACAGCATTGCCATGCCGCCCTCACCTGTTGTAGAACTGCACAGCCTGCTCAAGGCTCATCGAGCGCAGCTGCTCAAGCGCCTCAGGACCCGGCAGCCCTTTTAAAGCTGCATCAAGCGCTCGCTGCTGGCTGGAGGCCTGGCTCCAATCCGTGCTGCTGCTGGTGGTCAGGCTCTGCGGATATTGAAGACACACCGGCAGGGCTAGGCAATGAGGCACTTGGGACGCAAGAAGAGTGAGCCTGCTGGCTGGGAAGGCCAGGCAGCCACTGCAAACCGCCCAACGCAATCGCAGAAGCGGCGACAATCGCAGCACAGCACAGTGCAGCAGCACAGCGCAGCCCGCAGTGAGCTCCTAACTGAGCACAAACGGCTGGCAGCACATTACACAGAGTACGCAGACACAGCACAGCACACGCACCGTGAGCTGTAGTGCAATAGCGGCCGCGCTGCGCCTGAACGACGTGTGCCGATTCAGCACAACAGCCTTGGTCTGCAGCGCCTTGTTCTCCTGCGGTCAGTGAATGGGTACTTAGCAGTTCATTGCTGCAGCAGTTTAGCGGTATTCTGCAGCGCCTTGTTCTCCTGCGAACACAGCAGTTGGCAAACAGCATGAGCAGTTGGAGTTGCGGGTCCAGGCAGCAGGCGCAGCATGCTGCAAGCAGCTCACGTGCCCCTGTGCTGGAACGCAGCCATCTACATGCCAGTGGTGCACTGCAAAGCCAGCACACCTGCTCACGTTGGCAGCACCATGCATTCCAACGCTGCGCTGCACTCGGTTGTGCACCGCACAGCACGCACCTGCTGCAGCTTTTCCAGCTCCGCTCTCGCCCGCCCTAGCTGCTGCTCCAGCTGCCGGCAGTAGGCCTGTAAGAGGGAAAAGTACATTGCAGCTGCCACGATTGCAGTGGCTTTCCAAGTGCTCTATGCCTGCTGCAGAAAGTCTCAGCAGATCAGCGTGGCTTGCCGATGCAGGAATGAGCCAGCAGAGCAGACCAAGCGGTAACACGGGCAACATCCCAGAGCTTGTAGGCTGCTTTCAACACCAACGAAAAACCAAGCCGCACCTGCACTTCCGCCTTCTTCTTCTTCTCTGCCTGCACCTGATCAGGCGGCTTGTAGGGCCGCGCTTTGCGTGCTTTGGGCCCCCTGCCTGCCGCCGCTGCGCCGCCCTGCTGCATGGGCGCCGGAGCTCCCGCATAGCCGCCGCCCGCGGCCGGAAGCGGCAGCGACAGGCTGCTTGCAAATCCGGCTGCACTGCCATCGGGCCACATGCCAGAGCCTGCGACTGCAAATTGCTGCTCCGGCATGCTGAGCGCACCCACGAGTGGCATGCCGCTGCCTGCAAGTGGGATGCCGCTGCCGCCGCTGCCGCCTAGGGGGAGGCCGCTGCCGCCGTTGCCGGCCATGGGCAGGCCGCCAAACAGGTTGCCTCCCAGGCTGGCATAGTACTGCTGCAGAAACGTCGCGTCGATGCTGCTGCCGTTGCCGGCGACAGGAGTGCCGCTGCCGCCGCTGCCGACGAGCGGCAGACCGCTGCCGCCACTGCCCGCCAGAGGCAGCACCGGCTGGCCTCCCGAGGTCACAACCACTTGCGGGGCTTGCTGCCTCACGATGAAGGGCCCGGGAGCGCCTGCGACAGCAGCGGCAGGGCGTGACGCAGGCTCAAACCAGGCAGCGCACAGCCTGCCGCCCGGAAGCCTTGATGGCGATCGCCGCAACACCCGCAAACCAGCATCGGCACTCCACCGCCTCCGCTCACCCTGCTGCAGAGGCTGCACGCCCTGGCCCTCGTCGCCGCCTCCCGCCCCCTGTGCGCCTTGCTGGTACATTGATCAGAGCGTGCTGATTGAGGTTTAGCAGCGGTAGGTCGCTCGGGCGCCCCTCGTTGGCTGCCGGGCCGCACCCCTGCCCAGCGCTCGCCAGCGCAACCGCCTGCATCCTCGTGCCTGGTGCGTTTTCCATGCTGCGCTGCAGGCGGCTTGTCAGTCAGTTGTTGCAATCAAGTGTGGTACAAGTACTGAGGGGTAGGGTCAGAGGGCGGAGCACTGGCGATCGCTCCAACATGCACGGTGCGGCAACGGGCACGAGGGCAATGTGCCGGGCAAAAGCGTGGGCCGGCGCTGCGCAGGCATGTGCGGCATTGGTGGCAAGCGGCTGGGAATGCCCGCGTGCTGTATGGCGCCCGCGCACAGCCGGTTGCTAGTCATGGACTGTCTAGGGTAGAGGGCGGCTGCCTAGGTCAGAGAGAGATCGAGCTGCTGCTGATTGGGGCTTCACTTGGAGGTTTCCTGGCTGACCTGGCCCTCCAGCCGGTCCTTGACCTGCAATGGGCAATCATGAACAGGTAGGGTAGGCAGGTCAGTAGAGTAGGTGGGTCAGTAGGGTATGCAAGCAGCCGGACGTCAGTGCTGCAAGCATGGACGATGCAACACCAGCAGCAGCAGCAGCAGCTGGCCATGTCGCAACAGCAGCAGATGCAGCAGCCCGTGGCGGCGATAGCACCACAGCCAGTCGGTCCAGCCGCCGGCCATGCCTCACAGGCCTGCACACCCCACCACATCACAGCCCGCAAGCAAGCCAGCCAGCAAGGCACATAGCAGTTCGACCATGCAAAGTACACTCACCACAAGTGTGAAGAGGGCCAGGAAGGAGAGGAGCACCGCCGCTGCAAACGCCGCCTCGCTGTTGTACTCCTGCGGGCCAATTGGGAAGAGAAGTAGTCAAATGGTGAAATGAGGGTGGTACACGATCTCAAAGAAAACGCCGCCTCGCTGTTGTACTCCTGCAGGCCGGCTGGGTGCAATGCAAGACAAATGCGGCACCCGAGACAGCGCGGTCAGGATTGGTTGGAACGCGGCTGTGCTGTCACTGACTAGACTCGGATTTGCCCAAGGCGCACCCCCTCAAACGATGTGTGAATGTGAACCCACCTTGTACGCCGACTCCACAAACAGCGTCAGCGTCTGCGTCTGCCCAATGATGTTGCCGCTGATCACCGCCACCGCGCCAAACTCGCCCATGGCGCGCTGCAGGCGAGCAAACGTAACAGAGCAGCCAAGTATCAGCTTGCGCCCGTGCCAATGAGTTGAGTGTACGTCTAGGCACCTGAGACTGCAGCAGACAATGTGGGGGCGACCCCCTTCTATGCATGGGCATGTGCCTGGTTTGTTTCTGGGTTTTTTCCACCCCCACATTGCTCACCGCGTTGGTGAGGATGAGGCCGTAGAGGAGGCCCCACCGGATGTTGGGCAGCGTGACGTTCATGAACACCTGGAAGTCAGTCGCGCCCAGCGAACTGCATGGAATGGATGGGAGACGGATGAACGCAACTGATGAGGCGACAGCAAGAGAATCATGAACACCTGGAAGTCGGTGGCGCGCAGCGACCTGCAATGAGTTGGGGGCAGTTGAAGTATGGCCTGTTTGCCCACATGCTTGGAGCAACCCACCGGGCCGCCTCCTCTTCTGCAAAGTCCGTCTATTCCCCTGTCCAGAACACTAGAGCGAGCATCTTACCGAGCAGCTTCCTCCTCCGCGAGGTCCATTTGCTCCAGGATGGGCAGCAGCTCGCGCACCACAAAGGGCATGGTCACAAACAGCGTGGCGAGCGCCATGCCTGCACAAGAGGGGTGGGTTGTATGCGTGTGTGTGGGCAGGGCGCATGTGCGAGAGCACCTTGCAGCCAGCTGGAGAGCCGTGCAGAACGGTGCTGCTGCATCAGCAGGAGGCAAGACCAGCTCCACACTGGACAGCAGTACAAGCGCACACTTGCTGTGGCAAGTGGCAGCAGCAGGGGCTCAGCAGCAGCAGCAGCTGATGGCACGGGATGCCTAACAGCACATGGCAGCAGCCGCACAACAGCTGCACAACTTGCCAGCCATTGGCATCAACTAAACGTGTCCCATGCATCGCACCTGGGAAGGCAAACACGATGGGCGGCAGCATGCCGCTGGCTATGAGCGGCGCAAACAGGCCCTTGCGGCCGTACAGCAGCACAAACATCATGCCTGCAGCGCGCATGGGAGGTTGCATGCACGTATGAGCTTGCAGGGCCGGGGCGATCGTAAACAGTTGATGTGGGGATGAAGGCAAACATATTGGGGTGGGCGGGCAATCACCATGCTGTGCACGCCCTTCTCAATTTCGCCCGTCATCACGGGTGTGAGTTTTATGGGTGTGCTGGGGCACACTTGCTGGGCTGTGCTGTGCTGTTGCCGCTGGGATTGCAGCCGATCACCCGTAAGCCTGCAAGGCCGCTCAGCTGCCGTTGCCTCGGCTAACGCCCCGCCTCCGCACCACAGGCATGATGTTTATGCTGCTACAAGCCCCACATCCAAGCATCGCACCCGTGATGACCGGCGAAATCGAGAAGGGCAGATCCAGGATGCTGATGGCCAGCGGCTTGCCGGGGAAGTCGTTGCGAGCCAGGAAGAGCGCTGCCCGGATGCCAAACAGGGCATTGATGGGCGTGGCCACTGCTGTCAGCGCTAGCGTCATCTTCACTGCCTGCAGATTGACGCGTGGGAGCAGCACACGTGTGTAAAGCAGCGGCGTGCGGCGGCAGGCAAGCTGAGCAGCAGCAACAATGCGCTGAACCGGCTCGGTCATACCAGCCCCAGGCGGCAAACTCATGCTGCAAGCAGTGCAAGCAGAGCACAACGGCGAAACGTTCGGACAAAACTGCAATAAGGTGCCACAGGAGAGTCAGCCCTCACTTGCTGGAAGTCGGGCTCCTGGATCGTTTCGATGAAGGGCCCCAGGCCGTGTCGGAACGCCTCCACAAACACAGACATGAACGGGATGATCACAATCATTGCCATGTACGTCACCGCCACGCCCACCAGCGCCCGCTGCCCCAGCGTCTCCACCTGTGTGCAGGTTGTGGGGCAACCAAGGATTTGGGATCGGCTGTGAGGGAGCAGCGCAGGGTGGGGTGTGCAGCGCGGCGCAGGTTGCACGGGGTGCTGCAGGGCGGGGCAGGGACTGGCCGCGGCTGGCTGAGGTGACATCTTGATGCTGCAGGGAAGCCTTTCAGCACGCTGCTGACACCCCTGGCAAGCCCCACACATGCAAGATCGCATCAGCACGCACCGGCTGCCCGCTGCCGCCGCCGCCGTGGCCCAGGCCGCCGCCGCCGCCGCCCGCGACTATTTGCAGCTGCCCCCGTTGGCTTGGTCGCTGCTGCTGCGGCGCCTGCGGTGCTGCCAAGGCTGGCCGCCGGGCTGGGAGCGCCAGCAGGCCGCTGCGAGTGCCAGCAAGCGGGGTGGGTGCTGCGGCGGCTGCGAGGCGCGGCATTGCTGCTGCAGGTGCTGTGCTGCAAGCCTGCGAGCCGCTGGCAAGCCGCTGCTGCCGCTGCGCCTGCAAGAGCAGGCTGTGCCGAAGCAGCGACGCCATTGCTGCCGGGAGCGCTGCAAACGATGCAGGGCAGGGGTGTGCAGTGCGATGCCGGTGCGCGATGGGCGATCACTGCCCCTTGGCGCGCATGTGCCGCCTAGCTGGCAGGCGCCAAGCAGGGGGAGCCCTGCCACCCACAGCTGCATATGCCACAACCGCCCGATCCCTAATTACAATCGCCCAGCAGCCCACACCCCTCCAGGACATCCCCGACCACTCGAGCAGCGGAGGGGCTTCTCTGGGGCACGCATGGCCTCGGGCCAGGAGCCCCAGCGCTTCAGCGGCGGGGCTGTCGTCTCCCAGCAGGGCGCCGCCCCGCCCAGCAGCAGTGGCAGCAATGGCGGCGGCGGCGGCGGCACAGGAGCGCTGGTGCCTGCGGCGGCGCCCCGGCCCACAGTTGTGCGCCGCGTGCTGGGCCAGCAGGTATGCAGCCATGCGTATACCTATGAGCAGTTACTACGTAGATGTTGTTGCTGCTGTGTAGGCTGCCTGCTGCTCTGTGCAGCTCTGAGCAGCTCTGTGCATTTCACGCATCACCATCCCTTGTTTGCTGCCCTGAGCAGGTGCCGCCTGAGATCCTGAACGATGCGGCCCTGAACGCGGCCATCGCCATCCTGCCCGCCAACTACAACTTTGAGATCCACAAGACGGTCAGCTGCGGCTCTGTGTTTGGCTTGGGCCGGGCGGATGTTCATTGGCTTGCTTGCGTGGTGGCTGGACACGTTACCGCCGAGTTTTGGACACATGCGGCTGCCGAGCAGCACTGCTGCCACGCTTGAACCCAGCTGCTGCCTGCCTTTCTTGCACTCTGCTGCCTCTCAGCCGCTCACAGCTGCACCTCCTTGCTGTTCACGCTCTGTATGCGCACCGTTGTCTCGTGCCGCAGGTGTGGCGGCTGCGCCAGGCGCGAGCCAAGCGCGTGGCTCTGCAGTTTCCGGAGGGCCTGCTGCTGTACGCCTGCGTGATCGCAGACATCCTGGAAGGGTGCGTTAACAGCGGGGGGCTAAATGCAGTTTTACCGGGGCAGTGTAGTTCACAGCTGCCATGCCGCCCTGTGCATTGCACAATCGCCGACGTCTGGAAGGGGTGCGCTTTGGGGCACGGTAAAGACATGCATTGCCTCCATGTGCACTTGGCAGATTTGCGGGCGTGGAGCAGACATTTATCATGGGCGATGTGACGTTTGGCGCCTGCTGCGTCGACGACTACTCAGCAGCGGCGCTGGGGGCGGATTTCCTGGTACACTACGGCCACAGCTGGTGGGTTTCTTTGAAGTCCAGGGTGCCGTTCGTTGATGATTTGTGGTACAGCAGGCATGTGTCAGTTAGAGCGCTGCGGGCTGATTTATTGGTGCACTGCCTTCTGGCCACAGCTGGTGAGTTGGGCCTGGCGAGCTGCAGCATGCGGGTTTGGCAGCTTCATGTGCTGACTTCACTGAGGCTTGTGGCATGCCAACAAGGGATGGCGAGTGTCGCTGCTCTGGTGCAAGCATCACAAAGCAAGGCGCATGTTGTGTCCATCAAGACCAGCCGCTATTGTGCCTCACCCTCCTGCCTTTCTCCCCCCATGCAGCCTGGTGCCCGTGGATGTGACCAGCCTGCCCTGCATGTATGTGTTTGTGGACATCAAGATGGACACCGAGCACTTTATTGCCTCCATCAGGTGAGTGTGGTGGCTCCACATGTGCTGCAACAGCGCACTCAGCCTTGCTGGCCCCGGTGGACAGCCCAAGGTTGGCTGCAGTCTGTGCACTCTGAGACCCAGCAGCCACCCATTGCTGCCTCTGCTCATGTGCCGCGCAGGCACAACTTTACGCCGGGCACTCGGCTGGTGCTGGCGGGTACCATCCAGTTTGCTTCATGCCTACAGGCAAGCAGGGCTGTGCCGATGTTCACAGCTGATTCTGCGGGATGGTGGAGAGCATACTTGCTGCCGCTTGCCAGCACATGTGCCTAGGCCTACGCGCACTGGCCCTCAACCACTTGCATGCTGCCCACCCCACATTCCAACCGCACCTTGGCACCGCAGGCAGCTCGGCAGGCACTGCTGCCGGACTACCCGCATCTGGCGGTGCCCCAGGTGCGAAGTATGTGTTGTTGGGTGTGGGTTTGGCGTGGATCACAGCAGCTGGCACAGACCCTCCAGCACAGGCGCCAGGCAGCCGCTGTATGTGGCTTGAATGCATCCATTGGATCCACACGCGTGGTCCCTCTGAGCAGAAAACCCACTTGCGGTGCAAACCTGCAACCCAACCATGCACGCAGGCCCGCCCGCTGTCGCCGGGCGAGGTGCTGGGCTGCACCGCGCCGCGGCTGCAGGGCGAGCATGACGCGATTGTGTTTGTGGCGGACGGCCGTTTCCACTTGGAGGCCCTGATGATTGCAAACCCCAGCATCCCAGCCTACCGGTGAGCGGCTGGCTGGGTGTTATTGAGGGTTAAGTTGATGTGGCAAGAACTCAAACCCCACCATCCCAGCGTACCGGTGAGCGGCCTGGCTGGCTACCGTGGCAGGAACAAGCTCTTGCAATCAAGTAGCACGCGCATGGCTGAAGAAAGGCGGCAGCAGCTGCAAGAGACGCGCTCTGCTTGGATGCACACGGGTCTTTGGATACACATGGCTCTCTCTCTCCTGTCAACCCTTTGATATTCATTCAGGTACGACCCGTACCCCCGCCAGCTCACTCGGGAGAGGTACGACCATGAGGGCATGCAGGTAATTAGCATGATGACAATGTGACTGTACAGCGCTGTAGATGCACAGCACCGCCGGCGCACCATGGTGCAGTTGTGTTGCCTTAATTGCTCGGCCCTTTGACCGACCTTTCCTGCAGGCTGCGCGGCGAGCGGCGATAGAGGCGGCTCGCGATGCGCAGCGCTGGGGGCTGGTGCTGGGCACGCTAGGGCGCCAGGTGGGCTACGGCAGCAATGGTCTTGCTCTCCAGTACGGCCAGTCGAGTATACATCATGCCTGGACATGCTCTCCCTTGTCCCACTTGTTTGGCCTGCCCCTGCAAGTTTGCACCCATCAATGTCCCTTGCCTGCTGTGTCAACCAATTTGCAGGGCAACCCGCGGATCCTAGAGCAGCTGAAGAAGCTACTAGAGCAGCAGGGGCGGCCGTTTGTCACGGTGCTGCTGTCAGGTGAGCGAATGCGCGCAGGCTGTGAACACTACTGCAGCCTGTGCACTGCGTGTTCGTGGCACACGGCTGCCTGGCGCTGCATACATGTTGCAGTGTAAAGCAGCCAGACTTGCAGAATGCACGCTGCCTACTTGTTATAGCCGCTTTGCTGACCTCACGTCCCCCCAACTCCTTCCATGTGCAGAGGTGTCCCCTCCCAAGCTCGCTGCCCTGTCCTCCGGCATAGACGCCTGGGTGCAGGTGGGCATAGACGCCTGGGTGCACCTGTAGCACTGCTGCCGGCTCGCGGCTGCCTGTGCGCCTTCTGCACCATGCTTGCTAGCTGCCTTCCTGCATCAAGCGCGGCGGGAAATTATGCCAGGCACAAGCCCACTTCTGCAACCCGAGCTGCTTGCATTATCCTACTGGCCCGCAGATTGCGTGCCCGCGGCTGAGCATAGACTGGGGCGAGGGTTTCACCAAGCCCACACTCAACCCATATGAGGTCAGCCTTTAGCTGGAGGTGCTCCTGCATGGGTTTAGAGGCGCGTGTGTGTGCTGGAAGTGGCCTGGGATGCCCACCGGCAGCTCAATCTTCTGGCTTGGGGGGCGGTACAAATATCTCGGCCGCTGGCGTCTTCTCTCGGTTGCAGGCGTTTGTGGCGCTTGGAGCGGCACCTGCATGGTGGGAGCAGGGCACCGCCTACCCCATGGACTACTATGCAGCGGACGGCGGGGATTGGAACAGCACCTACCACCGCAAGAAGGTTGGGGCGGAACGAGTGCCCGCGGCAGCGAGGGCGGCGGCAGCGCTGGCTGCGCGGAGGCAGGCGGCGGGAGCAGCGGGCGCTGCAGCGGCGGGAGGCGCGCCCCCTTGATCCCTGATCTCCCTTGCGCGTTCAATTGCCCGCGCATTCGCCCTGTAAGTGCCGTCAGAGCCTGCTGTGAGCTTGGCGCGCAGGCCGGTCCATGCGGCAGGAGGGAGGCCGGCTGGGCCGGGCTGCCGGGAGGCATTCCAATCGAGCCTCTCTATCGGATCAGCTCTTTTGAGCCCCCCAATTCGGCCTCCGCAGCGGTGTCGCCGTGCGCCGACCCTTGCTAGCCCCCGGCCCCTCTGGTTGGCTGCGTCCCGTGCTGCAGCGCGGCAGGGGTCCCGGGAAGGCAGCCGGCGGGCCGCAGGCTCCAGCGCATGATGGCGGGGCAGGGCTTCGCGCTTGGCTGGGCGCTGCAGGCGCCCACTGTCGTCCGTAGGCGGCGCCTGGCGGCCACAGCAGCGGTGCCGCAGGGACCAGGTGCGCCCACTCAGCGGCGAACAGGCGCGCCGCCGCCCGAGCGCTGCCGGGACGGCTTGCGCCCCTCTCAGCCCTGCCCTAGCTCTTCTTTCTTTGCAATTGGCAGCCCAGCGCTGCCAGAGAGGAGCCCAACTGACTGCGCCACACGCCGCCCCTTGCCTGCTGCAGGGCACGGGGCACGGCCCACCGGCGCCCCCGGCGGCGGCGCTCGTGCGCGGCTGCTGCGCAGCGCGCCGGCGGCTGCCCAGGTCAGCACGCACGCTGAGTCCCTCAATGGCAGCAGCTACAGCAGCGGGCTGAACGGCACCAACGGCGCAGGCAGCGGCGCCAACGGCAGCGTGGGGGCCAGCACCAGCGGCCCACCAGCACCCGGCGGCTATCCCACCGCCGGCAACGGCAGCGGCGGCGGCAGCGGCAGCGGCAGCTGGGCGCCCAGCAGCAGCGGGCTGAATGGCAGCAGCATGCCAGCGGACAGCAGCGGCGGCGGCGCCGAGAGCTCCGCCAATTTGCAGGCCAGGCTAGAGCGCAGCAGGGAGCTGCTTCGCTCAGTGATGGCTCGGCGCGAGGAGCGTATGCGGCAAGAGCGGCCGGCAGGAGAGTCGGCTTTTGCCGAGGCAGCCGCTGCAGCTGAGGAGGAGGAGGAACTAGAGGAGGAGGTAGAGGAGGAGTGGGAGGAGGTAGAGGAGGCAGAGGAGGAGGAGGAGGCACCGGCCTGGCAGCAGCCGCAGCAGCGATACGCCAGCAGCCTAGACGCCAGCGGCAGCGGGCGGGCAGCGCAGGCTGGGCCCGCGCAGCAGGCAGCACCCAGCAGCAGCTACGCCGCCGCCGCGCCCAGCAGCCCAGCTGCAGGCAGTGCGGCAGCCAGTGCCCAGCGGCCGCCAGGGACGCCCTTTGTGCCGCTGCCGCCGCCGCCAGCGGCAGCAGCTGCTGCGCCTGCTGCGCCTGCTGCGCCCGCTGCGCCTGCCGCGCCTGCTGTGCCCAGCGTGGCGGCGCCGCGGCCGGCGCAGACCGCAGACGCTGCAATTGGGGAGGCCGCCCTGGCTCGGGTGGCTGCCAAGGCTCGGGAGGCGGCTGCCCGCCCGGTCGACCCCTCGGCGGCGCTGCAGCAGGCGGCTGTGCGGGAGGACGCCGCAGCGCAGCGCAAGCTGGTCACCGTTCGCTTCTGGCTTAAGTTCAGGGCGGAGTGGGGCCAGCGGCTGAAGGTGGTGGGCACGCACGCGGAGCTGGGTGAGTTGGTGGGAGTGTGAGAAGGGGTTGTGGGCGAGGGGTGATGTAAGATTGGGCAGGCGTGCCTTGCTTTCGCTGGGTTGCATGCTCTATCGGGCAAGGCAGCAGGAACTTGATGATGCTGCTTTCTGTCTGCATGTGGGTCCGTGCATCAGTGCTTGCTTGCTGCTTGCAGCAAGGATTGGCC
>VFQQ010002919.1_pt1 | contig 17855 bp, 17 predicted proteins | sample 3512341 | NCBI WGS metagenome assembly VFQQ01 (sample SAMN10412373, study PRJNA504923) | tailings metagenome | isolation source: Relicate 2 Philex TSF1 revegetated site | place: Philippines: Tuba, Benguet | collected 2017-08-29 | reverse complement strand
CGTGGTCGCGCCGACCATCGGCCAGGCGGACGGGACGGCCCTGTTCTCGGGTGCCAACTACTATACCCGTCGCGGCGACTTCGAGATCAACAAGGGCGGCTACCTCGTCAACGGCGCCGGCTACTATCTCAAGGGCCTGCCGATCGACCCGCAGACGCAGAACATTTCGGGCTCGGTGCCGCAGGTGCTGCGCATCTCGACGGCGTTCCTGCCAGCGCAGCAGACCACCCGCATCGACTACCAGCTCAACCTGCCGCAGTTGCCCAAGACCAAGGCGTATAACGACTCGCAGGTCCCCGGCAGCGAACTGATCAACGCCGCCGACTTCACCAATGTGACGCCGGTGCTGACGCCCGATACGCCCGCCAAGGTCTCCGGCGCAGCGGTAACCGCCGGTCAGGCGATCGGGCAGATCGCCGCCGACGGCAACACGCTGAGCATCAAGATCGGCGCGAACCCGGCGCTGGTATATTCGTTCAACACCAGCGGCAACAATACGGGCACCAATGTCGACCTGAACCTGCCGGCCAACGCGACCGTCGGCGACCTGATCAACCGGATCAATACCGACCTCGCCGGCACGGCCACGGTCAGCATCTCGGGCGGCAATTTCACCATCACGGCTGCCAACGTCGCCGCGGGCCCGATCCAGATCGTCGACAATACGACCGGCTCGACCGCGCAGGGCCTCAACCTCGCCAACGCCACGACCAACCCGTCGGTGTCGGAATCGCAGCGTCTGCTGGCGCGCGTCAACTCGATCCCGGCCAACGAGAACGACGAGTTCATCCGCCAGTCCATCTCGGGCGGCGCGATCTCGGTCTACTCGGCCAATGGTGCGCCGGCCCAGGTGCAGATGCGCTGGGCCAAGGTCAATTCGACAGCCAATGGCGGCGCGGAAGTCTGGAACCTGTTCATCGCCACCAATGCGCAGGCGACCGGTACGCAGACGATGTGGAGCCGCGTGGGCGGCGACTACACCTTCGGCGCCAATGGTTCGCCGAACCCGCCGGTGGACCACACCGACCTTAACAACCTCACGGTCAATGGCGTGACCATCGGCGACGTGCGGCTGCAGCACGGCACGGGCGGCCTCACCCAGTTCGCCGACCCGAACGGGCAGGCCGAAGTGGCGCTGAGCCAGAACGGCTACGCGGCGGGCGAGTACGTCTCGGTGGCGGTGAACGACAGCGGCCGCGTGGCCGTGTCCTATAGCAACGGGAAGACCGTCGAAGTGGCGCAGGTGGTCACGGCGAACTTCAACGCCGTCAACCAGCTCAAGCGCATGGACGGCGGCGTGTTCGCGGCGACGTCGGACTCCGGCGAACCGGTGCTCGACAATGGCGGCGGCATCTCCGGTTCGTCGCTCGAATCCTCCAACACCGACATCTCGGAGGAATTCACCAAGCTGATCGTGACCCAGCAGGCCTATGCAGCCGGTACCCGCATCGTGTCGACGGCGGACTCCATGCTGCAGGAAGCCCTGAACATGCTCCGCTAGTCGCGGACTGGAGCAGCACGGCCTGGCGCGCTCAGGTGCGCCGGCCGCCTCGTGGTAAGGAGTCAGTGGAATGGGTCTTTCGGTCACGCTCAGCAACGCCCTGAGCGGCATGCGGGTCGGGCAGAGCGCGCTCGATGTGCTGTCCCATAATGTCGCCAATGCCGGCACGCCCGGCTACCACAGGCGTTCGATCAGTGTCATCGATACGATCGGCGCCAACTCGACCTATGCCCGCGAGGGCAAGCTCAGCCGCGCCTTCAACCAGTCGCTGCAGTCGCACTACACGCGGGCCGTTTCCGACTCCGGCTTCTCGTCGGTGCAGTCGAGCTATCTCGACCGCGTGCAGGTGCTGTTCGGCAAGCCCGGCACCACCGGCTCGCTGGACAAGGCCTTCACCGATTTCGAGACGTCGCTGTCGACGCTGTCGACCAGCCCGGACAATTTCGCGACCCGCGCCGAGACTGTGCAGAAGGCACAGATCATGGCGCAGACGCTCAACCGTTTCACCTCCGATATCCAGGCGCTGCGGCGCGAGATCGAGAGCAAGCTGTCGACTTCGGTCGATGACATCAACACGCAGCTGGCGTCGCTCGAAAAGATCAATGGCCGCCTTGTCGACCAGGGCATCGACCCGGGTTCGCGCGCCACGCTGATGGACCAGCGCGACCGCCTGATCGGTTCGCTGAGCCAGCAGATGGACCTGACGGTCGACTACCGCACCGATGGCAGCGTGGCGCTGATGACCCGCTCGGGCGTCGGCATCCTCGACGGCAAGGCCTCGGTGTTCTCGTTCGCGAGCGCCGGCTCGCTTTCGGCCAATTCGCAGGTCAACTACGACGACGCAAAGAACGGCGTCGGCAAGCTGACGCTGATGACGGCGTCCGGCATGACCATCGACGTGGTCAAGCAGAACGTGCTGCGCTCGGGCGAGATCGCCGGCCTCATCGACCTGCGCGACAACAAGCTGGTGCAAGCACAGGACCAGCTCGACTCGATCGCCGCTTCGCTGGCGCTGTCGATGTCGACGCAGGCTACGGCCGGCACGCAGGTGACCGCAGGCGCGTCGAACGGCTACGAAGTCGATATCGGCGACATCCAGAACGGCAACGAATTCACCTTCAGCTACCTGCAGAACGGCGTGCAGAAGACGGTGCGCGTGCTGCGGGTCGACGATCCCAGCAAGCTGCCGCTGGACTACAGCGACTCCAACGGCGCGCGGGTGATCGGTCTCGATTTCTCGGGCGGCACCGCCTCGGTCGCGTCGGAACTGCAGAACCGGCTGGGCGGCCTCGTCTTCAGCAATCCCACAGGCGATACCCTGCGGATCATGGACGATGGCGCCACCGGCAACACCGACATGTACTCGCTGACCAAGCGCGTCACCGCATCGTCGCTGCAGGGCGGCGGCACGGCGCTGCAGCTCTTCGTGGACATCAACAACACCGCCTTCACCAATGCGCTCAATGGCGAGGGCGGCCAGGTCCGCGGCTTTGCCGGCCGCATCAGCGTCAACCCGGCTATCGTCCAGGACAACCGGCTGATCGTGCAATACGAGGTCGGCGGCTCGATGGGCGACGCCGACCGCGTCAATGCGCTGGTCGGCAACCTCAGCGAGATGCGCTTTGCAGGCGGGCAGGGCAGCATCAAGAACGGCGCCAGTTCACGGCTCGCCGGTACCGTCAGCGACTTCATCTCGCAGGCGATCAACTACCAGGGCAATGCCGCATCCACCGCCATCGCCGAAGACGACACGCAGAAACTGACGCTGCAGGCGCTCGGCGAACGTCTCGAGGCCGATTACGGCGTCGATGTCGACGAGGAGATGGCGCGCCTGATGGAACTGCAGAATGCGTTCGCCGCCAATGCCCGCGTGATGTCCGTCGCGCAGGAACTGATCCAGTCCCTCATGACGTCGATAAGGTAGCGTAATATGGCCACGGGACCCATTATCAGCCGGTCGATGTTCCCGCTCTCGAGCGGCATCAACAACATCATGAGCATGAAGGACCGCTATGACGTCCTTCAGAACCAGCTCGCCTCCGGGCAGAAGGCGTCGCGCCTCTCGGAGATGGGCTCGGATCGCTATTTCGACCTGGCGCTGCGGCAGCGAATCACGCGCATCGACGGTTTCCAGGACAGCATCAAGAGCGTCGATCTGCGGCTCAACGTGCTCGATCAGACGATCAGCCGGCTCGACAAGGTCGAGGCCGACATGCGCGCCGTCACCCTGTCGGGGTCGGGCGGGCAGTCGAGCCTCAACTTCGATACCGCCCCGGCAACGGCTGCGGCCGCGTTCGACGAAGTTCTGACGCTGCTCAATGTCGACGTCGCCGGCCGCTACATGTTCGGCGGCAAGCAGACCGAGACGCGTCCGGTGGAGGATGGCTTCACCATCCTCAACGGCCTCGGCAATCGCGCCGGTTTCCTGACGGTCGTGGACGAGCGCCGGCGCGCCGATCTCGGCACGGACAATCGCGGCCGCCTGTCGATCCCGACGCCGGCCGCCAATGTGGCGACACTGGCGGAAGCCGGCGTCCATCCGTTCGGCATGAAGCTCTCGACGGTGGTCACCAACTCGAACAACATCTCGGTCACGGCGCCCACGGGCTCGCCGCCGACGCTGTCCGTCGAGTTCACCACCGGCACGCTGCCGACGGCCGGCGAGACGGTGACGATCACGCTGCGTATGCCGGACGACTCGATCGAGAGCATCACGCTGTCGGCCACCACGGATCCGAACAGCGCCACCGGCTTCCAGATCGGCGCGGACGAGAACGCCACGGCGGCGAACTTCGCCACAGCGCTCGGCATGGCGGTCGAGAAGATGGCCAAGGGCACGATGGTGACTGCCTCGGCCTATGAGGCGGCCAACAACTTCTACTTCGCCCAGGGCGAGGTACCGCAGCGGGTCAGCGGGTCGCCGCCGGAAACCGCGACCGCGCTGGTCGACGGCACCACGGCCAACACCGTTTTCTGGTACAAGGGCGCGGACAGCGGCAACAGCATCGACGCGCGGCGGTCGGTCACCGCGCGGGTCGGCGAGGGCGCCACCGTCGCCTATGGCGTCGAGGCGAGCGAACGCGGGCTGGTGAACCTGGTGCGTGCGCTCGGCACGATGGCGATCCAGACGTTCCCCAAGACCGACGCCACTGCCACCGATCGCTACAATGCGATGACCTCGCGCAACAACAAGATGCTGGCCGAGGACAGGCAGACCAATAGCGGTTCGATCGAAATGATCGCCGTGGAGCTGGGGCTCGCCAAGGCGACGACCGGCACCGTTGCCGAGCGTCACACCGCGCACAAGGCGCAGCTCAGCAACATGCTGCAGGACATCGAAGAGGCGCCCACCGAGGTGGTCGCGATGGAGATCCTGGCGCTCAAGACCCGCCTCGAGGCGAGCTACCAGACCACTGCCATGCTCAGCCAGCTGGCGCTGGTGAACTACCTCAAGTAGGGCAGGCCCCGCCCACCGGGCGCCCACACCAGACGCCCCAAATGCAAAAGCCCCCGGCGACGGGGGCTTTGTCGTATTCGGCAGAAGGCCTTGCGGCTTATTCCTTGGAGGCGCGGAGGCCGGCAGCGAGTTCGCGATTGATGTTGATCAGCGAGTCGAGCTTCTGGGGAACCGGGTTGTCCTGCATCGACACGGTCTGTTTCATGACGAAGAGACCGAGGTTGGCGATGTTCTCGCGCAGCTTGTCGGGCAGCTTGCTTTCCTCACCGGTTACCGAGGTCAGGAAGATGTTCCAGAGCTTGCGGTTGAAGAGCAGGGCGTCCTTGAGCTCGTAGCGCTTGGTGTCCCAGTTATCCCGGACAATCTGCAACTGAGCGGCGGCACGGGAGAGAAGGTTTGCCTCAAGAACGCGAGGGCTCACTGTTTGCTTGCCCACCTGTTGGTAGGCACGCGACGCACTATTTTGCATTGGCGAGGAGTTCCTGCTCGTACTGGATCAGCTTTTTCGCAGCCTTGAGAGCTTTGTACAGTTCGCCGGTTAATATCTCGTTATTGATTTCGTCAACAAGTTGAATGGTCGATGGCGCTGCCGTGACCAAGTCGTTGATAAGCCTGAAATAATCCGTGCGGAGCCGCTCGACGTCCTCATCGATGTACATGAGCTGGACGGCGAAGTAGACGCGCTTGGCGGGGCTGTCGGCCGTCTCGGGCGTGAGGATGTCCTTCTCGCGCAGGATGGGCGCCTTGCCGTCGATGAACAGGCGCGTGCGCTGGTCCGAGTTGGTGACCACGCAATTGCCGATGATGAGCTTCTCGCCGGGCTTGAGTTCGACTTTCAGTGACATGGGTCCGCCCCTCGATGATTCCGCTGCCGCATTATGGCATTTGCCCTGATGAATGCGCTGCCTTTTTGGCGATGCGGAGCAGGGGCCCAAAAAGAAGAAGGCGGGCCGAAGCCCGCCTTCAATCCGATCACGAACCTTCTGGTTCTTAGAACAGGCGGAGGACCGCCTGGTCGGCCTGCGAGGCCATTGACAGCGCCGAAGACGACAGCTGCTGACGGGTCTGCAGGGCGAGAAGGTTCGCCGCTTCCTCGTTGGAGTCAGCCAGCGTGAGGTTGGCAGCACCAGTTTCGAGGGTGTTGATCATGTTCTTGGTGAAGTCCTGACGGTTCTCGACGACCGAGAGGTTCGAACCGAAGGCCGACGACTGCGAACGGAGCGAGTCGAGGGAAGCCTTCAGGCCGTCCATCTTGGTGTCGATGGTCGAGTCAGTGTCGAAGTCGGCGTCGATGGCGCTGTCGATGTCGAGGCTGGCAGAGTTGATCTGCGTGGCCGCGTTGTTCTTGTCCTTGGCCTGGATCTCGATGGTCGAGGTCCCGGTTTCGTTGAACGTCAGCTTCAGCTTGTCGCCGCGGAGCAGGTTGATACCGTTGAACGAAGCGTCATCGGCAAACTTGTCCAGCTGGTCCTTCAGTTCGTTGAACTGCTTGACCAGGTTCTTACGCACTTCGTTGCCACCGATCTTGTCGGTGCCCGTGCCGCCGGTGACCTTGCCGCTGGCAGGATCGGTACCGGTCACGGTCAGTTCAGCAGTCGAGAGGTTCTCGATGCGGAGCTTGCCGTTGTCGTTGGAGGCGCGGACGTTGTCCTTGATCGACGAGTTGTTGATCGTCTTGACCAGTTCGTCGACCGACTGAGCAACGCCGGTGCCGGTGAGAACACCGGTGGTGGCAGCGCTGAACAGCGAAGCGTTGGTGCCGCCGATCGAGAGCGTGTTGGCGCCGTTGACCTTGGCACGGATACCGACGGTGCCGGCGTTGTTGAACGCCTCGAAGTCGGTGTCGCGGAGCTGTTCGTTGAGGCTGGCAGTGGCGCTCGTCGCGTCAGCACCGCCGTAAGCGACGTTCTTGCCGTTCACGGTGATGTTGTGCTTGCCGTCAGAACCAGCGGTGTTGGTCACAGTGCCCAGAACGCCAGCACCGGTACCGGAGGTGGCGAGAGCACCGTCAACCTGACCGACGGTACGGATGGAGACGGAAGCGCCAGCGTTGCTGAGGTAAGCTTCGATCTTGCCAGCCGAGTCCGAGTCAGCAGCGATAGCGGCGTTGATCTGGTCCACCGAGGTCGCAGCGGTCGAACCGTCGGCGAGGGTCAGCGAGACCGAAGCGCCAAGGCCGGCATGCGAGATGGTCAGAGCACCGTTACCACCCGACGGAGCAGCAAACGTGCCGCCGGCGATGGTCGCCTGAGCGGCAGCCGTCGGAGCGGTATAAGCGGCAGCACCAGCAGCGCTGGCACCCGAGCGGTTGATGGTCACCGAAGCGGGAACCGAACCGACCGAGCCACCCGAGAACGAGATCGACTTGGCGGTCGTGGTGTCGACGGTGCCCATTTCGAGCGAGGTGGTCTGGAACGACTTGTCCTGGCGCGCCTGGCGGAGCGTGGACTGCATCGATTCGACAGTCTTGGTGATCGACTTCAGGCCATTGTCGGCGGCTTCGATGGTCTTGATACCAGAGGACATGGAGTCCAGCAGGTTGGCCATGTCGCCGGCGCGGCTGTTGAGGGCCGAGGCGGTGAAGAAGTTCGACGGATTGTCGAGAGCCGAGTTCACCTTGAGGCCAGTGGCAAGACGGTTCTGCGTCTTGGCCATGTTGGCAGCGGTGGACTGGAGGGAAAGGAGGTTCTGACGAACTGCCTTGGAGAGATTGACGTCGGCCATTTGCATGGTCCCTTTCTGGGTTCCGAAAACGATGCGGCTCTTCCTGAGACGCGTGGGCCAATATTGAGCCCAAGCCGTAAAGAACCCTTAACACGGGACCGTGAATGAGCGGATTTTTGTAAGCTTTTTCAATGAGTTAAAGACTGGTTACCGGTTGTATCAAAATGCAACGCAGCCTCCGGCAAGCCCTTGTGGCGCAAGGGTTTCAGCAAGCGGGCTGCGTGATGGGGCAAGGGCTGATGCGCGAAAGGGCGGCGCCGGCCAGGTGATTCAAACCGGGATTGTCGGGTCCGCGCCGTTAGGGATCGTGATCGACCGCGTGGTCGGGCGCGTGGAATCGGTCTGAGTAGATTCGCCTAGGTGAAAAGCAGAAAGGCGGACCGAAGCCCGCCTTTCGCCGAAATAGTGCCTTCTGGCAGATGCCTTCTGGCCGAAGTAGCCGTTCTGGCGAATTAGCCGAAGAGACGCAGCACGGCCTGGTCGGCCTGCGATGCCATCGACAGTGCCGTCGAGGACAGCTGCTGGCGGGTCTGCAGGGCGAGGAGGTTCGCCGCTTCTTCGTTGGTATCGGCGAGCGTGAGGTTGGCGGCGCCGGTTTCCAGGGTGTTGATCATGTTCTTGGTGAAGTCGGTGCGGTTCTGCACGACCGAGAGGTTGGAACCGAAGGACGAGGCCTGCGAGCGCAGGAAGTCCATCGCACCCTTGAGTTCCTCGAGCTTCTGGTCGAGCGTGACGTCGCTGTCGAAGTCGGCGGTGGCGACGAGATCGATGCCCAGTGCGGCATTGTTGATCTGCGTGGCGGTGCCCTGGATGTCCTTGGCCTGGATCTCGATGGTCGAGGTGCCGGTTTCGTTGAACGTCAGCTTCAGCTTGTCGCCGCGGAGCAGGTTGATGCCGTTGAACGAGGCGTCGTCCGAGAACTTGTCGAGCTGGTCGCGCAGTTCGTTGAACTGGGTGACGAGGTTCTTGCGGACATCGTTGCCACCGACTTCGAAGGTACCGGTGCCGCCATCAAGGCGATCGGTGAGGTCGTTGATGCCGGTGACGGTCAGCGCCTGGGTCGACAGGTTCTCGATGCGCAGCTTGCCGTTATCGTTGGAGGCGCGGATCGTGTCCGGGAAGGACTTGTTGATGGTGCGAACCATCTCGTCCACCGACTGCTGCGTACCGTCACCGAGCAGAACGCCGGTGGTCGGCGGGCTGAAGAGCGCAGCCTGCGGGCCGCCGATGGTCAGCGTGTTGGCGCCGTTGACCTTGGCGCGGATACCGACGGTGCCGGCATTGTTGAATGCCTCGAAGTCGGTGTTGCGGAGCTGGTCGTTGAGATCGGACGTGGCGATTGCGGCGGTCGCGCCACCGTAAGCGACGGCGAGACCGTTGACGGTGATGTTGTGCTTGCCGTCCGAACCTGCGGTGTTGACCGGGCCGGCGCCGAAGATCGCGGCGCCCGAGGTCACCGCGAACGAGCCGTCGACCTGGCCGACGGTGCGGAGCGCGATGTTACCGCCGCTGATATAGGCCTCGACCTTGCCCTTGGTGTCGGTGTCCGAAGCGATGGCGGCGTTGATCTGGTCAACGGCCTGCGCCGCGGTAGCGCCGTCAGTGACGGTGAGGGAAACGGAGGAGCCGAGCCCGGCATGCGCGATGGTCAGCGTACCGTTGCCGCCTGCCGGGGTGGTGAAGCCGTTGCCGACATAGGTGGCCGACGCTGCAGCGGTCGGCGCGGTGTAAGCAGCGGCGCCGGCGGCGCTGGCGCCCGAGCGGTTGATGTTGACGGTCTGCGGCACGCTGCCGACAGCGCCGGCCGAGAACGACAGGGTCTTCAGCGTGGTCGTGTCGATGGCATCCATCGGGAACGAGCCGGTCTTGAAGGTCTTGTCCTGGCGCGCCTGACGCAGCGTCGACTGCATCGTCTCGACGGTCTTGGTGATCGACTTGAGGCCGTTATCGGCCGCCTCGATCGTCTTGATGCCCGAAGACATGGAGTCGAGGAGGTTGGCCATGTCGCCGGCGCGGCTGTTCAGCGCGCTGGCGGTGAAGAAATTGGTCGGGTTGTCCAGCGCCGAGTTGACCTTCAGGCCCGTCGCCAGGCGCTCCTGGGTCTTGGCCATGTTGGCGGCCGTGGACTGGAGAGAGAGAAGGTTGTTTCGCACCGCGTGCGAGAGGTTGATGTCGGCCATTTGCTAAAAATCCCTATGGCTTTGCTTAAGTCATTCTCGTCCTGAGAGTGACCAAACGTTAACCGGCGAGAGTCTTAAGAATGGTTAACAAGAACCTGCCGCGGGCAGTTAATTTTCAGTTTCGCGAGGCGGCAAAAGCTGCCGATACAGGCTGTAATGCCTTGAAATTGCGGATGAAATGACGGCGAGGCAAAATGTGCCGGTTCGGCACAATCTGCCTCCGTCATGACAATGTATGAATCGGCTGCCGATCAGGCGGTCTTGTCGGCGAGTCGGTATTCCGACTCAGGTGGCATCCAGCCGGTGCCGGTGCGCGCAAACAATTCCTGTGCCGTTGTGGGACGGGGCGACAGGGCGCCGGAAATCACCGCACGCACATAGTCGGCGCCGGGCTGCTCGACCGGGACGGAGAGCGGCGGGGCTTCCTCACGGGCCGGAGATGTGGCCTCGACAGTGCCATCGACGGCGCCGCTGACGGCTCCGCTCACTTTGGCTGCTTCGACATAGGGGTTCTGGCGGGTCTGCACCGATCCGTCGCTCACGGAGGGAGATGCCGCGACAATGACAGAAGCCGGCGGCCGATATTCGGCTACCGGCAGTACGGGGGTCACAGATTCCAGCGCGATCCTGGCGCTCATGGCAATCGTCCTACTTGCGGCCCCGGTGCAACCCGTTGGGGCGGGCCTTCTTGGCCTCCAGCGCGTTAGTAGTGTCCCTAAGCACTTGCACCGGCGTTGCCGCCGGTGCTCGCATTTGCCGAAACTTTTATGGAATTCAGAGGGCGCGGTTGACCGCGATGCCGCGCGCATGGGCGCCGGCGGTCGACTGCATGTTGCCCGTGGCGCCGTAGGTCCTGGTCCGGTTCTGCGCGCCCATGGTCTCGGCGACGTCGGTCAGCACGGATTCGGTGACATCCTTGGCGGTGGCGATGCCGCGCAGGTTTTCCGCCATCTGCGTCGCCAGCCGTTCATGGCCCGACTGCAGGCGCTTGAGATCGGCCGGCGCTTCTTCGCGCAGCCGGAACAGCTGGCGCTGCACCGAGCGCGAGAGCCCCACGTAATCCTGCGCCAGGCGGGTCTTGTCGCCGGTGAGCAGGCTCGCATCCTTGAGGCGCCCAGCGCGGAGCAGGGTGGTTTCCTCGTTCATGATCGCCACCAGGGCGTTGAGCGTGGTCTCCACACGGCTGATCAGTTCCCGGGCGGGAAGGTTGTCGAGTTCGGCGATCCGTTCGGCGGCACCGGAGATCATGAGGTGGCTCCCTTGTAGAAAGTAGTGGGGGACTTCTGGGCGGCTTCCTGCATGGCGATCAGGTCGCCCATCAGCGAGTCGGCGATGCCCATGCCGCCGTTTTCGGCGATCTGGTTGGACAGCTGTTCGGCCTGCATGCCGCGCCAGGTTTCTTCGGCGAATCCGCCGCCCATGTTCTGTTCGTCGGTCTTGATGCCGGAGAACATCTGCTTCATCAGCGTGTTGATGAACACGCCCTCGAGTTCCCGGGCCTGGCTGCGGAGCTGCTCGATATTGGCGGGCAGCGGCTTGGCGGGCGGACGGGCGAAGTTGGCGATCAGGTCGGACATCAGAGTACCTCGATCTCGGCCTGCAGGGCGCCGGACGCCTTGACGGCCTGGAGGATGGCGATCAGGTCGCGCGGGCTGATGCCGAGGGCGTTGAGCCCGTCGACCAGCTCCTGCAGCGTCACCGATTCAGGCACCACGGCGAGCTTGGAGTCCGTGGTCTGCACGGCGAGATCGGTGCGGGGTTCGACGGCCGTCTGTCCCAGGCTGAGCGGCGCGGGCTGCACCACGGTCGGGCTTTCGGCGATGGTCACCGTGAGGTTCGACTGCGCCACGGCGACGGTCGAGACGCGCACATCGCGGCCCATGACGATGATGCCGGAATTCTCGTCGATGACGATCTTGGCCGGCTGGTCGGTCTCGACCACCAGCTGCTCGATATCGGTCAGCAGGTCGACGATGTTGCCGTTGAAGCCGTAGGGCAGGTTGATGCGGATGGTGGCCGGATCTTCCGGCGTCGCCGCGGGCGAGCCGATGAAGTCGTTGATCGAGAGCGCGATGCGGCGCGCCGTGGTCAGATCGGGGTTGCGCAGGGCGAGGCGCAGCGAGCGCTGGGCGCCGAGCTGGAAGCCGATTTCGCGCTCGATCAGGCCGCCGGAGGAAATGCGGCCGGTGGTCGGCACGCCCGAGATCACCGTGGCACTGTCGCCTTCGGCCTTGAAGCCGTTGATGGTCACCGAGCCTTGGGCGATGGCGTAGACCTCGCCATCGGCGCCGAGCAGCGGCGTCACCAGCAGGGTGCCGCCCTGCAGGCTCTTGGAATCGCCGAGAGCCGAGACGTTGACGTCGAGCCGGCTGCCCTGGGTCGAGAAGGCGCCGAGATTGGCGGTGACCATGACGGCGGCAACATTTGCCGTGCGCATGTTCTCGCCGCGGGTATTGACGCCGAGCCGTTCGAGCATGGCCTGCAGGCTCTGCTTGGTGAAGGGCGAGTTGTTGAGACTGTCGCCGGTGCCGTTGAGGCCGACCACCAGGCCGTAGCCGACCAACTGGTTGTCGCGGATACCCTCGATATCGACGATATCCTTTATGCGCGCGGTGGCGGCGTTGGCTTCCGCCAGCGGCGCGAGCAGGGTGGTGGCGGCGACGATGCCGGCCATCACATGCTTTACGAGCCCAATACCCATTCTCTGCAGTCCCCGATCTGGCTGGCCCATCCCCATGAGCCGGCGGTTCGCATTCTTAAATGCCAGAACCGTGCCAAACGGGCCGCGAGTCAAATTTTCGTAATGAATTCAATGGGGCGTGCATTCGCGGGGGTGGAAACTGTGCCGCAAGGGAGCAAAACCTGCCGGGTGCGTTAAGCTGTTGTTAACGGCTCGCGGCAGATTTTGCCGGGCAGCAGACACAGGTTTTGAGTCCCAACCCTTGCGGATCGACACAGTCAGGACAGGCGCAATCGGCTCCCGCGGCGCGGCAACGCGCTCCGGCTCGGGCGTGGCCTTCCATGTCAACGAGGGCGACGAACAGACCCAGCGCGCCGGCTCGGCCGCCCCGACGGCCGCGACGCACGATATCGGATCGATCCTCGCCTTGCAGGCGGTCGAGGATCCGCTGGTCAAGAAGAAGAAACTGGTGCGGCGTGGCGCGCAGCTTCTGGACACGCTCGAGGACATCAAGGCCGACCTGCTGGTGGGGCGGGTCAGCGAAGGCCGGATGAACCAGCTGATGGCGCTGATCTCGCAAGCGCGCGACCGTTCCGACCCGCGCCTCGATGCGCTGCTCGACGACATCGAGCTCCGTGCCCGGGTGGAACTGGCCAAACGCGGGCTGTTTCCCGGCGTTTGATGCAGTGCAAGCACATCGCGTCACGAATTAATTACCATTTCGATCGGTGCTTGCCCGGACATACCGGCGGACTTATAAGGCGCGCCTTAGGGGTATGTCGGAGTCGCGTAGGGATATGTCATCTGCTGCAGTGCTTGAATACCGGCCCACTGACGACGAGCCGTTCATGAACCCGCGTCAGCGGGAGTACTTCCGCCAGAAGCTGGAAAACTGGCGGGACGAAATTCTTCGCGAAAGCCGCGAAACTCTCGAAAATCTCCAGGAAGAGAGCCAGAACCACCCGGACATGGCCGACCGCGCCTCGTCCGAAAGCGACCGGGCCCTGGAGCTCCGGACCCGCGACCGGCAGCGCAAGCTGATCTCCAAGATCGATGCGGCGCTCAAGCGGATCGAAGACAACACGTACGGCTACTGTGAAGAGACCGGCGACCCGATCGGGATCGCCCGCCTCGACGCCCGCCCGATCGCCACGCTGAGCCTGGAAGCCCAGGAAAGCCACGAGCGCCGGGAAAAGGTCTACCGCGACGAGTAAGCGTCCGGCGACATGACGTTTCTGAAGGCCCGCGAAAGCGGGCCTTTTTTGTTTGCGCGATCGGTCGAGCGCAAAATCCTCAATCTCCCCGAAGCTCCTGCACAAAAACTGCAAACGGCGCAGGCAGCCTCTGGATATGCGAAATCCAATCATTGCCTCACCGAACCGCCCGATCCCGCTGCCCGACTGCATCCTGCAGGATGGCTGGTGGATGACCGAACCGCGCGGCGAGCGGAAGGTGGATTTGCGCGTCATCGCGGGGGCGAAGGACGAGGGCAGAATTGACCGACATCACCGCAGCGACACTCGACAAGACTTCCAGCTGGGGCAGGGGCGCTAGCGCCTTCCTTTTCCTCATCGGCCTGCTGGTGCTGGCCGACCTGCTGTTCTGGCAGGTCATGCCGGGGATCAGCCTGGCGCTGTTCTTCGCCGCGGCCGCGGTCCCCATCGTCTGGATGCGGCGGGGCGCCTTCAACCGGACGCTGTTGACCGGATGCGGCGTGCTTGTGCTGAGCCTGCTGCCGCTCATCGAGGCGCTGAGCATCACCAGTTTCCTCGCCGCCCTGTTCGGCATCAGCTTTCTGGCGCTGACATCATCGCGCCGGCTGCCGCGTGCCTATGAAGACCTGACCGGCGTGCTGGTCCGCTTCGGCCTGCTGGCGCCGTTCCGCCTGATCGGCGATGGTCTCGGGCTGGTCCTCAACGGCTCCGGACAGAGCCTCGGGGCCCGTCTGGTCCGCGCCGCCATCACCTGGGTGGTGCCGGCGTGCTTCGCGCTCGCCTTCCTGCTGCTGTTCTCGCAGGCCAATCCGCTGATCGAGACGGCGCTCAATGCGCTCAGGATCGAGAGTGCGTTCGACCTGCTTCAGCCCGGCCGGATCGCGATCTGGATCGTCGTCGCGGTGATCGCCTGGCCGTTGCTGCGGCCGAAGCTGTTGCCCTGGCCCAAGCTGAAGGAGATGCAGGGGCCGGTGCGGCCGCGCGCCGAAAGCCTGATTTTCGGGCGCGCCGCGATCCTGCGCTCGCTCGTCGTGTTCAATGCCTTGTTCGCCGTCCAGACGGTGCTGGATTTGGTCTATCTCTGGGGCGGCGTGCGGCTGCCCGATGGGCTCAGCTATGCCGACTATGCCCATCGCGGCGCCTATCCGCTGATCGTCACTGCCTTGCTGGCAGCGGCGTTCGTGCTGGCCGCCATGCGCAAGCGCGGCGCGGCGGAGAATTCGCGACTGATCCGCCGGCTCGTCTACCTCTGGATCGGCCAGAACGTGATGCTGGTGATTTCCTCGATCCTGCGGCTCGACCTCTATGTGCAGGTCTATTCGCTGACCGAACTGCGGATCGCGGCCGGCATCTGGATGGGGCTGGTGGCGGTCGGCCTGGTGCTGATCCTCGTCATGATCCTGCGGCGGCGCAGCAATCGCTGGCTCATCACCAGCAACCTGGTGGCGCTGGGCGTGACGCTCTGGGGTTGCTCGTTCATCGATTTCTCGGCGCTGATCGCGCAGTTCAACGTCGAGAACAGCCGCGAGCTGGGCGGCAAGGGCCAGCCGCTCGACCTCTACTATCTCAATGATCTGGGACCATCCGCCATTCCGGCGATCACCTATTATCTCGATCATGCGGGCAATCCGGGGCGGGACTTCGACCTGCTCGCCGGCAACCTGGCGGTGGATTTCCTCGCCCGCCCGCAGGACTGGCGGAGCTGGAGCTTCCGCGACCAGCGGCTGCGCGACTGGCTGCACGGCAATCCGCGATATGCATCCTTCGGAACAGACGATAGAACCGGCGTGACGTCACCCTGAGGGTCCGATGCCGCATCGTATTCTGGTCGCCGACGACGAACCGCATATCCGCGAGGTCATCTGCTTTGCCCTCGAACGGGCGGGGATGAGCACGGTCACGGCCCGCAACGGTTCGGAAGCGCTGCAGACGGTGCGTCGCGGCGGTGTCGATCTGGCCGTGCTCGATATCGGCATGCCGGAGATGGACGGGCTGGAAGTGTGCCGGCAGATCCGGAAGTCGTCGGACGTGCCGATCCTCTTTCTCTCGGCGCGGGACGAGGAGATCGACCGTATCCTGGGGCTCGAAATCGGCGGCGACGACTATGTCACCAAGCCGTTCTCCGCCCGCGAACTGGTGGCGCGGGTCAACGTCATTCTCAAGCGCACCAACGGCAAGAGCGAGCAGGCAAAGGTCTCGCATGGCCGGCTGGTGCTGGACAGCGCCGCCCATGCTGCCAGTTTCGCCGGTGTGGCGGTGACGCTCACGGCGCTGGAGTTCGCCATTCTGCGCGCCCTGCTGGCGCGGCCCGAAGTGGTGCTGAGCCGTGAGCAGCTGATGGCTGCGGCCTATGGACCCGGCACGTATGTGTCGGACCGGACCATCGACAGTCACGTCCGCAATGTCCGGCAGAAGTTCGCCGAGGCGGGCTGCGCCTCGGTGGTGGCGACGGTGCATAGTGTCGGCTTCAAGCTGGGCGATGTCAGCTGATGGCGGCGCCCCGGGTCACGGAAAAATGGCGACCGCCGCTGAGCTGGATCGTCTTTGCCGTGCTGCTGGCGGTGCTGGCGCTACCGGCCGGGATGATCATCTGGTTCCGGGCGCTCGACGGCACGCCGAGCCAGATGGGGCCGATGGAGATTGCCGGCATCACCGTGGCACTGGTGCTGACCTTGATCACCGGCGTCGTGCTGACCCGCACCATTACTGGCCCGATCAATGCGCTGATCGCCCGTACCGAGGAGATCGGGCGGGGTGGCCGGATGGCGATCGCGGCGCCCGAAGCGCATGGCACGCGGGAGCTCGCGGTGCTGAGCCAGAGTTTCCTCGACCTCGCCGAGCGGCTGGTGGAGCGGACGGACTACGTCAATTCCTTCGCCGCGCATGTGTCGCACGAACTCAAGTCGCCGCTGACCTCGATCCGCGGTTCTGCCGAGCTGCTGCTCGAGGCCGACATGTCGGCCGAGGATCGACGGCGTTTTCTCACCCATATCGTGGCCGATGCCGACCGCCTGGCCGGGTTGCTCGAACGGCTCCGCGACCTGACGCGGGCCGACGTGCCACTCGACGCCAAAGGCCTGGCGCTGGGGCAGGCGGCCGAGCATCTGCAACTGATGCATCCGGCCGTCACTATCGCCGCCGCCGGCGAAACCACGACGCTGATCGCGCTCTCGATGGAGGCCTTCGCCATCATTCTGGGCCATCTCGCCGACAATTCGATCCAGCACGGCGCGACGCGGCTCGACCTGAGCGCGAACCGGGTGGGCAGTTCATTGCGGATCGTCGTCTCCGACGATGGCAAGGGGATATCACCGGGTAATCGCGACAAGGTGTTCGAGCCGTTTTTCACCACCCGGCGGGAGTCCGGGGGTACCGGCATGGGGCTCGGCATCGTCAAATCCATGCTGGAAGCGCATGGCGGGCGCATTTCGCTGGTTCCGTCGAGCGCGGGTGCGACGTTCGAGCTCATCGTGCCGCTGCTGCCTTCGCCCTAGCAATTGCGGCGCGGAGCGACGATATTCAGGACCATGAACACAGCCGTTAAGAGACTGGTTTTCGTGGCGCTGGCTGCAGGTTTGCTGACAGCGCCGGGGCAGGGGCAGGAGACGGGGGAGAGTTGTGCGGCGATCGCCGGCGATAATGCTCGCCTCGCCTGTTATGACGGCGTCTTCCGCACCGATGTGCCTGCCGCTCCCGACGGTGGTCTCAGCTATGACTCGGAGCGCTTGATACCGGCCCGCCCGTCCGGCCGCGAGCCGGCGACATTCGCGGTTGCGTGCGTGGCGGGGCAGGCCAGGGTCAGCTTCGGCTTTGCCGGGCAGCTGGTCTCCGCCACCGGCGACATCGCACCGGTGACGCTGCAGGTCGACCAGCGCCAGACGCAGGTGCGGACGATGCAGTCGACCGAGGGCAATACCCGCCTCACCTTCGCCAATGACCGCGAGACCCAGGCATTCCTCGAATCCCTCGCCGGTGGCCGCAGCCTCGAGGTCCGGGTGACGCCGATCGGGCAGCGCTCACTCACCGTCAACTTCCGGCTGGCGGAAGCCCTCGACGAGATCGGCGCGCTGCGTGACGGCTGCCGCTAGGCGAGGTAGCG
>VFQQ010002918.1_pt1 | contig 17857 bp, 16 predicted proteins | sample 3512341 | NCBI WGS metagenome assembly VFQQ01 (sample SAMN10412373, study PRJNA504923) | tailings metagenome | isolation source: Relicate 2 Philex TSF1 revegetated site | place: Philippines: Tuba, Benguet | collected 2017-08-29 | reverse complement strand
GTCATGCACCTGCACAAGCAACGCATTCATTTTGTTCGGATCGTAGAGGCCCCGAATATGTACGTATCCGAATTCTTCGTATTGGGATCGCAAGTTCATAGACTATCTCTTATAGAAACAATTATATAACCCATCGTAGTAGCCGCCGCGAGCATGGCGAACGTTTTCACGTCGATACAGTGAAAATCCATTCTTTCGAATCGCTTGATCGATATCTGAACTTGCGCCGTCAGGGTCATGTAGTTCGATCATCAGCGACCGAAGGCTGTGACTCGCAAGCACGGCGCGGGCTCCGTCGATTACGTCGCGCTCCGCGCCATCGACATCAATCTTCAAATATGCTGGCGGCGCCAAATCGTTAGACGCGATCAAACTATCGAGCGTGAATCGCAATACGGTTTGAACGTGGTCTGGCACGAACTCTCGGGTTTCCCCGACGCGAACCGGCTTATCGAGAATTTTCATATGATATCCGGCGTCGTGCACGCCGCAAAAGATCCTTCCCACGCCATTGCTAGCACTGACGGCAACAGGAAATGCCTGGATCAAGTTCTCAACACTCTGCCTATTGAGCCAAATATTGACCTGCAAGGCGGCGAAATTTAACGACTCGGGCTCAAATGCGATGACGGAGCATCGCCGCGACCTGGCGGCATAAAGACTGAAAAGCCCAGTCGAGGCGCCAATATCGTAGAAGACTGCGCCCTCGGGAAATCCATCGATCCAGTCGAGCGTTTCCGGTTCCAAATACGCCGCCTGCTCTGCCAGAAACTTCAGCATGTCGTTTGAAATGAGCTGAATCAACGGCTGACCGCGGACGATTGCAGTTGTAGTTGGATACTCAGTTCTTTTCATCGGTGCGAGACCAGCAAATTTGGTTTCCAGATTGTCGAATTCGGATCTTCAATCGACCAGGGTCGCTATGCCGAAACCATCGCGGCCATAGCGGTTTCCGCTATAGAGCATGTAGATCCTGCCGGCATCCGAGAAGACGCTCGGATAGGCGAGGCCTTCGGAATCCCAACCGCTTTCCGAAAGGCCAATTCCGGCATCGGAATCCAGACGAGTCCAACGCCGCCCATCGGCCGATTCCGCATATCCGATGCGATACCCGCCTTCCACGAAGTTGCAGTACCACATGCGCCAACGATCGCGATCCCGCAACACCGCGGGATTGGCGATATTCGTTTCGCCATCCGCCAGTTCGATGCTCGGCCCCGGTTCCGGCAGCCATACACGACCATCCGGCGAAGTCGCTTCGCGAATGTCGTAGTATGATTTTCGTCCCGCTGAGTCCCAACCGAGACCGGCGGTGTACCACATCCGGTACCCGCTCTCCGTGGCGATGACGCAGGGCGTCGTCACCGCCCAAGGTGCGCTTGAATGACGATCGAATGCCGGCGCTTGGCCGGTCCGTTCAAATGTTGTTCCGCCATCGCGGCTTTCGGCAATTCCGATCGCCATCGCGAATCTCGGCGTCGGAAGATTGCAGCGACCGGAGAAATACATCCGCGTCGCGCCGCTCATTTCCTGGATTGATCCGGGGTAGACGCCGTTCTCGTCGAACATGCCGAAGGCCCCGATGTCGAGACAGGGCTCGCTTGAGATATCTAAGATCGATCCCGGATCGGCAAGATCGATATCCACTGAGCCGACACGTGGCCTGTCTTCGTTGTCGCGCGTTCCGAAGTAGATGCGGTGACGGCGATCGGACAACCGCATCGCGACGGGACAAGCCGCGTATCGCGCCATCCAAGGTTTCTGACCCGCCGGGGCGAAGACTCGCCCCAGTTTTTTCCACGTGGTCATTTGCGGACCGTCATCGTCCATTCATAGAGCGGATAGTCGTGCGACAGCGACACGTATCTACCGAATTTTCGCTTGCATAGATCGAAGAACCGCATTGGATCGGCGTAGAAAAGATGCGGCTCGCGATAGTCGACATAGGTCGACAGAACATTGAACGCGAATCCGCGCCGAGAAAACTCGCTGAGATTTGCGAGCGTGTCTTCGACATAGGCCGTCCATGTCGCCTCGTCGAACTCGAGCCGGACGTTGAATATTCCCGACGCGAACGAGAAATCCGCTGGTTGATCGAGCTTGGGCGAATCGCTCAGCGTGACGATCGGCGAAGCGCCGATCCTGGTTCGCGCGACGTCGAACATCGGGCGAGCGATTTCGTGACCTCTGAACCCGCCAAGCGGAAGCCCCGAATCGCGGAAATACTCGAACATTGCGCCGTATCCGCAGCCGAGTTCGTTGACCGTAAAAGGGGTTCGATCATCGATCACACGGGAAAGCTTCTCGAACCTCAAATACTGGCTTCCTTCATCGCGCCAACCTACGCCGCGCGGCGTCGATCCATTCTTTTCAAGACTCGCCGAGTATAAATTGGCGATGTCCGTAAGATCGGGAGGGTTCATCGCATGAACCTCGAACTCGACTTCGGGTGCTTTTCCGTGCGTGGAACAAGATAAACTTCATCGTCGGCCGTATCGCGCTGGATGAGCGCTGCGGGGCCGATTAGATTTCGCGCGCCGACCTTGACGCCATCGGCGATGGTCGAGTTGACGCCCAAGAAGCAATGGGAACCTATTTCGCAGTGACCTGAAACGACGACATGACTGGAGACGAAGCAGTATTCGCCGATCCGGCTATGGTGCCCGATGTGATTGCCGCTCCAAAGAATTGTGCCCTTGCCGATCTCCACGAAGGGCTGAATTGTGTTGTTCTCGAAAATGAAGCTGTTGTCGCCGATCTTCGGCGTGCCCCAGACGGTAGCGCGCGAACATAGGTAGCTGAGCAGATCGTATCCCGTCGCGCGGACCGCCGCGCAAATCGCCTCGCGGACCGAGTTCAGTTTCTTGTATCCGACGGCAACGAAAACATCGTGTTGTTCGGGCGGAAATCGTCGTGGAAGCTCCGCGAACGGAACATGTGGCCGACCGTGCAGCGTACTCGGCCGTTCCGCGCCGTCGTCCGACGTGAATGCGACAACCTCATAGACGCTGTCGTTCGTGAGATAGAAGTCGACGACTTCGGCGAAACTCGCGGTTCCGAAAATGATTGCGCGCTTCGACTTCATCAGTTTCCCCGCAGCATCGAAAACGGTACGACGAAAAATCCGGGATAGGCCGCCAGCAACGACTCGCGATCCATATCGAACAGCCGTTCGTCGCCGACCGTGGTGAAGTACTTATACTCGCGATCGATTGCGCCCCATTTCCTCTTGAACCGATATACGCCGGTCTGCGTCGTCCACGTTCCACCCCAATTCCACCTGCTAAATCCCTCGCGCGCCGCTTCGGTCATCGCCGTCCGGAGGATCGCCGCCATCGGCTGATTTTCCCGTTCTGCGGCGATCGTCGCCGGCGTGAAATATTCGACCGTATCCCCCGCATAGAAAGTCAACAGTGCCGCGACCCGCCGGCCGGACCGCCAGGCGGTCCAAATTTTGTAGTCTTTTCCCGGCTCGAATATCTGGGGCAACAGCTCGAAGAATTGCTTCGTTTTCGCAAGTCCGCCAATCGCGGAAATATTCGCGACATGCAATTCCCATAAAAAGTCGATCGCCTGATCTTCGATCCGCACATCGACACCCGATTGCTCCGCCTTACGGATATTGCGCCGGGCCGAACTGTCGATGGTCGATAAGAATCGCGTCGGATCGTCCGGGTGCAATGGCGTCATCTGACTGACACGTCGATCGACGATCTGATGCGGCGGCGGATCCAGCTCCGGAATCAAGGGATTCTCTATTAGAGTGGCGCTGAGGACATTTGCATCGGATGTCTGACGTTTATACGCATCGATCAACGCACATCGCACGGCATATGACGCTGTAAGAACCCCGCCATGACTGCCAAAATACGCGAGCGAGTTGATCACCGCACCGTGAGGCCCGATTTTCGTCACGGTCGGCAAAATACCCGCGGGCATGCCTGCCTCGTATGCGATCCAATATTGCGCTTCGCACCCCAGCAAGGTCGTCAACAACTTGCGGAACTTCAACCCGTAATACAACAACGCACCGGGCGCCTTGCCGAGATAGGTGAGATAATCGGCCTCCTCCGCGTCGGTTGCGATGGGTTTAATCGCCAGGCCGTTTCCACCGAGCATTACGCCAATCCGAACCGGCGGCACGCATGCTCGACGTTGAGGAGCGACCAGATCAACAGCCGCCGGTTCTCGCGTCCTTCGAGATGCTCTTTCACGAGATCGCGGACCGCATCCCGATCGATGAAAGTATAAATCGCCGCGTCGTTCTCCATCAGGATACGGTTGACGTAATCGATGCTTTCGCCCTTAAACCAGCTGGCGTCTGGCGCCGAAAATCCTTGTTTCTCGCGATTGGCGACATCCGAGGGAATGTGCCGCGTCATCATCCGGCGCAATAGTAGCTTCCCATCGGTGTTCTTCCGGAGATATTTCGCGAGAGCCTCGTTCTCGTTGATCTGGGATACATCGCCAAGACTTCCCAGCTTTAGGCGCGCCGGCAAGCGCATCGCGAAATCGACGAGATCGTTATCCAAAAATGGAACGCGCGTCTCGAGCGAATGCGCCATCGACAGCTTGTCTTCAATGACCAGCAATCCGTGGAGAAAGGTTTTCGCTTCGAAATACATCGAGTGATTCACGTAGTCTTCCGGCCGCGTCGGCGTCCCGATCCGGTCATCGAATACGCCGCGGAAAATGTCCCGCGTCCACACGTCCTTAACTTGGCCCCAAACGGGAGCGAAGACTCGCTGAAGCTGACGGTTCGGAATCAAGCGATGCCAGAAGCCATAGTATTTTTCGACATAATCCTCGAAGTCGTTGTTGACGACGGCCCGGTAGTATCGCCACGGATATCCGCCGAACACTTCGTCGCCGCCGGTCCCCGCCAAGACAACTTTGTTGAACTTGCTGGCCAATCGGCTGATGTAAAAATTCGGATAACTTTGACCGACGCGCGGCTCCTCGATATGCCATGCGAGTTCGGGGAGACAGCGCTCCATATCGCCAGCTTTGAGCACCATTTCATAGTGCTCCGTCTTGAAAAGATACGACATCCGCTCGGCGGATCGACGTTCATCGAAGTTCAGCTCGATGCCGGACGCCGAAGAAAGATCGAAGCCGCAAGTAAATGTCCGAATGAACGGCATTTCGCGAGCGGCGATCGCCGTGATCGATCCCGAGTCCATTCCGCCGGAAAGATATGCGCCGATATCGACATCCGAAACGAGTTGCCGGGAAACGGCGCGCTTGAACAGGAAATCCAACTCTTCGAGATAATCGACGTCGGATTTGAGATTCGACGGCTCTTCGAAGCAAAAATCCCAATATCGCCGGATTGCCGCGGTTGCGGCATTCTCGCCGATCGTCATCGAACAACCCGCTGGCAGTATTTTGATGCCGGAGAAAATCGTCCCGTCGGTAAAGAAATTTTGGAACGTGAAATATTCCAGCAATCCAGGCAAATGCATCCGGGCGTCGACCGCCGGATGTTTCAGAATCGCCTTAATTTCCGAACCGAATATCAGCCGCTGATCTGAAATGGCATAGTAGAGCGGCTTGACGCCGTATCGGTCTCTCGCGAGAAGCAACTTGCGCTCTTGCCTGTCCCACAGGGCAAGAGCGAACATTCCATTGAATCGGGTGAGCGCCGCTTCCCCCCATTGGCAAAGCGCATAAAGCACAACTTCCGAATCGGTGCGGGAGCGGAACGTGATTCCCGTCGCTTCGAGCTCCGCGCGGAGCTCCCGGAAATTATAGACTTCGCCGTTGTATGTCAGAACGTATCTGCCATCCGCCGAAACCATCGGCTGGCGTCCGGCCTCGGACAGATCAATGATGGAAAGGCGGCGATGGGCGAGCGCGACGTTGTCTTCACGCCAATATCCATATCCATCGGGACCTCGATGGATCATCGTGTCCGACATAGCGGCGAGCATGGACGCCGATACCGGTTCGTCGTCGAAATTAAGAACGCCGACGATGCCGCACATTCAAATACGCCCCACCCTTCGATCTTCCGCGTTCATTGCCGCACAGCGTTTGCGCTACGTGCGACTTGTTCGATGCGCGCGCGGCGCCATTCGATAAGTCGCTTCAATCCTTCATCGAGATCGATCTGTGCTTCGAAGCCGATCTCCGCCTTGGCTTTGACGGGGGAACCGATCCTGTTTCGCACCAGGGTTGCTTGGCTCCGTGGCGCGTAGGAAATCGGTTGGTTCGATCCGGTGAGATTGATCAGCTTTTCGGCAATTTGCTTCAGTGTCGTGCGCTTACCGGTGCCCACGTTGTAGAAGCGATCTACGACGTCGGCGGACATGGCGCGGACATTGGCCTGCGCACAGTCCTCGACGGCAACAAAGTCGAAGGCTTCGGAGCCATCCCCGAGAATCGTAGGACCTTCGCCGCGATCGATCGCATCCAGCATTTTCATGATCACCGCGATATACGCGCCGCGATAATCCTGGCGAGGACCGTAAACGTTCATGTAACGCAGGCCGACATATTCAAGGCCGTATCTGTGATGGTATGCGCGGGCCATCGCTTCGCCGCATATTTTCGTCGCGCCATAGAAGTTCTTGTTGTTGAACGGATGGTTTTCCGTCATCGGCTCCTCGACCGCATCTCCATAGACGGAGGCCGACGACGATATGACGAGGCGCTTTACCTTCTGATGGACGCAAGCATCAAGAACGTTGAATGTTCCGCGCACATTTGTCTCGAACGCCGATCGCGGAAACTCGTGACATTGCAGCAGCCATAGAGCTGCGAAATGGAATACGCCGTCGATGCCCGCCATCGCATCTTCGAGAATATCGGATTGAAGTATATCCCCGCCAACCTCGTGAATTTTCACGCGAGGATCGCGCAAGGCGGCAGAGAGATTTTCATGGGTCCCGCGGACAAAATTGTCGTAGACGACAATTTCACGAACATCGGTTCTCAACAGGGATTCGACGCAATGGGAGCCGATAAGCCCCGCACCACCGATCACCAAAATCTTTTTTCCGTTGATATCCACGCGCGATTTCTTTCGAAAAGAGGGTTTCAGCCCGGATAAATCAGCAATCCGTCGGAAGACCCTCGCGGGAATTCTACGGATCGATTTGCGAATCTACATTTGAATTCGCAATGCATCTCGAAGGTCGCTACGTCAACGCGTCGCCTTACGAATTAGCAGCTTCGCGCCGACGGTTCGAAGGTCGTCGTCGGAATAGCTCGCGAACCGCGAGACGATCCGCGACCGATCGATTTGGGCTTGCGGTAAGACTTGGGTCCACGCGATTTCCACCGTGCAACCGAGTCGCTCAAACAAAGCAACGAAATCGCTCAAGCGCCAGAAATTGAGCCCAGAATACATGTCGGCTGCGTGACCGCGTTCCGCGTAATAGAAGCCGATTGGATCGCGTGAATCATGCGCGTCGAGGCCGATATCGTGGAACATGATTCCGCCGGGCCGCAGCGCGCGAACGAGCACGGTCATCGCCGCTTCGATCTCGATCACATGCTCGAGAACGGAGCGCGAATAGACGACGTCGATGGATTCTGATGCGAATTCGGCACGTTCGCCCGCCGAACGCAAGAGTTCAAGAGACCCTTTCGATATGACAGCCGAAAGCGGATCGCCGCGCCATAGCGCATCGGGATCGACGATCGAAGCCAAACGCCCCAGGTCTGTCATCGTCAATTTATAGGCGGCGGGATCTCGCACGACGTCCCACAACGTTTCCTGTAGCGTTGCAGTGGCGAACTCTTCGCGTATCGGCCCCGGCTCCAAAGCGATCGCTTTGGATGCGCCGGCGAGTCCCGCCAGAAACGGCAGCCCCATCGGATGCCGGTCGCCTGCACCGAAGCTAAGGAACACCGGACCGGCGGACCAATCCACATCGTTCCCCGTAAGCGCACGGATCTCGTTGAAAATGATCCGCCAACGATGCGGCAAATTTCGATTGGCGCCTTGCGGGTCCGGGATCAAGCGTACGCGTCGTAAAATTTCCGCACCGATCGACAAGTTCGGCTGCGGTGTCCATCCGGGCTCCGTTCTCAGTGCGCGCCATACGGCGCCACGCACCGAATGCCGACGCATTATCCAAGCGAGTGAACCCTCGCCAACACGGATAAGAGGCGCCGAAAGGCGTCGCCTGACGGTCGCCATTGCGGCGCTTGGATTGCGAAATGCGTACGCGATGCGGAATCTCAAATTCATCGCGGGCCGATCTCGATACTCGAATCAGAAACCAAATCGGCGGGACGCACATGCGGCGCCAGCGCCAAACCCGAATACAAAGATCCGTAGTTACGGAAGCACGCTTCGAGTGAGAACCTTTCACGGATTCGTATTTTTGCGGCGGCGCCGAAGAGGCGGCATTTGTCCATGTCGGCGATCAATTCGGCCAACGCGGCGGCTAGCTCGATCGGCGCACGGACCGGCACCAAGCGTCCGGTTACACCGTCCACGACCGCATCAATGGATCCTCCGGCCGCCGTCGCGACGACGGGCAGTCCCGCTGCCATCGCCTCGATCACGCTGTTGGAGAAACCTTCTTCGTGCGACGCGGAAACAGCGATGTCGCTCGCCGCGAGGATTGAAGCCACATCGCCGCGAGCGCCAAGAATGCGGACGCGATTTTCAAGACCCAGCGCTAGGATCCGCGCGGTGATCGCGGCACCTTCGCCGTCGTCGCGGCCGACGATATTGAGAGACCAGTTCGGCAAATCGGGCGGCATTAGCCCGAGCGCCACGATCAGATCAAGATGGCCTTTATAGACGAGCAAGTTGGCGACGATCACGATCGCGATCTCGCTTTCCGACCAACCTTCTCGGGCGCGGAATGCTGCGCGCGGTGTCACTTCGCCGGCGGGCGGCACACCGTTATAGATCAACGCGAAACGCGACGGATCATGGCCCTCGCCGGCCAGATCATGCATGACAGCGCGCGAATTGCCGAGGATGGCGTCGGCACCGCGCATAATGAAGCGTTCCAACAGCGCAGCGCGCGGATTATTGGCTTGATAGTGGTTCAAAGCCCGGCGGCTGACGATGAGCGGCTTATGACGGGCGAGCACGCAAGCGATCCCGGCGATCGTCGATGGACCCGGCAGGAACGCGTGCACGATCGCCGGGCGGCGTCGACGAATGTCCAACGCCATCGGAATGGCATGGATCAAATAGGCGACGACACCGCGAATAAGGGGCGGCAGCCAGGCGGTCATATCGGTGGAAATATCGGCGTCGACGATCTCGATCCCATGCGCGCGTAATACATCGCCGATCGGACCATCGACGCCGGTTCGGCGGACGATGATCTTCCAACCGGCTCGCGCCAGCTCAGGCAAAACGGCGCCGATATGGCGTTCGGTACCGCCGACACGCAACGAGGCGACAACGACCATTAGACTTTTCTCGATCGGCGGCCGTCGATCGAACCAGCGGATACCACGGAAGATCGCCGTCGGAAGATTTGCGGCGAAAAATCCGATTGGCGCGCTTGCCGAAAGCCTCAAGGCGCGCGCGACGAACGCGGTATGGCCGCCGACAAACCGTCGAAGCACCAATGCACGAAGCGTGAGACTTGCCGCCCAACGTTTCGCGGCGATGTTGCGGGCGTGTGTTTCCGCCAGGCCGAGAAACGTATCGATGGCGAGCGTCGCGTCTTCGATCCGATTGCTGCCGACGATCCGCGATCCGTGTAGAGCATCGAAAATTTGGTACAGAATCTCGGGCGGTAGCTCCGGAACGCCTTCGTCGCGCTGCCGCTTCCGGCAAAAATCGATCGACATTCGCTGCTGTTCGGCCAGCCGTTTGACCGAAATATTCGAGCCGTGAACCCGGTAACGCAACAGCGCTTGGGAAAGATTGCATGCCCGCGTGACCGGCAACAATCGCGTCCAAAGTTCGAAATCCTGATTGGCTTGAAAACGTTCGTCGAATTCGAGCGCGTGTTCGATGAGCACGCTTCGGCGGATCATCACCGTTGGGTGGTGGAAGGGGTTACGCGTCAGGCTGACGAAGCGGATCGTCGCGTCGGATTCGGGTTGCGGCGAGAAATCCAGTGTCCGGTCGCGGCCGTCCACGATCCAAACGGCGCTGCCGACGATGCCGAGTGCCGGGTCCGCGTCGAGAGCGGCGACCTGGCGCGCGAATCGATCCGGCCGGCAGATGTCGTCGCCGTCCATACGTGCGACATATTCGCCCTGGCAGAGCCGCAAGCCGACATTCAACGCGGTTGTCTGCCCCATATTCTGCAGCGACGCGTGTAGCTTGATGCGCGGATCGGCATAGGAGCGGACGATCCGCACGCTCTCGTCGCTCGATCCGTCATCGACGATGACGAATTCGAAATCGCGATAGGTCTGCGCGAGCACGCTATCGATCGCTTCGCGCAAATAGACGGCGCCGTTATAGACGGCCATCAAAACCGAAATTTTCGGCGGCGTCGACATATCAGCGTGCGACCGCCACGGCCCAAATCTCGCCCCAGCGCAGAATGGTTTCTTCGCGCGTCAAGCCCGCCGTCGCGAGTTCGGCATCGAATTCGCCCAGCGTATACTCCGTCTCGTGCGTCGAATCGGAACGCCAGTCGAGGCCGAGTTCCTTGCGCAGCGGCACGAGCCAATCGCGATCGAAACAGGGAATTCGGATCAAAAATCGCTTGGCACCGGTTTGCGCCGCCAAACGACGGAGCAAAGCCGGGCGATCCGGCAGATGTTCTAGAACGTTTGACATCGCGATCGCGTCGAAGCCGTCCGTCAGCGCATCCTTGGTCACGTCGCCAACGCGATAGACGACGTTCGGATGGGCGTGGCGCGCGCGCGCGACATCGACATTCGCCGGCACGATCTCGACCCCTTCGACCTTCGCGCCGGCCTGCGCCATCGACAGCGCAAGAAAACCGTTGCCGGAACCCACATCGAGCACGCGCTCGCCCGGCCGCACGCGCGCCGTAAAGAACGCGTGATAGGCCATGATGCGATGTTTGGGATTGACGCCGCCGCCGTAGCGCACGGCAGTGGTCGCCGCCATTGTCTCGATCTTCGAATGCGCGTCGAGCAACGCCGACAAAGCGGCGCGCGAATCGGCGCGCGTGGCAATCGCCTGAGCGAAGCCCACGGCCAGATCGCGCAGGACGCGGATCGGCAAGAACCGTGTCGGCCACAGCAGGACGGCCGCGATCGAATGTCGGAGATTCATGACGGCCTCGCGGCATGGGAGAGGACTCGCAGCTCTCGCTCGATCGTGCGATCGAGCGAGACGGTCCGCAGGATTTCGTCACGGGCATTGGCTGCCAGACGTGTCGCGAGATCGCGGTCTTCGAGAACGCGGTCGATCGCGGCGCGGATCGACGGCGCGTCGGTGCCGGCGAGCAATCCGGTATCGCCGTCGCGCACCACTTCACGAATGCCCGGCGAATTGGCGCCGATGACCGTCACGCCGCAAGACATCGCCTCGAGCAACGCTTTCGGATGGCCTTCGAACAGCGACGGCAAGACGAACAGATCGAGCCCGCGAAAGAATTCCGGCAGGTCGCGATGGGGCATATTGCCCGGCAGCTTCAGATCGACACCGAGGCGCGCGCCCAGCGCCGCTATTTCGTGGCGCAAACTGCCCTCGCCGATCATCACGAGTTCGACTTCCCGGCCGGCGACCGCTTCGATCAAGGCCAGCGGATTCTTCTGGCTTTCGAAACGGCCGAGAAAACCGATTCGCTTTTTGGCACGCGGCGCGGAAGCTCCGGGCGACAACAGATCGGTATCGACGTAATTAGGCACGACACTGACCTGATCTTGGGGAACGCCGTCACGCTCGATAGCAAGCTTCGCGATCTCCTCGGTCGAGCCGACGACGTGGGCGGCGCCGCGAAAAACGGCGCGTTCGGTCGCGATCGCCTCGCGCGTCACCGGATCGTCCGGCCCGCGTTCGCGCGTCGCGAACAACGACCATGGATAGCCGCAACGCGCGACGAGCTTCGTGCGCCAAAACTTCGCGACGCGCATAATATGGCGCGCGCCGCTCATCTGATTGGTCTTGACCAAGCGCGGACCGGGAAAGCGCGGCCCGAATGTCGCCAGAAGGATCGCCATCCAAGCGGGCCAAGTCCATTCATGCTTGTTATGCACAAGTCCGATGTCGCCAAGCTGATCGACATAGGCAGCATCCTCGCCGCGCGACCACGTGATCAACGTCAGCGCGCGCAAATGCGGCCGCAGGCGCCGATAGATCGCGAGCTCGCGATCCAGCATACCGACACGCTCGAAGATCGCGAGTGTCGAGGCGTACTCGAACCACACGATCAGATGCAGCGTCTTCAGTCGCGCAAAATCGGGCGGCGGCAACGAATCTTCCGGCAGAAGATTCAATTAAGCCCCTCGACGTCGATCTGTTTGCGCTCGGCTTCGATGAGCCGATCTACGACCGCCTCGGCTGCGATCGTGGCACGCCAACCAAGACGTTCGGCCGCGCGCGTTGGATTGCCGCTGCTCGTCACGATATCAGCCGGGCGATAAAGCGCACGATCGACCTCGACATGTTCACGCCAGTTCAAACCGACCGCCTCGAAAGCGCGCGCGACAAAGGCTTCGAGCGTCATACTGTGGCCCGTAGCGATGATGTAGTCGTCGGCTTGCGGCTGTTGCAACATCGCCCACATTGCGCGCACATACTCGGGCGCCCAACCCCAATCGCGCGCGATGGCAAGGTTTCCCAGGCGGAGCTTGTCGAGCCGGCCGGCGGCGATATCGAGCGCGCCGCGGACGACTTTACGCGTGACGAAGCGCGACGGGCGCAGCGGGCTTTCGTGATTGAACAGAATGCCCGAGCAAGCGTAGAGCGCGTAGGATTCGCGGTAATTCGCGGTCGCCCAGAAGGCGCTTGCCTTGCCGACGCCATAGGGGCTGCGCGGCGCGAACTTCATCGTTTCGTTCGCGCCCTCCGGACCCGTATTGCCAAACATCTCGCCGGACGCCGCGTTGTAGAAGCGGGTCGGAATTTCAAGAAAACGAATCGCTTCAAGGATATTCAGCGTGCCGACCGCCACGCTGTTGAGCGTTTCGACGGGCTGTTCGAACGACAAACCGACCGAGGTTTGGCCCGCGAGATTATAGATCTCGTCTGGTGCCGTATTGCGCACGACGGTCAAGATCGACCGGAAATCGCCGGTCACCGCCGAATGCAGCTTCACTTTCCCGCGTATGCCTAACCGCGCAAGATTCTCGAACCGCGCGACATCCTTGTCGCGCGACGTGCCATGCACGACATAGCCTTTACCGAGCAGGAACTCGGCGAGATAGGCGCCGTCCTGGCCTCCCACACCGATGATTAGGGCGGATTTGGGCATTTTCGAGTTCTCCATTCCGCCGTCGCTTAGGCCAGCACGAATCGCGCGAACCATGCGGCCGGCAATCCGAAACGTCGATAATACGAATTCGTCGCCGGCGCGGCTGCGACGGAATCGGCAAAAGCTTCGTAGCGGCGTGCGATAGTTCCAATATCAAATCGAGGAATCGCGGCGCGATAAACGTCATAGTTCGCGGCGATGTCGGCGATCTTTGCCGGTATTTCTTCGGCGTGGTCGAACAATGCGCCGCCCTTCTCCAACACTTCGGGATTGCCGCCGTCGTTACGTGCCAAGGCCGGAAGGCCACAAGCGAGCGCTTCGGCCAACGCGTTCGAGCAGCATTCGTTGCGCGCGGGCATCAGAAAAATATCCTGATCGCGCAGAATTTCGGCCAGCCGCGCCGAGGGAACCGGATCGAGACGGCGGATATTGGCAAGCGGCCGCGGTGCATTGCCGACGAACGTCACATCGAAATCGAGTCTTGGCGCGTTCGTCTCCAACCAGTCCAGAACATCAGCACCTTTGTTCGGATTGTTCGACCATGACGTGACGACGAGACGTGGTCGTGCCGCGCATCCACGTTTCGGTCCGGGACCGAAGATCGCGGGATCGGGCGCGTTGCCGATGACGATATGCGGCCGATCACCGGGCCATCCCAATCGCAGATGTGCATCACGGCACCATTCGGTTTGGAAGACGGTTCCGTCGGCGAGAAATCGATTCGCGCGAATCGCCACCGCGTCTCGCGGATCGTCCGGCGAATTGTATAGGCGCGTGACTCCGTCAGCGCGATGGAGGAATACGGCCTTGGGCAGTCGTGCGCGCAAATCCGCTGCCGCACGCAGATGCTGGAACGAGTTGAACAGCACGACATCCGCCGACGACGGATCTTCCGCGTATCGTGCCGTCGCACGCCAAGCACCGCGCAGCGCCTTGAGAAACTGGTTGCCGCCGCCGGTTGGGCCATCGTCCAGCGACATCGCGATGTGGAATCGCCCGGTCATCTCAATCCCGGATCGAGCCCCAGCAGCGCCAGGCTTGGCGCGTAGACTTCACTCAAATGCCGCTCGGCCAAGTGCGGCCAATGATGCGGTGCCACCGATATCTTTCCGCCCGCGACGATCGAGTCGCGCAATACAGCGTTGCCCGCGACACGGATCAGCGCGTCGGCGAGGCCAACCGCATCCTCGATCGGGCGCACGATCGCATTCGTCCCGTCGATCGCGATATCCGGCGCCATGCCCATATTCGTGGTGATCAGCGGCACGCCGGTCGCCCAGGATTCGACGATCGACAGCGGTCCACCTTCGATGCGCGACGCGACGAGATAGGCATCGAGCGCACGGTAATAGTCAATCACATCGTCTTTGTTTTTCAAGAACGCGTGAACGTATCGGATCCCGGCTGCGTCCAAGCGTTTCTTGACGTAGCCACGCGCCGGGCCGGTCAGCACGGCGAACACCGGCAAATCTTTTTTCGCGCGCGCGAGCGCGTCGCAGAACACATCCGGACCCTTGATCATTTTCGGCGAATCGCCGTCGCCCCAGCCGTCGCCGTCCTTTTGGAAGGAGCCGATGGCGAAGACATCCGGCGGAATACCCAGACGCGCGCGAATCGCCGTCTTGGCGGCCGCGTCGACCGGCGTAAAGGTCCGTAGATCGACGCCGAGCGGAATGCACACGATACGCGCGGGATCGATCCCGCGTTCGGCGAGCGCCTTGGCCATGATTCCGGTGGTGACGACGATCTTGGGAAACAAATCCGCGCGCTCGCGCAACGTCGCGACGATGGCGCGGTCGTCGGGATGTTCATCCAGCCGGCCGTGCATGAAGCTGGTTGTCGCCAAGCATTGCGCCGGCAGATCGGCGGCTGCGGTCGCGACCGAATATTGGCTGACGAAATGCACGACCGACGGGCCGCGCCCGTCGAGCCGAGTCACGCGGCCGGAAAGCCCCGGCGCAAGTAGTTCGACGCCTGCGTGAAGATGGCCCGCGACATGATCCAACGCCCAGTCGGCATTGTCGGATAGCAACGCCACACGCGGCAAACGCGGCGCCAAAAGGCGCCGCACCATGCGTATCGCTCGCCGGGGAATGGACGTGACGGAGCCCATCATCCCATCTTTCGATTGACCGCCGCCATCCGTCGCCAGGCGGTCGCGACGATCGTATCGATGTCGGAAAGTTTCGGTGCGAAGCCGAGCTCGGTGCGCGCCAAGGCCGGATTGGCGACGAGTTCGGGCGGATCGCCCGGCCGGCGCGCCGCCATGCGAACCGGCACCTTCAACTTGGTCGCGCGCTCGACCGTGTCGATCACTTGGCGCACCGAGTAACCTTGGCCGGTCCCGAGATTGAAGGCGCCGGGTGCGCCGCCCGTTTCCAAGCGCTTGATCGCCGCGACATGCGCATCGGCCAAATCGGCGACATGTACATAGTCGCGAATGCAAGTGCCGTCCGCTGTAGGATAGTCGTCGCCGAATACGTCGAGATGGGCAAGTGTCCCCTTCGCGGCAAACAACGCACGCGGGATCAGATGCGTTTCGGGCTCGTGCTCCTCACCGATTTCGCCATCCGGATCGGCACCGGCCGCATTGAAGTAACGTAGCGCCGTCCAGCCGAAGCCGTAAGCGCTGCCGTAATCCTCCAACGCCTGTTCGACCATCAACTTGCTGCGGCCATAGGGATTGACCGGCGCCTTAGGCGTCGTCTCGGCGATCGGCATCGTGCCGGGTGTGCCGTAGACGGCGCAGGTGCTGGAGAAGACAAAGCGATTCACGCTGGCGGCGCGTAACGCAGCGAGGAGCGTCAGCGTGCCGGCGACGTTGTTGCGATAGTATTTCTCGGGATCGGCGACCGATTCGCCGACCGCCGCGAACGCCGCGAAATGCATCGCCGCAACCGGCTTATGTTTGGCGAGCGCTTCGTCGAGCCGTGCACGGTCGGCGATATCGCCGATCTCTAGCGGGCCCCATTTGACGGCATGCGCATGGCCCAACGACAGATCGTCATAGGCGATCGGCAAATAGCCCGCCCGCGACAAAGCCTTGCAGGCATGGCTGCCGATATAGCCGGCACCGCCGACGACAAGGACGGTTGGGTTCATTCTTGCGTTTCCTTCGGCGTCGCGCCAATTCGGATTTCGATACACAACTTCGTCATCTTCAGCCCATCGCCAAGAACTTGGAGAGAATCCCCAGTCCGACCGGACCGCTTTTCTCGGGATGGAACTGCGTTCCCTGTACGGCGCCCTGTGCCACCGCGGCGACCACGCGACGGCCGCCATATTCCGTTTCCGCCAGGATGTTCGCCGGTGAATCCGGGCGCGCGGCGAAGGAGTGGAGGAAATAGACCGAAGCCATATCCGGCAGTCCCGCGCAAACGGAGCCTTCCCAACCGTTTCGGCCTTGGGGTACGAGCAATTCGTTCCAACCGATATGCGGCAGTTTGAGCGGCTCACCGTCGGCGTTCGACGCGTCGAGTTTGGCCACGCGCCCCGGGATCAATCCCAAGCCTTCGTGCCGCCCGAATTCTTCGCCGTAATCCATCAGGATCTGCATGCCGACACAGATCCCGAGCATCGGCTTGCCGCTCGCGCCGAATTCCTTCAGCGGCGCTTCGAGTCCGCGCCGACGAAGCTCCGTCATGCAGTCGCCGAAAGCGCCCACACCCGGCAAGACCAGACGCGGCGCCGCCAGAACGCGCTCCGGGTCGCCGCTGACCTCGACATCTCCGCCCGCCGCCCGCAGGGCACGCGCAGCACTCAGCAGATTGCCGACTCCGTAATCGACAAGCAGGACCTTCACGCGGCCTCCGGCAGAAGGCGCGTCTTGACGCCGGCTTGGGTGAAACAGGTTCGGACATCGCCCAGCGACGCGCGGCCATAGTGGAGAAGATCGGCCATCGCCACGGCGTCGGCGCCGCCGTCACGCGCGGCGGCGAGCGCGTGTTCGGGCGCGCCCACGCCGCCCGACGCGATCACCGGCACGCCAACCGCGGATTCGATCGCGCGGATCAAATCGATATCCATACCCTTGCGCGTGCCTTCGCGATCGATCGACGTCAGCAAAATCTCGCCGGCACCGCGCTTTTCCGCTTCCTTCGCCCAGTCGACGGCGTCGCGCCCGGTCTTCTCCCGTCCGCCGTCGATATAGGCTTCCCAACGCCCCGGTGCGATTTGCTTGGCATCGAGCTGCAACACCATGCATTGCGATCCGAAGCGGCGCGCGATGTCGTCGATCAAACCCGGCTTGGCGATCGCGGCGGTGTTAACCGCGACCTTGTCCGCGCCCGCCCGCAACAGCGTTTCGACGTCGCCGACGGCACGCACGCCGCCGCCAACGGTCAACGGCACGAACACGTTCTCGGCCGCGTCGCGCACGAAACCTTCGAGCGAATTGCGGCCGTAAAGCGACGCGACGGCATCCATATAGACGAGTTCGTCCGCACCTTGCGCGTAGTAGCGGCGCGCGAATTCGCGCGGATCGCCCACGACGCGGACACCTTCCAGATGCACGCCCTTGATCAGATTCG
>VFQQ010002917.1_pt1 | contig 17861 bp, 10 predicted proteins | sample 3512341 | NCBI WGS metagenome assembly VFQQ01 (sample SAMN10412373, study PRJNA504923) | tailings metagenome | isolation source: Relicate 2 Philex TSF1 revegetated site | place: Philippines: Tuba, Benguet | collected 2017-08-29 | reverse complement strand
ACGGTGACCTGAACGGAAGCGCCTCCGGCGGGGCCAGCGACCCCGCTGGACCGGGATCGGCAGGCACGTCGGGTTGCGCAAAGACGGCTTTTCCGCCCGGCACTCCTCTGGGGCTGGATCTGGGGGCCGAGCACGTTTTTGAAACAGCTTCTAAGAAGCCATTGCAGAGCCAGCCACAGAGGTCACAGTGGGACTGAGAACAGCAGTCTCGAGACGTTGCCCGTTGAAAGGAGTCCCGACTCTCGGCTCACTCTGAGCCCTCTGTGGGCTCTGTGGCAAGACTGGTTTGGAAGCCGCTTCAACGGGGGCTGCGACGCCAGGAGGTGGTGTCGTTGCGGGTGGGAAACGATCTGCGGAGAATCCGGGCGAGCTCCGGGGACAGCGTTTCGGGTGCGGGGCTCACGGCGTGACGTGCCGCCCGCCGCCTCGCAATGTGGCACAAAGCGATCACTCCCGTATGCGCCAGGGTCTTCTCCGTCTCCTGTGTGGTCTCAGCCTTGCGCTCGCCATCACGATTCCGCTCCGCAGCGGTGCGGCCGAGCCGCTCGTCCACTCCGATTTCTCGAAGGGGGACTTCGCCGCGCTCGGCTGGAAGCCCGATGGCGCCTGGGACGTGTTCCGCTACCTGGGTGAGCCGAAGAACGATCCCGGTCCGCTCGCCCGGTTCGCCGCCAACAAGCCGGATGGCTCGTTGACCCGGACCTTCCCCGCCGTCGACGATCCCGAGCAACTCGTCCTGTCGGTCGACTACGGCTGGGGCTGGGGCGAAGCGGGGCAGCAGGCGGACGCGGTCCAGTACATGCTGCTCGACGACAACCGGGATGGCTACCTGTTCGAAGTCCATCGCTGCAAGGCGAACTGGGCGGTCCAGTGGGGGAAGGTCGATGACGGCAAGCCCCTCCCCGGGAACGTCTGGGCCCCCGTCGAGATCGACGCCACGCAGGCCGCGGTCCGGGACGGCGGCGGCCTCGGCCGGGTGGTCGTGACCCGCGAGGCGGGGGGGGCCTGGACGATGTCGAGCCGCGGCTGGAACAAGGGAGCCGGCGGGGGGATCGTCTTCTCCGACGCCACGACCTCGAAGTTCAGCCAGATCGTCCTTGTCGGAACGAAGAACTTCGACGAGCAGGTGTTCAACAACGTCACGCTGAGCGTCCCCTCGGCCGGTCCGATTCCGGCCCGCGCCGCGGCGGAGTTCCTCGACAGCATCGGGATCGTCACCACCTTCCCCGACCGGGGGCAGCCGCTCGAGAAGACGATCGAGATGGTCCGCTACGTCGGGTTCCGCTGGGTCCGCGGCGGCATCGAAGGGCTGACCGACAGCGGGCCGACGACGCTCCAGACCTACCTCGACCTGCACCGTGAGACCGGCGCCCGGTTCAGCTGGGGGCTCGTCAGCGGCGGGACGGATCTGGCCAGGCTGATCGACACCGGCAAGACCCTCGCGAAAGCGGGGGCGCTGCTGGCCTTCGAAGGGAACAACGAGCCGAACAACTGGGGAGTCGACTACCAGGGAGAAAAGGGGGGCGGGCAGGCTCCCACCTGGATGGCGGTCGCGAAGCTGCAGCGCGATCTGTATCAGGCGGTCAAAGGGGACCCGGAACTGGCGAAGTACCCGGTCTGGTCGATCAGCGAAGCGGGGGGGCAGACCGACAACGTCGGCCTGCAGTACCTGACCATTCCGCCGGGGGCGGGAGCGCTGATGCCGGAGGGGACCCGGTTCGCCGACTTCGCGAACGTCCACAACTACACCTATCACCCCGGCTCGCCGGGACTGTCGGACAACAAGACCTGGAACGCTGCCGACCCGACCTCCGCCTGCAAGGTGGACGGCCTGTTCGGCAACCACGGCCAGACCTGGGCCAAACACTTTCGAGGGTACTCCGAAGGGGACCTGCTGACGCTGCCGCGGGTCACCACGGAAACGGGGACGACGATCGGCGGCGAGATCACCGAAGAGATCCAGGGGCTCAACCTGCTGACCACCTACCTCGACCAGTACAAGCGAGGTTGGAGCCACACCTCGGTCTACCTGCTCCGGGACCGGACCGACGAAGCGGGGAACCAGAGTTTTGGACTCTTCCAGCGGGACTATTCGCCGCGCAAGGCGGCCACCTACCTGCACAACCTGACCACGATCCTGGCCGACCCGGGCCGCCCCAAGACCCCGGCGAGCCTCCAGTACGCGATCCGTCCCAAGCCGGCGACGATGCACGACCTCCTGCTGCAGAAGAGCGACGGCCAGCTCTACCTCGTGGTCTGGAACGAGCGGCTCAAAGGGTCCGACGACGTGACCGTCAGTTGGGACGGCCCGCAGGGGACGGTCGCGGTCTACGCCCCGACCATCGGCACCGAGCCGGTCTCGCGCCACGAGGCGGCCACATCAGTGAAGCTCACCCTGAGCGATCACCCGGTCGTGCTGGCGATCCCGAAGAAGTAGGGGCGGCTCGGAAAACGATCTTTGCCACAGAGTGCACAGAGGACTCAGAGGGAGCAGACACAAGGAGACTCGCACCGCCTGAAGAGAGTCGCTCGCCTGCTCGGGTCTTCTCGGTGCCCTCTGTGATCTCTGTGGCTAATTCTGAAATGGCATCTCGCTCGCGAATCACTTCAGCAGCTCCGACCGCGCCTGATCGCAGATCGCCACGACCGCCGGGTGCTTGAGCTTCCGTTCGACCGTGATGGCGTGGAACCGCATCCGGGCGGACTCGACCCGGCCGATGGCGGTCACGCCGAACTGCGAGCAGATCTCCGCCTCGAGGGCGGTCGGGGCGGGGAACAGCCCGACCCCCGCCTGTCCGAACTCCTTCATCAGGGCGCTGTCTTCGAACTGGCCGATGATCCGGGGGGCGATGTCCTGCCGCTCGAACCAGTTGTCGAGGATCCGCCGCATCTCGGTCTGCGAGGTCGGGAGGAGCATCGGAGCCCCGTCGAGCGACTGGGGGAAGCCCCCATGGTGCCGCGCGACGAGCGGACCGGCGGCGAAGATCGTGATGCCGCACTCGCCGAGGACATGGTTGTAAGCCCGGATCCGGAAGGCGTGGCTGGCGGGCTCGTCGGAGAGGACGACGTCGAGGCGGAACAGGGCCAGGTCTGCGAGCAACTCCTCCATCGACCGCTCGATGCAGACGATCTCGACCGGGTCGGGGAGTCGGAACACCGGTTCGAGGAGCCGGTAGGCGAGCCGTTTCGGGAGGACGTCCCGGACCCCGACGACCAGCTTGCGGGGTTTGCCGAGCTGGTCGCCGCCGCGGAGGGTCTCGATCATCTCCCCGGCGGTCGAGAACATCTCGTCGACGTAGTGGTAGGCGGTCTCTCCCGCTTCGGTGAGGCGGACCCCGCGTCCCGCCCGCTGGAACAGCTTGATCCCCATCATCCGTTCGAGCTTGCCGATCGTCGCGCTGATCGTCGGCTGCGAGATCGCCAGCCGAACCGCCGCGGCACTGACGCTCCCCTCCTTGGCGACCGCCCAGAAGTACATCAGGTAATTGAGGTTGATGTCTTCGAGGCGATGCATGCCGGACCTCTCCCACCGCCGCCGGGGCGAAATCTCACATAGATAATATCAATGAATTGCTGACATCAATTCTACTTGTTGGAATAGTCAGTGAAGCGTAGAAAGAATCTGTCCGATTCTGGGAGGAGGACCGGCTGACGGTCCCTCCGTGCCCGATTTTCTTCGTAACCTTTTGTGTAAATTGCCCTTAGTAGAAAAATGGCCTGACGACTAATCTTGCAGTATTGTAATCTTCCGTAAGGAAGCGAGGGGCTCCGAGGAGCCGGTTCGCCCCCCTCCGCAGCCCCCCAAATTGGTGTCCCCTACCGTCAGACCCTGTGAGACGGGTCCGCCAGCAGGCCGGCCGGATGCGGGACGGAATGCCGGCTCACCCAGGACATTCCGGCACCGAACACAGACGCGGCAACACGACCACGAGCCCCCCCTCGACACGGAACAAGGGACGCCACCGGAGCGAACGCATGATTGCCACACGACGCCAGGACCCGAACCGGCCGGAGTCTCCCCTGCTGGCAGGGTGGCTCGAGCGGATCGGTCGCGATCTTCAGGTGGAGGTCGATGCGCTCCAGGCTGCGCGGCTCCTCGATGACGCCCGCGACTCCGGTTCCGGCGCGCTCGCCGAGGAATGGCCGACCTGGCTCGCCGACGCCGCCAGCCACTTCAAACTCTCCGTCCGCCCGATGGAGTGCACCGCGGCGGAGCTCGTCGAGCTGGCGCGGAACCGGATCTCCTACATCGCGCGGCTCGAAGCGCAGGATGTGTGGGTCGCCTGCTCGGGGACGACGCCGCAAGTCACTCAGGCCGCCGGCCCCGGGCGGCAGACGGTCCCCTGGGGGATCCCCGACACGCTCGATCCCCTTCTGAAAGCGGGACGGAGCGACCGGGTCGTGTGCGCGATCATCCAGTCGCGGCTGCTCGACCACGGCCATCACCACGGGCAGGCCCATCCGAAGCCGCAGGCCCGGCTCCGGTCGTGGCTTCGGCCCGAGGGGCCGGACCTGCTGATGATCGTCATCTACGCGCTCGTCGCGGGGGCCCTGTCCCTCGCGACGCCGCTGGCGGTCGAGGCCCTGGTCAACACGGTCGCCTTCGGCCGGCTCCTGACGCCGATCGTGGTGCTCGCGCTGATCCTGTTCGCGTTCCTCGTGTTCTCCGCCGCCATGAAGGTCCTGCAGACCATGGTGGTGGAGGTCATGCAGCAGCGGCTGTTCGTCCGCGTGGCGGCGGACCTGTCGGCCCGGCTCCCGAACCTTCGCTCGGAGGCCATGGGCTCCCTCGAAGGACGGGAAATGGTGAACCGTTTCCTCGATGTCGCCATCGCCCAGAAGGCGATCGCGTCGCTCCTGCTCGACGGCGTGTCGCTCGTCCTCTCGACGCTGATCGGAATGGCGGTCCTGGCCTTCTATCACCCCTGGCTGCTCGGCTTCGACCTGATTCTGCTCGTGGCGCTCGCGTTCACAATCCGGATCCTGGGGCGGGGGGCGATCCACACGGCGCTCGCCGAATCGCGGACGAAGTACCGCGTCACCGCGTGGCTCGAAGACCTGGCCGGGTGCCGGACGGCGTTCCGCTACCCCGGGGGGGCGGACTACGCGATGGCTCGCACGGACCGCTTGGTCCATGAGTACATCAACGACCGGCGGGATCACTTCGCGATCCTGCTCCGGCAGATCACCTGCTCGCTGGCGATCCAGGCAATCGCCAGCACGGCCCTGCTGGGGCTGGGGGGCTGGCTCGTCATCTCCAACCAGCTCAGCCTGGGGCAGCTCGTCGCGGCGGAGCTGATCGTCGCCGTTGTCGTGGGGGCCTTCACGAAGCTTGGAAAGCATCTCGAGAGCTTCTACGACCTGATGGGTGCGGTCGACAAGATCGGCCACCTCGTCGACCTGCCGATGGAACAGGCGAGCGGCGTCCTCAGCCTCCCGGCCGAGGGGGCCCTGCCGCTCCGGCTGTACCGCGTCGCCACCGGCCACGCGGAGAGCCATGCCGATCCCCATTCGGACCACGCTCCGACCGACCACGCCCGGGACCGTCACACGGATCGCCATCACGCAGACCGCCACCCTTCCGACCGTCATGCGGATCGCCATCCTCCTGATGAGACGGCGGAAGGCCCCGCGCATGCCGCCGAGCGGGGGCACGGCGGCCCCGTGACGCTCCACTTCGAGGCGGGTTCGCGATGGGGGGTCCTCGACACCGAGGGGGTCGGGCAATCGCCGCTGGGAGACCTCGCCTTCGGCCTCCGGGCGCCGGATTCCGGCTACCTGTCGATCAACCGCTACGGCCTGCGGGACATCCGGCTGGAGTCGCTCCGCCGGCGGGTCGCCCTCGCCCGCGACAACGAGCTGTTCGTCGGGAGCATCGCCGAGAACATTCACGTCGGCCGGACCGACATCCCCTCGGAGGCGCTGCACGACGCGCTCGAGGAGGTCGGACTGATCGAAGACGTCCTCACTGCGCCGCATGGCCTGGAAACGGTCCTGGCGGCCGGCGGCGCTCCGCTCCGCGGCCACCAGCGGACCAAGCTCCTGCTGGCCCGGGCCATCGCCGGGCGACCGGGGGTGCTGATCATCGACGGACTTCTCGATCTCCTTCCCGACTTCGAGGCGCTCGACATCCTGGAGCGGCTGGCCGATCCCGCTCACGCCTGGACGCTGATCGTCATCACCGCCCGGCCCTCCATCGCCGAGCGGCTTTCCCACACGTACTCCCTGGCCGGGACGGGGCTCGTTCCCGAATCGATCTCTCACGCGGTTTCGGAGGCCGGACATGCCTGACACTCTCCAGCCCAGCCCCGCCGTCGTCGCCCCCTCCACGCCGGCTCCGCCGCGCGACCCGCACCGGACTCTGATGACGCTACGGGAGGTGGACTTCCCCGCGTTCCAGCTCGTCCGGACCTCCCGCGTGACGCGGCGGATCGCGCGGGTGCTGTTCTTCCTGATGGTCGTCGGCGGGGTGCTGCTGACGATCGTCCCCTGGCAGCAGTCGGTGAAGGGCTCCGGCAACGTCGTCGCCTTCTCGCCCCTCGAACGGACCCAGGTGATCGAGGCCCCTGTCAAAGGGCGGATCGTCAGCTGGGGGGAGAACATCTACGAGAACGCCCCCGTCACCAAGGGGCAGCTGATCGTCGAGATCCGCGACCTGGACGAGGCGTACGTCAGCCGGCTGCAGGACCAGCTCCGCAACAGCGAGAACCAGGTGACCGCCTCCCGCCAGCAGCTCGAAGCGAGCCGCCGGGCGCTGACCGCCGCCGAGACGATCGTCGGGGCGCTCGAAGCGCAGGTCCGGGCCTACACGGTGGTCAAGGAGGAGACGATCGCCTCCCAGAACGCCTACGTGACGATGGCCAAGGAGAAAATCCGGGCCGAGCAGCAGCAGCTCGGCGAGTACCAGGCGGCCCTCCCGCAGCTCGAAGCAGAGCTCGAACGCTCGCGGCTCCTCCAGAAGAACGGCAACCTCGCTCTCCAGAAGGTGCAGGAAGTCGAGCGGAAGTACAACGAGGCGCTCGCCAAGGTGAGCCGCGGCGAAGCGTACGTCTCGTCGGCGTCGGCCGACCTCGAAGGGAAGACCCGCGAACGGGAAGCGAAGGCCCAGAAGGCGCAGGTCGACATCGACTACGCCCAGGCGAACCTGCAGAAGGCGGCGGGCGACATCGCCAAGGCGGAAGGGGACATCGCCAAAGTCCAGCAGGAGCTGAACAAGTCGGAGAAGGAACTGCTCGAGTACCAGGTCAAAGTCGCCCGGCAGGACAATCAGATCGTCCGCGCCCCGTTCGACGGGATCCTGACACAGATCACCCCCAGCCTCTCGAGCGGAGTCATCAAGGAGGGGGATCCCCTCTGCACGATCGTCCCCGAGACAGCGGACCGGGCGGTCCAGGTCTGGCTGCCGGGGAACGACGCGCCGCTGGTGCAGGTCGGCCGGCATGTCCGGCTGCAGTTCGAAGGGTGGCCGGCGATCCAGTTCGCCGGGTGGCCTTCGGTGGCGGTCGGGACGTTTGGCGGCGAGGTGATCTCGGTCGACGCGACCGACAACGGCAAGGGGAAATTCCGGGTCCTGATCCGGCCGGATGCGGACGACGAGCGGTGGCCCTCGGAGCGGTTCCTGCGGCAGGGGGTCCGGGCGAACGCCTGGGTCCTGCTCGACCAGGTTCCGCTGTGGTACGAGTTCTGGCGGCAGCTCAACGGTTTCCCCCCGGTGGTGGACGTCGACGAGCCGACCGATGAGGGGAAGGTCAAGAAGGGGCCGAAACTGCCGAAGTAGCCAGGAGTCCGGGTGTCCGGGTCGTGCCGGATGGGCCGCCCTTCGGCGGTCGGTCCCCTCCGACCTGAGATGAAATGCCCGACAGGTTTGCCGCGCCCGCTGTGCGGTGACGATGTCGAAACAGGGCGCCTTCGCGAGGAGGCGCCCGGCTGGCGGGATGCCGGCCAGGAGAGTTCCGGGCGGAACGTTTTCGCAGCGAGACGGCTGCGAGAGTCCCGCAAACGACACGTTCGGGAGTCGAAAGACCACCGGAGCGAACCACGACGGTCCAGGGAGGGCACCGGTGGCGAGGACGAAGCATCTCATCGCATTCCTGCTGCTCTCGTCGCTGGGATGCGCCTCGTCGCGCGGGTGGATCGCCGCGCTCTCGGGAGGCTCCTCCCAGGGAGCCGCCGCTCTCGAGTCGGAGCCCGACACCCAAGTCGCTTCCAAAGCTTCGCACACATCCCGCTACCGGGCCGAGTACGGAACCAGAACCGGAACCGACGGAGACGAATCGGCCGCCGCGCAGGACGAGCCGAGCGAGACCCGCGCGATCGCGCTGACGGCGTCGCAGGAGGGGGACGAGGCCTCCCCGAACCGCGCCGCGGTGATCCCGGTGGAACCCGCCCCCGCGAAGCCTCCGGGAGCCGGCGGACTGCCGGACCCGCAGGCTCCCCAGGGGGCTCGCAAACTCGTGCTCGATGATGTCATCGGCAACGTCTACACGTCGTTCCCGCTGCTGCAGGCCGCCTTCTTCTCCCGCAACGTCGCCGCCGGAGACCAGCTCGCCGCGCAGGGGGGCTTCGACATGAAGCTCAAGGCCGCCGCCGAGACCGGGCCGACCGGCTACTACGAGACCTACCGCAACTCGGTCGGGATGGTGCAGCCCCTCTACGGCGGGGCGGATGTCTTCGCCGGCTACCGGGTCGGGCGGGGGTACTACCAGCCCTGGTACCTCGAACGGCAGACGAACGACGGCGGGGAGTTCAAAGCGGGAGTCGTGATCCCGTTTGCCCGCAACCGCTCGATCGACGAGCGGCGGGCGAATCTGTGGCGGTCGGGACTCGACGTTCAGATCGTCGAGCCCGAGATCCAGTCACAGCTGATTTCGTTCGTGCAGGATGCCTCCTACGCCTACTGGGACTGGGTCGCCGCCGTCGGCAAGCTCCGGATCGCCGAGCGGGTCTTGAACCTCGCCCTCGACCGGACCGACCGGATCAAGAACCAGGTCGAGGCGGGCCTCATCGACCCTCCCGAGCTGACTGACAACCTCCGGCTCGTCGCCGAACGCCGCGTCTATGTCGCGATCTCGACCCGGATGGTCCGGGAGAAGGCGGTCAAGCTGTCGCTCTTCTCGCGCGACGCCGCGGGGATGCCGCTCGTCCCGACCATCGACGAGAGCCCCGGATTCCCCGAACCACAGCCGGTCGATCCGGAGCTGGTCATGACCGACGGGCTGCTGGCGATCGAGTCCCGCCCCGAGCTGCGGGTCCTGTCGCTGACCCGCCGGAAGTACGACGTGGACTACCAGCAGGCCCGGAACGATACCCGGGCCAACGTCGACGGGCTCCTGTCAGGCTCGCAGGATGTCGGGGCTCCGACCAGCCCCAAGCGGGACAAGTCGCAGTTCGAGACCGAGGCGTCGATCTTCGTCGACACCCCGCTGCAGCGCCGCAAGGGCTTCGGCAAGATGCAGGCGATCGAGGGGAAGATCGCCCAGCTCAACGCCAAGACCCGGATGGTCGAAGACAAGATCGTCGCCGAGGTCCGCGCCGTCTACGCCGCGCTCGAGGCGACGGTCGAACAGGCCGCGCAGGCCCGGCTCGCGGTCGGCTACGCGGAAGACCTCGCCAGCCGGGAGCGGCAGAACTTCGAACAGGGGGCGTCGGACCTGCTCAAGGTGACCCTCCGCGAGCAGTACGCCGCCGAGTCGGCCCTCAAGCAGCTCGAAGCCCACCAGCAGCACCAGAACGCCCGCGCCGACTACCGCGCGATCCTGGCCCAGGACGGCGTGAACTGAGACGGAGCGGCTCCGCCCCCCCCCGCACGTGACTTCTGGCTCGCTACTTCTTGGGGACGGCGTTCTTGTTCTGGAACAGGGACTCGGGAGGGATGCTCAGTTCCTTCTCCCCCTTGGGGGGGATCCAGTGCAGGAAGAAGGTCCCGAAGTGGTCGCCGTTCACGTACTCGATCCGGATCGGAACGGGGGTGTTCGCTTCCAGGTCGACGTAGGCGTTCTCCTGCTTGCGGCGATCGACGTTGGCGTCGAGGACCGGCTTGCCGTCGATCCAGACCGCCATCTTGTCGTCGGCCCAGCCGATCAGCTTGTACTGCCCCGTCACCGGGGGGACGAGGACTCCAGAGAGGCGGACCCCGACCTGCATCGGAACCCCCCAGCCGGGTGAGCCCCGGTCTCCCCAGAGCGCCTCGGTCCGGAGCAGGCGGTCCGTTCCGAGCTTGCGGGTGAACTTCCGGTCGAAGTACTCCGCCACGAGTCCGCGTTTGTCGGGGGGGCCCTTGGCCGGTTTGGCCTTGGCGAGCTCTTCGGTCGGATAGAGGGCCTCGGTCGGGATGGGGGTCGCCTTCGGGACGCCGGTCGGCTGCCACATCAGGCAGGCCCAGCCGGTGCCGACCCCTTCGAACATCTCGACCCGCAGCGCCTGCGGTTCTTCCGTGAGTTCCACCGACGCCTCCAGAATGTCCGCCCCGGGCCGCCAGTCTTCCATGACCTTCTGGCCGTCGAGCCAGACCCGGGCGCCGTCGTCGGCGACCATGATGAGCTTGTACCGCCCCGCCTTGGGGGCCTTGAGCCAGCCGTTCCAGCGGACCGAGTAGTGGTCCACCGCGACATCATCGTGCGGCGTCCCATAGTCCCAGAACCACTCGATGTTGGGATCGATCCGTTCGGCGACCAGCCGCTCGAAGTTCGTTCCCGCGTAGATCTCGGCCTTGAGGCCATGGGTGATGGCCGGCTCCTCCGCGCGGGCGGACGTCGGCCAGAGCCCGGAGAGCAGCGCGACGACGAAGAGACCCCAGTTTCGAAATCCGGACATGGAGCCCTCTCTCGCCCAGTGCCGCCGACACGCCAGAGAACCGGTGATACCGGGAGACCGCGCCGGTTTCCAGAGACTTTTCGAGCTCACGACCGGCGACCGACACCCGTGGCAGGGTTCTTCATCCGATCCTGAGGTGCCCGGCGTGGTTCGACACGGAGAGGGGAGCGGCCCGGGACTCCGTTCTAGATCGGCGGGACCGGCCTGGAGAGGGCCCGTTCCCCTTCCGGGGTCAGCCGCAGGCCGGCGGGAGAGTTGGCGATCAGCTTCTGCTGCGCCAGCCACCGCTGTGTCGCTGCCTCCTGTTCGCTCTCCGGTCCCCACCAGGGATCGGCGGCGATGCTTTGCAGCACCCGCAGATCGCCGGGGCGGATTTCTCCCTCCGACGGCTGGCTCGGCTTCGGTCCCGATGCTTCGCCGGACCTGGCCCCGGTGGGCTCTCCCTGACGGCTCTTCGGCAGGAACCAGGAATCGACCGCTTGGTCCCACCGGGCGAAAAGCCACCGCAGCCCGAGGGACACGACCATCGCGAGGACGACCAGAACGGCGACCGTCAGTTCGAACAGAGAGTTGATCAACGCCGGTGCCTGTGGAGCGATGCCGGATGCGCCCCGAACGAGGGGCTTCGAGACCGCTTCCAGTTTAGAAGCGATTTGCGGTTCAGCCACACAGCTCCGCGGGAGAGACCGTCAGCAGAGAATCCCGCGAAGCCAGCCAACGCGACCCGAACCCGGGTCCAGCACGCTGCTGGCCGCCGGAGGCGCTTCTCCCGTGGAACCGTGGCAAACACCGAGCGTCCGCTTTGGAAAACCGGCGTCGAGGCCCCCATTCCCCTCACCGTGGGGAGTACGGCGCGGGCGTGCTGGAGAGGGGGGCCTGCGATGCCGGGGTGCGATGGGGCGTCCGATGTTTGCCATGGTTTCACAACAGAAGCGCCTCCGGCGGCCAGGAGCTCCGCCCCTGGACCCGGGTGGCCGTGGGACGATGGGCTTGAGGTAGCGGCGCTGTGCCGGCGGGGGCGGAGGAGTGAGCCGTCGAGTCGCTCCCGGCAGACGGCTCTCGCCCTCCACCCGCACCCGGGGGTACCATGCACACCGCTCGCTGGGAACGCCGTTGACGAGACCGCCCATGTCGATCAGCCGCAGAGACTTTCTTGCCTCCCTGTCCGGCACGTCGCTCGCGCTGGCGGCTGCCCCCTGGGCCCGCGCCGAAGACGCCCGACAAACTCTCCCCACACCCAACCCCGGCGAAGGTCTCGTCGAATACCTCGCCCGCACCGGCCACACCCCCGCTGAGCCGCTTTATCGACGACTCCTCGGAGCCGCCAACGAATTCAAAGAAGGAGACGCCATCGTCGGCGTCGCCGCCGCCGACCCGGCCCAGCGCGCCCACGCCCGACAACTTCTCACCGCCACCCGCCTCGGCGATGTCGACGCCTATCCGCCAATGGTCGACGACCTGTTCCGCGCCCTCCAGACCAGCGTCGACCAGACCATCCAGACCCGCCTCGCCTCCTGGTCCTTCGGCGAACTCAAGACGTTCCTGTTGACTCGCGACGAGCCGGAGATCCAGGCCCTCCTCCCCGGCCTCTCCAGCGACGTCATCGGCTGCGTCGTCCGGCTGATGTCGAACGCCGAACTCGCCGACGTCGGCTCCCGCGTCTTCCACCCCCTCCCCGGCTCGCAGATCGGCGCCAAAGGCTACCTCGGCGCCCGGATCCAGCCGAACTCCCCGACTGACAATACTGACGACATCCGCTGGCAGGTCCTCTGCGGCTGGTCGTATGCGGTGGGGGACGTCGTCCTCGGCAACAACCCGGTCTCCAGCGACCCCCGGTCGGTCGCCGCCATCGAACGGACCCTCCTCGATCTGCTCGAGACCTTCGGCCTCCAGGAGACGCTGCCACACTGCGTCCTCTCCCACATCGACGTCCAGGCGGAGGTCGAACGGCTCGATCCCGGCTCAACCGCCCTCTGGTTCCAGAGCATCGCCGGCAGCGTCACCGCCAATAAGACTTTCGACGTCACGCTCGAACGAATGCTCCGCTACGCCGCCGAGCGGACCGGGCCGTTCGGCCTCTACTTCGAGACCGGCCAGGGGGCCGACTTCACGAACGGACATGGCCACGGATTCGACATGGTCCTGCACGAGTCCCGCAAGTACGGCTTCGCCCGGCTCCTGTCGCAGAAAGTGGCCGAGGTCCGCGCCGCGGCCGGACACCCCGGCCGGCCATGGGTCCACGTCAACGACGTCGCCGGGTTCATCGGCCCCGAGGTCTTCCGGACGAAGGAACAGCTCGTCCGCTGCTGCCTCGAAGACATCGTCATGGGCAAACTCCACGGCCTGTGCATCGGGCTCGACGTCTGCTCGACCCTCCACATGGATGTCTCGCTCGACGACCTCGACTGGTGCCTCGAACAGCTCGCCCCCGCCCAGCCCGCCTACCTGATGGCCCTGCCGACCAAGATCGACCCGATGCTCGGCTACCTGACCACCGGCTTTCAGGACCACGTCCGGCTCCGCGAGAAGTTCGGCTGCCGGGTCAACGACCGGATGTGGCAGTTCTACCAGGAGCTCGGCGTGATCGACGCCGCGGGCCAGCCGACCAGGCACTTCGGCGACCCGCTGTGGGTCTACCTCCAGTACCGCCGCCGGAAGCAGGACACGCGCTCCGACGCCGAGATCCTCGCCGAAGGGCGGACCGGGATGAGCGAAGTCCGCTCGCGCGGGGTGTTCCTAGCCGAGGGGTACGGAAAACATCCCTCGGACCTCGCGCCGCAGCTCCGGACCGATATCCGCCGGATCTACGACGACGCCAAGCGGAGCATCTGGGCCGAGTTCGCCCCCGCCTTCCCCGAATCCCTGCCGCTGTCGACGGCGCTGGCGACCCGCTCGGCGAACCGGAGCGACTACATCCTTCACCCCGAGTCCGGCGAGCGGCTGAGCGACGCCTCCCTGGCGGCGGTCCGCCGGCTCCGGGAACAGCAGGTGGGAGCCTACGACGTCCAGATCGTCGTGTCGGATGGCCTCAACGCCCTGGCGATCCTCGACGACGCGCAGCGGACGCCGTTCCTGGAAGCCCTCCGGGCCAACCTGACCAAAGGGGGCTTCCGGGTCGCGCCGGGGGAACTCGTGGTCACCTCGGGCCGGGTCCGGGCGGGCTACCGGATCGGCGAGACGCTCTTCGGCGGCCTCGCCGGCCCGCGGGGTCTCGTTCACGTCATCGGAGAACGCCCCGGGAGCGGACACCGGACCTTCTCGGTCTACATCACCTCCCCGACCGGCCAGGTCTGGGGAACGCCGGGACAGGTGGACCACAACCTCACGAAGGTCGTCGCCGGGATCGCCAACACGGCGCTCCTTCCCGCCAAGGGAGCGGACGAAGCGACGCGGCTCCTCGCGTCACTGCGTGCAAAAACCGCCTGAGAGCGGAAGACTCCCCTCGCCGGGCTCAGCGGCTCTCCGGCTGCACCGGGAGATCGAGCGTCACCGACACCAGCGTCTTCCCGCGGCGGACGACGAGCGTCAGCGCCGAGCCGGGGCGGGCCTTGGCGAGTTCCCCCTGGAAGGCGCGGATCGACGGGACCACTTCGCTGTTCACGAACACGATCAGGTCGTCCGGCCTGAGGTCGAGCGAGGCCGCGACCGAGCCGGGGACCACCTGGTCGATGTAGGCGGGGGTCCGGTAGACGACGTCGGGAACGAGGATCAGGCCGAGCTCGAGCGGCGAGATCGCAGTCTCCGGCGGCGGGGCCTCGTTCTCGAGCGGCGTGCTCGAGAACTTGCCGGAGATGATCTCGTCGATCTTCCCGGTCAGCTCCTTCATCGGGACCACGTAGTTGAGCCACAGGCTCGTGTCGCTGCTGCGAAGCTCGCGGCCGATCATCCCGAGCAGCCGCCCATCCTGCGTCGTGAGGACGCCGCCTGCCGCACCCGGGTTATTCGTCATGGCATCGACGATGTAGACCGGACCGGTGTACGGGGCCTGGAACCGGCCGCGCCGCGCTTCGAGACGGGTCAGCGTCGACACCACCCCATGCATCACCGAGACCGGTTCATCCCCGGTGGCGACCTTGAACAGATTGCTGAAGGCGAGGACCCGGGTCCCGATGCCGACCGTCGCCGCCCGCTTGAGATCGAAGTGGGGCAGGTCTTCCCCGTCGATCTTGAGAACCGCGAGGTCCAGCTTCGGTTCGACGCCGAGGACCTTCGCATAGTGCCGGCGTCCGTTGTCGAGCACGACCGTCACGACGTCCCCGTCGAGGATGTGGCTCCAGACGGTGACGATGTGCCCTTCGGCCGAGACCAGGAACCCGCTGCCGTAGGCGTGGAGCCCCTTGAGTCCCCCGGCCCCGAAGATCTTGACCACCTTGGACTGGATCGAGGGGATCGACTCCGGACCACCGGCTGGGGCCGACGCAGTGGGAGTGGCCGCCGGGGCCTGGGCGATTGCGGCCGGCAGGAACGCCGTCGACGCGACGAGGCAGACAGCCGCACACAAGACAAACCGCGACATCGGGGCAGGCCCTCTCGGGACTTCGGTCCGTTCCGTGGGCTGCAACTCCAGTGCCATCCAGGGGAGCGGTCTTTACGCAATCATAACAGGAGCGGGGATTTCGGGCAGCGAGGTTTTTCCGCATCACTCCGGGAACCGGCCCGCCGCCGGAACCTGGTTCGCGGCAGGACAATCGGGACAGCTTGCCCAGGCTCCAGACGAAAGCCGGTTCTCGCGGCGGGCCGGCGGAGAGCCGCTTGAATCTCCCCCGGGGGACTGACAGACTGTCGCTCGCTCCAGCCCCCGTGCCCCAGCCCTTTCGCAAGGCCAGGCCGGTTCAGGGATGTCGCCGGAGCGAGGCAGGAGGCCCCTGTGCCGCCGGGCCGGAAATCGTGTCGTCCCCGGACACGCGATCTCCCGAGGCCCGACGTTCCATGCCTGTCGCCAGGGACTGCTCCCCGGCGGCGCTTGCTTCCGATCTATGTCCGATTCTCTCTCGCTCAGCCCCGGTTCCGCCGCTGCCGCTTCTGCCAACGGCGCTTCTCCTTCGGCCAACGGAGCCCACTCCGGCCAGCTGCAGATCGGCGACCAGTGGAACGCGATCAGCATCCTCGCTCAGTCGCAGACCCACCCCTTGAAGGCGGTCTGCGAGCTGACCGAGAACGCGATCGACGCCGGGGCGACGCAGATCGACATCATCCGCCGCCGCGAAGACGGGGAGATGTTCCTTGAAGTCCATGACAACGGCCGCGGGGTCGCCCTGCTGGAATCGGGGGAACCGAACTTCCTGCACATCGCGACCCACGTCTGCGACTCGATGAAGCGGAAACTGATCAACCGCAAGGGGGTCCACGGGGAGTACGGGATCGGCCTGCTCAGCTTCTGGGCAATCGGTGACCAGCTCCGCATGATTTCGAAGCACGCCGACGGCCAGCCGCGGGAGCTCGTCCTCGAGCGGGGCCGCCCCGAATACAAGATCGGCCCCCTCCGCAACCAGCTCGGCTTCGGCCTCGGCGGTACGAGCGTTCAGGTCGGCCCGCTCCTCGAATCGAGCCGCAACACCCTCACGGGCGACAAGCTGCAGCGGTACCTCTCGGCCGAGCTCCGGGACCGGATCCGCAGCACGGGGGTCGTGGTCCGGATCCTCGACAAGGTGAGCCGCAAGCAGCTCGATGTCACCCCGCGCGAGTTCGAAGGCCGCCGCCTTCCGGTCCCCGGTCATCTCGCGACGCCGCACGGCGAGATCCGGATCGAGCTCTACCTCTGTCCTCCCGGCACGCCGGCCGAGGTCGCCCTCTGCAAGGACGGCACCCGGGTCTTCACCAGCGTCACGCAGCTTGATCCGCTCCAGCAGGCCCCCTGGACCGACGGCAAGCTGCAGGGGATCATCGACTGCCCGTTCCTGAACCTCGCCCCCGGCAACCGGAGCGGCGTCGTTCCCGACGACTACCTGACCGCGTTCGTCGAAGCGATGGCGACGATCGAAGCGGCCGTCGTCGACGCCATCTCCGACCAGGAGCGGATCGTCGCCGAAGAGGTCAGCACCCAGACCCTGAAGCAGGTCCAGAAGGCGTTCCTCTCGGCCCTCCGGACCCTTCCCGAAGAGGATTACCTGTACTTCGACCTCCCCCGCGACGGCCGGGGGAAAGAGGCTCCGCCGGTCGAGGAAGAACTCGTCTCCAGCTACGCCCGCTCGACGACGCAGGTCGACGGCAACGTCCGGCTGTTCCCGATCCAGGCGGGTCCGCTGGCCGAGATCCAGATCGGCCCCCGCAATCCCCGCCGCGAGCCGGGGCAGACCTGCACGCTTACCGCTCAGGCGACCGACGTCCGCGGCGTCCCGATCGAGGAGGGCGTCAAATACAAGTGGAAGATCAAGGGGCACACCGGCACGCTCGTGGGAGAAGACCACGAGGGTCCGCAGTGCCAGGTCCAGCTCAATGAAGCGGGGATCGTCACGGTCCAGGTGAGCGCCAAGAAGGGGAACGAGAAGGTCAAGCAGCAGATCGACGTGAAGTTCGTCCCCGGTAAGACCCCCATCAACCGCGGCCTGCCGACCTACCGGTTCGAAGGGGTCGCCGCCTCCCCCGAGCGGTCCCGCTACGACGAAGCCCTCAACGAGATCGTGGTGAACTCGGCCCACGCCGATTTTCTCCACAGCCGCTCGAGCGCCGCGCGGCACCGCCGCTACCTCGGAAAGCTCTACGCCAAGGAAGTCGTGCTCCTCAACTTCCCGCACGAGCCTCCCACTGCCGTGGCGGAGCGGATGATCGAGATGCTGCTCCGGACCGAAGAGAATCTGTAAGAAGCTGTTTCAAGACCGCATGCAGGATTGACGCGTCCGGGTCGACCGGGCGCATGGCTACGGAGATTCCGCCCCGGTCCAGCGGGCCGCTGGCGGGTCCAGCACGCTGCTGGCCGCCGGAGGCCATGAGCGGTCGAGTACCATGGACCACGTTGCGTGTCCCAGCGCGGACCGGGTGTGGCGGACCCTCTTCATCAGAACGCGTCCCCTGCGATTCCCACGGTCTGGAGAGAGGGGCCCGCGATGCTG
>VFQQ010002916.1_pt1 | contig 17866 bp, 14 predicted proteins | sample 3512341 | NCBI WGS metagenome assembly VFQQ01 (sample SAMN10412373, study PRJNA504923) | tailings metagenome | isolation source: Relicate 2 Philex TSF1 revegetated site | place: Philippines: Tuba, Benguet | collected 2017-08-29 | reverse complement strand
CCGCGCGCACCAGCCGGTAGGCGGTGAGGTAACGCCCGCCTTCGTGCTGCAGCGAGAGCGCGAGCAGCGCCTGCAACTGGCCGAGCACGGCCGCGCGCTGCGGTGCGGGCGCGGCCTGTGCGTAGCGCGCGAGCAGGTCGCCCTCGCGCACGATGCGGGTGAGTGCGTCGTGCGGCGGCAGGCTCAGGAGCGTGTCGCGCCAGCCCGCCCAGCGCACGGCCGTGTCGCGCCACAGCGCGGGGGCGGTGTCGTCTTGAGAGGCCTGGGACAGAACGGTCCACCAGTTCGCGCCCTCGCCCGCCGCGTGCACACGCCGGGCGAACTGCGCCAGGTCGTCATCGCCCCAGCCGCCAATGGGTGAACGCAGTGCGCGCGCCAGGCTCAGGTCGTGCCCGGGCGAGATCAGCGCGTCTACCAGCGCAATCACGTCCTGCACCGCGGGCGCGTCGGCCAGGTCGGTCTTTTCGGGTTCGTCGCTGGCGATGCCGCGCTCGCGCAGGGCTTCGTGCATCCAGCCCAGGCGTTCGCGCTTGCGCGCGAGCACCATCACCTCGTCGGCCGTCACGCGGCCAGCGGCAATCTCGGCCGCGATCCAGTCGGCCGCCTGGCGGGCTTCGAGCTGGCTCATGGCTTCTTCGGGCTGGTGGCGCGCCTGGGTGAGGCTGTCGCGCCAGGCATCGGCCTCGGCGTCCTGCACCAACCGCGCGCTGCGCGGCACCTCGGGCAGCGCCAGCACGGCACCGGCCGCGTTGCTGGCGGTGGTGTGCGGGCGAAACGCCGCGCCCACGGCTTCGCCGTAGTCGCCATCGGCCACCGCCTGCCCCATCACCGTGTTCACGGCATCGACCACCGCCACCGCACACCGGCGGGTGTGGTCGCAAGCCAGCAGCGCGCCCCCGAGCCCCTGCACCACGAACGCTTGTGCGGCGCGAAACACCTGCGGCTCGGCCCGGCGGAAGCGGTAGATGGATTGTTTGGGATCGCCCACCAGGAACACGCTGGGCGCGTCGCCCGACCCGGCGCCGGCGTAGGCCGAGAGCCAGCCGTAGAGGGCCTGCCACTGCAGCGGGTTGGTGTCCTGGAATTCGTCGATGAGCAAGTGGCGCACGCGCGCGTCCAGGCGCTGCTGCAGCCAACCCGAGAGTTCGGCGTCACCCAGCAGGCGCCGCGCCGCACCCTCGACATCGTTCATGTCGACCCAGCCGCGCTCGCGCTTGAGTTCGGCCAGGTTGTCGAGAAGCACGCGCGTGAGGCGCGCCATGCGCTGGTGGTGCAACCACGCGCGGTGCTGGCGCTGCGCCCGCTGCACGCGCTCGATCAGCGCATGCGCCGCCTGCACGGGCTCCAGCGAGTCGATGGCATCGCCGAGCTTGCGTGGCTCGCCCTTTTGCGTGCGCAAGGCGTCCACCGCCCCGGTGGCGCTCAGGCCGTCGGCGTGCAGGGCTTGCTCGAGTTCGCTCGCGGCTTTCTGCGCCTTCTTCTGGCTGGCCGCACCCAGGGCGCTGGCCGCCGCGAACAACACACGGCGCGGCGCTTCGGCCTGCACCAGCCAGGCCAGCGGGTCGCTCACGTCCGCCATCTCGGGAAAACTCTCGGCGAGAGACTCCACCGACGCATGGACCACGCCAGCCTCGTCGGCCAGCGTGAACTCCACGCGCTTGCTCGACGCCTTTCGCAGCGCTTCCAACGTGTTGTGGCGGCCGATCTCGGCCACGCTGGCGAAGAAGTCGGCCTGCAGTGCAGCGTCGTCGGCAACGGCGGCGAAGAAACGCGGCCAGGTGCGCTGGATCAGCGGTGCATCGTCCTGCTGCAGCTCGTAGGACGGCGGCAGGCCCAGCGATTGCAGCAGCGACAGCGGGGCCGCGCGCAACAGCGCCGCGAACCAGCCGTGGAAGGTGAGCAACTGCACGGGCCGGCCATGCGCACGCAGGCGCGCCTGCAGCGCACGAGCCGCCGGCACCAGGGCTTGCGCGTCGTGCGCCGCCAGCCCGCGCTGGCACAACGCCTCATGCAGCGTGGCGTCGTCGGCTGCGGTCCAGCGCGCCAGCTCCTGTTGCAGCCGCTCGCGCATCTCGCCCGCGGCCTTGTTGGTGAAGGTGATGGCCAGGATGTCTTGCGGTTCGGCGCCCGCGAGCAGTGCGCGCAGGATGCGCGAGACCAGCATCCAGGTCTTGCCCGCGCCCGCGCAGGCCTCGATGGCCACGCTGCGCGCCGGGTCGCAGGCACGGGCGTAGAACGCCTCGGGCGGCACCTGGCGGCCGTCGATTCGGTAGGCCAGTGCATTGTTCATGGCATGAAATCCTTGCGGCACAGGCCACGCGCGGCGCAGTGTTCGCAGGTGCTGCCCTCGCCCAGCGCGGGCAGTGCAGCGCCGGCGGCAATGCGGTCGAGGTCTTGCACCAAGCCTTGCAGCAAGGCATCGCGCGCGGCCAGCACCTCGGGCTGCTCCACCAGCAGCGCGCCTTCGTCGGGGCCGCTGCGCGCGTCGGTGAGGCTGAGGTAGGCCGCACGCAAGCCATGGCCGCCCAGCAGGGCCGCATAGAACGCCAGTTGCGTGTCTTCGAACGGCAGCTTCACGCGATCGCGGGTGCGCTGCCGGTTCTCGGTCTTGTAGTCGATCAGCAACGGCTGCCCGCCGGCGTCATCGTCGATGCGGTCGAGCCGGCCGTACAGCGTCCAGCGGCCGGCCTGCACCAGGTGCTCGGCCTCGGCTTCGACGAAGCGGTGGCCTGCGGCCTCGTGCGCCTGCAACCAGCGCAGGTAGCCCTCGCGCAGCGCTGGCCATTGCGCGCGGTAGGGCAGGAAGCCGCTCGCGCCGGCCGCGGGCGTGAGGCCCATCTCCTCCGCCACCTGGGTGGCCAGCGCGTCGAGCGCGGCGCGGTCGGCGGCTTCGCCGGGGCGTGCATCGCGGCGCTGCTCGTGGAACGCCAGCAGCACCGCGTGCAGCCAGTTGCCCAGGTCGCGCGCGTCGGCTTCGGTGTCGAGTTCATCGGCCTCGATCAGGCGCAGCTGGCGCAGAGCGAAAAAGCGGTAGGGGCAGCGGCGAAGGTCTTCGTAGGCGCTGGCGGACAAGCGCGTTGGCACCAGATAGGGGGCGTGGGGTTGCGGGGTGGCGGTGCCGTGTGCCGCCAATTCGCGCACGTCGAGCGCGGGCGAGGATGGCTCTGCGGCCAGGGCATCGATCAGCGGGCTCGGCAACCGCGCTTCGCCGTTGTCTTGCTGGCGCCAGAGCAAATCCAGCGGGGTGCCATCGAAAAGCGTGCTCCAGGCCGAGGCAGTGGCGGCGCGCAAGGCCTCTCGGTCTGGCAGGCCGAAGGCAAGGCGCTGCTCGTGCGTCCAGGCCCCCACGGGCTCGGGGCTGGCGGGCAGGTGGCGTTCGTCGCAACCCGGCGCCACCACGGCCGCAAAGCCGCGGCCCAGCCGCTGCGCGAGCGACAGCACCACCACCTGCGGGGCACCCTCGGCATCGGGCTGGAAACCCGCGCCTTCGAGCACCTCGCGCACCCAGGCGCTGAATTGCGCCAGGCCCCAGCGCCGGCGCGGGCCCTCGGCTTCGCCCAAGCCGTCGAACTCGTGCGCTGCCTCGCCCAGGCGCAAAAGCGTGAGCAGTTGCAGGCCCGCGGCATCGGCCTCCAGGGCGGCGCGTTGGCCGCTCAGGCGCAAGGCGGTGTCGGTGTCGCGCAGCCACTGCACCAGGGGCCGGGGTGCCTGCAGCGTGACGAGCAAGGCATCCACCCCTTCCGGGCGCAGCTCGGGTGGCGAAGCCGCCCACAGCGCCACGCCCTGGCGGCGCAAGGCCAGCTCGGCGCGGTGCACCGCGTCGGCGCTGAACGCCGGGGCGAGCTTGAGCCAGTCAAGCACGTCATCGCTGCTGGCGCGCGGCGCGGCGGCACGCAGCAACGCCATGAAGCCCGCGCCGGCCTGGGTGGTCGAGAGCTTCCAGCCGGCTTCGTCGCGCAGACGCGCACCAGCCCCCTGCAGCAGCGCACTCACGCGGCGCGTGAGCAAGCGGTCGTTGGCGATCAACGCCACCGGGGTGAGGCCGGCGTTGAGGCGCTCGATCACACAGGCCGCGGCGCACAAGGCCTCGTGTTCGAAATCGGTACAGGCAATCACGCGGGCCGCCGTGGGTGCGGGCATGCCAGCGCCCCAGGGCAGGCAGTGGCCCCGTGTGCCCCAGGCGCGCACCAGGGCCTCGCCCAATGGATCGGCCTGGTGTGCCGGCAACAACACGAGCAGGTCCGCGTCGGCACGGGCCGTGTCGGTCCACAGCACGTCGGTGTCGAACCCGCTGGCCCCCACCCAGGCCAGGGCCACGTGCGCCACCAGCGTTTCCCACCGCGCGCTGCCACCGCCGATGGGGGCGAGTTCCGCGCGCCGGGCCTCGGCCCAGGCCTGGCGTTGAACAGGTGCCTGCGCGGCCGCCAGCGGTGCCAACTGGCTGGCGGTGTCCACCAACCGGGCCACGAGCTCCCGACGCAATCCGGGTTCGATGCGTTCGCGCACCACACGGTCAAGCCAGCCCGCGGCCACCAACACATCGCGCGCCGGGTCGCGGCTCAGGTCTTCGGCGCCCCGCTGCCAGGGCTGCAGGCTGTCCGCCCACTGCCGCAGTGAAACGAAACGGGGTACCAAGCCCTGTGCGTTTTTCTGCGCCCATGCGCGGCGGGCTTCGCCCGCCAGCGCGGGTTGCGGCACCAGCACCACGGCGCGCGACGCCGGTGTGGCGTGCTCGCGCAACAGCGCGTCGATCGAGCCCAGCGCAACCGGCCACGAACCGCATTCGCCGCGCGTCTGCAGGCCTTGCGCGGCAAGGGCCGACTCGCTGTGAGGTCTCGCGGGTGCGGGCGTCATGAAAAGGGGGTTTCTGTCACAATGCGGCCGCTCCGCGTAAGGAGCCCGTGAGGCGCGACGAACCTCGTCGCCCCACCCGCTGCATGCGGCGAAACTGTAACCTCCCCTGCCTATCGAATTCGAGGAAGACCATGGCCAGCGACCTGATCAAACACGTTTCCGACGCGACCTTCCAGGCCGATGTGCTGGACAACAAGGCCCCCGTGCTGGTGGACTTCTGGGCCGAGTGGTGCGGGCCGTGCAAGATGATCGCGCCCATCCTCGACGAAGTGGCTGGCACCTACAACGGCAAGCTGCAGATCGCCAAGCTCAACGTGGACGACAACCGCGACGTGCCGGCCAAGTTCGGCATCCGTGGCATCCCCACGCTGATGCTGTTCAAGGACGGCCAGCTCGCCGCCACCAAGGTGGGCGCGCTGAGCAAGGCCCAGTTGACCGCATTCCTCGACCAGCAACTGGCCTGATGCAGGCCCCGAGGCCCGGGCAGCGCCCGGGCCCACGAGCTGCGAACGGGCTCGACAACAGGGCGCGAACGCCGCGATTCCTGTCATAATCCGCCGCACGCAGGCCTCGACAGCGCCTGCCTCCTCAGCGCAACGTCCGTCATCCGGACCGCAGCGCCCACCTCCCCGGTTATCCCAATCGCCTCCTTGCTGGAGTGACGTCCATGCACCTGAACGAACTCAAGGCCCTGCACGTATCCGAAGTGGTCAAGCAGGCCGAAGCGCTCGAAATCGAGAACACCGGCCGCATGCGCAAGCAGGAGCTGATGTTCGCCATCATCAAGAAGCGCTCAAAGACCGGTGAACAGATCTACGCCGATGGCGTGCTCGAGGTTCTGCCCGACGGCTTCGGCTTCCTGCGCGCGCCCGACACCAGCTACACGGCGAGCACCGACGACATCTACATCTCGCCCAGCCAGATCCGCCGCTTCAATCTGCACACCGGCGACATGATCGAGGGCGAGGTTCGCATCCCCAAGGATGGCGAACGCTACTTCGCGCTCAACAAGCTCGACAAGATCAACGGCCTGGCTCCCGAGGAGAACAAGCACAAGATCATGTTCGAGAACCTGACGCCGCTGTTCCCCAAGGAGCAGATGCGCCTGGAACGCGACATCAAGAGCGACGAGAACATCACCGGCCGTGTCATCGACATCATCGCGCCCATCGGCCGTGGTCAGCGCGCGCTGATCGTTGCCCCGCCCAAGAGCGGCAAGACGGTGATGATGCAGCACATCTGCCACGCCATCACCGCCAACCACCCCGATGTGGAACTGATGGTGCTGCTGGTGGACGAGCGCCCCGAGGAAGTGACCGAGATGCAGCGCACCGTGCGCGGTGAAGTCATCGCCTCCACCTTCGACGAGCCCGCCGCGCGCCACGTGCACGTGGCCGAGATGGTGATCGAGCGCGCCAAGCGCCTGGTCGAGCTCAAGAAGGACGTGGTGATCATGCTTGACTCGATCACCCGCCTGGCCCGTGCCTACAACAACGTGCTGCCCTCTTCCGGCAAGGTGCTCACCGGTGGTGTGGACGCCAACGCCCTGCAGCGCCCCAAGCGATTCTTCGGCGCGGCGCGCAAGGTCGAAGAAGGCGGCTCACTCACCATCATCGCCACCGCGCTGGTCGACACCGGCTCGCGCATGGACGAAGTGATCTTTGAAGAATTCAAGGGCACGGGCAACTGCGAGATCCACCTCGACCGCCGCCTGTACGAAAAGCGCGTCTTCCCCTCGATCCAACTCAACCGCAGCGGCACCCGCCGTGAGGAATTGCTGCTGCAACCCGAGATCCTTCAGAAGACCCGGATCCTGCGCCAATTCATGTACAACATGGACGAAATCGAGGCCATGGAGATGGTGCTCAAGAGCATGAAGGCCACGAAGAACAACTCCGAGTTCTTCGACATGATGCGCCGGGGCGGCTGACCGTACCCATTGGGCTATAATCGCCGGCTTTGCTTGGCGGCAAGTACGTCGGAATGGTTCCGGCGCGGCTGTCGCAACCGACCTTAAGGAACCGCCATGAAAGAAGGCATCCACCCCAACTACCGCGACGTTTGCTTCCTGGATCTGTCGAACAACTTCAAGTTCGTCACCCGTTCCTGCGCAAACACCAAGGAAACCATCAAGCTGGACGACGGCCGCGAGCTGCCGCTGTTCAAGCTGGACACCTCGAGCGAATCGCACCCGTTCTACACCGGCACGCAGAAGAGCGTGGACAACATGGGTGGCCGCGTCGAGAAGTTCCGCAACCGCTACGCCAAGACCGCCAAATAAGCCGGCGCCTTGCCAGAAAAAGCAGCCAGCACCGGCTGCTTTTTTTTCGCCCGCGCGTGACGGGCGGCCTTGCGCGACAGCCGCTTGTATAGTCCCCAGCCGTGAACCGCCCGACGCCCGCCATCGTGAGCCAGTCGGCCGTGCGCCGCTTGCCGCGCCTGGCCTTGATCCTCTTCTGTGTGGCCTACGTGCTGCCCGGCTTCCTCGGGCGCGAGCCCTGGAAGATTGCCGACGCCAGTACCTTCGGCGCCATGCTGGAGCTGGCCAGCGGCGCAGTCTCGTGGTGGCAACCCTCTGTGCTCGGCCAGCCAGTGGCCGATACCGGCCCATTGCCCTACTGGTTGGGCGCCGTGTTCATGAAGGCACTGCCCTTTCTGCCGGCCGACCTGGCGTCCCGCATTCCGTTCGGTGTGCTGCTCGCTCTCACGCTGGCGGCCACCTGGTACGCGGCGTACCACCTGGCACGTCAGCCGGCCGCGCTTCCGGTGGTTTTTGCCTTCGGCGGCGAAGCCCAGCCGGCCGACTACGCCCGCGCGCTGGCCGATGCCGCGTTGCTGGCGCTGGTTGCCTGCCTGGGCCTGGCCCAGCTGTCTCACGAAACCACGCCCGATCTGGCCCGCCTGGCATGGACGGCGTTCATGCTGCTGGGCGCTGCACGTCTGGCCCAGCCCGGCGCGCCACAAGCCTGGCGCGCCCTGCCCTGGTGGTTGGTAGGCCTGTTCGGGCTGGTCTTCAGCGCGGGCGCCGGGTTGGCGGCAGCGCTCGGGCTGGGTTGGCTCGCACTCATTGCCTCGCGGCGCTGGTTGGCCGAACCCGACGCCAATGGCAATGCACCGCCCCGCGGCGTGTTCTGGCTTGCCCTGGCCAGCTGGTTGGTGGCAATGACCGGGAGCTTGGCCATGGGCTGGCTGGCCTGGCCACCGGTGGGGCCCACCCTGGAGGCATTGCCGTGGGACAGTTGGGCCCGCTTGCTGCTGTGGTTCACCTGGCCCGCCTGGCCGCTGGTGCTGTGGACGCTCTGGCGCTGGCGCCACCAGTGGCAGCAGCCGCACGTGGCCTTGCCGTTGTGGGCGGTACTGGTCGTGGTGATTCACAGCGCGCTGGCCGAGGAACGCGACCGGGCCTTGCTCCTAGCACTCCCCGCCCTGGCGGCGCTCGCCGCCTTCGCGCTGCCCACACTGCGCCGCAGCGTCTCGGCGCTGATCGACTGGTTCACCCTGCTCTTCTTCTCGTTCTGCGCCCTGGTGATCTGGGTGATCTGGTTCGCGATGATGACGGGCGTGCCCGCCAAACCGGCCGCCAACGTGGCACGCCTGGCGCCAGGTTTCGTGCCCGAGTTTTCGTTCGGCCTCTTCATCATCGGCGCCCTGGCCACCATCGCCTGGCTGTGGCTGGTGGCTTGGCGGGTGGGGCGGCACCGGGAAGCGCTCTGGAAGAGCCTGGTGCTGCCAGCGGCCGGCGCAACCCTGTGCTGGTTGCTGCTCATGACACTGTGGCTGCCGCTGCTCGATTTCGGCCGCAGCTACGGCCCGATCTCACGCCGCATCGCGACACTGGTGCCGCCGGAAGGCTGCGTGCTGGTTGACGGTCTCACGCCCGCACAGATCACCGCGTTGCGCTACCACGGCCGCCTGAGTCTTGTGCGCACGACCGCCGGCCCGCAACCGCGCTGCAACGGGCTGGTGGTGTCCCCGGACAGCCAGGCCACGCTCGACCAACGCGTGGATCTCACACAGTGGGCGTTCAAAGCCACGGTGCGACGCCTGACCGACAACAAGGAAAGCCTGCTGCTGTACCAGCGCGTGGGCGGCTGAGGCCCTCGCGCCGCGATCACTCAGGCTCGGATTCGCGCACGCGCGTGGGTGGCAGCACGATGGTGAAGGTTGAGCCCTGGCCGGGCTCGCTCTGCACATCCAGCCGACCCCCGTGGCGCTGGGCGACATGCTTCACGATCGCGAGCCCGAGGCCCGTGCCACCGGTTTCGCGCGAACGGCTGCGGTCGACGCGGTAGAAGCGCTCGGTGAGCCGCGGCAGGTGTTCGGCCGCGATGCCAGGCCCAGAATCGTGCACGAAGAACTCGGCGCAACCGTCTTCACGCAAGCGCCAGCCCGGCTCGACAAGCCCGCCACCGGGCGTGTATCGCACGGCATTGCTCATGAGGTTGGACATGGCACTGATGAGCTCGGATTTGGCACCCGAGACCCAGAATTCAGGCCCGGGCGCGGGTTCGATGCGGTGCGGTGCATGGGCGGATAGGGCCCGTGTGAGGCCGCGCCCCTCCTGCAGCACGTGCTCCAGCAGTTCCTGGGTGGCCACCCACTCGCCCTGCCCGGGTGCCGGGCTGCCTTCCAGCCGGGACAGCGTGAGCAGATCGTTCACCAGCGTCTGCATGCGGTGGGCCTGCTGGCTCATGAGGCCGAGGTACTGGTGGCGCTCGTCGGCACTGAGCTCCAGGCTTTGCATGGTTTCCACGAAGCCGCTGAGCACCGTGAGTGGCGTTCGAATCTCGTGCGAGACGTTGGCCACGAAATCACGGCGCATTGCCTCCGCGAGCTGCAGGGCGGTCACGTCGCGCGTGAGCATGAGCTTGCGCTTCTTGCCGTAGGGGTGGATCTGCAGGGAGATCCGGGCCGGCTGCGAGGGCCGTGGACCCACGCCATCGATGGTGATCTCGTGGCCGAAATCGCCCGCGTTGAGGTACGCATTGAAGGCCGGGTGACGCACCAGGTTGCGCACGTACTGCCCGAGGTCGCGTTGCGGATCGAAGCCGAGCTGGTTGGCCGCGGTGAGGTTGCACCACTCGATGCGGCCCGACGAATCGAGCAGCACCACGCCATTCGGCGAAGCCTGGATGGCGGCCAGGAAATCCTCGAGCCGCGCGTCGCTGTTCTGCGCTTTCTTTTCGAGCTTCTTGACAAGCTTGCGAACGCGATCGAGCAGTTCGCCCCAGTAGCCGCCGTAGTCGGGAATGCGCGAGGGATCGGCCTTGGTCAGCCAGCGCAGCACGCGCACCGCGCGCAAGCCATCGCGGGCCATCCAGATGACGGCACCCACGATCGCACCCACAAACGTGAGGGCCGCCTGATCGGCGGCCCAGCCCACCGATGCCCCCAGCGCGACCAGGAGCATCAGTTCGAGAATGCGGCGACTCATGTGGCCGACATCGGCGTGCCTTGCGCAGGGCGCCCCGCGCTGTTCATGGCCGTGAGGCGGTAGCCCGCACCACGCACCGTTTCGATCATGGTGGCGGCTTCACCCAGCGACTCTCTCAAACGCTTGACATGAACGTCCACGGTGCGCTCCTCGATGAAGACATGGTCTCCCCAGACCTTGTCGAGCAGCGTACCACGCGTGTGAACGCGCTCGGCGTGCTTCATGAGGTAGTGCAAAAGCTTGAATTCGGTCGGGCCGATCTTGAGTTCACGGCCCCGGAAGCTCACGCGGTAGGTCGCGGCGTCGAGCGAGAGCTCGCCCACCGTCACCGAATCGTTCACGATCTCTGGCGCGCGCCGGCGCAGCACAGCGCGGATGCGCGCCAGCAGCTCCTGCGTGGAAAACGGCTTGGTGATGTAGTCGTCGGCACCGGCATCCAGGCCCTGCACCTTGTCGCTCTCGTCGCTGCGCGCGGTGAGCATGAGGATGGGCACGGTCTTGGTGCGTTCGTTCTTGCGCCACTGCTTGGCCAGCACGGCGCCGCTTTCCCCGGGCAGCATCCAGTCGAGCAGGATGACGTCGGGCAGCACCGCGTCCACTTCGCGCTGCGCGGCCACGCCGTCGAACACGACGGTGGGCGCAAAGCCGTTATGACGCAGGTTGACGGCGATCAGTTCGGCGATGGAGGGTTCGTCCTCCACCACCAGCACACGGGGCAGTTTTCTCATCCGGCGACCGACTCCACTTTGTCCACGGGTGTGTGGCGCACGTCTTCACCCTTGACGATGAAGATGATCTGTTCGGCGATGTTTTTGGCGTGGTCACCCACGCGCTCGATCGATTTGGCCAGGAACAGCAGATCCAGGCTGGGCGAGATGGTGCGCGCGTCTTCCATCATGTAGGTGATGAGCTTGCGCAGGAAGCCGTTGTACTCGCGGTCGATGTCGTCGTCGGCCTTGATGATGGACACCGCCATCTGCGTGTCCAGCCGCGCGAAGGAATCGAGCGAGCGGCGCAGCAGCGCGGTGGCCAAGTCGGCCGCCAGGCGCAGCTCGGAGCTGGGCAGGTTGCGCGGCGAACCGCTGCCGATGATGGACTTGACCATGCGCGCGATGCGCGCCACCTCGTCGCCAGCGCGCTCGAGGTTCTGCGTGGTGCGAGAGATCGCCATCAGGAAGCGCAGGTCGCGCGCCGTGGGCTGGCGGCGGCCGATGGTGGAGATGATCTCGTGGTCGATCGCCACTTCCATCTGGTTGATGCGGTTCTCGTTCTCGAGCACCTGGTCGGCCGATTCGGTGCTCATGTTCACCAGGGCGTAGATGGCCTGGTGCAGTTGCGATTCGACCAGGCCGCCCATCTCGAGCACGTGCGTGGAGATGGAATTGAGTTCGGCGTCGAACTGGCTGGAGAGGTGTTTGTCGCTCATGTGGGTGTCTCCCGTGATGGCCCGGATCAGCCGAAACGGCCGGTGATGTAGTCCTCGGTCGCCGTCTTGGTCGGCTTGAAGAAGATCTGCTCGGTGGCGCCGAACTCGATCAGCTCGCCGAGGTACATGTAGGCGGTGTAGTCGCTGCAGCGCGCGGCCTGCTGCATGTTGTGCGTGACGATGGCGATGGTGTAGTCGCTCTTGAGCTCGTGCACCAGCTCTTCCACCTTGCCGGTGGAGATCGGGTCGAGCGCCGAGGTGGGCTCGTCGAGCAGCAGCACCGAGGGCTTGACCGCCACGCTGCGCGCGATGCACAGGCGCTGCTGCTGGCCGCCGGACAGCGACAGGCCGCTCTGGCTGAGCTTGTCCTTCACTTCCTTCCACAGCGCGGCTTTGGTCAAGGCCCATTCCACGCGGTCGTCCATGTCGCTGCGCGACAGGTTCTCATACAGGCGCACGCCGAAGGCGATGTTGTCGTAGATCGACATCGGGAACGGCGTGGGCTTCTGGAACACCATGCCGATGCGCGCGCGCAGCAGGTTCAGGTCCTGCTTGGGGTCGAGGATGTTCTCGCCGTAGAAGTTGATCTGCCCCTCCGCGCGCTGGCCGGGGTACAGGCTGTACATGCGGTTGAGCGTGCGCAGCAGCGTGGACTTGCCGCAACCCGAGGGGCCGATGAAGGCCGTCACGCGCTTTTCCTGGATGTCCAGCGTGACGTTCTTGAGACCCTGGAACTTGCTGTAGAAGAAGTTGAGGTCGCGCACCTCCAGGGCGTTGCGGGCGTCGGCGGCTGCGGCCGCGCCCTTGCTGGCAGCGAAGTTCTCGGGGCGGATGGCGAAGGCGGTGTCGGACATGGACGTTTCCTTGAATGCAATCGGTTCGGTGGGCGTCAGACCTTGACCTTGTCGCGGAAGAACACGCGGGCCAGGATGTTGAGCGCAAGCACGGTGAGGGTGATGATCAGCGCGCCGGCCCAGGCCAGGCGGATCCAGTTGTCGTACGGGCTCATCGCGAACTGGAAGATCACCACCGGCAGGTTGGCCATGGGGCCGCCCATGTCGGTGCTGAAGAACTGGTTGCTGAGCGCGGTGAACAGCAGCGGCGCGGTTTCGCCGCTGATGCGGGCCACGGCCAGCAGCAGGCCGGTGATGACGCCGCTCTTGGCCGCGCGCAGCGTGACCATGAGCGACACCTTCCAGCGCGGCGCGCCGAGGGCGAAGGCCGCTTCGCGCAGGCTGCCGGGCACCAGGCGCAGCATGTTCTCGGTGGTGCGCACCACCACGGGAATGGCGATCAACGCCAGCGCCATGCTGCCGGCGTAGCCCGAGAAGTTGCCCACCGTGGCCACCGCGATCGCATAGACGAACAGGCCCAGCACGATCGAGGGGGCAGACAGCATGATGTCGGTCACGAAGCGCGTGAACTCGGCCACCTTGCTGTTGTCGCCGTACTCGGTGAGGTAGATGCCGGCCAGGATGCCGACCGGTGTGGACACCAGCACCGCCAGGCCCACGATCATCAGGCTGCCCAGCAAGGCGTTGCGCAGGCCACCGCCTTCGGAACCCGGGGCCGGCGTGTCGGCGGTGAAGATGTTCGCATCCAGGCCGGCGATGCCGTTGGAGAACAGGACCCACAGGATCCAGAGCAGCACGCACAGGCCCAGCACCATGGCCCCCATGGACAGGGTGAGGCCGATGTAGTTGGTGCGCTGGCGGCGGTTGTAGAGCGCTTGGTTCATTTGCATGGTGGCTTCCTCAGGCGCCCTTGGCTTTCTCGGTGCGAAGAATCATCCACTTGGCCAGCGCCAGCACCACGAAGGTGATGCAGAACAGCACGAAGGCCAGCGCGAACAGGGTGTTGAAGTGCAGGCCCTCGGCCTCGCCGAATTCGTTGGCCAGCACCGACGCGATGGAGGTACCGGGCGAGAACAACGATGTGGGCAGGCGGTTGGCGTTGCCGATCACGAAGGTGACGGCCATCGTCTCGCCGAGCGCGCGCCCCAGGCCAAGCATGACGCCGCCGATGACACCCTTCTGCGTGTACGGCAGCACCACCTTGGAGACCACCTCCCAGGTGGTGCAACCCAGGCCGTAGGCCGATTCGCGCAGGATGGGCGGGGTGATCTCGAACACGTCGCGCATCACCGCGGCGATGAAGGGCAGCACCATGAACGCGAGGATGATGCCCGCGGCCAGGATGCCCAGACCGTTGGGCGCGCCACCAAAGAGCCAGCCGATCAGGGGCATGCCCATCATCAGCTCGCGCACCGGCACCTGGATGTAGTCGGCAAACACGGGCGCGAACACGAACAGGCCGAACATGCCGTAGATGATGGACGGCACGGCCGCGAGCAGTTCGATGGCGGTGCCCAGCGGGCGGCGCAGCCACACCGGGCAGGTTTCGGTGAGGAAGAGCGCGATGCCGAAGGCCAGCGGCACGCCGATGAGCATGGCGATGCCGGCACTGATGAGCGTGCCGACGATGGCGATGGCGGCGCCGAATTCCTCGTTGACGATGTCCCACTCGACCGTCCAGAGGAAGTTCAGGCCGAAGGCCTTGAAGGTGGGCCAGGCGTTGAGGAACAGCGAGGCGATGATGCCCACCAGAGCCACCAGCACCAGCAGCGAGAAGGTTTGCGTGAGACGGTGAAAGATGGCGTCCTGCCAGCGCTGGCGCCGGGCAATGGCGCGCATCGCGCCCTCACTGCGCTGGTCTTGCGCGGCCGATCGGGAAGATTGGGTGGGCATGCTGGGGTCTGCGCCAGTGGTTGTGGTGTTCATCGGACCCCCTCCGGGTCGTTCTTGACGGACTTTATGACAGACACGGGATTGAAAAAACCCACCGGCCGGCCAACGCCACCGGTGGGTTTGTGGAGGCCAGGGCGTCAGCCCGGCATCATTTGTTGGCGATCTGCGACCACACCTTGGTGCGGATCTGCTCGGTCACGGCGTCGGGCATCGGCACGTAGTCCAGATCGACGGCGGCGCTCTTGCCGTTCTTGAAGGCCCAGTCGAAGAACTTGGTCACCTCGACCGACTCGGCCTTGTTGGTGGGTTCCTTGTACATGACGATGAACGAGGCGGTGCTGATGGGCCAGCTTTCCTTGCCCTTGGCGTTCACCATCGACACGCCCATGCCCGGCACGCTGAACCAGTCCACGCCCGCTGCGGCGGCCGCGAAGGATTTGTCGTCCGGCTGGATGAACTGGCCGTCGGCGTTCTGCAGGGCCATGTGCGGGATGTTGTTCTTCTTGGCGTAGGCGTACTCGACGTAGCCGATCGCGCCACGCGTGCGGCTCACGTTGGCGGCCACGCCTTCGTTGCCACGGCCACCCACCGAGGTGGAAGCCGGCCACTTCACGGCAGCGCCCTTGCCCACGGTGTCCGCCCAGTCCTTGCTCACGGCGCTCAGGTAGTCGGTGAAGTTGAAGGTCGTGCCCGAGCCGTCGGCGCGGTGCACCACGGTCACGGGGGTGTTCGGGAAGGTCTTGCCGGGGTTCAGCGCGGCGATCTTCGGGTCGTTCCAGGCGGTAATCTTGCCCAGGAACATTTCGGCCAGCACCACGCCGTTGATGCGCACCGAGCCAGGTGCAAAGCCTTCCAGGTTGAACACAGGCACCGTGCCGCCGATGATGGCGGGGAACTGCACCATGCCGTCCTTGTCGAGGTCGGCGCCGCTGATGGGTGCGTCGGTCGCACCGAAGGCCACGGTCTTGGCGCGGATCTGGCGCATGCCGCCCGACGAACCGATCGACTGGTAGTTCAGGCCGGTGCCGGTCTGGGCTTTGTACATCTCCGCCCACTTGGCGTAGATGGGGAAGGGGAAGGTGGCGCCGGCGCCGGTGATGTCGGCGGCGTGGGCGGTACCGAGGGCCAGGGTGGCCAGGGCGGCGGCGGCCACGGTTTTCAGGAGGGTGCGTTTGCTGTTCATGGATGGTCCTCGCGGTTGAACAAAGGGGACAGGCGGACTCTAGGCAGCGTTCGTGACAACTCCGTGACAGGGAACAGCTGTCACAAAACCGCCCGCTGCGGCCACCAGCGCGCCGGTGGTGTCAGAGGCATGCGTCACAATCGACGGCCCCGACGCCGACGGCCCAGATTTCTCCATGCAAAACGGAACCCTCCTCGCCGCCATCGACCTCGGCTCCAACAGCTTCCGGCTGGAAATCGGGCGCTACCACTCGGGCCACATCGAGCGCGTGGAGTACCTCAAGGAGACGGTGCGCCAGGGCAACGGGCTGGACGCCGAGAAGAACCTCAGCGTGGCCGCCATGCAGCGCGGCTGGGAATGCCTGGCCCGATTCGCCGAACGGCTGCACGGTTTCAAGAAGCACCAGGTGCGCGCCGTGGCCACCCAGACCCTGCGCGAAGCCCGCAACCGCGACGAGTTCCTGCGCCGGGCGCAGGAGGTGCTGGGCTTCGCGATCGAGGTCGTCTCGGGCCACGAAGAAGCCCGCCTGATCTACCAGGGCGTTTCGCGCCTGCTGCCCCACTCCGACGAACGCCGCCTGGTGGTGGACATCGGCGGCCGATCCACCGAGATGATCCTGGGCCAGGGCTACACCGCCGAAACGCTCGAGTCGTACCGGCTGGGCAGCGTGGCCTGGTCCACGCGCTACTTCCCGCGCGGCCAGTTCACCCCGGCCGCGCTCAAGACCGCCGAGGTGGCGGCCAAGGCCGTGCTCGACGAGGCACTGGACAAGTTTCCCCCTTCCCAGTGGACCGTGGCGTATGGCTCGTCGGGCACCGTGGGGGCCATTGCCGACATGCTGGGCGCCAACGGCTGGGCCATGGGCCTGGTCACCCGCGCCGGGCTCGACTGGCTCACCGACCGCATGGTCAAGGCCGGCAACCTGGACAACCTGCGTCTGGACGGTCTCAAGGACGATCGGCGCCCGGTACTGGCGGGTGGTCTGTCGGTGCTGCGCGCCATCTTCGATCTCTTCGGCATCGACCAGATGCTGCCGGCGCAAGGCGCGCTGCGCCACGGCGCGCTGTACGACCTGATCGACCGCGAAAGCGATGGCGGCGATGTGCGCGAACGCACCGTGCGCTGGCTCGCGCAGCGCTTCTCGGCCGACGAGGGCCAGGCGCGCCGGGTGGGCGAGGTGGCCACCGCCCTCTTCTCGCAGATCGCCGCAGCAGACGAGCGCGACGGCCGCTACTCGCAAAAGCTCGCCTGGGCCGCGCAACTGCACGAGATCGGCACCCACATCTCGCACGAGCGCAGCCACCATCACGGCGCCTACATCCTCGACCACGTGGACGCGCCTGGCTTCTCCTTGCGCGACCTGCACCGCATGAGCCAACTCGTGCTGGGCCAACGCGGCAAGCTCAGGAAGCTCGAAGAAGCGATGCAGGACGAGCTCTTTGCCAAGCAGCTCGTCTGCTTGCGCCTGGCCGTGCTGCTGTGCCATGCGCGCCAACTGCCCGAGCACCAGGTGATCAAGCTCGCCTTCAAGCCCGGCAGCTTCCGGCTCAGCACGCCCACGGGCTGGGCGCGGCGCTACCCGCAATCGGCCTGGTTGCTGGGCGAGGAAGTGCTGGCCTGGCAGAAGTCGGCCTGGAAGTTCACCGCCGACATCCGTTGAGCTTGCCGGGCCATCTCGTATAAACCATTTATACGGTTTATACTTTTGCGCATTCCAAACCAACGGAGTGCCGCATGGCCAACACCGCCGACAAAGCCAGCCCCAGGAAGCCCAAGCTCGTGCGCGACAGCTTCACCATCCCGAAGAACGAATTCGCCGCGATCGATGCGCTCAAGACCCGCGCCATTGCCCTGGGCACGAGCGTGAAGAAAAGCGAGCTGCTGCGCGCCGGGTTGATGGCGCTCCAGAGCCTGGGCGATGCGGCCTACAAGGCGGCCATCGCGGCGGTGCCCACGCTCAAGACCGGCCGCCCTGCGAGCAACAAGCCGGCCAAGCCCGCGCCCACAAAGAAGAAGGCGGCCGCCAAGCCCGCTGCTGCCCCGGCAAAGAAAGCGGCGGCCAAGCCCGCTGCAAAACGGGTCGCCAAGCCGGTGGCCAAGGCCCCGGCAAAAGCCGCTCGAAAAGCCACTGCGAAAAAAGCGCCTGCCCGCAAGGCAGCCGCCTGACGCCTCAGAGCATTTCGGGCGTCTGCACCGTCACCAGCACGGTCTGCCCGTTGCCC
>VFQQ010002915.1_pt1 | contig 17871 bp, 33 predicted proteins | sample 3512341 | NCBI WGS metagenome assembly VFQQ01 (sample SAMN10412373, study PRJNA504923) | tailings metagenome | isolation source: Relicate 2 Philex TSF1 revegetated site | place: Philippines: Tuba, Benguet | collected 2017-08-29 | reverse complement strand
TGCCCCGCTGCCTCGCCGCCTGCCTGCTGCTGCTGCTGCTGCTGCTCCGCCTGCTGCTGCTCCGCCGCTAGCTCCGGCTGTGTGGCTGCCCGGTAGTCCCGCACAGTTGCCTCCACCTCTCGTTCACTCATGTCGGCATGCTGCAGCAAGGGAGGGTGGCACAGCACGGGGCAGTAAGGTGGCACAAGGAAGGTGGCACAGCTCAGGCAACAGGTGGCCCCATCGAGCGCCGGGGCTGCAATGAGGCAAGCGTTCCTTGGGCACATATCAGCCCCTGCCGCTGCTCTTACACAGAAGCACACAATACAGGGGGCAGCCTGACCGTCATGAGCATGTATGCGGCATTTTCGCATGGTCGGCGGCCTCAAACTGCGCCAATGTGCTCAGCCTGCTCACCAGCACCCACACGCGGCAGTGGGGCACGCCCACAGCCGCCGCCACCAGCGCATCCAACGAGTCGCGTGCGCCGCAGCAGGCAACCAGGGACAGCGGGGCGGTCGCCTCAAAGGCGCGCAGCAGGTCCAGGAGCGTGGCCTGCAGATATTGTGAGTGTTGAGGGGCAGTGCGAGCGTCTGTGTCAACAGGCAGCAGTAGGGAACCGTGCTTCAGCTGCGGCAGCCGCCTCAACGCGCGCAGCAAGTCCAGCAGGGTGGCCTGCGACCGATGGGCGGCATAGGTAGCGATCACGACGCTGCCATCTGCTGCTGGTGTAAAGGCAGCGCAGAATACGCAAGCCAATGTCTCAACACGTTCCAGCATGAGGGCAGGCTTGCTGTAAAACCCAACATCTCCGGCCATGCACACAGCCAAGCCGAGCGCACCAGCTTGTTCTCCATTGAGCTCACTGCCACATAGTACTGCCGCAGGGCGTGCCCCCCGCGGCCCGCCGCATCCATCCTGGCCTAGGCGTACAAAGAGAAGCACGGCCGCCTGCAGTGGAAGTTCGGACGCGGGCGGGTGAGCGGCGGCAGCTGCGGCGGTGGCGGGCATCAGTTGGCTCAAGGCATTCTGAGCGCTCTTGATCCGATCTACAACAGCTCGAATCCATCGTCTGGCGAAGCCGCCCAGCGCAGCTGTGAAAGCCCTCGTCTCGCCTGGAGCCTCTGCGCGCCAGCTGTGTAACTAAACCCGCGATCAGCGGTATGCGTAGCCAAATGGAATGCGTGCAACAGCTGCAGGCCCCGGGCGCAGGCGGCCAGCAGGCTCCTCACGCCACCATGTGGGGTTTTGTGCTTCAATGAGTGCTGCCGCGTGCCCCACACAATATCCAATGTCTCTAGCTCTGACAGCCCGCCAGCCCGCTTTCAAGCCCTCGCTCGCCAGCCCGCGTGGTAGCCACTCGCCTCTCGCACCCATATCAACCCCCTGCACTTGAGCTCACAGCGATCGACGTCCAAGTTGTACAGGTGCCTCGGCGGCCTGGTTGCAGCAGGGTCGCGCCGCCGCCGCCGCCGCCGCCGCATACGCCAACGCCGCCGCCAACGCAGGCATCGGGCCATCCCACGCGCACTCGCGCCCTGACCCTGTGCTTCCACTGCTGACCCGCCGCAGGCCGCGGCCGTATGCAGACCAACCTCAAGTCTGTGCTAGCCGTGGGCGCGGTGGTGGGTCTCATCTGTGTGGCCGCTTATCCCATCGTCGTGGTGCGCTTGTCTGCTGCTGTTGCTCGGGCTGCTGCCCAGGCTGGAGGCAGTGGTGCATTGTTGATTGTTGCGCAGCTTCTAGTTATCGCCCTGCAGTCGCCGCTTACGAATGCAAGCTCTTGGAATGTATCGCACGTTGAACAGATTTGCAAGAAGCATACTTGTGCTGCAGGTGCCGCTGAAGGACCGTTCCACCCGGGAAGCCCCCGCCGGCGGCTTTGCCAAGGGTGCGCTGAGAGATACCGGCGCTGTCAACTTGCTGCTGCAGCCTCCTGGGTCTGCGCCGGCTGCTGCTTCATTGTAGGCACCGCAGGCATGCGGTGCTGCTGATGCCTCTGCCCTGTGCCTCCGTCCCGCCGTTCCTGCTGTCGCCTCCGCCTTGGTTGCGTCTCGCATCTCCATGTGTATGTTATTGCTTCACCACTGCAACTGCAGGCTCGATGTGGAAGTCTATCGACATTGCTGATTTGGCTTAATCTCATATTTCGGTTTGTATTCCTTCCAACCTCCTGCAGGCTCGATGTGGAAGTCTATTGATGCTGCTGCCAAGGCCAAGGACCAGCAGTAGGCAGCCGGCCTTCTTTCTTCAGCCGCACGGCACCGCTCTTTTCCACCTTCTTCCATAAAAGCAGCAGCGGCCCCACACTAGGCACCTGGCAGTTGCTGGGCTGCACACATTTACACCTAGAAACCCAATACCATGCTGGCGGCAGCTGCAGGGCGGCTTGCCCGCCGTCGCAGCGCCGCGGCGCAGCTTGCGGAGCTTGCGGCAGCACACTACCCAGCATCTAACGCCGGCGCAGCGCAGCAGGCAGCGGCAACAGCGGCGGCAGCGCGCTTGCAGCTGCGCCGCTGGGTGGCCACTGGGGCCGGCAGTGAGCAGCAGGTGGCACCGGCAGTGCTGGCTAAGGCTCGCCGCATCGCTGGGCCGGTCGGCCTGCTAGCAGGCGTGTTTGGCAGCATTGTAGGAGTGGGAGGGGGCGTCATCATTGTGCCAACCATTGTCAGCTCTTGCAAGACCATCCCGCAGAGGTGGGTTATGCCCGTGGCCTTTTGGACTGCTGCCTGCTTGCTGCCTGCCTTGATACAGGCTTCAAGACCAGCGCCGTCCCACATGCAATGTTTATCCGCACCTCACAGCCACATGCGCCGCTGCTGCGCCTGTCACACAGCAAGCACTCACCCCGTCGCTCAAATCCCACGCTCCGCCACCCTGCAGACTGGTGTCTGGCACGTCCCTAGCAGCAGTTGTGAGCACTGCGCTGGCCTCAGCCTACACCTACACCACCCAAGGCTGCGTCGACCTGGGTGCTGCCGCGCTCATCAGCCCTGCCGCCATGCTGACCGCCCCGCTGGGCGCGCGACTGACGAGCCGCCTCAACTGCACGGCCCTGCGCCGCATTCTGGGATACTTCCTTCTGGCCGCTGCCCCGCTGGTGCCCCTGAAGGCAAGTGCGCTGTGTGGGGGCTGAAGGGCGCAGCCTGCAGGCTGTCTTTTTTTATTCACCCTGCATGCAAGAGCTTGCGTGTTTGCAGATGTGAGGCGGGCAACACTGGATGCAACGTGCATGCACACTGCGGGTAGACTGCATGCAAGCCGCACCAAGTGTTGAATCTGTGAAGCTGAGCGGAGAGCTCCCATGTGTTCCATTCCTGCCATGCAGGCATACCTGCTGTCACGGGACGCTGCAGCAGAGGAAGAGAGCTCCGCAGGCGCAGCGGCTGGCACGGACGTGGCAGCAGCAGTCGGCTCAGCAGCGGCAGCAGACTCAGCTGCAGCTGGGGCGGCAGCAGCTACGGCGGCAGCAGCAGCAGGACCCAGCGGCGGTGCAGCAACACCCACTGAGCTGAGCAGCCTCTTAGAGCGCATTAAGCTGCCGCCGCCAGCCACGTCAGCGGTGCTGGTGGCAACGGGAGCGGTGGCCGGCGTTGCCAGCGGGTTGCTGGGCGTCGGGTAAGCCGAGTGCTGCTGCCCGACTATGGGTGCATGCTTTTAGGTAGTGGACTCTGCGGAGGTGGTTGCCGCTGTCGGTGGTGTTGGGTGAACAATGTTGCCATGGGAAGCCAGCATGTGCCTTTAGCAGCAACGAACGCATCGTAATCTTGCCATACACAGCCACAAAGTCCCATGCACTTGAGCTGTTGCTCCCCCTCCTTCCATCGCTGCCCTCATCCCCGCAGCGGCGGCCTGATCGTAACTCCTTTGCTGGCCCTTACCATCGACTACCCCCAAGCCACGGTGCTGGGCACTTCCCTGCTGGCCATGATCTTTCCAGCCTCGGCGGCCCTGCTACAGCACCAAAAGTGAGTGAGAGCGTGTAGGGGCCTGGGGCTTGCAACAGTGCGCAAGGAAGGGTTCGTGTCGAGAATGTGATCTGTGCTGCGCTCCCCGCCTGCGTGTCATGTCCCGTGCGCACTGTCTGGCAATGCGTGCTTGCTGAGCCACTGTCCTTGTTTCTTGCCCCCCCGATCCACAGGCTCGGCAATGTGGACTGGCGCATGGCGGCCAGCCTGGCGGCAGGCACAGCGGTGGGCAGCGTGGCAGGCAGCAACGTCGCTGTGGCCGCCCCGCCCGGCGCGCTTGAGGCAGCCTTTTGCATAGGCATGCTGTTTTTGGGCCGCAAAACGCTGGCCACGGCGCGGTAGGCGAGGTCGCAGCAGTGTTTAGCAAGCCAGTGGCAGTTGATTTGATGTTGTGTGATTGCGGGTGGCACGCCTCTGAGCCTCCTGGCCCGCCCCAATCTTCTTACTGACCTTGCACTTGTCAAGACTGGAAGTGTACTTGCTGTTGATGCAGCCAGCCAGAGTTTGGAGAGTGGGCATCTGGCCACTCAGCAACACTGTGAAACCCCACGCGCTGTTTGACCAGCAATAGCTGTTGTTCAAGCACACCCTTACCCAGCAAGGCTGCTTGCGGGTTGACATGCCTTCCCTTGTGCCAGCGCTGCCTGCCCAGCATCAACTGCCGCCTCGTAACCACCTTTGGGCCCCTCACACCAACGGTGGCGTCATTTTACAAGTCCGCCCAGGCGCTCAATGCAGCGGCCTGGGGCGGGCACGGCGCTCAATGCAGCAGCCGCTCGGTGCTTAGGGAACAGGGGTGAAGCAGAGGAGGAGGGGCAGAAAAGAGGGCAGAGCAAAAGGGGTGGGGCGTCAATGGAGCGGGTAGGGAGAGGGTCCGGCAATGTACAGCCAAAGAATCGGGCGGTGGGTCAGGAAGTGTCAATGGCGTGAGTCAGGGGCATTGCGGTATCGCAGGGGAGTGCTTGCTGAAGACATTGGTGGGGTCCTAACCTAGGGGGAGGGGGGAGGCTGGTGCCGCCAGCGCGCGCTGCAATCGACGCGGGCTGCGCGGCACAAAATTGGCCTGGCGTGACTAACCTAAAGCTGCGGGGGCGTGCGGGGCCACTCAGAATGCTGCGACGGCGCCCTGCATCGCGCTCTCCTGCGCAAAGCGGCTCATGCGGTTGCCGGGCGTGCTGCCGCCACGGTAGCGCGGCACGGGGCTGCCAAAGCCGCCGGGGCTGCCAAAGCCGCCGCCAAAGCGCTGCGGCGGCGGCGTGGCGTGCATGGCCATGGGCAGCTGCATGTCAGCGGGGGGCAGGCCGTAGCCGGCGTCATAGCCGCCCGCCTGCTGCATCATGGCTGCGGCCGCCGCGGCCTGCTGCATGCCGTGCATCATGCCCAGGCCAAAGTCGGGCTGGGGCGCCAGCATGGGGCCAGGGGAGGCCATGACTTGGGGCGCCATGAAGGGCGAGGGCGGCACCGCCAGGTGGCCCACAGGGCTGCCGTGCATCATGGGCCCCGCCGCCGAGGGCGAGCCCAGCAGCATGCTGGTCACGCCCATGCTGGCCAGGTGGGCGGCCGCCTGCGGGAAGATTAAGGTGGAGGGGGTTGGGAGGTCAGGGAGTGCAGTGGGGAGGTAAGCGGCGGGGCCTCGCTGCTGGTGCCTCATCATCTACCAAAGCTGCCGCCCGCCAACGCCCCACCCGCCCACCCCTCTCGCTCCGCCCCGCCCCCACCTGCTCCGAGGTGATGCCGTGCGCCTTGGTCTGCGCCTCCAGCAGCGCCTTCATGGCCCGCTCCTGCGCGCGGCGCAGCGTGCGCCGCTGCCGCGCGTTGAGCCGCACGCTGCCGTCGGGGTTGAGCTTGGGCGCCGACTTGGCGCGGGCGCGCGCCGCCTGGCGCCGCGAGTCCGGCGACAGCGGCGCGGCGGGGGCGGGCGGGAAGGTGGGCACCGCCGACACCAGGCCGTAGGCGTGCAGCAGCGAGGCCAGCTCCAGCAGCTGCGGAGAAGGCAGAGGGGGAGGTGGAGGGGTCAGTGAGCAGCACAGCTTGGCATGTGAGGCAGGCAAGCAGACAGATGGTGGTTCAGCCAGCGCTGCAGGACTGCAGCAGGCACAGTGGATCAGCACACTAGACGCGCAGGTTCGCCCCCATGCCCCTCAGCGCCCCTGCCCTGCGCCAGCCCCCCACCTGCTGTGGCGGCTCGCCCGGCAGCTGCTGCGCGGCGCACATGGCGCTGGCGATCTGGCGTGCCGCCTCCGACACCTCCAGGCTGCCGCTGCCGCTCCTGCTGCTGGCGTTGTCGGAGCCGTCGCACTCGTCGCCGCTGCCGCTGTTGCTGTTGTGGCTCTCGGGCGGCGAGTGCGACCGCTTGCTGCCCGCGTCCACGCCAAAGTACTGCGGGCGGTGTGGGGAGCAGGTGGGGCGGTGGGTAGCAAGCGAGTGAGCCGAGGCGCACAAGGCGTTCAGCCAGCAGCAGCTGCGGACGCAACGCCACAGGCTCCCAGCATCTGGACAGGTCAATGAGCCTGGAAGCACCTCCATGTGCACACAGGCCCAACCACACTGCCAGCCACCCCCCAACTGTCTCATCGCGCTGCTCCTCCCTCCTCAATCAACACACCTGCGCAAACATCATCTGGCCGGGGCTGACCGCCATCATGGGGCTGCCAGGCATCATCACAAAGGAGCCGGCTGCCGCGGCGGCGCTAGAGGCATGCGCCGCAGAGCCGGGGCGCCCGCGCACGGGGGTGGATGGGTCGGAGCCCAGCGCGCCCGAGGCCGCCACGATTTGCAGCGCGGTGGGGCTGTAGGGCAGCGGCTGGCAGAAGCCGCTCCACATGGCGCCGCCGGGGGTGCCCGGCTGCGAGGCGCTGTGCATCAGGGAGGCGTCGGAGCCGTTGCTGCTGGGGCCGGGGCTGCCGGCGTAGGCGCCCGCCTGGTTGGGAAGGGGGGAAGGGTAGGAGAAGGGGGTGATGTGAGTGGGAGAGGAGAGGAGTAGGCAGCACTACTGGGACTTTGGACTGGGCAGTGGACTGATGGTGGGCAGCAGCGGGCTGGCAGTGGGTTTGACATGGCTGGCTGCGCCAGTTGTGAGCTGGGCCTGAATCAGTGTACGCAATAAAGCAGTGGGAAGTGCTCTGAGAGAAACCGCCGCAGCTAGCTGCCCCTGCGCTGCTCACCATGCCCCACTGCGAGAAGAAGGGGTGCCCCCAGCTCTGCCACATCGCGGCCATGTTGGTGGGGCTGGGCGTGCACACGCCCTGGCTGGGCGTGAAGGGGACTGCAATGGGGAAGGTGGGGACGGATGTCAGGGGTCGGGGCTAGGGGCACAGAACTCGAACGTGGCGACCAAACAGCGCCGGGTGGCGGGCTGGCGGCAGCCCCCGCTCACTGGCATCCAGGGCGCTCAGGGGGTCGCCGCGCCGCCTCTCGGTGCGGATGGGGCGCGGCCCGGGGCTGTCCAGGGGCCGGGGGGCCTGCGGGGAGGGGCAGCAGGGGCGGGGCGCCGGTTGCACCGAGGCAACAACCAGACAACCAACCGAGGCGGCGCGGGGCCACCGGTCTCTCCGCCGCCGTTTCCAGCCACCCATCAGCGCTTTGAGCGCCATCCCGGGGCGCGCCGGCCGCCACGCCGCGCACCTCGCCCACCGGCGCCCACTCCGGGGCCTCCGCGCGCAGCGAGCCCCCGCTACTCGTCCGACGCGGTGATTGCAGCATGATGCAAGCTTGATGGGTAAGCCTGAGGGGCAGGAGCTGTGAAGCAGCACCCCATGGGGTTCCGAGCCCATGGCAACTTGCATGGGGTGAGCTGGGGGTGAGGGGCACAATCCAACCTGCAGTGGCCCACATTACGCTCTAGGCACATCAGTGATTGTGCGCTTGCACCCGGCGGACCGCCACACGCACCACCCAGCTCCCGCCGACATGGCCTGCACAGCCCTCGCCTCCTCCAGCGCCCTGGCTGGCCTCCAGCAACGCAGGGCGATCCCCGCAAGCAGCAGCCCCGCAGGCAGCGGCGCCGTCCTCCCACGGCGGCACCGGTGCACCGCCGCCGCCGCCGCCACGCCGCTCGGTCTGCTTGCAGAGCTGCCGGCCCAGGCCAGCGAGGCCTTCATCGACACCACCGCCGGCATCCCCGACGTGGGACAAGCCGCGGCAGACGCGGCTGCAGACGCGGCGGCCGCACAGGCCGCGGCGGCAGCAGAGGCGTTTGCGGCGGCGCAGCAGGCAGCGGGCAGCGACCCCTCGGAGCTTGTCTTCACCGCCCTCTTTGGCGTGGCCAGTGAGCACTTGCTGGACTGCTTGTTCATCTTGCTGGTTCATCATGTTTGCGGCATCCTGCGGAAGGGTCTGATGCACTCTTGCAGCTCTTCAGAGTGCTGTGCGTATCCCACTGCCGCTTCCGTTTCCACGCGGTGGTAGCTTTCCGCCCTGCACGCTGCCACTACCAGCCAAGCCCCGCTGCCCGCTGCCCACCTGCCGCCACCTCCTCCCTCTGCTGCAGTCGCGGCGCTGTCTGTGGTGACCCTGGGAGTGGCCTACCTGTCCTTTACCAGCTGGCTGGACAGCCGCACCGAGGCGGAGGACCGGCGGCGCATCTCGAGGATGGGCGGCGTCAGGTGGGGCCCACTGCTGTTTACGATGTGTCGGCAATAAACTTTAGCATACTATCTTTCGGCTGATTCTGTTATTGGGTCTGGGCGGCGTCAGGTGCGGCCTCTGCCTGCTGCTGCTGCACTGTTGCCTGACTGAACGATGCCATGGTGGAGCATGGGCCACCCGCAAACGCAGCTTGTGCTCTAGCGCGACAGGCAAACAACCAAGGCTTGCTTCCATGCAAACCCATGGTCTTACTTGCAATAAGCCGTGCTTTGGGGCAGCCCCACCTGCGTTTGACAGCCCTGATCAATGTTGCGCTCTGCCTTCCCTGCCCTGGCCTGTCAGCAACAGCGGCAGCAACGGCGTGGGGCCCAAGAAGGCGCCCAAGAAGAAGGAGGCCGCAGCCAAGGAGCCCGAGGAGTTCAAGGGCTTTGGCTCCAAGAAGTGATTTTGAGCGTCGCAGATGAGGCACGTTGGGCCGTGCAAGAAGTCAGAAGTAGGATCTTGTCATGCTTGGAATTTCGTGCCCTGTGCTGCGAGCTTCCCCCCGCTGCCGCACGCTTGTTTCCTTGACCGCCCCTTGATTAACCAGCAGCTGAGTTGTAAGCTTGCCGCGTGAGGAGTTCAAGGGCTGTGGCTCCAAGAAGGGAATGATTGGATGATGGTTTCCACACTTGTCCATAGCAGTGAGGCGGGATGCCCTGCAAGAAGCAAGGAGCAGGTCCCTGAGCAGGCTTGCATTCCATGCTCGGTGCTGCGAGCTCCCCCCCCGCCGCATGCTTGTTTCCTTGACCGCCCCTTGATCAACCAGCAGCTCAGGTGTAAGCTTGCAGTGTGAAGAGTCGTAGGGTTGTGACTGCAAGCAGTGACCAAGGAGCCGAAAGCAACTTGCAAGTTACTGGGCTGCTGACGCCGCTGGCCTTGGCGGGCCACCCTATTGTGAGCAGTGGGTGCTTGCAAGCAGTGCTGTTGACACATGTATGGCAGGTTGTTGCTGGTAGGGTGCCAATGGCAGAGGGGCTGCAGGATGGCTAGAGTACAAGGAAAACTGTGGGGAATACAGGCAACATAGTACATTTCGCAACAGTCAGATGCAATCGGAGGTCTGCCCCTGGCCAGTGTGCTGCGCTAGCGCACCGTGCTTGTGCTGACACTGCTGCCGGCGGTCCGCTTGGAGGGCCGTCCTGTCCAGAAACTGATGGCGCCTGCCTTGTCGCAGGACACTAGTGGCAGGCCCAAGGGGCACCAAGCGCACACCACCGCCGGCTGCAGCTGCTTGGGGTCTCGCAGGCGGGCAGCCACGGTGGATTTGGCAATGTCCCAGAGGAACACGGTACCGTCTGCTGAGCCTGCTGCCGCCTGCTGCTCTGTGGGGCTGCGGGAAGAGGAATCACAGGGCAGGGCAGGGCAGTGGGGGAGCAGGGGTTTGCGGATGGTGCGGGCGGGAATTGAAGCATCAAGAGCAGTGCCAGGGTGGCAGGCAGGCTTCCTGGGATGCTCGGGAATGCAAGGGGCAACCCACCGATTGTGCACGCGTACAACTGCCCGCACCTGAAGCATGCCGTGGTCCAAGCGCCGCCCACACTGAAGCTTGGGGCAGACAGCGTGTGCCGCACCTGCAAAAGGCAAAGAAGGCCAATGGAGGGCATGGACTTGCGATCGCGAGGCAAGCGTCCAGAGGCGCACCGCATGCAGCACACATTGCCGCTGCTGCTGGTTGGTTATGGCAGCTATCATGCAAACGGCATGCGCACAGCAGGCTCAAGCTGCACAGAACAGACACACCTCAAATCGGCGCACGTCCACGCAGCGCAGCAGATTGTCCTTGCCGCACGTCAGCACCAGCGCCCCGCTGCACATGAGGCGATGGGGTGCAGGGAGGTTGTAGACGGTTGATTGGTAGACGGTGACGGCATGCCGGGGTATGAGCAGCTGGCAGCTGTGTGGGTGTTTGGTGCTGCATTGCAAAGTCTACAAGAAGCATATCACTGCTGGTGGGAGCAGTGCTTGTAGCTGGCTACGAATGCCCACCTGCTGCCAGTGTGTCCACCAAGGTGATGCCGCCATGCGGGGCTGTGCATTCTTGTTATCTCCCCAGCCAAGCAACGCGCCCTGCCACACACTCCCCACTGTAAACATCCTTTTCCCACCTGCTGCCAGTATCCACAGATGTGATGCCGCCATGCGGGCTGTGCAGCCCCGCCACCTCGTGCGCCACCCGCCCCGTGCGCAGGTCCCAGAAGCGCAGGGTGCCGTCAAAGTGGCCCGAGGCAACCAGGGACCCGTCGGTTGTGATGGCCAGGGAGTTGCAGATAGAGGGGCACATCATGGAGCGGCGGTGCAGGCCGTCGGTGAGGCCCCACACCTGCAGGACAAAGACAATGACAGCAAATGAAGCAAGTTGATTGACTTGCAGATGGATGGGCACATCATGGAGCGGCGGTGCAGCCCGTCGGTGAGGCCCCACACCTGCAGGACAAAGACAATGACAGCAAATGAAGCAAGTTGATTGACTTGCAGATGGATGGGCACATCATGGAGCGGCGGTGCAGCCCGTCGGTCAGGCCCCACACCTACAGAACAAGGACGACAATGACAGCAAAAGCAGGTGAAGCAGGGGGAGTTGCAGATGGAGGGGCACATCATGGAGCGGCGGTGCAGGCCATTGGTCAGGCCCCACACCTACGGAGCAACGGCAGTGGCAGCAGGTGAAGCAGGGGGCGGGTGTGGCGCAACATGCAGGCAGGCTGATGTGTAGCTGCAGTTGGCTGTCACGTGAACCAAAGCAGCGTGCAGTGCAGGCATGTAGCAACAGCCAGGCATATTGCAGGCGCGCAGCAGCGGCAAGGCAACAGCGCAGCTGCACAGGGACAACAAAGCGCACTGCAGACATGTAGCACAGACAAAATCAAGCGCAGGCGTACCTTGATGGCGCGCTCGGAGCCGCAGCTGACCGCCAGGTGAGGGTCGGCAGGGCTGCACACAACAAAAGGGAGCAGCTGGGACTGTGAGTAGGCGCAACCGCGACAGGCTGGTGGTCGGACGTGCTCATGCTGCAGTTCTCAGTTGGAGCAGCGTTTAAGTCTGTGGTACTAAAGTCTGCGGCAGCGCGCACCTGCAGGCCACTCCCACCACCTTGCCGGTGTGTCCAGTCAGCGAGTGGCGCAGCCGCCCCGTGGCCACATCCCACACTCGCACCGCCTGCGGGGAGGCATTGCACATTATTTTGCATCCAGGCTGGCCTGCCAATAGTGGCAGCACGTGTTAAGGACAATGCGGTTACCAGCACCGGCAGCAGCAGTCGGTATCGAGCCCATGCAAGCAAACACATGTCAAGGGCATGCAATCATGCAATGTAGCAGCAGCAGCGGCGGCGGCGGCGGCGGCGCGGCGGCAGAGGTACGCGTGCCTGCTTGTTGTCTGCTGCGAGGACCAGCTTGCTGTCTGAGGTGAAGGCCACTCCATTGACGCCCTCAAACGCGCCCTGGGGGTTTGATCAAGGCGACGCCAGGACAGAAAGTCAAGTGGCCGCCAGCTGATCAACGTGTGTGGCGGCACAGCTGTGACATGCCTGGGCGGCATTGGCAGCTGGCCAGGCTGCCCACTTGCTTAGGTGACTAGCACTCACCCGGAGTGTGGTCTTGACGGCAGCGGTGAACGGATCCCAGAGCTTGACGCACTTGTCGGCCCCGCCGCTGGCCAGCAGCTCTCCGGTGCGATTGAAGGCCAGTCCGTAGCAGCCGCCGTCGTGGCCCGGCACGCTGCAAGGCAGGGGAGGGCAGGGACAAGGATTGAGGCAGGGTAGGGCAGGGCAGCAGTGCGATGGGAGCTTGGCATGGTAGGGCAGGGCAGCAGTGCATTGGGAGCATGGTGGCACCTCACATCTTGATGAGAAGCTGGGCTGCTCAGCCGCTGCAGGGCGCATTTCATTCTGTTCGCACACAAACCCACCTGGCACACCAACCCCCACCACCCCACCGCACCTCTTCAGCAGTGTGCTTGGCTGCTCCGCCGCCTCATCAGCCTCACTCAGCCGCCGCATGGATGCCTCAACAAGCTCTGCTCCCTCCGATGTGCGCTGCCGGCCCAATGATGCACCCAGCGCCTGCGCCCGAGCCTCGGCGCGGGCTAGCACGGCTGCCGCCTCTTGTTTGGCGCGGGCGATCTGTGGGCGGGAGGGATGGCGGCGGGCAAGTAGTAGCAAATCAGAGCGCATCGCAACCAACGCACCGAACTGGTGGAGCCCCGGGCTGCATAGTGAGCAGCATGCCTCTGCGCAATCTCTCCAGGCTAGCACAGGGCTTGCACGGATCCGAATCTGGGCCCAGTTTGCTGTCGCATGTTGCTGTCAACTCACTGTCTCCGCTTCCAACCGGTTGATCTCGATCATGCAGTTCATGCAACCCTTTACCTACGCACGACCCAACCCCTTTCTTTTCTTCCTCCTCACCGTCTCCGCTTCCAACCGGTTGATCTCGATCATGCGGCCCTTGCCCCGAGCACAATCCGGCCCGGCTGATGTTACGTTTGAAGCTTATTTCTGCTCACCGTCTCCGCCTCGAGGCGGTTTATCTCATTCATGCGGTCAGCCTCCCTGTCCTTCATTTCAATTAGGCGCCGCACCAGCTCTGCTGACTCGGCCTCCACCTGTGCAAAAGGAAAGTATCAGACGAATTGCATTGGGAACCAGCAGCTGTTCATGTTGATCAGACGCCGTACCAGCTCTGCTGACTCAGCCTCCACCGTGCAAAGGAAAGTATCAGACGAAATACATTAAGAACCAGCAGCTTTCATCTCGATCAGGCGCCGTACCAGCTCCGCTGACTCAGTCCTCAAGTAAAGAGGGGCAGAGCTTGAGTCAGTGCGCGTTATAACCATGTGTGCCTCGACTTGACAGCACGCAACGAGCGAATGTAGGCTAGAGGGATGCAGTGGTAGCAGACCGCAATGCTGCACAATGCACAGCAGCACAGCACAGCACAGCACAGCGCACCGCCGCCAGCTTGGCGCTCGCGCCCTGCGCCTCTGCCAGGCGTGCCTCCATCTCGCGCGACACAGTGGCATGCGCCTCTCGAAAGTGGTCCACCTGCCCTCTGAGTTCCTTGATCTGTATTGGTATGGGTTGGTCAAACAGCAATTAGTTTATCCGGCAGGCAGCTAGGCATTTATCCTGTGGCAGGCACTGTGATGGCTTGGCAGGTCACATCGAGGCTCCAACCCAAACAGCCCTGCTGCCCTCCTGTTCTTTGAGCCGCTTCGCTTCGTCCGCATCCGTGAGCTCGCGCAACATGTTAAGATATTTAAATGGCTGCCAATGCTGCCCACCTGCTCTTTCAGCCGCTTTGCTTCGTCTGCCGCATCAGTCAGCTCGCGCGACTGTCGCTCGTTGATGTCGCGCACCACCTGTGCAATGCATGCAGATAAAACGTTTCTTAGAAAAAGCAGAACACAATCGGAGCTCATCATCACTTGCAGATCCTTTCATTCCCAGCAACTTGCAAGCGGCATGCTTACCTGCAGCTGCCGCGTGGCCTGCAGGCTCTGCTCCGCCAGCGCCGCTTTCTCCTTGTACGCAGCGGTCAGCTCGTCCTGCAGCGCCTGCGCTCGCGCCTCCAGCGCCGCAAACTGCAGGGCAGAGCAGGTAGGGCCAGAGGTGTTTGTGCTGGAGAAGCGGGGAGGCTGGAGAAGGCACGGCACGCTGCAGCCAACTGCGGCAGTGGCAGCACCGGCAGCAGCAGCAGTGGCTGCAGCAACAGAATGCCCACCTGCGCGCTCTGCACTGCCGCGTGCTTGCCGTCCTCCACAGCACGCAGCAGCGTCTCATTCTCCAGCCGCAGCTCAGATGCCTCCTTGTCCAGCTGCGCGCAGCGCACCTGCGGCGGGAGCAGCCAGGCACATCAGGGCTTGGCGGGCAGGGTTGGGTTAGGTCACAGCCAACTTGTGTGCCGCTGGCGCACCACTGGCTGGCTTAACCTCGAGCATGCAAGCTGTGCTGCTTGATGCTTTGATGGAAAAGGCCCCGCTTGCCTGCAGCTCGCGCGAGCGCGTCAGCACGGCGGAATAGTCGGCCACCAGCTCGCCGAAGGCGCCCCGCTGCGCCGCATTCTGCTGCACGAGCTGGCCGTAGATGGCCTCGACTATCGCCGGCGGGCAGGCAACCTCCATCCTGCCCTAGGCTGGGGAGGAGGATGGGGAGGAGGCCGAGTGGCGGCGGCGGCCCACGTCTGCAGGCGGCGGCGGCGGCGGCGGCGACGAGGCTGGCGAACGCAAGAGCGCAAGCGAGAGCGCTGTTGCTCACCGTTATGCTCTCTCGCGCCCTCCTAGCGCCCTTACGGAGCCACAGACAGCCCACTCGCCGACCTCCGCACTCCCGTGCGCCTCCTGCTGCCGAGCAGGCGCCGCAAAACCGCGGAGTGAGATCGGGAAGAGAATGAATGAAAGAGGATGAAGGGCTCGCACAGCGCCACTGCTGCCAAACCCTGGCGCCGCTCACGACCACCGCGCAGGGCCAGCTGGGTCATCTTTCGTGCAGGCCTTCAACCCCACTTTCTCATCTCCTGGCAGCATCCTCTTCAGGAGGTCTCACATGAGATCAGATACATCACAGAAGCAAATGTCTGCAAGGTCACGTCACGTCAGGGAACACGAAAAGCACGTTGCTTTCTGCCGCCCGGCCCCGCTCCAAGGGAACCGCCCGCCTCACAGCAGGCTCTGCAGCCGAGCAGCGTCAACCCCGCTGCCCTGCTGCTGCGCTGCTGCTGCCTCCTCGGCCGCCTCCTCATCGAGCCGGCTGATTTCATCGATCACACGCTGAGCCCGCTGCATGTCCTCCTCTGGAACCGTGGCCAGCAGCCTGCATTGGTTGTGAACAAGGGAAGGCAGAGTGCAGTTGAAAATCGTGTGCAAACTGGCAGCAGCTCCACAGGCATTCACATTCCTGGTAAAGGGGCAGCACGCTGGGCACCAGCAGAAGCGGCAGCACCGCCGCCATCAGCAACAGCGGCAGCATCAGAAAGTAGCAGCAGCCAATCTTTGCTTTTCCAGCGCCAGCTCGATTGTCTCCAGCCGCCGCCGCCGCAGCAGCCATGGGGCTGGCAGCACTGTTCGAAAGAGTGCCCAGTGCGACAGATGGCAGCAGTACAGGAGCAGCCCAGCCCTCACTTGTCCAGCGCTTCAACGGTCGCATCCAGCTTGGCACGAGCGTCCTCGGGCAGTCCCTCCTCACCCCGCTGCGCCTGCACTCAGCCCAGCAAAGCAGGCAAAAGGACAGGTCAGCACGCACAGTGGAGCAACAGGTGTTGGGGCAGGTCAGCTGCTGTGATCATGTGCAGCAGCGGCACGGAGCAGACGGGGCAGACAGACGGCTGGATTGGTCGTACACCCAGCCCCTCGCCCTAAAAATTCCTAGCTTGCCTGGCGCAGCGCTCCGTCGAAGGCCTCAAGTGCGGTGAAGAAGCCCCGAACAAGGGCACGCCCCGACTCATCACCCGCCCGCTGCGAGGCGTACTCTCCAAGAGAGCGAACGTTGTCACGCAGCCTGCAGGTTGCCAGAGGGTGGCGGTTGCCAGGGGTTTGTGCTGTGCAAATATTGGGTTACTTGAGGTGCCATGGTGAGAGCGCAGCGGCACCGCCCCAGTGTCAAGCAGGCAGCCTAAGGGTATGCAGCACCACAATTTGCAAGGTAGGCACCCACCCAGTGAACACGCCCGATCGCAGCAGTTGGCGTGCGGCCGCGGGGTCTTGCACTGTATGGGAGGCAGGCAGGGCAATGGAAGACCACATCGGTGAGCTTGGCGGTTACCGTTTGGCGCTCCCAGCATCACCAGTGTGCAGTGGCACAACTCAAGGATAGCAGGCTGCACTGCCGAGGGATGCACGTGCTCCCCGTCCTGCCGACAACTTACATCTGTGCATGGCACGACACTGGCCGGCATTGCGATGTAACACACAGCAGTGGCACAACAATGCCACAGAGAGAAATGCTACACTCACGCATGACGCGTCCGATGCGGACCAGTTGGTCCCTGGCTGCCAGCAGGGGCGGCACATAGCTGCGCAGGAGAAGGGCAGCCGCAACTCACGTTGAGAGGAAGCAAGTGAGAAGGTGTCCCAGCTTGGGCTGTAAGCTGTAAGTCGCAGGTGACCCGACACTTCAGCGGCGTGAAATGCATCATTGAGGCAAGCTTGGGCAAGCAGAGCAGGAGCAAAAGCCTGGACCGGGATGATGGGCTGGTCCACACGTACAAGCGACTTACGAGTCGAGGCGCTCCAGCTTCTTTTTCTTCACATACTTGGCCAGCCCTGCCTTCACGGCATCATTGTCCTGCACACGACCAGAAGGGGCGGGAATGAGTGGACCGCAGCGATCCTGGGACGTGCGCTTCCTGCTGCCATCCCCCCCGCCCTGCCACAGATTGACATTGTCTGCACTCACAGCTCGTCCCAACCCCTGGCCAATGTTCGCTGCTCAAATCAGCATGTGCCAACAACCACCTTCAACCACAATCCATCGGGAAGCATGCAAGCAACGGTAGCAAGAAGCATGCAGACACTCACAGCCAGCGCTGGGCCCGATGCAAGCCAGGGCGCCACAGCCGCCGCTAGCGCTGCCGCCAGCGCGGAGCGGCGCGGGAGCGCTGCCTGATGCTGCTGTGGCTCGTTAGAAGCGGCGCTATCATCTGCTGCTGCACGGACGATGGCTTGCTGCGCCTGGAGCAGGACAGCATGCACAGAGACAGGCATGAGGCAGAGGCATTGCTCCAGGCGGCGTCGCCGCCCGAACCGCCCGCCTGCCGCGGCTGCAACAGAGGCTGCCAGGCATAGCGCATTGGCCCACCTGCTGCTTGCTACACTGCTGCCTGGTGGATGAGGGGCGCTGCGTGGGCCGCCAGTGGCCTGTGAGGCGGGTTGCGGCGAGCATTGCGGCTGTGTTCGTGATGGTGGCCTGTGCACGTTAGGATCGTGTTATTCGATGGGTAATCAAGTTTCTGAGCCGCTTGCAAGCCCGAGATTGCCGTGCTCAACGCGACATGGGCCGGGCAGGCATGATGCAGAGACGGACGGACTGCGGTGACTCTCCGGCGGAACGATCGCGATCTGAAGGGTTGCTAGTGTTGGCAGTCATGCAAGTAGACGGCGCCGAGCACGAGCAGCACCGCCACGCCCAGAGCGGCCTCAGCTTCCAGCTGCATCCGGTGAGCGTCGCGGGGAGTCGCGGGGAAGCGATCAGAAGGCGATCCAGCTGCTCTGGTGCAGCCTGGGGCACATGGCGCTCGCTGTTTGGTCTGCTTGGGCTCTCGGCGCGGCTTCTGCATCCGCCCTTGAATGCCGAGGCTGGCGA
>VFQQ010002914.1_pt1 | contig 17885 bp, 16 predicted proteins | sample 3512341 | NCBI WGS metagenome assembly VFQQ01 (sample SAMN10412373, study PRJNA504923) | tailings metagenome | isolation source: Relicate 2 Philex TSF1 revegetated site | place: Philippines: Tuba, Benguet | collected 2017-08-29 | reverse complement strand
CATGAGCGCCGGCATCGTCGACCACGAGACCGGCACGCGCGACATGCGCCGGCTCGGTGGCCTCATCAGCGCGCTGCCGGTGGTGGGCACGCTGGCGCTCATCGCCAGCGCCGCGATGGCCGGCCTGCCGCCGTTCAACGGCTTCATCAGCAAGGAGATGATGCTGCACGAGGCCCTGCACGCGCCCGGCAACGGCCTGTGGGGCGGTTTCGGCTGGCTCATCCCCCTCCTGGCCACGCTGGGCGGGCTGTTCTCGGCGGCGTACTCGCTGCGCCTGGTGCACGACACCTTCCTCGGCAAGCCAGCCACCGACCTGCCCCACCCGCACCCGCACGAGCCGCCCTGGGGCATGAAGGCGCCGGTGCTGCTGCTGGTGGCCGTGTGCGTGGCCGTGGGCCTGCTGCCGATGACGATCGCCGGGCCGCTGGTGCTGGCCGTATCCATCGCCGTGCTGGGCGAGGCGCCGCCGGCGTTTTCGCTGGGGCTGTGGCACGGCCTCAACGTGCCGCTGCTGATGAGCGCCATCGCCGTGGCCGGTGGCGCGCTGCTGTACGCGGCGGCGATGCGCGGCCGCTGGCTGCACCGCGCGCCCGCCGGCTACGTGCAGGCCAAGCCGCTGTTCTGGTGGCTCAACGACCGCCTGTTCGAGGCCGCCGGCCGCTTCACGCACCGCGTGGAAAGCCGCTCGCTGCAGAGCTACGCGGCGTGGATGGTGGGCTCGGTGGTGGTGGTGGCCGCCTGGGCGCTGATGGCGCCGGCGGGTGACGCGCCCGGGGCCGGCCCACGCGCCACCACACCCGCCAACCCGCTGGCGGTGGTGGTGTGGCTGCTCGTCATCGGCGCGGCCACGGCCGTGGTGCTGCTGCAGCACCAGCGCGTGGTGGCCGTGGTGATGGCCGGCGCGGTGGGCCTGGTGGCCTCGCTCACCTTCCTGTCGCTTTCGGCCCCCGACCTGGCGATGACGCAGATCTCGGTGGACGTGGTCTCCACCGTGCTGCTGCTCATGGGCCTGGCGCTGCTGCCGCAGCTGGCCCGGGCCGAGTCGGCGCCCTGGCGGCGCTGGCGCGACGGGCTACTGGCCGTGGCCGGGGGCGGCGGCATCGCCTGGCTGACCTGGCTCGTGCTGACGCGCGACTTCCCATCCATCAGCTGGTACTTCATCGAGAACGCGGTGCCCAAGGGTGGCGGCACGAACATGGTCAATGTCATCCTCGTCGACTTCCGCGGCTACGACACCTGGGGCGAGATCACGGTGCTGGGCGTCGCCGGCGTGGGCGTGCTGGCGCTGCTGGACGGCCTGCGTGCCCACCGCCCCAGCAGCGATGACGCCGGCCGCGCCTGGAGCTTCGCCCAGCCGCCGCTGATGCTGCGCCAGGTGGCGCGCCTCGTGCTGCCGCTGGCGCTGGTGGTCTCGGCCTACATCTTCTGGCGCGGTCACGGGCTGCCGGGCGGGGGCTTCATCGCCGGCCTCATCACCGCCGTGGCGCTGGTGCTGCAGTACATGGCACGCGGGCAGGGCTGGGCCGAAGGCGTGCTGCACGCAGGCGGCGGCACGCGCTACACACGCTGGATCGGCAGCGGCCTGCTCGTCGCAGCGCTCACGGGCCTGGGCGCGTTCTTCCTCGGCCGCCCTTACTTCACCAGCGCACACGCCAACCCCGTGCTGCCGCTGCTGGGCGAGGCGCCGCTGGCCACCGCGGCCATCTTCGACCTGGGCGTGTACATCACGGTGGTGGGGGCGACGATGCTGATGCTGTCAGCCCTGGGGGCTGCCTCCAAGGAGCCGCCGCGGGCTGCCGGGGGAGCGGCATGACGCCGAGCCTGGAGTTCCTCGTCGCCACCGGCATCGGCTGGGTCACGGCCTGCGGCATCCTGCTGCTGCTGCGCGGGCGCAGCTTCCCGGTGGTGCTGGGCCTGAGCCTCATCGGCTACGCCGTCAACGTGTTCATCTTCGCCATGGGGCGCCTCTGGGCCGGCGCGCCACCGATCCTGGGCACCGGCGCGACACAGTTCGCCGACCCGCTGCCGCAGGCCCTGGTGCTGACGGCCATCGTCATCGGCTTTGCGACCACGGGCTTCGTCATCGAGCTGGCGCTGCGCAACCGCCACGAAGGCGGCAGCGACCATGTCGACGGCCTGTCGGACGACGAGCAGCGCCAGCGCGAGTTCCCGCAGGGCGTTGCCACTGGCGCTGACACGGAGGCGCGGCGATGAGCCCGCTCGACCACCTGCCCGTGCTCGTGGTGCTGCTGCCGGCACTCACCGCCGTGGCGCTGCTGTTCGTCGGCGACGGCGGCGCGGGCGAACACGGCAGCCATGGCCATCACCGCCTGCTCTGGGCGCGCCGGCTGTCCTTCGCCTCGGTGGCGCTGCTGGGCCTGCTGGCCGCGCTGCTGGTGCAGCGTGTGGCCGGCGGCGAGATCCTCGTCTACCGCGTGGGCGAGTGGCCGGCGCCGTTTGGCATCGCGCTCGTGGTGGACCGCCTGGGCGCGCTGATGGTGGCGCTCACCGCCGCCGTGGCGCTGCCGGTGCTGCTGTACGCCAGCGGCGGCTGGGACAGCCACGGCCGCCACTTCCACCCGATGTTCCAGTTCCAGCTCATGGGGCTGGCGGGCGCTTTCGTCACCGGCGACCTGTTCAACCTCTTCGTCTTCTTCGAGGTCCTGCTGATCGCCAGTTATGTGCTGATGCTGCACGGCCAGGGGCGTGAGCGCTTCAGGGCCGGGCTGCACTACGTGGTGCTCAACCTCGCGGCCTCGGCGCTGTTCCTCGTGGGTGTGGCCCTGCTGTACGCGATGACGGGCACGCTGAACCTCGCCGACCTGGCGCTGAAGGTACCGCAGCTGCAGGGCTCCGACGCCGCCATCGCGCAGGCCGCGGGCCTGGTGCTGCTGGTGGTGTTCGGCTTCAAGGCGGCGCTGATGCCGCTGGCGGTGTGGCTGCCTGGCACCTACGCCGCCAGCAGCGCGCCGGTGGCGGCCCTCTTCGCCATCATGACCAAGGTCGGCGTGTACGCGCTGCTGCGCGTGCATGGTGTGGTGTTTGGCGGTGTGGGTGACGCGCCCGGAGCGGCCGAGCCCTGGATCCTGCCGCTGGCGCTCATCACCAGCGCCGTGGGCGTGATGGGTGCGCTGGCCGCGCGCACGCTGGCGCGCCTGGTGGCCTGGGTCACCGTGGCCTCGGTGGGCACGGTGCTGGTGGGCATCGGCCTCTTCACACCCGCGGCCTGGGGCGCGGCGCTGTACTACCTGGTCAACAGCACGCTGGTGGTGGCGGGCCTCTTCCTGCTGGGCGAGGTCGTGGCCGCGCAGCGGGGTGAGGCGGCCGACCAGCTCGAGCCCGGCCCCGCCGTGGGTCAGCCCGTGCTGCTGGGCCTGGCCATGCTGCTGGCCGCGGCCTCGGCCGCGGGCCTTCCGCCGCTGCCGGGTTTCATCGGCAAGGCCATGCTGCTCGAGGCCGCGGCCGTGCACCCGTGGATGGGCTGGGTGTTCGCCGTGGTGCTCGTGGCCGGCCTACTGACCCTCGTGGGCCTGGCGCGTGCCGGCAGCATCCTCTTCTGGCACGTGCGCGAAGACCTGCCGGCCTGCACCGTGAGCGGCAGCAGCCGGCGCCTGCAGGGCGCGGTGGCGGCACTGCTGGCGCTGACGGTGGCCATGAGCGTGTTTGCCGGCCCCATGCAGCGCTACACCCGAGCCGCAGCCGAACAGCTGGGAGACCGCGCCGCCTACGGCCGCGCCGTGCTGGGTGAGGGCGCGCAGACGACACGCCCCTACCGCTTCGAGGCCCCGCGATGAAGCCGCACGACACGCCGGCTGCCGGCTGGTTCGCACACCCCGTGCTCTCGCTGGTGCTGGCGGCCACCTGGCTGCTGCTGCGCGAGAGCGTGGCCCCGGCCGACCTGCTGTGGGCCGCCATCCTCGGACTGCTGATCCCGCGCCTGCTGCGCCGCTTTCTGGGGCCACCCACGCGCCCGCGTGCGCTGGTGGCAGCGCTGCGCCTGGTGGCCGTGGTGCTGTGGGACATCGTGGTCTCCAACTTCACCGTGGCGCGCATCGTGCTCGACCCCGTGGCCAACCCGCAGCCGGCCTGGGTGCCGGTGAAGCTGGACACCCGGCACCCGACGGCGATCACGCTCTTCGCCACCATCATCACCACCACGCCCGGCACGGTGAGCTGCGTGGTCGATGAGGCACGCGGCGAGATCCTCGTGCATGCGCTGGACTGTGCAGACGTGGGCGCCGCGGCGGCGCAGATGAAGCAGCGCTACGAGCGGCCGCTGATGGAGATCTTCGGATGACACCGTCGTTCATCTCGATCGCCCTGCTGTTCGCGCTCGGCGCGGTGGGCCTGGCGATGCTGCTGTGCGGCTGGCGGCTGCTGCGCGGCCCCACCCTGCCGGACCGCGTGCTGGCGCTGGACACGCTGTACGTCAACGTGGTGGCCTTCGTGGTGCTGCTGGGCATCCGGCAAGGCACCGGGCTGTACTTCGAGGCGGCGCTGCTGGTCGCGCTGCTGGGCTTCGTCTCCACCGTCGCGCTGGGCCGCTACCTGCAGCGCGGCGACGTCATCGAGTGAGGGACCGCTGACCATGTCGAACCTGGAACAACTGCCCCCGCTCTGGCAGGCCGTGATCGTGGTGCTGCTGCTCGTGGGCGGCTTCTTCGCGCTGGTGGGTGCGATCGGCCTCGTGCGCTTCCGCGACTTCTACATGCGGCTGCACGCGCCCACCAAGGCCACCACGCTGGGCGTGGGCGGCGTGCTGCTGGCCTCGATGGCAGCCAGCGTCGCGCAGGGCAGGCTCTCGGTGGCCGAGCTGCTGATCACGCTGTTCATCTTCGTGACCGCGCCGGTCTCGGCCAACCTGCTGGCGCAGGCCGCGCTGCACCGGCGCGAAACCAGCGTGGCGCCGCCGCCCGGGGATCAGCCCTTGCCCTGATCGACCGCGCTGGCGCCGCTGCGGCGCCCGAACAGCGTGACCACCAGCGTCACGATGGTGATCGGCACCACGAAGCTCATCATCACGCCCGAAAACGCCGGCAGCGCATCGTGCTGCTGCGCGGCCAGGATCAGGTAGGCGACGTAGGCCCCGTAGTAGCCCACGAACACGCCGCCTTCCCAGCGCGCGATCTCGCGGCCGCTCATGAACACCGGCAGGCAGGCCAGCGCCACTGCCAGCATCACCCAGAGGTCGAAGCTCAGCACCGAGGGCGCGATGCCCAGCCCGGCCGCGCCCGAGGCCAGGCCCGACAGGCCGACACAGCCCAGGATGTTGAAGGTGTTGCTGCCCACCACGTTGCCCACGGCGATGTCGCGCTCGCCCTTGATGGCGGCGGTGATGCTGGCGGCCACCTCGGGCATGCTGGTGCCCGCGGCGACGATGGTCAGGCCGATGACGAGGTCGCTCACACCCAGCGCCTTGGCGACGTTGACGGCGGCCTGTACCAGCAGCTCGGAGCCGCCCACCAGCGCCGCCAGGCCCAGCACGATGAGCAGCAGCTGCACGGGCAGCCTTGCGTCCCAGGTGCCCGCGGCGGCGGGCCTGTTCTCGCGCGCGTACCCGTCCTGGGCCGCGGCGGTCTCGCGGCGCGACTGCACGATGAGGAACACCGTGTAGCCGATCATCAGCGCCGCCAACAGGCCGCCTTCGAGCACGGACACCGTGCCGTCCAGCGCCAGCGCCGCCAGCAGCAGGCTGGCGCCCAGCATGATGGGCACCTCCTGGCGGATCAGCTGCACGTTCACCACCAGCGGTGTGATCAACGCGCTCACGCCCAGGATGAAGAGCACGTTGAAGATGTTGCTGCCCACCACGTTGCCCACGGCGATGTCGCCACGGCCATCGAGCACGGCGCCCACGCTCACCGCCATCTCCGGCGCGCTGGTGCCGAAGGCGACGATGGTGAGCCCCACCACCAGCGGGCTGATGCCGAAGGACAGCGCCAGCTTGGAGGCGCCCCGCACCAGCGCGTTGGCGCCCACGATCAGCAACACCAGGCCGCCGGCGAACAGGAGCAGGTTCATGGGCGCGCGACTGTAGCGGCGGCGGCCCGCGCGCCCCGGGCCCTGGGGCGCGGCCTTGCGGCGGCAGGGGCGATCAGCCCTTCACCGCGCCCGCCGTGAGCCCGGCCACGATGTGCCGCTGCGCGGCCAGGAACAGCAGCACCACGGGCGCCAGCGTGAGCGTCACGTAGGCCAGCACCAGGTGCCAGTCGGTGCCGAACTCACCCTGGTAGACCATGATGCCCAGCGGCCAGGGGTACAGCGTGTCGCTGTTGAGCAGGATCAGCGGCAGCAGGTAGCCGTTCCAGGCCTGCACGAAGGTGATCACGCCCACGGTGGCGAGGATGGGCCTGGACAGGGGCAGCACCACGCGCCAGAAGAACTGCACGTAGCTGGCGCCGTCCATCAGCGCCGCGTCCAGCAGCTCGGCCGGCAATTGCCTGAAGAAGCCGCGGAACAGCACGATGGCGCTGCCGAGCGAAAACGCCACCGCAGGCAGCACCACGCCGGCATGGGTGTCGAGCAGGCCGAGGTCACGCACCTGGATGAAGAGGGGCAGGATCGCCGTGGCCGCGGGGAACAGCAACCCGATGAGGAAGTACTGCATCAGGAAACGCTGGCCCGCAAAGCGCAGGTGTGAAAACACGAAGGCCGCCATCGAGGCCACCACCAGCGTCAGCAGCGTGGTGCTGCCGGCGATGAGCAGCGAGTTGCCCATCATGCGCCAGTAGCGCAGCGTGCCCAGGATGCCGGCGTGGTTCTCCCAGCGCCAGCGCTCGGGCAGGCCGAAGGGGTTGGCGCGCAGTTCGCCCAGTTCCTTGAAGCCGCCCAGCAGCGTGGCCACCAGCGGCACCAGCACCGCCAGTGCCACGGTGCCCAGCATCGCGTAGCGCCAGGCCAGCGCGCCGCCGCCGAGCCGGCCCTCGCTCACCGCGCGCCCCCGGATTCACGCATGACCCAGCGCTGGTAGCCGAGCGCAAACACCAGGCACATCACGAACAGCAGCACGCCGATGGCGCTGCCGAAGCCCACGCGCATGCGCGTGATGCCGTGGCTGTAGAGGAAGCTCACCATCGTCTGCGTGCTGTCGCTCGGGCCGCCGCCGGTGAGCGGCATGATCAGATCGAACAGCTGCAGCGAGCCCAGCACCGCAAAGAACACCGACAGCTTGACCGTGGGCACCAGCAGCGGCAGCTGGATGAAGCGCAGCACCTGCCAGCGCGTGGCGCCATCCACACGCGCGGCGGCGTAGAGGTCGCGGTCGATGCCCTGCAGGCCGGCGATGAACAGCATCATGTGGAAGCCGAAGTATTTCCAGGTGATCACGGTCAGGATCGCGGCCTGCGCCAGGCACGGCTCGGCCAGCACCCAGGGTGGCTCCTGGCCCAGCGCACGCGCGCCCTGCGCCACGAGGCCGGCGTCGCCGTCGTACACGAAGCGCCAGATCAGGCCGGCCGCGATCTCGGCCAGCACGTAGGGCAGGAAGTACACGAGCCTGAAGACCGGCGCGCCCGGCACCCGCTCCACCAGCACCAGCGCCACCGCCACGGCCAGCGGCAGCTGCACCAGCAGCGACACCACGATGATCAGCGCGTTGTTGCCCACGGCGTTGTGGAACACCGGGCTCGCGAACACCTCTTCGTAGTTGCGCCAACCCACGAAGTCCGTCGGCGTGCCGAAACCGTCCCAGCGGAAGAAGCTGTACCAGGCCGCCTGCCCCACCGGCAGCACGACGAACAGCGTGAACAGCAGCAGCGCCGGCGGCAGCAGCAGGATCGCGGCGCGGGCCGCCGGCTTCATCACGGCGCCGAGTTCACTGCTTGCGCGATTTCTCGATCGCCTCGGCCGCCGCCTTCGGCGACATGCGGCCGCCGGCGATGTCGGTGGACACGTCGTTCACCACCCGCCCCACCGAGGGCCCCAGCAGCTGGTCATAGAACAGCTGGTGGTAGGGCGCGGCCGCCAGGTGCTGCGCGTTGGTCTTGAAGAAGGGGTTGGTCATGTCGCGGTCGGCACCCTTCACCGCGGGGATGAAGATGCCCAGCGCCGCGTGCTCACGTTGCGCATCGAACGAGGTGATGGCCTTGAGCAGCGCCACCGCCTGCGCCGGCGCGCCCTGCGTGAGCATCCAGCCGTTGATGCCGCCCAGCGTGTCGCGTGCGTCACCCTGCCCGCCCGGCACGGCGGGGAACGGGAACCAGCCCATCTCCTCGTCCGACAGGCCCTTCTTGTTGGCCGCGTTGTTGCGCTGCTGCAGGTAGATCCAGTTGCCCATCAGCGTCATCGCGCCCTTGCCGTCGCCGAACTGGCCGTAGCTGTCGGGCGCCTTCACGCTCAGGAAGCCGGGCTGGAAGGGCTTGAGGTCCACCAGTTCCTTGAAACGCTCGCCCGCCTGCACGAACACGGGGCCGGCGAAGCCGCCGGCCTCGCCGCGCAACGCGGCTTCGAAGGCCGGCTTGCCGCCGATGCGCAGCGCCAGGTGCGTCCAGTAGAAGTGCACCGGCCACTTGTCGGCGCCACCCACCACGATGGGCGCGATTCCGGCGGCCTTGAGCTTCTTCACGGCGTCGAGGAACTCGGGCCAGGTCTTGATCTTGTCGGCCGCCACGCCGGCCTTGGCGAACAGCGCCTTGTTGTAGAAGAAGCCGACCTGGCTCATCTGCGAAGGCACGCCCCACTGTTTGCCTTCGTGCCTGAAGGCGGCCAGCGCGGCGGGCGCGAAGCTGTCGCCCCAGGCGCCCTGCACCGCGGCACTCATGTCCTGCAGCACACCGGCCTTCACCTGCGCGTGCAACACGCCACCGCCCCAGCCGTAGATGATGTCCGGCTTGTCCTTGCTCTGCAGCAGCGTCGTCAGCTTGGCCTTGTAGGCCTCGTTCTCCAGGATCTGCACGGCCACCTTCACACCCGGGTTGCGCGCTTCGAAGTCACGCGCCACCTTCTCGTAGGCGGCGGCAGCCACCGGGTTGGTCTCGATGTGCAGCCAGCGCACGACGGTCTGCGCCTGCACGGTGGCGGCGGCCAACAACGCGCAGGCTGCGGCAAGGATCTTGGAGGACATGTTCGGGTCTCCGGCTGCTTCGCGGTGCGCGATGGTGGCGCGTGGGGCTTTCCGGCGCCTCGGGAGAAATGCTGAGGTACGTACCTCATTCTTGGTCTCAGAATCGGCCGATGACGATCACGCGACGAGCGTTCTCCCATTCGCTGGCCGCCGCTGCCGCCGCGGCCGCGGCCGGCTGCGCCGCGCAGCCCACACCCGGCACCGGGCCTTCGCTGGACACACTCGCCCGCGCCAAGGGCCTGCGCTTCGGCAACGCCATGGGCGTGGAACCCAGCGGCGCGCGCCAGGTCTCGCGCTTTGCCGACGCCGCCTACCGCGCACTCACCGCCCGTGAGTGCAGCGTGCTCGTGGCCGAGAACGAAACCAAGTGGCAGCACCTGCGCCCCGACCCGCGCAAGCCCTACGACTTCGGGCCCGCCGACACGATGTTCAGCTGGGCCAAGGCGCAGGGCATGGCGCTGCGCGGGCACACGCTGCTGTGGTGCGAATCGAAGTGGCTGCCGGCCTGGGTCAACAGCTTCGACTTCGGCGCACAGCCACGCGCCGCTGCCGAGCGGCTGCTGGCCGAGCACGTGAGCACCACCTGCCGGCACTTCGGCGGTGACATCGAGAGCTGGGACGTCGCCAACGAAGCCGTGGTGCCCGCATCCGGCGAGCTGCGCGCAAACGTGTTCGCGCAGCACCTGGGCGGGGTCGAACACATCGCGCGCTGCTTCGAGCTGGCGCGTGAACATGCGCCACACGCACAGCTGGTCTACAACGACTTCATGAGCTGGGGCCACGACAACGCGCGTCACCGTGCGGGCGTGCTCAAGCTGCTGCAGGCGCTGAAGGCGCGTGGCGCGCCGGTGCAGGCACTGGGCGTGCAGGCGCACATCGGCGTGTGGCGTTTGCCGGCCGCACCCACCAGCGCCGCCGTGGTGGCCGACTGGCGGCGCTTCCTCGACGAGGTGATGGGCCTGGGCCTGGACATCCTCATCACCGAGTTCGACGTCAACGACCAGGCGCTGCCCTCCGACGTGGCCGAGCGCGACGCCGGCGTGGCCGCCGTCGCGCGCGACTGGCTGGACGTGACCCTCGCCAGCCCACGCCTGCGCCGCTTCCTGTGCTGGGGCCTCGCCGACCACTACAGCTGGCTGCAGGACTTCAGCCCGCGCCCCGACGGCCGCCCCAAGCGTGTTCTGCCCTACGACGACCAGCTGCGCGCCAAGCCGCTGCGCGAAGCGATCGCCGCTTCGCTGCGCGCCATGCCGGCGCGCCCGCCAGCGTGAGCCGGCTGCGGCGCTGGCTGTTGATGCTGGCGCTGGCCGCCGTGAGTGGCACCGTGCAGGCGGCTTCGATGGTGCTGAGCATCGACGACGGCCCGTCGCTGCAGGCCACGCCGCGCCTCACGCCGCAGCAGCGGCACGCTGCCCTGCTGCAGGCACTGCAGCAGCGCCGCGTGACCGCGGTGCTGTACGTCACGCTGGACTTCGGCGCCAACCGGCCCGAAGGCATGGCGCTGGCCCGCGCCTGGGGCGACGCCGGCCACCTGCTCGGCAACCACACCGTCACCCACGCCGACCTCAACGACGACAAGGTGCCGCTCGATCGCTACCTGGGCGAGATCGCCACCTGCGAGGCGGCCATGAAAGCACTGCCCGGCTGGCGCCGCTGGTTCCGGGCCACCTACCTCAACGAAGGCCACACGCCCGAGCGGCGCGAGGGCCTGCAGCGCTTCCTGGCCGAACAGCGCTACCGGCTCGCCCCCGTCGACCTGGACAGCCGCGACTGGCAATACGCGCCGCGCCTGGCCACGCTGCTGCTGGATGCGGCCGGTGACGCGTCGGCGCTCAAGGCCGAGTTCCTCCAGCAGCTGCTGGCGCGCGCCCGCACCATGCGCAGCGCGCTGGAGCGCAACACGCCCTTCGTGCTGCTGATGCACGACAACCTGCTCAGCGCACTCTGGCTCGGCGAGGTGCTGGATGCCCTCCGCGCCGAAGGCTTCGTGTTCGTGCATCCCGAGGCCGCGCTGCCACCCGCGCAGGGTGAACCGGCATCATTGGAGCTGCCGCCTCGGCGATAATGATGTACGCACCTCAGATGGCACTCCGCGACACCTCTTCGGCCAGCCCTGGCAAGGGCCCTGAATCAACCCCCGTGCGGCTGCAGGACGTGGCCCGAGAAGCCGGCGTGAGCCTGGCCACGGTGGACCGTGTGCTCAACGGCCGCGCCGGCGTGCGCGAGCGCACCGTGCAACGTGTGCAGGCCGCCGTGCAGCGCCTGGCCTACCGGCCCGACCCGGCAGCAGCCCGCCTGGCGCGCCCACGCCCCTGGCGCCTGGCCTTCCTGCTGCCGGCCGGCAGCAACAGCTTCGTGGCCCTGCTGCGGGCGGAGCTCGACGCGCTCGCGCCGTGGCTGGGCGAGCAACGTGCCCGTGCGCAGGTGGTGCTGGCCGACGCCTTCTCGCCCACCGCCGCGGCGCAGGCCATCGGTGCGCTGCAGGGCCAGTGCGACGCCGCGATCCTGATGGTGCAGGACCACCCGCTGGTGCGCGCCGCCATCGACGAGCTCGCCGCCAGCGGCGTGGCCATCGTCACGCTGGTGTCCGACGTGCCCGCGCAGGGCCGCGCGCATTTCGTCGGCATCGACAACGTGGCCGCGGGCCGCACCGCCGGCACGCTGCTGGGCCGCTTCGTGCGCAAGCCGAGCGGGCGCGTGGGCATCGTCATGGGCTCGCGCTCGCTGCGCGACCATGCCGAGCGCCTGTTCGGCTTCCAGCAGGTGATGGCCGAAGAGCACCCCAAGCTGGAGCTGCTGCCGCCCATCGAAGGCCAGGACCGCAGCGAACGCACCGAGCCGCTGGTGCGTGAACTGCTGCAACAGCATCCCGACCTGGCCGCGCTGTACAGCATCGGCGCCGGCAACCGCGGCATCCAGGCGGCACTGAAGGCCGCGGGCGCCGCGGGCAAGGTCGTGTGGGTGTGCCACGAGCTCACGCCGCACGCACGCCGCGCGCTGCTGGAAGGCGTGGCCAGCGCCGTCATCAACCAGGGTGCGGCACACGAGGTGCGCTCGGCCTGCCGCGTGGCGCTGGCGCAGCTTTCGCGCGAGCGCCTGCTGGCGGACCAGGAGCGCATCCGCATCGAGATCTACCTCAAGGACAACCTGCCGTGATCACGCTGGGCCTGGACCTGGGCACCACGGCGCTCAAGCTGGTGCTGGTGGGCGACGATGACCGGATCGTCGCCAGCACGAGCCGGCCGCTGACGGTGCAGCGCCCGCTGCCCGGCCACAGCGAGCAGGACCCCGCCGCCTGGTGGGCCGCGGCCTGCGAGGGGCTGGACGAGTTTAAGGCGCGCGCACCGGCCGAGTTCGTCGAAACAGTGGCGATCGCGATCTCGGGCCAGATGCATGGCGCCACGTTGCTGGACGAGCGCGGCGCGGTGCTGCGCCCCTGCATCCTGTGGAACGACGGCCGCAGCCAGGCCGAGTGCGCGGAGCTGGAAGCCGCGTGGCCCGGGTCGCGCCGCGTGAGCGGCAACCTCGCGATGCCGGGTTTCACGGCGCCCAAGCTGCTGTGGGTGCGCAAGCACGAGCCGGAACTGTTTGCACGCACGGCCAAGGTGCTGCTGCCCAAGGCCTGGCTGTGCCACCGGCTCACCGGCGACTTTGTCGAAGAGATGTCCGACGCCTCCGGCACGTTGTGGCTCGACGTGGCGCAGCGCCGCTGGTCCGCCGCCGCGCTGGCCGCCACCGGGCTCACGCTGGACCACATGCCACGCCTCGTGGAAGGCAGCGCCCCCGCGGCCGAGCTGAGCGCCGAATGCACCGCGCGCTGGGGTTTCAAGCGCCCGCCGCTGCTGGCCGGCGGTGCCGGCGACAACGCCGCCGGCGCCGTGGGCGTGGGCGCCGTGCGCGCGGGCGATGCCTTCGTCTCGCTCGGCACCTCGGGCGTGTTGTGGGCCACCACGGCCGGCTTCGCGCCCAATCCCGAGCGCGCCGTGCACGCCTTCTGCCACGCGCTGCCGAACACCTGGCACCAGATGGGCGTGCTGCTCAATGCCGCCTCGGCGCTGGCGTGGTGGGCCGGTGTCTGTGGCGTGGCCGAGCCCCAGCTGGTGGCCGAGGCCGAGGCCTGGGCAGCGCAGCACACCACGCCCGGCGCGATGTTCGCGCCCTACCTCGCCGGCGAACGCACGCCGCACAACAACACCGCGCTGCGCGCCGGCTTTGCACAACTCGGCGCCGACACACCCCGCGCCGCCATGACGCAGGCCGTGCTCGACGGCGTGGCGCATGCGCTGGCCGACTGCCAGGCCGCGCTCGCCGATGCAGGCACCACGCTCACCGAGGCTTCGGTCATCGGCGGCGGCGGCCGCTCCGCGCACTGGGTGCAGACGCTGGCCGACGTGCTGGCGATCCCGCTGCACCAGGTGGCCGAAAGCGAGCACGGCGGCGCAGTCGGCGCAGCCCGCCTGGCGCGCATGGCCGCCGGCGGCGGCGGCCTGGAAGTGGCCCGCGCACCGCGCCGCCTGCGCAGTTTCGAACCGCGGCCCGAAGCGGTGCGCCGCCACGCCGACCACCACCCCCGCTGGCAGCGCCTGCACGCCCACGCGCGCGACTTCGCCTGAACCCGCTCCCGCACAAAGCCAAGAGGAAGAGAACCCACCATGCTGCAGAAGACCCGCAACGCCGCCACCCGCAGCGGCTACTTCACGCTCCAGGAACCGGTGCGCTTCGCCGGCCCGCGTTTCAAGCCCACCGCCAAGCGGCCCCTGGGCTACCGCTGGTACGAGCCCGACCGCCTGGTGCTGGGCAAGCGCATGGAAGAGCAGCTGCGCTTCGCCGTGTGCTACTGGCACAGCTTCGTCTGGCCCGGCCTGGACCCCTTTGGCGGCGACACCTTCCAGCGCCCCTGGCATGCCGCGGGCGGCGATGCGATGCAGCAGGCGCTGATGAAGGCCGACGTCGCCTTCGACCTCTTCACGCTGCTGAACGCCCCCTTCTTCACCTTCCACGACCGCGACATCGCGCCCGAGGGCGCCACGCTGGCCGAGAGCAACGCCAACGTGCGCAAGATCGGCGAGGTCTTCGCACGCAAGATGGAAGAGACGGGCGTGAAGCTGCTGTGGGGCACCGCCAACCTGTTCTCCAACCGCCGCTTCATGGCCGGCGCCGCCACCAACCCCGACCCCGAGGTGTTCGCCTATGCCGCCGCACAGGTGAAGAACGTGCTGGAGCTGACGCACGAACTGGGCGGCGCCAACTACGTGCTGTGGGGCGGGCGCGAAGGCTACGAGACGCTGCTCAACACCGACATGAAGCGCGAGCTCAACCAGCTCGGCCGCTTCCTGCAGCTGGTGGTGGAGCACAAGCACAAGATCGGCTTCAAGGGCACCATCCTCATCGAGCCCAAGCCGGCCGAGCCCACCAAGCACCAGTACGACTACGACACCGCCACGGTGTTCGGCCTGCTCAAGGCGCACGGGCTGGAGCGTGAGATCGCGGTCAACATCGAGCAGAACCACGCCCTGCTCGCCGGCCACACCTTCGAGCACGAGATCGTCACGGCGCAGAGCCTGGGCATCTTCGGCTCCATCGACATGAACCGCGGTGACGAGCTGCTGGGCTGGGACACCGACCAGTTCCCCAACAACCTGCCGCAGATGGCGCTGGCGATGTACCACATCGTCAAGGGCGGCGGCTTCACCACCGGCGGCCTGAACTTCGACGCCAAGCTGCGCCGCCAGTCGATCGACCCCGACGACCTCGTCATCGGCCACGCGCAGGCCATGGACCTGTGCGCCCGGGCTCTGCTGGTGGCCGAGAAGATGATCCAAGATGGCGCGCTCGAGCGCTTCGTGGCCGAGCGCTACGCCGGCTGGAACGGCACGCTGGGCAAGGCCATCATGGGCGGCAAGCGTTCGCTCGACGACCTGGCGGCGCTGGTGCACAAGGGCAAGCTGGAGCCGCAGCCGCGCTCCGGCAAGCAGGAGCACCTGGAAGCCCTGGTCAACAGCTACCTCTGAAGCCATGGTGCCGATGCGCTGGGGGCTCGTGGGCCCGGGCCGCATCGCCGGGCGCTTTGCCGGCGCCCTGGCCACGCGCAGCGACGCCCGGCTGCACGCGGTGGTGGGGCGTTCGGCGGACAGGGCAGGCGCCTTCGCGGAACGCTGGGGCGCGCGTGTGCATGCCAGCGTCGAAGAACTGCTGGCCGACCCCGCGGTCGATGCGATCTACATCGCCACGCCGCACAGCGAACATGCGGCGGCGGCCACCGCCGCGCTGCGCGCCGGCAAGCCGGTGCTGTGCGAGAAACCGCTCGCGGCCACGGTGGCGCAGGCCGAGGCCGTGGTGGAGCTGGCGCGGAACCGCAGCGTGTTCCTGATGGAAGCGCTGTGGACACGCTACCTGCCCGCACTGCGCCAGGCCGAGGGCTGGCTGCTCGAAGGCCGCATCGGCCGTGTGCTGGCGCTGCAGTCGAGCTTCGGCTTCCACTGCCCCTACGACCCGCTGCACCGCAACTTCAACCCGGAACTGGCCGGCGGCGCGCTGCTGGACATCGGCATCTACAACCTCAGCCTCTCGCAATGGGTGATGGCGCTGCAGGGTGTGCATGAGGCCCCCACGATGCAAGCCACCGGCGTGCTCGCACCCACCGGTACGGAGCTGCGCTGCGCCGTGCAGCTGCAGTACGGCAGCGGCGTCACCTCGCAGTTCACCTGTGCCTTCGACGTGGCGCTGGACAACGTGCTGCGCATCCACGGCGAGCAGGGCCGCATCGAGCTGGGGCCGCGCTGCTGGGAGCCGACCGAGGCGACGCTGCTGCTGGAAGGCCTGCCGCCGCTGCGTCGGGAACTGCCCTTTGCGGTGAACGGCTTCGAGTACCAGATCGACGCGGCCATGGCCGCCATGCGCAGCGGCCAGCTCGAAGAGCCGCGCATCCCGCATGCGCACACGCTGGCCGTGCAGCGGCAGATCGAAGCGCTGCGGCGGCGGCTGGGCGCCGCGCGGTTCCCGTTCGAGAGCCCCCATCCCTAGCGCCTGCAAGCGCCCCTGCACCATGATCCGCAACCCCATCCTGCCCGGCTTCAATCCCGACCCTTCGATCTGCCGCGCCGGCGAGGACTACTACATCGCCACCTCCACCTTCGAGTGGTACCCCGGCGTGCAGATCCACCACAGCCGCGACCTCGTCAACTGGCGCCTCGTGGCACGGCCACTCTCACGCGCCACGCAGCTGGACATGCGCGGCAACCCCGACAGCTGCGGCATCTGGGCGCCCTGCCTCTCGCACGCCGATGGGCGCTTCTGGCTCGTGTACACCGACGTCAAGCGCTTCGAGGGCAACTTCAAGGACACGCACAACCACATCGTCACCGCCAGCACGGTCACGGGGCTGTGGAGCGACCCGGTGTACGTGAACTCCTCGGGCTTCGACCCCAGCCTCTTCCACGACGACGACGGCCGCAAGTGGTTCGTCAACATGGTCTGGAACCACCGCACCGAATCGGTCGGTGGCAACCCCAAGGCGCCGGCCTTCGACGGCATCCTGCTGCAGGAGTGGGACGCGCAGCAGCGCAGGCTGGTGGGCCCGGTGAAGAACATCTACCGCGGCACCGAACTCGGCCTCGTCGAAGGCCCGCACCTGTTCAAGCGCAACGGCTGGTACTACCTCACCACGGCCGAGGGCGGCACCGGCTACCGGCACGCTGTGACGATGGCGCGCTCGCGTTCCATCGACGGGCCTTACGAAGACCACCCGCTGAAGCACGTCATCACCGCCAAGGACGCACCCGATGCGCCGCTGCAGCGCGCCGGCCACGGCCAGATCGTCGATGGCCCCGACGGCCAGCCATACCACACGCACCTGTGCAGCCGGCCGCTGCCGGGCACGCGGCTGTCGCCGCTGGGCCGTGAGACGGCGCTGCAGCGCTGCGAGTGGCGCAGCGACGGCTGGCTCTACCTGGCCCAGGGCGGCGTGGTGCCGGCCGTGGAGGTGCCGGCGCCGGCGGGCGGCGCCGAGCCGCTGCCGCGCCAGCGCAGCGAACACCGTTTTGCCGGCATGAGCGCGCTGCCGATCGAGTTCCAATGGCTGCGCACGCCGCACGCCGAGCGCCTCTTCAGCTTCACCGGCCAGGCCCTGCGCCTGTACGGGCGCGAATCGATCGGCAGCTGGTTCGAGCAGAGCCTGGTGGCGCGGCGGCAGGAAGACACGCATTTCCGCGCCGAGACCACGCTGCGCTTCGAGCCGCACAGTTACCAGCAGGCGGCGGGCCTCACGCACTACTACAACCGCCACAAGTTCCACTTCGCCGGCATCACCTGGCACGAGCACCACGGCCGTGTGCTCACGGTCTTCAGCTGCCCCGGCGATTGGCCCGATGGCCGCCTGCAGTTTCCGCTGGGCGAGCCGGTGCCGCTGCCCGCCGGCGGGCCGGTGTCGCTGGCCGCCGAGGTGCGCGGCGCCACGCTTCAGTTCGAGGCCGACATCGGCCAGGGCTGGCAGCCGCTCGGCCCTGCGCTGGACGCGAGCGTGATCTCCGACGAAGGTGGGCGCGGTGAACACGGCTCCTTCACCGGCGCCTTCGTCGGCATGCTGGCCTTCGACACCTCGGGCGCGGCGCGTGCGGCGGATTTCGAACGCTTCAGCTACCAGCCGAACTGAGCGGACGCCGTGCTGCCGCACTGTTTCACGCTGGGCCGCGAAGGCGGCCTGCAGATCGAGGTGATGGACATCGGCGCCACCTGGCTCGGCTGCCTCGGGCCGGTGCCGGGGGAAGGTCCGCGCCAGGTGCTGCTGGGCCATGCCACGGCGGCGGGCCAGGCCACCGAGCCGGGT
>VFQQ010002913.1_pt1 | contig 17887 bp, 10 predicted proteins | sample 3512341 | NCBI WGS metagenome assembly VFQQ01 (sample SAMN10412373, study PRJNA504923) | tailings metagenome | isolation source: Relicate 2 Philex TSF1 revegetated site | place: Philippines: Tuba, Benguet | collected 2017-08-29 | reverse complement strand
TCTGCTACCATCATTGCCTATGAAAGTATCCAAAATATCCAAACACCCCACGAACTGCCCAAGGCTTGGACTTTGTTCGTATTGGGCGGAATTATCGTTTGGAAAGAAATTTCGTTTCAGATTGTGCTTAAAAAAAGCAAAGAAACCAATAGTTCTTCCCTCAAAGCAGATGCGTGGCATCACCGTAGCGATGCTATTACATCAGTCACGGCCTTTGTAGGAATTTCGATAGCGTTGATATTTGGAAAAGGTTACGAAACAGCTGATGATTGGGCTGCCCTTTTTGCCTCGGTTTTTATTTTGTACAATAGCTACCTTATTTTTCGTCCTGCTTTAGGCGAAATCATGGATGAGCATGTCTACGATGATCTTGTAAAAGAGATAAGACAAATCGCGGTGACGGTAGAGGGAGTGCTTTATATCGAAAAATGTTTTATTCGGAAAGCGGGACTTAAATACCATGTGGACTTGCACGCCACCGTAAAAGGAGACTTGACGGTAAAGCGAGGACACGAGATTGCGCATCAACTCAAAAATACCCTGAGGAGCCAATTACCTCAACTAGGGCATGTTTTGATTCATATTGAGCCAGACAATATGTAATTATGGCCGATGTTATCTAAAGTTGCTGACTTACATATAGGATTAAGGTTTTTGCTTAATCAAGGCTCGCAAAGCTGCTTCATTATGAAAACCCGTCTGACGAGTGAGGAGCTTTCCATTTTCAAAAAGGAGCAATGTAGGCAACTCTTCTACTTTGTAAGTAGCCATAAAAGGCTTTTCGGTATCCGCATTGAGTTTGACTATCTTGACAGTAGAGGTCATTTCGGTTGAGAGTTTGTCAATAATCGGTGCCATTTTTTTGCAGGGACCGCACCAAGGCGCATACACATCTACAAGCACCAAAGAGCGCGCGTGAAGAAGGCTATCAAATCGAGCTTCGGGCCATTCAGGTTGAGCATTGGATTTTGAAACCCCTTCGACTGGCATCATACGCGAAGCCCACTTCAAATATCCCCCCTGTAAATCTAGCACATTGGTGTAGCCAAGTTTACGGAGTTTGGTCATAGCGGTGCTACTGCGCCCACCCGACAAGCAATACACAAAAATGGGCTTGGTTTTGTCTAGGCTAGCAAGGTTTTTGGTGAAATCCTTGCTTTGGGAATCGATATTGATAGCTCCGGGCAAATGCCCTTCGGCAAATTCCTTGGGTGTTCTTACATCAATCAGTTGTGGGTGAGGGAATTGTTTTAGCTGTACCGCAAAGGTATCTACCGAGACCGTTTGTGATTTGGCAATAAAGTGAAGAAAGATAAATACTAAAGACCAACTGTATTTCATGGTTTGCGAAGCTTGATGTGGCTTGCAATTTACGATTTATTTGTGGAATGTTTGGCGCAAATATGGCTTGTAAAAGAGATAGAGGTTTTCTGCTTTTTGGGGAATAAATAGATAGCCTCTATCCCTTTTGCGACAAAATACACCTAACGTCCTTGTTTCTTTTCCGCAAAAAGCTCTACCCACGTCCAAGGTTTGGATCTATTTTCATTTTTTTCCCGAATAGCCTTCACTTGTTCGGGTTTTACGATTACGAAATTGTTGAGATAGCCTTCTGATATTTGCGGGAAACTCTGCATACACAAGTCGAAGCGGACATAAGTTAAAACGGAAGCAATCCATTCATCGCTATTGGTTCCCATAGGGGGCATCAATTCATGATATGTGACGCCATCTATGGGGCCTGTCAACCCATGTAGCATGATTTTGATGACTTCGTTACGGTTTTCGAGCAGTTTAAATTTACCAGCCAAATGCGGCGCAGTTTTAGCAGGAGAGCCTTCACCATATAGTCCATGACAAGTAGCGCACAAAGATTGAAAAATCTGTTTTCCTTCTACTACGCGTTGTCGGTCGGTTAGGTTTAAGGCATACAATCGCCCACTGCCTATTTTTTTAGATTCTTCGGTTTTTTGCAATGTATTTTTAATGCCTATTAGTAACTCATTGGTGGGGTGTTTGCCCAAAATGGCATTGGCGATTTCGGTAGCTTTTGGTGTTTTGCTAAGAGAAATAGAAGTGAGCAATTGCGCCAGTACATCATAGCTTTGGTCGTTTTGGAGCAATGATAATTTTTCCAAAATTTGAGCGTCGTTTTTCTTAATAAACGACTCGCTTGCCCACACTGCCATTTTGCGTATTTCGGCGTTTGGATCGGATAAAAGCTTTATTAAGAGTGACTTATCGAGTACTCCCAGTCCTTCCAGTGTCCATAGCGCGTGTATTCGTGCCAAAGCGGAAGGCGTTTTTGTAAGAATACTTTTTTGACCTAGTGCTATTTGTTGGAGGAGAGGAGCTACCGATTTATCATTTCTGACAATGATTTCCCTTTGGGCATTGTCGCGCCACCAGCCATTGGGATGATTGAGATGATGAATCAATTTTTGAGTCGATTCGCTCAGCATTTTGGGCGCTTTTTCGGGATTTATGCCCTCATATACAAGTCGATAGATACGCCCTCGCTGAATGTTTTTGTCAAGACCTTTGGATTTGATTTGGTCATAAAGGTAGCTGCCAGGCTGTGCCCATGTAGATTCTTGAATAATACCTCGATACATATCCAAAATATACAAATAACCGTCAGGCCCAGTGTAGGTATTAATAGGGCGAAAGTTCATATCGGTAGAAGATACAAACTCATCTTCCTGATAAACGTTTGAAAGAAAAATTTTTCCGTTTCGGTTCTCAATGTTGGCTCTTCTTATGACTCGTGCTACGGGTTCGGCAGCAATATAATCTCCTTGAATGCTTTTAGAAAGCCGGTCGCCTCTAAAGACAGACTGCCCACATATAGAAGTAAAAGTAGCCATTGTACTATCGGGGCGCAGGGTTTTAGGCCCCCCGTTGACATCGGGAGTTTTGATAGTAGACCAGACTTGGCTAAAATCTTTTTCGAGGGCATCGGCAAAATCAAGCAATCCATAGCTAGGATTTATCTGAAAGCCCGACGCTGCCACCCCTGCCGCCGCTCGGCTAAAATACACGCGTCCATAATCATCGTGAGTAAGCCCCCACTGACCCGCAGGATTGGGTAAAGTATCGGCTTGGAGGCGTCCATTTTTATAACGATACCGAATAGGGTCAATGGTTTCATAAATCCAGTTGTCGAGGTTCCAATCTAGGCCACTTCGTTGGTGCTCCACATTCCCGAAGGCTTGGCGTTTGTTTTCATACACTACCCTTTTCTTATCGGCTTTGCCGTCGCCGTTGGTATCGCTATAAGCGTAGATATTGTAAGTATTGGTTTCGTTGACAAACAATTCATTGCCTACGGTCAATATCGCCCTTGGTAGCAAAAGTTTGTCAAGAAAAACGGTGCTTTTATCCATTTTACCATCACCGTCAGTATCTTCCAAGCGCATGATTCGGCTGCGGGGTTGTTCTTGTCCGTCGGCCAATACGGTCTGCATATAGGTTTCCATTTGGGCTACATACAAGCGCCCGTTGCCGTCCCAAGCCAATGCCACCGGCTCCGAAATCATGGGCTCGCTTGCTACTAATTCCAGTTTATAACCCTTGGGTAGTCGAAAGGTCTTCATACTTTCTTCGGGCGAAAGGGGTACTGTATTCGGGGTTTGACTTACAGTGCGGGGACTATCGAAAGGGTCTTCGGAAGATGCGCTTGAAATATGACTCATGTCATGATAAGCCGTCAGGAAAAGAATTGAAAACGAGCTTAGTATGAAAATATTCCAAAATGTACGTTTCATAAGAAATGCAAGAAATAGATGGATGAAAGTTTCGTTAGGGCAATTCTTGAATAACAATATCTTTGTACGCCACTTGGGTATGCCCTGCACCGTGGATTTGGAGCGCAATCAGGCCAGATTGAGGGATGTTGGGGTCTTTTTCGGTATAATCTACGGTTTGGTGCCCATTGACATACAGCCGAATACGACGTTTTTCGGCTCGTATTTCGTAGGTATTCCAGTCATTGGGTTTCACCCATTTTGTAATCAGAGCCGAATCAGGCTGTACCAACGTGACGTTACGCCGTGATTCATCATAGAGGCTTCCCCAATACTTGGGTCCCCAATCAGCTTGATAACCAGTCATTTCATAGACAGGCTTGGTCAGTCTTTCGCTTCTAAACTGAATGCCTCCATTGACAAAGCCCTGAGTGCCAGTTAGTTTTACTTTGAGATGTAGAATAAAATTTTCATAACGGCGCGTAGTACAAAGAAAATCATTGTGTGGCACATTCTGTCCTGCTTTGCCTGCGGCGATTGTGCCATTTTCGATACGCCACGTATGCAGGGTATCTCCTTCCCAACCGTTGAAGGTTTTTCCGTCAAAAATGGACACTTTTTTAGAAGGATAAACTCCAAAAATACCTATCACAAGGCTCATCAAAATTGCAAATCTTATCATATCATTTGGTTTGAAAAGGGGCTTGCTCCTCCAAAAAAGCAAGCCCTTTAGTTAGTGATAGTAACCAGGATTTTGTTTTAATTCAGGATTAATGATGATTTCACTTACCGGAATGGGATAAAGCAAATCTCTCTCGCTGACATTAAAAGCCGTTGTAATAGGCGCACTACCCGTGGGATAGTAATATGCCTGAGGATTGGCCTTTACCTTGGCTCCAATCGCCGACATCACTGTCACGGCCTGGCCTGTTCGTACCAAATCTCGCCAGCGTTTGTTTTCAAATGCTAACTCGATTTGTCGTTCTTTCAGAATTTTAGCTCTCAAATCGGCCTGACTTGTGCCGCTTAACTCTGGTAAACCGGCACGTTTACGTACTTGATTGAGATAGCCAAGGGCATCGCTCAGCCTATTTTGTTCATTGGCCACTTCGGCAAGCATCAACAACACTTCGGCATAGCGATAAATAGGCCCATTTTCGGCAGTTTGACCATACACACTGTGAGGATGTAAGTATTTTTTGATGTAAGGCGTTCGTTGGTATTTGATTCCTATCAACGGAGAAGCACCCGTATAAAAGCCGATTGATGCCGCAAAGCGTTGGTCTTTGAGGGTATCTTCATAAGCAGCGAGCAAATCGGAAGTAGGAACATTAAAACCTCCGTAAGTCTGCTGAGTAGCAGGCTTGACCCCCGTAATGACCGAAGGGTCGGGCAAGATAGGAATAAATAAGTAAGGCAAGGCGTTAAAAATCGTTTGTGAAGTTCCTTCGGCGTATTGAACATCAAAAATCATTTCGCTATTGCCCTTATTGGTAGGTTTGAATATATCACCGTAGTTAGGTAAAAGGCTATAACCCAGCGTCGTGACAGTTTTGAGGGCGGTTTCGGCCTCCGCCCAAGCTTTCTGATTGATATAAGCATCGGCCAAGAGGGTATAAGCTGCGCCCGCAGTGGCTCGTCCTACAGCCGAAGCTTTGGAAGGGAGTAGCTTTGCCGCTTCGGAAGCATCGGTTACGATTTGCTTATAGATAGCCGCTACTTCAGCACGGGGTTGAAAGGTCTCTTTGTAAGAAGTAGCTGGTTGGAGAAAAAGCGGTACCCCTCCAAAATTTTTCACCAAATCAAAATAAGCAAATGCCCGCAAAAAAAGAGCTTGCCCTTTTAGGTTGTTTTTGACCGAAGTCTCAAAACTCGCTTCTTCCATTTTACTCAATACTTGATTGGCACGGGAGATAATGAGATAATTGTTGGTCCATTTACCCAATGTGTAAGTATTGTTGGTCTCCACCGTAAAAGTAGCGGGGTCTTCTTGTTGTTTTCCTCCGCGTTGGGCGATGTTATAAATAAAAAAAGTATTGTCAGAACGCATTTCGTTCAGTATCCAATCTTGATTATAAAGACCTTGAAGGGGCGCATAAATCCCCCCTACGGCTTGTTCAAAATCGGCTTGGGTGCGAAAAAAACTATCGGAAGATAAGGAGGTTTCGGGAGCAATATCCAAAAAATTATCACAGGCACTCAGCATACAAAACAAAATACCTATGGCGATGAGTCTGATTTTCATAGTGCTTCTTTTTAGAATCCAAGGTTAAGACCAAAACTGATTGTGCGTGGTACAGGATACGAACCTTCATCGACTCCGGGAGAGTTGCCGCTCGATACATTTCGAGTGTTGACCTCCGGGTTGCCCGGATATTTGCTGATGACCCACGCATTCTGAATACTGCTATACACGCGTAGGTTGCGGATAGTGCGGCTTTTAAGAGGGATATTATAACCTACCGTAATATTTTTGAACGAAACAAAACTGCCGTCTTTGAGGTAACGTGTACTCCAGCGGTCGCGCTCAAGATAGGTAGTTCCTTGCTGTACACTGCCGTATTTGCCCACGCCAGGGTCAGAAGGAGATTTCCAACGGTCTTTTACTTCGGCCAATACATTGAAAGGCCCGTCGAGATTAGTAAGCCAGTTTTCGTAATGACTCAATATTTGATTGCCGTAGTTGCCTGTAATCGTAAGTCCAAGGTCAAAGTTTCCATAATGTATTTGGTTGGTTAGTCCAAAGATAAACTTCGGCCACGGGGTGCCAATAGTGGTATAATCTTCCGGAAAAGTAATCTTTCCGTCGCCGTTTAAGTCTTTGTATTTGATCGTACCTACTTGCGAATCAGCGTATTTGGGAGAAGTATTAAATTCTTCTTGATTTTTGTAAACCCCATCCCAAACCGCTCCATAAAACAATCCCACTGGTGAGCCTATTTGTGAAATATGGCTAAAGAAACCATAACTAGACATGCCTTGGTAAATAGCCGTTGTTTTTTCGGTCGATAGTTTTTCTACCCGATTGCGGTCAAACGACATATTGAGGGAGGTATTCCAGCTAAAGCGCTCATTGTGAATATTGGTGGTGTTGATGCCTATCTCGTGGCCCGAAAATTTCAACTCTGCGATATTGGTCTGAATGCTACTAAAACCAGAAGAAACAGGAACCGAGACATTGTAAAGCAAGTTGCTGGAGATGGTACGATAATAGTTATACGTTAATTGAAAACGGTCGTTCAGAAGATATACATCTGCCCCAATGTTAAATTGCTTCTTGCGCTCCCATCCTAGATTGTTGTCGCCTAGGTTGTTGGCTGCTCTGCCCTGAAACATCGAATTTCCGAAAGCATAAAACACCGACCCGACCGTTGAGCGAAATGAATAATTTCCGATTTCAAAGTTTCCGGTGATTCCATAGCTCGCTCTTAACTTCAAAAACGAAACGGGTGTCAGCGTCCAGAAAGGTTCTTTTGAAACAATCCATCCTACCGAAACAGAAGGGAAATTTCCCCAACGATTGTTTGGGCCAAACCGCGAAGAGCCATCACGCCGTACCGACGCCGTCAGTAGATACTTACTTTTGTAATTGTAATTAAGACGCGCTAAATACGAAAGCAAAGCCCATTCTTGCACATTGCTCGTTACTACGACCCTACCGGCAGCACTGACAGCTTGAATTTTATCGTCAGCGTAGTTAGTGGCCGAAATCACGTTGTTGTCGCTCCGAAAACGTTGCGCCGTGAAATCTACCAAGGCATCAATTTGATGCCCCCGAAATTCGGTTTGGTACGTCAACGAGTTCTCATTCACCCAGTTGTACATGCTGGTAGTGTTGTCAGAGCCACTCGGAATACGTGGCGGAGGTGTAAACAAAACCCCAATCGTCGAAGGATTGAACTGAAAGATGTTGTTGTTGCTCAACTGCACATTGGCGGTTGTTTTGGCTTTCAATCCTTTGACGATTTCGTATTCGACGTAGGCATTGGAGAGCAACGAATACGTTTTGTTGCGATATACTTTTTCTTGCGCTACTCTGAGCCAATTAGGATTGCCAAAAGAGGCAGGGTCGGAAGCGGTCAGGGCAAGGCTGCCGTCGGCATTGTAAGGACTGGCTAGGGGGCTAGTAGCCAAAGCTCCCGAAATGATGTTTTCGGTACCATAAGGCCCGCCGTCGGTGGCAAAATTGGTATTAGAGGCGAAGTTGGGAGCTAAGTTGAACCCGATTTTCACTTTTTCACTAGGGGTAAAAAGGGAATTGACGCGCAATGAAAGCCGCTGAAAACCCGTCCCTACCACGACTCCTTCTTCTTTGAAATACCCGCCTGTGACCGATGTCAAAAAGTTTTTGGTACCCGAACTAATCGAAAGGTTGTGACTTTGAATAGCACCTGTGCGGGTCACTACATCGTACCAATCGGTGCCTTTTCCGGCATACTGAGCAGGATTCTGAAAGGCTGGATTGACAGCACGCCCGTTGGATTCGGCAATTTCCTTCTGAAACTGAGCATATTCTTCAGCATTCATCATTTTCAATCTGCGGGCCTCGGGGATTTGAGTAAAGCCATAATAAGAACTAAAATCGATGAGGGTTTTTCCGGCTTTGGCTTTTTTGGTTTGAATCAACACCACCCCATTGCCCGCTCTCGAACCATAAAGCGACGACGAAGCCGCGTCTTTCAATACACTGATACTTTCGATTTCGTTGGGATTGATGGTATTTATATCGCCCGTAATCGGCATTCCGTCAACTACATACAATGGGTTAGCACCTGCCGTAATAGACACCGAACCTCTTACTTTGATATTCATGCCTTCGCCAGGGCGCCCGCTGACTTGGTCAATTCTTACCCCTACTAGCTTACCTTGTAGCATCTGTGCCACTTGAGCCACTGGCGGGTCGCGGAGTTCTTTGGCAGAAGCCGTCGCAATCGCCCCTGTAATATCTTCTTTTTGCTGAGTACCATAGCCTACTACCACCACTTCAGTAAGGGCTTTTTCGTCTGGAAGAAGCTGAATATCAAGCACGGTTCTATTTTCGATGAGTGCTTCTCGACTCACATATCCTACATACGAAAATACCAAAGTCGTAGGAGCGTCTGCTAGGATAAGTTTATACTTACCGTTGGCGTCGGTACTTGTTCCTTGTTGGGTACCTTTTACCAAAACGCTTACGCCGGGTAAGCCCTGACCGCGCTCGTCGGAGACGGTGCCAGTAATCGTTTTCTCAAACAGCCACACTTCGGGTTCGGGTTTTCTTTCTACTTCCAAAAAACTCTGTTTGGTCTCTTTGGTCAAAATGATGTATTTACCAGAAGTAGTGTACACGAGCCGAAGAGGTTTCAGTAGTTTTTCCAAAACCGCCGAAAGTCGTTCGTTTTTGACGATAAGGTTGATTTTTTCTCCCTTCGGTAAAAGGGCAGGTTCGTAGCTAAATTTAACCTTTGCTGATTTTTCTACGAACTGTAGCGCCGTTTGGACATCTTTGCTTATGATTTCTACGGAAATAGGACGTTCCAAAATTTCCTGCGCATTACTGTCTTTGGCGATGCTTATTCCAAAGCTCACCATTGCCATTAATATATGAAAACAGGAAAATTTAAGCATAGCAATAGCAGTTTCGACGATGAGTCGATGTTTTTTCATACCTTTGAATGTTTTGTTGTTTACTTGATTGAATCAGTGAGCAAAACATCCCCTTATCCGGCCAAAGATGTAGGGGGACGTCTTTCGGCCGGTAGTGTTCCTACGCTACCGGCCTCTTGTTTTAGTACGTTTTTTATTGCATCAATTAGAGGGTTTTGGGTTAGCAAAAAATTTACTTTTTCTTCTCAATAAGCACTTTTGCGTCTACAATCTGATACGACATATCCATTGTATTACAGATAATCATTAGTTTTTCTTGCAAAGACTCATCGTCAAAACTTACTTTAAGTGAGCGATTTAGAACCAAGTCAGCATCGTATACAATCTCTACGCCGTAAGCTTTTTCAAGTACCCCAAACACTTCTGCGAGGGGTTTGTTGTCGAAGTCAAACATGTTGCTTTCCTTGGAAGTCAGCAAAATTGGTTGTTCGACTAGGGTCTTGTTAAATTGCTCTTGTTTGCGCGAAAACACCGCTTGTTGGTTGGGCGTAAGCACCACCCCCGCCGCTACGTTGTTTTGGGGAGAGCGGTCAAAGTCTTTTTTCGGAAAAACAGATACTTTACCCGATTTTACCGCCACAATTACCTCATTATCGTGCTGATAGGCGCTGATAGTAAAGCTTGTGCCTAGTACTTTCGTGACGGTTTCGTTGGCATAAATTAAAAAAGGGCGGTCGGGATTTCGGGTAATATCAAAAAAAGCTTTGCCACTCAAATGAACAATCCGGCTCGACGGACCAAATTTTTTAGGATACATCAAACGGCTATTTTTTTCTAAAGTCACCAAGCTACCGTCTTCCAAGTAGAGCGTCAACGGTTTCTGTTGGGTATTGACATGTTCGGTATATAAAGTGCTGTCTTGCTGAGAAGAAACCGATGTCATCGCCCTCATTTGCGTAGGAGAGTGGCGTAGCCACCACAAGCTAGCTGATATTACTATCAACATCGATACGGCAGCAGCAGCCATGTACCAGCGGGAGTGCTGTGACCAAAATACTTTTTGCTTGGGTTGTGTTCGTTCTTGCACATTGTCCCAAATTGCCTCTGCTAATGCTGGGTCATTGGTCAAGGGTGATTCGTTTTGTAAATCTAATACAAGTTGGCGGGCGGCTAAAATAACGTCTGTTTGATGAGGATTGGATTCAAGATAAGATTCCCAAAAACCGCGAACAGAAGAATCCTTGCCGCTTACCCAACGGCGAAAGGATTCGTCAAAAGCAAAATCTTCAATTTCAAATCGCGAATAGTCCTTATCCATGAATATTTGGTGTTTTCTGTAGCCCAGTGCAGAAAACCCCGACTTTTAATCCATTCTTTTGAAGATTTTTTTTAAAATTTTAATAAAAAAGAAATTACCGCCGACAATTGCATCAAATCGCGCAGGGTTTTGAGACCTGTGTAGATAAATTTACACGCCGACTGATAGCCAACTCCCATAATATGGGCTACTTCTTCGTTGTTCATTTCTTGAAAATAACGCAAATGTATCGCCTCGCGTTGGCGTTTGGGGAGGAGTTGGAGTGCGTTAGAGAGCTTCAGGGCTTGTTGGGTAGCGATTTCGTCTGCTAGAAGTTTTGTTTCAAAATTATCATCACTTGCCTCAATATCTATCTCCTGAATGTCTTCGGTAGGGGTGAGTTGTAAGGCTCGAATGAGCTTATAGCGCAACGACTTCAACAAATAATATTTAATAGAGGCAGCGTCGGTGAGTCGCTCGCGACTTTCCCATAATTCTACAAACAAGTCTTGAATACAATCTTGAATTAGACTGCGGTTAGAGGTGATTTTGTATCCATAACTAATCAATGGATTGATATGCTTTCGGTAGATAAGTTCAAAAGCTTGTCGGTCGCCTTGTTTGAAAGCGAGCCAAAGCCCTTGCTCGTCGGATGACTGACTATCTGCTAGGTTTGTATCTTCCATTGTTGTTTTATAGGAATGCGAAGTCCCCACAAAAATAGAAAACTTGGATATTGTTTTGAAATATTAGTAATAAAAGTAGAGGAATTTTGATTGTTGTAAGAAAGCGGATTGCTATCAATGACCATTCGATAAGGTTTTTCTATTCAAATGTTTTGTGTTGTTTAAACCTGCATTATAAACTCACTGAGGCTTTTGTCGGGTGGGAGATTAATTTTTTGTCGGAGTCGATGTCTCTTAAGCTCCACACTTTGAACCGTAATATTGAGAAAGCCAGCAATTTCTTTGGAAGAGAGATTCATACGTAGAAAAGCGGCTAGTTTCAAATCGCCCTTGGATAGGTTGGGGTACTGAGTCAAAAGCTTTTTTAGAAAACCTTCGTGCACTTGATTGAAATTTGCTTCAAAAACCCGCCAATCTTTGTCAGATGAAAGGTTGCGCTCGATAAGGCGATGGAGTTTTTGATACGCGTTTTTCCCTAAATCGTTGGGTAGCTGTAGTAATTCTTGCTCTACTTTTTCCAGCAACTCATTTTTTCGTACGATATTCATGGCTGAGTTCGCCAATTCTTCCGATTTCCGAATCACGTCTTGCTCAAGTTGTTGGTTACGCAATTCCAGCAATTTTTGGTGGTTTTCTTCGGCTTGTCGGCGGAGTTTTTCTTCCAATTCTCGCTTTTGTTTTTCATGTTTTTGCTGAAAGCGTTTTTGTTGGACTCGATACACCAAATACAACAGCGACAAAAACAAAATAAAATACACAGTTTGGGAAAACATATTCCAATACCAAGGCGGTCGGATTTCTATTTGAAGCAGACTCTCGCGTGTCGAGAGGTTGGATTTGAGCCGAAAAGTATAAGTTCCAGGCGGTAGGTTGTTAAATTCTTTGAAAGGCTGCACCGACGAATACACCCACCTTCTAGAATCGCTTTCAAGTACATAAGTATAAGTTACTTCTAAGGGAGTAGGCAGGGTACAAAATTTGATAACGAAGCTATTTTGTTCATGACCTAGGCTGACGACTGGTAGGGCCGAGGGAGAAGTCCATTCGCCTGCTACGGGGCGATTCTCAACTCTCAATTCTCTAATCAAAGATTGCGTTTGTTTGAGTTGAGGAAGGTTGAGGCTTTTTTCGGGTAGGAGAATAAACCCATTTTCGACGCACACAAAATACAACGAAGGCGCAATCTTGAAGATATTATTTTCGTCAACAAGTTGACTACTTTTAAGAGGTAAGCTTCTGATTTGGCCTTGGTCATAAATCGCCAATCCACCTTCCAATTTATTGATGAGAATACTTTGATTGTCAAGCGGGAAAATTTGCTGAGGAATCACTTTTTTCCATTTTTTTTGAAGGTCTGCTTCTTTAAAAGCCCCGTTTTGGTACTCTAAAAGACCTTTGGAAGTGGCGACCATGATTTTTCCGTTGACTTGAACAAGATTCGAACGATAAAACTCAGAATCTTCGTAGTTGACTTCGTTTCTAATGGATTTGAGGTCGGCTGTAAGTTGTATACGACTCACTCCTCGATTGATGAGATTGACCCAAATATTGCCTTCCGAGTCTTCTTCGAGGTGCTTGACTGGCGCCGAAAAACCTTCCACAAAATGACTAAATTCCCACTGTTTGGTTTGGCTTTTTTTTCGATAGATACAAAGTTTGGTATAAGTCCCTTGAATCAAAACGTCGGGATGTTTTGAGAGTTTTTTTAGAACCCACCCTCCCGTTACGTTGGATATTCTATGCGCCCAACCCTTTTCAAGTAAAAAAGTGCCGCTATTGTGCCCACAAAAAATTTGCTCATCTACTTTTTTTAGCTCAAGTACGCGCCCTTGCATCATGGGTACCAACCGAAATCCGTCGTTGGGAAGAGTAATATTTCTCACAAAAAGGCCACGGTTTGTACCCAAATACAACAAATCTTGGTCTAGCAGGGCGCAGTAGACCATGCCGAGTTTTTCGCTAGGGTCTTTAAAATATTTAATGGGAGAATTGAGAACCACATAGTCGATGCCACTATCCATACCTACCCATAGATTGGTATCTTGATCAAGGGTAAAAGAGAGAATGGTATTGTTTTGTAGATCATTTTTTTGATGAAAATGTTGGAGAATATTTCCTTCCAAATCGCATAAAACAAAACCGTTGAGTATGGTCCCAAAAGCAAAAAGAGTAGGGCTGATGCGCAGTGCTGTATTGAGTTGGTTGTCTCTGACAAAAGAAGACAGTTGTGAGTTAAACTCCCTAAACTTACTGCCATCATATACAAACAGCCCGGCATTGGTACCGATGAGTATTTCGTGGGCTCGATAAGGCAAGATGACGTTTATGTTTTTGCTTTTAAGAAACTCGCTACCTTTTACGAAGACAAACTTCTTGTTTTGAAGTTCATATAGTCCTTGGTCAATGCCTCCAATCCACAGTTTATCGTGGGCTTCAAACAGGTAAAGAATAGTACTTGGTACTTCTATTTTTTCAATTTTGTGGTTTTTTAATAAAAAAAGAAAAGCGAAAGACTGAAAAAAGATGCCTTCGGTAGTTTCGATAATATGCCAAATTTCCTCAGTTTGGATGGCTTTGTCTGGAATCTTTGATACCAAAGAATGATAGGAAAGCTGCCCTTGGGAGTTGCGTTGCCAGTAGCCAAATTCCCCCAATGCGCCTGTATAGATAAGCCCATTTTTGCCGACCATTACCGACCGGATGATTTGCCGACGGGGTAGTTCATAGCATTTCCAGTGGCTACCGTCAAATTCAAGCAAGCCTTTAGAATTGGCAGTGTACATAAACTTAGTCTGAGGGTGCTGGGCTATGGACCAGTTTTGTCTTTGGGCTTGATAAATGTTGGGAGTAAAATGAAGTACTTCAGGACGACAGAGGTTTTCTAGGCGTTGTCCCCTAGAAAAAGAAGGAGCACAAAAAAGTAATGGAAAGAGTAGCACGCTAATCAACTTCGCGCTTTGATAAGAGATTTTTGGATGAAGCATAAAAAATCGCATACTTCTCATTATATGTCGCTTTTCATCACCTATTTATCGGTATGTTTTTGGGTTTGATAAGGTAATGATAAGGTGCAAAATTAGGCATTGATTTTCGTAAAACCCGATATTTGCGACCAAAGTTTTGTGTTTTAAAAAGAAAATCTATTAAAAAAACTAAAATTTCTATGCTCAAACTTCTTTCTTCATTTTTAGCCCCCAAACATCAGATACTCACGATTTTGTTGTGTCTGTGGAGTGGGGTTTTGCTTGCCAAAGACATCAAAATCACGGGGATTGTGACCGACAATGGCATAGGTGTGCCGGGTGTGACAGTGAAAGTAAAAGGTACAGCTACTGGTACTTTGACGGATGTAGAAGGTAAATACAGCATTACAGCCGACGAAAATGCTACCCTTACTTTTAGTTTTATTGGCTTCAATACCGTAGAAGAAAATGTAGCTAACCGAACACAGATTAATGTCAATCTTACAGCTGCTTCTCAGGTGTTGGATGAGGTGATTGTGGTAGGCTATGGCTCGCAACGTAAGCGAGACTTGACGGGGTCGATTGGGAAAGTGAAAGGCGAGGAGTTGTTCAAACAGCCTGTTCAGACAGCTACGCAAGCATTGCAAGGCAAAGTAGCAGGGGTGCAGATTATCGCTTCGGGGCAGCCCAATACACAGCCACAAGTTCGGATTCGTGGGATTGGTTCGGCACTGGCAGGCGTCAACCCTTTGTATGTGGTAGACGGTGTCTTGACCGATGATATTCGCAATATCAACAACAACGACATCGTGAGCCTTGAAGTATTGAAAGATGCTTCTGCTTCAATTTATGGAGTGCGCGCCGCCAATGGGGTGATTTTGATTACTACCAAAAAAGGAAAAGCGGGTGAAATCAAAGTAAATTATGACGGCAATACGGGTTTTAGACAAGCGGCTAATTTGGTAAAAATGGCCAACAGAGACCAATATCTAGACTATCTCAAAGAAATAGCTCCTACTTTCAATGCGGCGGCGTCGCCTCATGCTTTTGCTGGTACTACCGATTGGTACGATGCAGTATTGCGCAGAGGCCAACAGCAAAACCACAACATCTCCGTTTCGGGTGGTAGCGAAAAAAGCACCTTTTACATAAGTGGTGGGTACATTGTGGATAATGGGATTGTGACAACAAACGATTTTAGACGTATCACATTTCGAATCAATAATGACTATAATATTAGCAAGCGATTGAAATTGACCACCCAACTCTCCTACACAAGAGGCAATGAAAAAGGGGTAGAACTAGGCGATACTTATCGGTCGGTTTATCGGGCTTCGCCTATGGTAATCGCTAAAGATGAGAATGGAAAGTATGGAAATACCTCGGCTTTTGGCAACGTGGGCAATCCGCTACTTTCGATGGATACCCGCAATGACCGTACCCAAACCAGCCGTTTTCAGGGAAATGTAGCTTTGGAATATGCACCTATCGAATGGTTAAAACTTCGTACGGCTTTCAGTGCTGATAATGGATTTTCGAACAACCGCGTTTATCTGACACCTTTCCAAACCGACTTAAATACCTATATCACTTCGGGTGGAAATCAGCGCCGTTTGAATAGCCAACTCAATCTTACCGAAAACCGTTTTCTACGTTGGATTGCTGACAATACCGCTACTTTTGCCAAGTCTTTTGGGAAGCATGATGTGATTTTATTGGTAGGAAGTATTACCGAAAAATTTACCACAAACCAAATTACGGGTTCTCGTATCAATGTCCCTGTCAACGAAGATTTGTGGTATTTGGGACTGGGGAATCCTGATTCTCAGCTTTCTAATGGTAGTACGGGCGACTTGCAAACGCGTCAGTCTTTTGTAGGTCGTCTTAATTACAATTTTGATGGTAAGTATTTGTTAACGGCTTCTCTTAGAAGAGACGGAAGTTCAAAGTTTGTTCAACGCTGGGGAAATTTCCCGACGATTGGTGCAGGTTGGGTGCTTAGTGAAGAAAGTTTTATTAAAAATACGCTTCCTTTTCTGGATTTCTTAAAACTACGCGGCAGCTGGGGTAAAGTGGGGAATGACAACATCGAAAGTGCTGCGTATATCCTTACGGCGGGAGTAAATGTCCCTTATTATTTTGGTTCAACGATTGCCTACGGTAGCGTGATTCAAGACATTAAAGATCAAAATCTACGTTGGGAGGCTAGCGAGCAAGCCGACATTGGTTTTGAATTTACGGCGCTCAACAATCGTCTATCCGGTGAGATGGATTATTACAACAAAAAAGTCAATGATGCTTTGGCGTACAGAATCATCCCTGCGATTTTTGGTGACCCTGACAATCAATTGCTTACCAATGTGGCCTCTTTTGTAAACAAAGGAATAGAACTATCGCTCAATTGGAAAGACAAAATTGGAAAAGGACTTAATTACACTTTTGGGGGTAATATTTCATTCAACAAAAATCAACTATTAGGTCTTAACGGAGGGCAGGCGCTTTTGGCGGGAAGTGTAGGGCAACAAGGCCTTGTGACTCGCACTGACAATGGCCGGGAAGTAGGAAGTTTTTATGTGCTCAATGCCATCGGGGTTTTTCAAAACCAAGCCGAAATAGATGCTTCTCCGGTCTTCGGAACCCGCGCCAACGTTAAGCCTGGAGATTTGAAATACCAAGACGTCGACGGAAACAATATCATTGATGCCAACGATAAAATCTATGCGGGTTCTTATCAGCCTAAAGCCTATTATGGGTTCAATTTAGGACTTGATTTCAAAGGCTTCGATTTTAGTACCGATTTCTACGGAAGCTATGGAGGGAAGATTTATAACGGAAAGCGTGCTTTTCGTTTTGAAAACACCGACAACCTCGAAGCTGCTTATGCAGATGCTCGTTGGAAAGCTGATCGCCCCTCCAATACCGACCCACGCATCATCAATTCGGCTACCCCTGCTTCTACTTATTTTATCGAATCAGGCGATTTTATCCGCTTAAACAACTTGACTTTGGGGTATTCGATTCCGAAAAGCTTGTTGAACAAAGCCAAAATCGAAAGATGTCGCGTCTACTTTGTGGCTCAAAATTTATTTACAATTTCCAAGTTCAGCGGTTTTAGTCCCGAATTGCCCGCTGGTCCGCTTGAATCAGGAATTGAGCTAAATACTTACCCTACTACTCGTACCATTGCGGTAGGTCTCAATTTAGGGTTTTAAAGACTGGTTTTGGAAGTTAATACAAGCTTTTAATGGCTGATGTACGATTGACTTACTTTTAAAAATGGACAATTTACTACTCTCAATCCTTAAAAATGGATAAATAAGGGAGGAGTGCAAACTAAAATTACCGATGAAAAACATCAAATCATATATACAAAAAACCACTCTTTCATTGCTCACCATAGGTGTGTTGGGGGCTTGTGACGATTTTCTGAATACGCCACCGCAAGGTCAAATCTCCGTGGATGCAATCAAAAATGACCCCAATGCCGCCGAAACACTGGTGACAGGAGTATACAATAACCTTTGGGATGCCAACATGCACGGATTTTCGTACGTGGGGCTGACCAATATCGCCTCCGATGATGCCGACAAAGGCAGCACTGCCTCGGAC
>VFQQ010002912.1_pt1 | contig 17894 bp, 13 predicted proteins | sample 3512341 | NCBI WGS metagenome assembly VFQQ01 (sample SAMN10412373, study PRJNA504923) | tailings metagenome | isolation source: Relicate 2 Philex TSF1 revegetated site | place: Philippines: Tuba, Benguet | collected 2017-08-29 | reverse complement strand
TAAAATCCTCTGCTGCACCAACTTTAGAAGCATCGTCGGTAAAGCTGTATTGTGTTTTAGCTATGCAAACCGGAAGATTGCCTGCTCCCATTTCTTCTATCTTTTTAATTGCAGTTAAGGCATTTTTACTATACGTAACGGCTTTACCCTTGTAAACATTTACAACAATTGCGTGAATCTTTTCTTTAATGGTTTGATTTAAATCATAAGTATGATTAATACCGCTTGAAGGTTTGCTTTCAACCACCTCTACTACTTTTTGTGCCAAAGCTACCGCGCCTTCTCCACCTTTGGCAAAACCTTCATTTATAGCAAAATCGGCACCATTTTGCTGGCACCAATCGGCAATAAAACTAACTTCTTCGTCGGTATCAAATCCAAAACGATTAAGCGCTACTATCACAGGTAAACCAAATTGTTGCAAATTTTTAATGTGGCGTTCAACATTTTTTATACCAGCCTTTAGGCCATCCAAATTGGGTTGTTTTATTAATTTTTCATCTATTTTACCATGCAGTTTAATAGATTGCGTGGTTGTAACCAGTACAGCAGCTTTAGGGGCAATACCTGCGGCACGACATTTAATATTTAAAAACTTTTCTCCGCCTAAATCGCTGCCAAAACCCGCTTCGGTAATGGCATATTCGCCATATTGCATGGCGGCTTTGGTAGCCATTATGCTATTGCAACCGTGTGCAATATTGGCAAACGGCCCGCCATGAATAAATGCAGCGCCTTTTTCGATGGTCTGAACCAAATTGGGCTTAATGGCATCTTTTAACAAGGCTACCAAAGCCCCACCAAAGCCCAAATCTTTAACATAACAAGGTTTATTCTCGAAGGTATAACCAACCAAAATACGATCTATTCTATTACGTAAATCTTCTAATGAAGTTGACAAGCATAAGATGGCCATTATTTCACTGGCAGGTGTTATATCAAAACCCGTTTCGGCAGGAATACCGTTGTTGCTGCCATTTAAACCGGTAAGCACAAAACGCAAACTTCTATCGTTTACATCTTGCACCCTACGCCATAAAATTTGTTTTAGCGCATGGGCTTTGCCTTTGTTAAAATAATTATAATTATCGATTAATGCAGCCAAGGTATTATTGGCCGATGTAATGGCATGAAAATCGCCGGTAAAATGCAAGTTAATATCTTCCATTGGTAATACTTGGCTAAAGCCACCACCGGCAGCACCGCCTTTCATGCCAAAACACGGACCCAAACTTGGCTCGCGCAGGGCTACAATAGCTCGTTTACCAATTTTATTTAAACCTTGTGCCAATGCCACCGATGTAGTTGTTTTTCCACTACCACTTTTATTAGGTGTTGTAGCGGTTACCAAAATTAAATTCGATGCGGCAATTTTATCTTCGTTAAATGCAATGCCAACTTTGGCTTTGTATTTACCATACTGTTCTAACTCATTGGCATCTAAACCAATTTTATGAGCAATGTCTTGAATGGGCAACAACGTAGTTTCATGTGCAATTTCAATATCCGATTTCATTGATTATATGGGTTTAATAATTTAACTTTCAACAAACAAACACAATTATACCCACGAAACAAAACTATGGTAAACATATTTTAAGAAATCACAAAATACACATTCCACATTAACAACAAACACAAGTCATTTTTTTTAACAATTCATTGGTATATACTTCTATAAACTAATTGCATAACCCATGCACAAACCAATAACGCTATATTTTCAATTACAACTGCTTTATTTCCTCACCTACAAGAACCTTACAGAAAATGTAGTTACCCAATAGATATAAGCTGTTATGCTCATAGGAGCATCTTTAAAAAAGGGATGTTTTTTGGCATTGTATTTCTCATGTTAATTGCAGTTGAAGAGAGAGTCCGAATTTCACACAAATCTACCTGGCGAATACGCGGTGTGCGGTGGGGGTCAAGCAAAGGAGCGAAATTTTAATTTTCAGGCCTAAGGAAGGGTTGGGTTGCGCGAGAAAATTAAAATTTGGCTTTGCTTGGCTCCTTTGGCTCCACCTTTGGAGAAGCAAAGGTGGAAAAAGAAAATATTAACAGGATTTTGATTGTACCTGAAACATGAATAACACTATTGAATGTTTTTATACTTTTTAAGAGTTTGCCATTTAAGAATTAATAAACTATGCAGATTATATGCATAATTTCAGCGCCATTCAAATAAAACTACTGTGCAAATGCAAACTGCAAAATATTTGCACCCATTTGCAAAGCTTTTTGTCTAATGGGTTCCGGGTTATTGTACACTTCTTGGTCTTCCCATCCATTTCCTAAATCGCATTCGTAAGTGTAAAAACACACTACTCTGCCATTGTAAATTAATGCAAACCCTTGCGGCGGCTTGCCATCGTGCTCGTGCACCTTTGGTAAACCATTAGTAAATTTAAACTTTTGGTTGTAAATAGGATGGTTGTATGGCAACTCAACAAAAGTTAATTCAGGAAAAACTTTTTTCATTTCTCGCCTAAAAAATTTGTCTAAGCCATAATTATCGTCGGCATGCAGAAAGCCACCATTGGTTAAATAGTTTCTAAGATTTTTTGCTTCAAAATCAGAAAAAACAATATTGCCATGACCGGTTAAATACACAAACGGATAATTAAACAATTCCGCACTTCCAACATCAACCACATCGTCTTCAAGCACCAAATTGGTATTAAGCTGTTGGTTGCTGAATTTAATTAAATTAGGCAATGCTGTTTTATTGGCATACCAATCGCCACCACCATTATATTTTAGCTTAGCAATTTTTATAGTAGGTGGAGCCATCGATAAAACAGGCAGTAGTAAAAAAGCAAAAAGCAAATGTTTCATTGGTTCAAACATACAAACAAAATTAGTTTTCTAACAGTGCCTTAACCGCCATACAGGCATAAAGAGCAGCCGTTTCTGTTCGCAAAACCGAGTGTCCGAGCCATAATGGCTTAAACTGGCAATATTGTGCTAAATCCATTTCATTATCGGTAAAATCGCCTTCAGGACCAATAAAAACGGCAATTTGTGCAGGTTTAGCTTGCAGTTGGTTATAAAAACTAAACTGTTGGCTTGAACCAACTTTTGCTATTAATTTTAAGCTATTTGCCGGAATTGAATGAATGGCCTCATCAAATTTTACCAAGGAATTTATTTTAGGCAAATGCCATTGTTTACTTTGCTTAATGGCACTAATGGCAATTTTTTGCAGTCTGTCTAAATTCATTCTGGCACGCTCGGTTCTTGTAGTTTCTATAAAAGTAATTTCATCTATGCCCGCTTCTGTGACCTTTTCAACAAGCCACTCATTACGCTCGGCATTTTTTGCAGGGGCTACCAAAACATGCAGCTTGTAGTTGCGCAAAATGGGCACAAAAGATTTTTCTAGAATTTGTAAAACACATTTTTTAGGCTGCGCAATTGTAATTATTGCATTTGCAATATTACCGTTTCCATCGGTTAATATAACTTTATCGTTTACACCAAGTCGTAATACTTTAACACAATGCTTCGATTCCTCTTCAGGCAATGCAATTTCAGGTTGAGTTAAATTAGGTTCAAAAAAAACATGCATGGCTTATAAACTCATCATTTCTTTAAACTTTACGGCTTGTCTGCGGCTAACTTCTACTTTTGTACCATCTTTTAAGTAAATAATAAAGCCGTTATTAAAAAATGGCTCAATTTTATCAATGTAATCGAGGTTAACAATTTGTTGTCTGTTTACCCTAAAAAACATTCCATTATCCAATTTTTCGTCGAGCGAATTTAATGTACGGTGAATAAGCGGTTGGTATTTATCAAAATAAATTTTGGCATAATTACCCGAGCTTTCAATAAGCCTAATATCTTGCAGTTTAACAAACCAGCAGCGTTCGCCATCTTTAATAAACACGCGTTCGTTTGGTGCTAATTTGGCTTTTTCTTTATGCTGTTGCAATTCAACAATTTGCTTTTTAGCTTTTTGAATTGCTTCTGCCAATCGTTGTTCGTTTATAGGCTTAAGCAAGTAATCTAAGGCATTTACTTCAAAAGCTTTAATGGCAAACTCGTTGTATGCTGTTGTAAAAATTACAACCGGTGTATCTATAAGTTCTTCCAGTAAATCAAATCCTGTTTTTTCCGGCATTTGAATGTCTAAGAAAATCAAGTCCGGTTTATGAGTATCAATTAATACAAGCGCTTCATCGGCATTAGATGCCTCGGCAATAACCTGTATATCTGAATGAGGTTTTAATTGTCCTTTAAGTCCTTCGCGAGCAAGTCGTTCATCATCTATAATAATTGCTTTTATCATACAGGAATTATAATTTGGGTTAAAACGGTTTCGTTGTTTTTGTTAGTTAAAGATAATTCTGCGCTATCACCATAAAGTATTTTTAGGCGTTCGCGCGTGTTTTTTAGTCCGTAACCAGCCGGATTTTTAATGGTAAATATATCTATTGCACCCGGATTTTCTATGTTAACAAACAATTTATCATTTACAAAAGCTTCAATAACAATGGTACCACCTTGTTTTAATTTTGCAATACCATGCTTTACGGCATTTTCGGTTAGTGTTTGTAACATCATTGGCGGGAATTGGGCATCTAACGCTTCATTGCTAATCTTATATTCTATAACAAGGCGGTCTTCAAACCTTAGCTTCTCAATATCGAGGTAATCTTTTACCGTTTCAATTTCTTGTCGCAGCGATACTGTTTTATAATTGCTCATTTGTAACGAACTGCGCAATAAATTCGACAATTTGGTTATGGCTACTTTGGCCGAATTGGGGTTAACATCTACCAATGTTCGTATGCCATTTAACGAGTTAAATAAAAAATGCGGATTTAGTTGTGTTTTTAAATTGTTGTATTCAATTTCTCTTAAACTGGCTTCCAGGCGGTATTTATCGCGTTCTGCCTGCAAACTTTTTTCCCAGTATTGAAACAAATGATAGATTAATGCCCACAGTAAAATGTACTTGCTCCAATTAAATAAATAACCCGATATAAGCGCAAAGTTAAAAGGCAATTTATCGAAATTAGGAACCGTAATTCTGTCTAACCAAATATTAAAAAGCGTTAAAATACCTGAAATTACAACAATAACAATAAGCGCTTTGGGAATTAACTTTGCTGTTGGCAATTGCAGTAATTTTAGCTTGAGCACAACAAACCTGTAAGCATGGGTAAGTAATATACCTAAAATAAAATTTAAAAATCCATTAAGTAAAAGCATGCGATTAAAGCCAAATACTGAAGCATAACTTGCCATTTCAATAATGGTAAAAAACATCCAGCCACCTATTTGACTAAGCCAGTATAATTTGGTTTTATTCATTAACGTGGCAATTTAAACATATATAACCAAAAAGTTTATTTAAAATTAATTTTCTGGCTGCTGTAGCGGATAAACGGCATAAAAATTGGGTGACACAAGGCTTTTGAATTAAAAAAACAACCTTACATACATACTATTTTGGCATGTTTTTGCAAATTGAAATCACCCTCTTACCAAGTTTTTAAGCACTTTCGGCAAATAATCCCGGCATTCGGCAAATTGTAGGTTTTACATTTGCTTTTTTCTGCTAAATTGCAGCCTTAATTCACATAATTAAATGAAAGTATTGGTTACAGGTGGCAGCGGATACATTGGTTCGCACACCATAGTAGAATTGCAACAAGCCGGTTACGATGTAGTTGCCATTGATAATTTTGATAATTCATCGCCGGAGGTTCTTACGCAAATTCAAAAAATTACAGGTAAACCATTCGAGTTCAAGGAGCTCGACATTAGAAACAAAGTAGCATTAACCGACTTTTTAAAACTACATACCGATATTACAGCGGTTATTCATTTTGCGGCATTTAAAGCCGTTGGCGAAAGTGTAGCTTTACCGTTAAAATACTACGAAAACAATGTAGGTGGCACCGCAAACTTGTTGTTTGCTATGCAGGAAGCCGGCATTAAAAATATTGTTTTCTCTAGTAGTTGCACGGTATATGGCGAAGCCAATCCTCCGGTAAACGAAGATGCACCTACTCCTGTGGCTCAAAGTCCGTATGGAAACACCAAACAAATTTGCGAAGAAATGCTGCGCGATCAATCCAATACAGGCGCTCTAAAAGTAGTATCGTTGCGCTATTTTAATCCTGTAGGCGCACACGATTCGGCTTTAATTGGCGAATTACCCAATGGCGTTCCAAACAACTTAGTGCCCTTTATTACGCAAACTGCCATTGGCAAACGCCAGTCGCTTACCGTGTTTGGCAACGATTACCCAACACCAGATGGTACTTGTATTCGCGATTATATTCATGTTGTAGATTTAGCAAAAGCACATGTTAAAGCCATTGAATATGTTAACACCAAACAAGAAGTAAATTTTGAGGTGTTTAACCTTGGTACCGGCATGGGCAATAGCGTTTTAGAGGTAATTCAAACATTTGAAAAGGTATCTGGCGTTAAATTAAATTACACCATTGGCCCGCGCCGAACCGGAGATGTAGTACAAGTGTATGCCGGTTGCGATAAAGCCGCAAATGTTTTGGGTTGGCGCACCGAACGCAACTTAGAAAACTGCATGCAAACAGCGTGGAAATGGGAAAAAGCTTTGGCAAATGCCACAGAATAATAATTTTGCAGAATTGGTTTGAACCAACAACATAAACACTATACATTTTTTGAACATGACGAAGAAAATATTAATTACAGGTGGTGCGGGTTTTATTGGCTCACACGTGGTAAGGCTGTTTGTAAATAAATATCCCGATTACCATATTTATAACCTAGATAATTTAACCTATGCCGGTAACTTAGAAAACATTACCGATATAGAAAATGCACCCAACTACACATTTGTGAAGGCCGATATAACAGATGGTTCAGCCATGCAACATTTGTTTAGCACGCATGCATTCGATTCGGTTATTCATTTGGCAGCCGAAAGCCATGTTGACCGTAGCATTACCAACCCATTGGAGTTTGTTATGACCAATGTGGTAGGCACCGTAAACTTGCTTAATGCCGCAAAAGAATGCTGGAAAAACGACTATACGGGCAAATTATTTTACCATGTTAGCACCGATGAGGTTTATGGCAGCTTACACGATGGTGGTTTCTTCTTAGAAACTACACCATACGACCCGCAAAGCCCATACAGTGCCAGTAAAGCAGCCAGCGACCATTTTGTGCGTGCATACCATAACACTTACAAAATCCCGGTGGTTTTAAGCAATTGTTCTAATAATTATGGGCCAAATCAATTCCCTGAAAAATTAATTCCATTATTCATTAATAATATTAGAAACAACAAGCCTTTGCCAGTTTATGGCAAAGGAGAAAACGTACGCGATTGGTTATATGTTATCGATCATGCGCGTGCTATTGATGATGTTTATCACAAAGGCAGAATTGGCGAAACCTATAATATTGGCGGATTTAACGAATGGCAAAACATTGATTTGATAAAGGTAATTTGCAAAACAATGGATAAAAAATTAGGCCGCCCCGAAGGCGAAAGCGAAAAACTAATTACTTATGTAACCGACAGAGCCGGCCATGATTTGCGATATGCCATAGATGCCAATAAAATTATGAATGAATTGGGCTGGCAACCTAGCTTACAATTTGAAGAAGGCATTGAAAAAACCATTGATTGGTACTTAAATAACCAAAAATGGTTAGACGACGTAACCAGTGGCGATTATAAAAAGTATTACGATAAAATGTACGCAGCTCGATAAAACATAACCATAAAACACATCTGCATGAAAGGAATAATTTTAGCCGGCGGTAGCGGCACACGTTTACACCCATTAACCATTGCCGTAAGCAAGCAACTAATGCCTGTTTACGATAAACCTATGATTTATTATCCATTGTCAACATTAATGTTGGCAGGCATAAATGAAATACTCATTATTTCAACGCCGCATGATATTGATGGATTTAAAAAACTATTGGGCGATGGTTCGCAAATTGGTTGCCGTTTTGAGTATGCCGTACAACCTAGTCCGGATGGATTGGCCCAAGCATTTATTATTGGCGAAGAATTTATTGGCAAAGATAAAGTTGCACTTATACTTGGCGATAATATATTTTTTAGCAGCGGCCTAAGTAAACTCTTGCAAGAAAATAACAACCCCAATGGTGGTGTTGTGTTTGCATACCATGTTAGCGACCCCGAGCGCTACGGTGTGGTTGAATTTGACGCCAATATGAATGTACTTAGTATTGAAGAAAAACCCACTCAACCTAAATCGAATTATGCTGTACCCGGATTGTATTTTTATGATAACTCGGTGGTTGAAGTTGCTAAAAACATTAAACCTTCACCGCGAGGCGAATTAGAAATTACCGACGTTAACAAGGTTTACTTGCAGCAAGGCAAACTAAAAGTTGGTGTATTGCAACGTGGCACTGCTTGGCTAGATACAGGCACGTTTAACTCGTTAATGCAAGCCGGCCAATTTGTTCAAGTGGTAGAAGAACGCCAAGGACTAAAAGTTGGTTGTATAGAAGAAGTGGCTTACCGCATGGGCTTTATTGATAAAGCAGGCTTACAGCGCGAAGCACAAAAATACCTAAAGAGTGGCTACGGCCAGTATTTGTTAAATTTAATTAAGTAATATATTGTATGAACCCACAACACGAAGCGTTAAAAAAATTCAGTTATCAAATTGATTATGCTATAAACAACTATAGCAACCACGGCTTATCTGCAAACCAATTTCAGAATATTTTAATTGGTGGCTTAGGCGGCAGTGGCATTGGTGGCAGAATTGTTAAAAACCTATTTGCAGATACTTGCACGTTACCTATTGATGTAGTTGCAGACTATACCTTACCTGCTTATGTAAATAAAAACACATTGGTAATTTTAGGCAGCTACAGCGGCAATACAGAAGAAACATTAACCATGTTTAATGCCGTTAAAGAACGTGGTTGTACCATGCTTATTTTAACCAGCGGTGGCAAATTAGGCACTTTAGCAACGGAAAACAATTTAAAAACATATCATATCGAACCTGGCTTTCAGCCGCGCATGGCGCTTGGTTTTTCGTTAACTTACCTGATTTTAATTTTAGGTGATTTAATGGGCAGCAATAAAGCCGAAGAGCTTAAATCTGTTGCATCCTTGTTTACCGATACAAGGGCTTATGCCGATGAAGCCATGCAGGTATTTGAAGCCATTAAACAAAAAAGTAAAAGCAAATTTGTAGTATTAAGCGATGCCGCGTTAGAAGCTGTTGCAACACGCTTTGCACAACAAATACAAGAAAATGCCAAACACGAGTGCTTTACGCATGTTTTGCCCGAACACAACCACAATGTAATTGAAAGTTACTACGGACAATTAGATTCGGTGTTTTTCTTTTTAAACAGCAACAGCAACCAAAGGGTATCATCTAGGTTTGAGTTTTTACATGGATTACTAGAGGTTGAATACAACCAAGTAATTGAAATTGGCTTGCAACAAGTTACCCTGGCTAATATTTACGAAACCATACATCGCTTAGACTGGTTAAGCTTATACGTTGCCGACCATAGAAAGGTAGATTCGTTAAATGTGCCAAATATTGCATCGTTAAAGGAATTTTTAGAAAACGCATAATTGGGATTTTTTTCAGGCATATTCGGTAAAAAACAAAACGATTTTTTACACCCAAAGCCATTCGAAAATCCGGTGGATGTGGAATTTCACAGCCACCTGATTTTTGGTGTAGATGATGGTTGCGAAACCATAGAACAATCTGTTGAGCTGCTTGCAGGCTTTGCCCAATTAGGCATGCGTAAGGTGATAACCTCTCCGCATATTATGGGCGATTTTTATAAAAATAGTCCGCAAAATTTATTGCCATTGCGCGATACGATTAGAAAAGAATTGGCTGCACAAAATATTCAAATCGAATTTGAATGTGTTGCAGAGTATCTTATCGATGATTTGTTTGAACCTAAAATCCATTCGGGCGAATTGCTTTGCTTTGGTTCAAAACAAAAAAACGTTTTGGTGGAATTACCCTTTATGAACGAACCACCCAATATAAAAACTGTATTATTTGAATTACAAATAGCAGGTTATACACCTGTGTTGGCTCATCCTGAACGATATTTATATTTTACCAATAACAAACAACGTTACCACGATTTAAAAGACCAAGGTATTATTTTTCAATTAAATATGCTTTCTACAATTGGGTACTACGGTAAACCCGTGTACGAATTGGCCGATTACTTGGTAAAAAACAATCTGATAGATATGGTGGGCAGCGATACGCACCGCATGCAGCACCAAGAATTGCTAAAAGAAGCCTACAAATCGAAATTATTTTACAAATTAACCACACAAACCGAATTATTAAATAAATTTTTATAATTAGGTGGGTTAACTTTGCCCCAATGAAATACAAATTGAGGGCATTTGCAGCCATTTTTTTAATGGTAATGTTTGCCAATACAGCATGGGCACAAGATTTTAATGTAGTTAAACAAAAGGCAATTACATTTATTCACCACCTAAGAGATAGCAATTACCAAGCAGCCATTGCTATGGTAGACAGCACTGCACATAATTATTACAGTGCACAAGTATTTAAAGACGATTGGGATGAGTTAACCACCACTTATGGTGAATACAAATCGGCTAAACCCATAGAATACCAAGAGGCAATGGGTTTTAGTTATATTCAAATGCTTATTAATTTCGATTATTTGCAATATGTATTATCGTTAACTTTAAACCCTGAATACAAAATTGGATATGTAGCATTTTCTGCCGCTCATAGCGCATATGTACCTCCTGCTATGGCCAATATTGAGCAATATTCAGATACTACCATTACCTTTAAATCTGAAACATATTACGAGTTTCCTGGCATATTAACCATGCCTAAAAATACCAACCCCATGCCTTTGGTGGTAATTGTAGCAGAAGCAGGCCCAACCGATAAAGATTTTAGCATGGGACAAAATAAACCCTACAAAGATTTAGCTACAGGATTGGCTACTTTGGGTTACGCAGTTTATAGATACGATAAACGCACCCAGCGTTTTGCCTTTAATTTAATGGCCGAAAAAAACAACTATGCAAAATTTACTTGTAGAGAAGAATATTTAGATGATTTATACAATGCCTTAGATACGCTTAAAACATTGCCTTTTATAGATAAAAATCGCATATTTATTTTGGGGCATGGGCAAGGCGGTATGCTTGCACCATTAATTGCCAAAGAACGTAAAGATGTTAAAGGCATTATGATGCTGGGTGCAAATGCAGTAACAATTCAAGATATGATGGCCGAACAATACGATTACTTAATGATCGTTACACCGGATAAAACAGAAGAGTATTTAGAAAACAAACGCAAATTGCAAAATACCATGCCCGGTAAAATTAAATGGTACAACCTACACGACAGCATGCCCTATGGCATTCAAGCAACGTACTTTGTTTGGTTAAATGAATACAAACATGTAGAAATTGCTAAAAAGCTTAAAAAACCTGTTTTGGTTATGCAATTTGGCCGCGATTATCAAGTAACTAACCGCAACTACGAATTGTGGCAAAAAATATTTAAGAAAAACAAACAAGCCACTTTTAAGCATTACCCAAAACTTAATCACCTTATGTTTGAAGGCGAGGTGCAAAGTACCTACAGCGAATATTCTATGAAAAGTAATATTCCGGAATATGTAATTAAAGATATTGCAAGCTGGTTGGATAAACAGAAATAGGGAAATGTATATTGTTGCATTGTTAGTCTTTTAACCCTAAACTAATTAACTACCAAAATCTTCCCAACGTGTGTTTCGGATGCATCTTTATTTGATGAAAACACCAAGTACACGCCGCTTGAAACCCTGCGTCTGTTAAAATTTCTACCATCCCAAGTAATAAAACCGCCATTTGCCGTACCTTCAAAAACTAAATTTCCGTTTATGTCGGCAATTTTTACGGTAGCATTATTGGCTAAACCTTTTATAGATATTAAGCCGTCGTATTCGGGGGTAATAGGATTTGGAAAAATTTCTACTTTACCAAATTGGTTAGAAGCGGCTGTGGCACCACCCATAAAACTACAAATGCCCTTATCGGTAGCAAAAAAAACTTCGCCATTGCTTTCATCTATACCAATTTCTAAAACATTATTACTTATAATCGGGCTGTTTGCCGTAGTAAAATTATGAATTACAGTATATCCATCGGGCGATACCAGCCAAACACCATTGCGCGTACCAATCCACTTGCGGTTAGCAGGATCAACTTTAATGCAATTAATAATTTCGGTTCCTAAAAAAATAGAAAAATATTCTCCGGTTTGAATAATAATCTGTCGCGCATCAAAGCTGCGGTTTTGGGTATTAAACACCAAATTCGGGTTACTGATTATGGCCAATCCTTCGTTGGTTCCAATCCACATTTCGCCATTTAAATCTTTGGCAATAGCATTAACTTTATTATGCGGCAATGCACCGTTACCAACCTCTTTTGTAATTAATTTAAACTGATCGTCGTTTGGATTATCCGGCGTACCATTATGGTTATAAACCAAAATGCCCACATCTCTAACACATTGCACCCAAACACCATTGTTATCGTCGCAGGTTAAGTAGCTTATTTCGTTACCGCTTACAGTACTGCCAACACTAAAGGCGGTCCAACCCGTTCTGCTTTTTACACTTAAAGGTTTACTTACACCATAATTGCTAACCCATAAATTACCACGCGTATCAAAATCTAATCCACTAACGCGCAATGGCGTAAAACCGGGTACAGCAAAGCGTTGCAAACTACTGTTGGTTTCATCAAATTTTTGAATATAATTTTCGCCATCAAATTCAAAAACACCATGGCCGTAAGACGAGATGTAAATTCGGTCGCTAAACGGATTCTTCTTTACTTCTAAAAAATCTTGCGCACTAACCAAAGCCGGTATATTGTTGAACCAAAAGTTGCGCCAGCCATTATTGGCAAACGTATTAAACTTGCTGTTGTTGTATGTTTCGTCTAATTTCTCGTTAACTTGTCCGCCGGTATGCCAAAGTTTATCAAAAGCATAAGTAAATTTTGCTGTAGTTCTATCAAGCGGACCACTTGGAATAATAAAATCAATGTTTCCCCCACCCAGGTTAATTGTTAAACCATACAAACTATCAACCATACAAAGTCTGCCATTGGCATCTAGTGTAGCACTGTTTTTAAAAGTTTCGTTAAATGTAACAGCATTGTTTGGACTAGCCTTTACAATTAAATTTCTGGCTACTATAAAGGTATTTGTACCTGAGCGGTTTACATTTCTAACCACCAAACCTGCAGTTGGAGCATATGGCGTGTAAGAAATACCATCATATTCAAATAGGTTCGAATCTATTTCAACCAATAAATTATTGCCCATTGGTGTGCAAAACCTGCTATAATTGCTGTTGCGCATATTACTCCACGAATTAAAATCGCTTAAGTTAGATGCACTTAACGATGCGGCATAAATGCCATTATGCGTTGCACCATAAATGGTATTGCCAATAATACAAACATCATTAAATTCCAGGGTGGTTCCATTAGGCCCTAGATTTTGATAAGAATCAGTAATTCGTCTCGATTGCAAATCCAAAACAATAACGCCAATACTAGATGCTATGTAAGCTTTATCATCATAAAAAAACAAGTTATTCAAAGCTTTTTTGCCAATAATTGGCCTTCTTAAAACATCCGGAATATTTACAATGCGGTTGGTTTGATGAAATAACAAATCAATATTCGAGTTGGCATATAAAATAACACTTATTTGAAGCGGAGCATAGTATTTAATAAGCGTAACTTCAACATCGCTAAAGCCATTAACCCTGCTTAGTCGTTCCACCTCGCGCGATTGAATATCGAAGGTAAACAAACCACTGGCCGAGCCACAATAAATTTTATTGCCAACCGATTCAATAGTGTTGTTAATTATATAAGGCAAGTGTACACGCCAGCCATTGGTTTTAGGTTGCGTTTGAGCCAACCCAAACTTTGCCAACAATATAAAAATGCAATAAATTAGAAATTTTTTCATGTATGCTAAACGCATGGCAAAATAACATATTATCCTAAAACCAAGCAATAATGGCTATTGTTTTACCATTTTAGCCGGCTAGAGTGCACGCACAAACTTGGTTTTTAACTAAAAACAAGCAAAAACCGGTACAATGCAGCCAGATTTTTAAAGGTAAAACCATTTGCCAGATTACTATTAATTCAAATCATGTAGCAAAAGTTGGTTCAAAAAGAAATAGAATTTAATTAAGCCAATTGGCCATTTACAATATTAAAATAAGTAGCATCTATTTGCTTTGGTTTAAACAAATTTTGCAACACATGCTGTTGTGTATGTGTAATAAATATTTGGCCAAAAAAATCTCCAGATATCAAATCAAGGAGTTTTTCTATGCGCACATCATCTAGTTTTTCAAAAATATCGTCTAGCAGTAAAAGAGGTTTCTTTTGCGTTTGCTCTTTTAAAAATGTATACATGGCTAACTTTAGCGCTATCATAAACGATTTTTGTTGCCCTTGAGAGCCAAATTTCTTTAACGATTGCCCATTAATTTGCATTAACACATCGTCTTTATGAATGCCTTGCGTGGTTCTGCAAGCCTTTAGGTCTGCTGGTTGCTGATTAATTAAAATCGACTCAAAGCTGTCTGCACTAAGGCTGCTGTTATACATTAACTCAACCCTTTCGTTGCCGCTAGTTATGCTTTCATATTGGTGAGTAAACAAAGGTGCAATATTTTTAAAAAACGCTTTCCGCTCATTAAAAATATAATTGCCCGCATTTACCAATTGTTGGTTATAACTGTTAAGCAATGTTAAGTTGTTGTAATTGTTGTCATAAAAATCTTTAAGCAACTTATTACGCTGTTCTAATGTTCTGTTATATACCAATAACTCTGTTAAATACTTGCTATTAAACTGAGCAATAAAACCATCTATAAATTTGCGTCTATCTTCTGCAGCAAGCGAAGGCAGCAAAATATCGGCGGGTGTAATCATTACCAAAGGCAAAGTGCCAATATGGCTTGCAAATTTTTTAACAAGATTATTATTAAACCATAATTGTTTTTTTTCATTTACCGGTTGAACCAACTTAATATGCTGCACCAGGCTTTGTTGCTGTAAAGTTGCCTCTAATAAAAAAAAATCTTTCTCAAACTGTATGGCTAGCGAATCTTGGTGATTAAAATAACTTTTAGTAAAGGCTAAAAAATAAATAGCATCCAATACATTGGTTTTGCCGGCCCCATTTAAGCCCACCATACAATTAACCTTGGCATTAAAACTAAATTGTTGCCTGCTATAATTCTTAAATTGCGTTAAGGTTAATTCTTTTAAAACCATGAGGGCGCAATTTAAATAAATCTTACGAAGCCTTTAAAAAAATAGGCTTACCATTAAAAATCTAGCCATTAAACACCATTATGGTATAAAAAGTAAACAACAAACAAGCCAATATGATTAAAATCATGTTTTTAGACCGATAATTTAATTTCCTTCGTTGGAAAAATTACCTACATGGAATTTGATTTAAGAACGCTTTACTTAACATTTTCGCTAACCTGCTTGGCAAATGTGGCGGTAATTAGCTATTTGTGGATAGCAAATCGCAAAAAATATAAAGGCATAGGCTACCTTGTTGTAGATTTTATCCTTCAATATTTTTCCATGAATTTAATTTTTATGCGTGGAAAAATATCCGATTACCTATCCATTTCATTAGGCAACACTTTGTCGGTTGCGGGTATCATGTTAAGTTTATTTGGCATTCAATTATTAAACCAAGACAAACCCAAATGGTATGTTAATATTACAATTTTAATCTTTTATGCCATTATTTATGTGCATTTTGTAAGCGATGGTTCATCTGTAGAAATGAGGAACTTTACTTATGCATTGTTTAGTAATATTTACTTCTTACAAATTCTATACTTGTTGCTATTTCGAATTAACAAAAACTATCAAAAAGAGTCGAAGCCTATATTCTTTATCATTCTAGCGTTTTTTATAGTTAACCTATTTCGTATATTTTACAACGGCCTATCAGAAAAATACAGTACCGACTATTTTGCAATGGGTGGTATTGAATCGTTTTCGTTTATAGCCTACAATGTATTGTTTGCCATGCTAACCTATGGCATTGTTTTAAACATTAACAACCGATTAATTTACACTTTAAAAAAAGAAGAAGAAAAATTTTACAAGGCGTTTAATGCATCGCCCAACGCTATTGTCCTTTCACGATTATCAGATGGATTAATCTACGAAATCAATGCCGGGTTCGAAAAAATTACAGGCTACAACTATACAGATTGCATGGGAAAAACAACATTAGCATTGCAACTTTGGCATAATACAAACGATAGATCTGACTTAAAAGAAGAGCTTATTAAAAGTAATGGATTGTTGGTTCAAAAAGAATGTCAATACCGTAAAAAAGATGGTACACTTTTTTATGGCAAAATACAATCGGTTTTAATAACCATAAACGGTGAAGATTTAATTTTAAGTACCATAGAAGACATAACAAAAATGAAGGTAATGATTAACGAAATAAGAATTACCTCCGACAAATTAGCCAAGTTAAATGCAACTAAAGACAAATTTTTCTCAATAATAGCGCACGACTTACGTGCACCATTTACCCAAGTAAATGCTTTGGCCGAATTAATTAAAAGCGACGTAGCAGAAAAACAATACGCAGAGGTTGATAAAGAAGCTGATTTAATTTTTAAATCCTCGCAACGCGCCATGGGCTTATTAATGAACCTACTCGAGTGGTCGCGCGTGCAAAGTGGCAGAATTGCTTTTAATCCGGAACAAATAAACCTGAGTAAAGCCATTAACGAGTGTATTTTATTACTGCAAGAAAACAGCAAAATAAAACAAATATCTATACACTTTAGTGGAGACGAGTCGCTAACATGCCATGCCGATAAAAACATGTTCGACTCAATTATTCGAAACCTGCTTTCTAATGCCATTAAATTTACACATATAAATGGCCAAATTAATATAAACCTAACCAGCCAACCCAATAGCATACAGGTTTGTGTTAAAGACAGTGGAGTTGGCATTGAACCTACACGTGCCGAAAAACTATTTAATATCGATGGTAACCAATCAACACCAGGCACTTTAAACGAACAAGGAACAGGCCTTGGATTGGTGCTTTGCAAGGAATTTGTAGAAAAACATGGCGGCAAAATTTGGGTAACCAGCAAACCCGAAAAAGGAAGCACATTTTGTTTTTCGTTGCCTGCTTAAAATACATTAACCAGTAAAAACAATTAACCCGGATGAATCGATTAAGTATGTGTTTAAATAGTTATGTTTATTTGAGCTTGCTGTTAAATTCAAACATGCATTAGATTCGAAGAAAAGTCTGGCGGATATTACTATAGTAAAGCCGACCAGGCTTTGATAAAGAATATGATATAGAGCTGAATTAGCGAAAACTAAAAACTTCTGAAAAGTAAAAATAATTTAAGCCCAATAGAATTGTTTTTATTGCCAGTAGAAGAAATATTTTTTTTGTCATTATATGAATGGAAAGTACATCATCAAGCCCTAAAAACCTACCTCATAAAATATTTAGTTCGCATTTATTAATATGCCTAATAATTAAATTATACAGTTATAATCCACACTTAGCTTCACTCAAGTTAAGTGTTTCCAAACAATATCCGAATTTACCGTGTTAAAATTATAATTTTCTGTTGGCCCAATAATAATTAGAATTGGTATCGAACCACCAATTTTAAATATTACAACACAAAAAAAGGCGACTAAAATTAGTCGCCTTTTTTTGTGTTGTATCTGTTAGCGCTTGCTTATTTTACAATGCTAATCTTTTGCGTTAACAAGCCTTTATCGG
>VFQQ010002911.1_pt1 | contig 17904 bp, 16 predicted proteins | sample 3512341 | NCBI WGS metagenome assembly VFQQ01 (sample SAMN10412373, study PRJNA504923) | tailings metagenome | isolation source: Relicate 2 Philex TSF1 revegetated site | place: Philippines: Tuba, Benguet | collected 2017-08-29 | reverse complement strand
GCTTCGGTCTGGCCCGTCTCGACGATCCTGCCGAGATACATCACCGCGACGCGGTCGCACATGTAGCGGATCACCGACATGTCGTGGGAGATGAAGATGAAGGCGAGCTTCATCTCGTCCTGCAACTGCATCATCAGGTCGAGCATCTGGCTGCGCAGTGACACGTCGAGCGCGGAGGTCGCTTCGTCCGCGACGATGAGCCGGGGACTGACGGCGATCGCACGGGCAATGCCGATGCGCTGACGCTGCCCGCCGGAAAAGGCGTGCGGATAGCGTTCGCGCCAGGACGGCTCGAGCCCGACCTGCTGCATCAGTTGCGCGACGCGATCGTCGAGCTCCTTGCCGCGCGCGATCTTCGCCAGCCGCAGCGGTTCGCCGATGATTTCGGCGACGGTCTTGCGTGGATTGAGCGAGCCGACCGGATCCTGGAAGATCATGCGGATATCGCGCCGGGCCGCCCGCAACGCCTCGCCTTCGACCTGGCGCAGGTCGACGACCGACCCGTCGGCCTTGCGGTAGTTCATGGTGCCGAGTTGCGGCTTGTAGACCCGCAGCAGGCAGCGCCCCATCGTGGTCTTGCCCGAGCCACTCTCGCCGACAATACCGAGCGTCTCGCCAGGCGAAATGCTGAGATTGATGGAGTCGACCGCCTTGAGGCCGTTCGGGAACGACAGGCTGAGGTCCTTCACATCCAGCAGCAGTTCCGGCGCCATGGTCGATGCGGGACGATCGACGCGCACGGCCGCCTTGCTCTCGAGCTTGAGCACCGAGCCGATCAGCATGCGCGTGTAGTCGTCCTGCGGCGTGTGGAAGATCTGGGCCACCGGCCCCGCTTCCTTGACGTCGCCGCGATACATCACCAGCACGTCGTCGGCGATTTCCGCTACCACGCCCATATCGTGCGTGATGAACAGCACCGCCATGCCGGTGTCGGCCTGCAGCCGCTTGATCAGGGCCAGGATCTCAGCCTGCGTGGTCACGTCGAGCGCAGTTGTCGGCTCGTCGGCGATCAGCAGCGACGGGTTGCAGGCGAGCGCCATGGCGATCATCACGCGCTGCCGCATGCCGCCCGAGAACTCGAAAGTATAGCGGTCGATCGCTTCCTCGGGCCGCGGAATTTCCACCTGCCGCAGCAGTTCGAGCACGCGCTGCCGACGCTCGGTCGGCGGCGTCTTGAAGTGGATGCGGAGCGTCTCGCCGATCTGCTCGCCGATGCGATGGATCGGTGACAGCGACGACATCGGCTCCTGGAAGATCATGGCGATCTCCCGGCCGCGGATCTGCCGCATCTGGCGGCCGCGCGGATCGAGCTTCGCGATGTCCACGACAGCGCCATCAGGCCGGGTCAATGCGATCGAACCACCGACGATCCGGCCAGGCCGGTCGACGATCTGCAGTATCGCGCGCGCCGAGACGGACTTGCCAGAGCCGCTCTCGCCGACCACGCAGAGCGTCTTGCCGGGATAGAGATCGAAGGACACGCCGTCGACGGCCTTCACCAACCCGGTCCGGGTGGGGAACTCGACCTTGAGGTCTCGGACGCTGAGGACGGGTTTCACGGGATCAGCCATCAGTGCGCCTCATAGGGGTCGGCGGCATCGCGCAGGCCATCGCCGAGGAAGTTGAGCGACAGCACGGCGATGACGATTGCCGCGGCCGGAGTGAACAACAGCCAGGGCGCCTGCGAGACGGCGCGGATATTCTGCGCTTCCTGCAGCAGCACGCCCCAGGAAACGATCGGCGGCTGCAGGCCGATGCCGAGGAACGACAACGCGGTTTCCGCCAGGATCATGGTGGGGATGGCGAGCGTCAGCGTCGCAATGATGTGGCTCATGAAGGACGGGACTAGGTGGTGGAAGATGATCCCCACCTCACTCATGCCGTCGAGCCGCGCGGCCGTGACGAAATCCTCGTTACGCAGCGACAGGAAGCGGCCACGGACTTCGCGGGCCAGCGACGTCCAGCCGATCAACGACACGATCAGCGTGATGACGAAATAGGTCTGTATCGGCGGCCAGGACAGCGGGATCGCCGCGGCGAGGCCCATCCACAGGGGGATCGTCGGGATCGATCGCAGAAACTCGATGGCGCGCTGGATCACTGTATCGGTCACCCCGCCGAAGAAGCCGGATATGCCCCCGATGGTGACGCCCAGCACAAGGCTCATGAACACGCCGATGAGGCCGATCGACAGCGAGATGCGAGCGCCATGCACGACGCGCGAGAAGATGTCGCGGCCGAGGCGGTCGGCCCCCAGCAGGAACATCGAGGAAGCCGGGCTCGGCTTCAGCAGCCCGATCAGCTTGTGCTCCATCGGGATGAAGCCCAGCAGGGTGTAGGGCTTGCTCGGCACGAAGAAGCCGATCGCCACTGGCGAGTCCGGATCCGGGGTGAATACGCGACGCATGGACTCGGTGTTGAGCTCCATGCTCAGCCCCTCGACATGCGGGGCGAACTGGCCGTCGATCATGAAGCCGATCGCCTGCGGTGGCGCATAGGTGAAGCGCGAATTGGTCTGGTTCGGATCGTAGGGCGCGATGAAATCCGCCAGCGCCGCCACCAGATAGAGGAACAGCACGACGAACAGGCTCACCAGCGCGATCTTGTGCTTGGTAAACTTGATCCAGAACAGCTTCCACTGACCGGCGACGGCAATGTCGGCGGCGCGGGCATCCAGTGCGATGGCGGAGCCGGACGGACCGGCTGGGAGTTCGGTCATGCTCATTGCAGTCGGATCCGGGGGTCAGCGATGGCTAGCAGCACGTCGGAAATCATCGTGCCGATGATGGTGAGGACTGAGATCAGCAGAATGAGCGATCCCGCAAGATACATGTCCTGCGCCAGCAGCGCGCGTAGCAGCAGCGGGCCGGTGGTCGGCAGGCTCATCACCACCGAGACGATGATCTCGCCCGAAACGACCGCCGGCAGGATCCAGCCAAGGGTCGAGATCAGCGGATTGAGCGCCATGCGCACCGGGTAGCGGATCAGCAGTTCGAGCTCGGACATGCCCTTGGCGCGGGCGGTGGTCACATAGGGCCTGTGCAACTCATCGAGCAGGTTGGCGCGCATGATGCGCACCAGCGCGGCGAGACTGCCGATGCCGATGACCACCACGGGGAGCCAGATATGCGCCAGGAAATCGCCGATCCGCTCCAGGCTCCATGGCGCATCGACGAACTGCGGTGAGAACAGCCCGCCCACGCTCTGACCGAAGTAGGTCGCGAGCACGTACATCGACACCAGCGCCATCAGGAAGTCGGGCACAGCGAGGAAGAAGAAGGCGACGAACGTCACGCCGTAATCGGCGATCGAGTACTGGCGCACGGCCGAAATGATGCCGATCGGAATGGCTAGCAGCCAGACGAAACAGAGCGTGAGCAGTGCCAGCAAGAAGGAGAAGCCAAGCCGCCCCCAGATCACTTCGGCGACCGGCCGGTTCAGCTCGAAGGAAATGCCGAAGTCGCCGTGCATGACGATACCCGACACCCACTTCCAGTACTGGATGTAGATCGGCTGATCCAGCCCGTAGCGCTCGCGCATGGCGGCAACCGTGCCCGCCTCGACTGCGCCGCCCTGGCTGGCCCAGTCGGCCATGAGCGTCGTCAGATAGTCGCCGGGCGGCAGCTGGATGATGATGAAGGCGACGATCGACACGGCGATCAGCGTCGGAATGGCAAAGAGCAGTCGTTTCAGGAGGAAGCGGAGCATCCTTGCCTCGATCTAGGTCATGCGGAAAAGGTGAGGTGGCGCAGGGAGCGCGCCACCTCCAGGTAGGGAGGAACCTACCGGTCGAAATACCACTGCGTCAGCGTTGGAGCCGGGTGCCAGAGGTTGCCCGTGATCGGGATGCCCTGCACGACATTCTTGATGTCGTTGTTCACCAGCATGTACTTCGGCATCGGGCGCGAAATGCCGATGTTGAAGAAGTTGTCGGCGCTGATTTCGAGGAATGTCTTCATCTTGGCCAGACGGTCTTCGTCGGTCACCGCGGCCTTGACCAGGTCATAGGCGGCATAGGCGTCCTTCACCAGCTGCGGCGGCTCTTCGCCGGTCGTCGGGTCGGAGTACCACTCGGACCACTTGGACGCGAAGAAGATGTCCGCCTTCTGGAACGGGATGAAGCAGCGCACGTCGGTATAGGCTTCCGACAGGCCGCCCACGCAGTTCCAGATATAGGCTTCCTGCTCGTTGGCATACCACATGGTGTTGAGGCGCGCGCGATCGGTGGTGCGGATCTGGATATCGAGGCCGACATCGGCAGCATACTGCTGCACCATCTGCATGATGTCCGGATAGGAGAGGCCGAACACGTCCGCCACCATGAAGTTGATGGTGAAGCGCTTGCCGTCGGGGCCGAGGCGGAAGCCTTCGGCGTCCTTTTCCGGCATGATCTTGTCGAGCATCTCGTTCGACAGGGCCGGATCGTACTCGGTGTACTGCGTCGACATCCGCTCGTTGTAGAGCTCGTGTTCCGGCTGCGGCGCAGCCTGCGACGGAGCGCCCTGGCCGACATAGACTAGGTCGATGATCTCCTGCCGGTTGATGGCGTGGCTGAACGCGATGCGGAAATCCTTGTTCTGGAAGATTTCGCGCTTGATCGGGTCGTTGACGTTCAGGTTGAGGTGGATCGTGGCGTCGTTCGCCGGCAGATCCTTCACATCCACGAAGTGGTACTTGCCCGACTCCTGGCCATCGAACAGCACCGACTTGTAGGTCGAGTTGTTGATGTGACGGAAGGCGAAGTCGAGTTCACCCGCGGTCATGCGCAGCAGCATCAGCTGCGGATCGTCCAGCTTGGCCCAGGTGACCTGGTCGATATAGGGCAATTGGTTTCCGTCGGTGTCGACCTTCCAGTAGTAGGGGTTGCGCACCGCTTCGACGCGGTCGGAATCCGCATACGGAACCGTCAGCACGTAGGGATTGAGCGTCGGCAGCTCGAGATTCTGCCAGAACGGCGGCTGGAAGGTCAGCGAGACCTTCGAGTTGAACAGCGACACCCAGTCGGCCGCAGTGGCGTTCTGTGCGAGCAGCGCCGGGATACCGTCGGCGTTGTACTTCTCGTGGAACTGGCTGAGATAGTGCTTGGGATAGATCACCGGCAGGTGACCCTGGCCGTAGGCGAGCTGCTGCAGGAACAGGCCGTACGGCGTCTCGAACTTGAATTCGACCGTGCGGTCATCGATCTTGGTGACGACCACCGGCTTGCCGCCGAGCACGAAGATCGGGTTCTTGTCCGGGGTCAGCGCCGTGTTCATGAACACGTCTTCGTACCAGAACATGATGTCGTCGGCGGTGAACGGCGCGCCGTCCGACCAGCGCAGGCCTTCACGCAGCTTGAACGTGAACGTCGTGGCGTCTTCCGACGAGGTCACTTCCTCGGCGAGCGACGGCACCACCTGGTCCCAGGCCGGTGTCCAGCGAACCAGCAGTTCGTTGGCGATGGTGCGGGTCAGATTGTAGTGGTCGCCATTGGCCAGGATCGTGGTGCGCAGCGTGCCGCCATACTTGCCGACGCCGTCGATCATCGTCTCGACATAGGGCGTAGCCGGCAGGCGCTCGGCCACCGGCGGCAGTTCACCGGCGCTGACGCGAGCGTCCAGCATCGGCGCCTGGCCATATTCCTGCGCCATTGCCAATGACGTGCTGCCCAGCAGCGCAAGCGCGACCGCGCCTGAAAGCAAGGCACGGCTGTGCCTGAAAATTCCCATGAGAATACCTCCCACCGGCCAAACGGAGGTGGCCGGTAAAGCATGATGTTGACGTTGGCGGTTTCTCCCCCGCGCCGTCGACTGAGCGCATTTCGCTCATATCGATACGCCAACCTGTACAGATCGTACATTATCTGTCAACAAGTGTGCACTCTTTGCCGATCGTATCGCGGCAGGGTATGACGTGAACGTGAGGGGAAGAGGTAAGGCGCATGGCATTGGGGACGGATGCTCAGCTCGTCGAACGGGACAAACCGGCAAGCATCTACGAGCGGCTGCGCGACGACATCGCCGAAGGGCGGCTGCAGGCGAACGAGCGCCTCAAGGCGTCCGTTCTGGCGGCCCGCTACAACACCAGCACCAACCCTATCCGCGAGGCGCTGCAGCAGTTGCGCGGCGAAGGCTTCGTCGTGTTCTCGCAGAACAAGGGCGCCCGAGTCCGCCCTGTCGATGAGGATTTCGCCCGTGACGTCTATGAGATCGAGGCGCTGATCGCCCCCTACCTGACCAAATGGTTCGTCTCCATGGCGTCAGATGCCGATATCCGCCGGCTCGAGGCCATGCAGCAGCAGATGGAGGACCTGAACTTCCGCGACCACGATCTGCACTCGATCCTCGACCGTGACTTTCACCACATCATCTACGAGCGCCACTACAACCGGCAGGCGGTCGACATGTCGTCCAAGCGCCGGGAGATTCTCCACGCCATCGCCAAGCGATTCGCATTCTCGCCGGCCCGCCAGCGCGAGATCATGACGGAGCACCAGCAGATCATCGCTGCCATCAAGTCAGGCAATGCCGACGCGGCCGTGGAGGTCATGCGCCAGCACATCATGGGCTCCGGCCGCCACATCATCGACCACATGCGGGCCGAGCGCGCGGTATCGTAAATAGCCGCCTGCACCGCAGAAATAAAAAGCCCGCCCCGGATGAACAGGGCGGGCTCCGATAGATCATCGCTAAGCTTAGCGACAGTTGGCCGGCAATTCGGCTGCGTTGCCCTCGGGCCGCGCGTTCTTGGTGCCGTTGGGATCGTCCTCGCCATTGGCGATGGAGCCGGTCGCTTCGTAATCGGTGTCGTTGTCGCTGCTGAAATCGGCAGGAGCGTTCTGGCTGAGAAGCGCATTGCACTCCTCGCGCTCGGCGGCCGACTGCGCGAAGGTGGGGCCGGTCGACAGGACTAGGGCCGCCACGAGGGCAATGGATGAAATCGTTGCGCGGATCTTCATGATTTTCCTCTTGTTTTGCCTATGGTCGAGGAACAGCCTGAAATCGCTATGGTTGCCACGCCGACATCACGTCAGCGTTATGACGACCGCTATGCCCGATGGCGCGACATCTTCTCGCGATTGCCACACACCCTCATGTTGCACCAGCGCCGTTTGCCGCCGCGCGACGTATCGGCGAACAGCCATCCGCAGCGGGGGCAGGCATGCACGCGCGGACGCGGCAGCGTGAAGAATGCCTCGACCGCCAGCGCGGCGAGAAACGAAGCCACCAGGGCTGGATCGTGCCAGTGAGCCGCGGCGAGCCGCGGCCGGGTACCGCTCCAGCTGACCAGCTGATGCTCGGCCCCGCCCGCCGCTGTCGAGAACAGCAGGGCGAGTGGCTCCGAGGGCGTGTCACCGCCCCTGGCGACGGCGTCGAAGACCTCGAATGACGCTTCGCGCAGTGCGCGAACGTCGCTCAGGAAGTGCGGCGCCTTGATGCGGCCGACCGCCGTCGCGGCCGGCTCGCCCGCCAGTCCGGCGGCATGGAGCCACCCCCCGACATCCTTGGCAGATTTCAGCAGTTCATTGTCGGGTGGCGGCTCACGCCGGTCATAGACCGCGTTGGCGAGATCCAGCGCTGGGTGACCGCCGACGAAATGCTCAGGCACCCAGCGGGTATGATCGGTCATCCGGGAACCTAACCTCTAAATTACAGTTTGACGGTTACATCAGATGTAACCATATAGGCGACGATATCAGGTTACCTCGATTGCGGAAAGGAAACGACATGCTCGACATCGGGAAACCGCGACACCGCACGATCGACCTGGATGGCGTCAAGCTGTTCTACCGCGAAGCCGGATCGAGCGATGCGCCCGGCCTGCTGCTCCTCCACGGCCAGCCCTGTTCATCGTTCTATTTCCGCCACGTCATCGGTCCGCTGGCGGGGGTGGCGCATGTCGTGGCGCCCGACCTGCCCGGCTTCGGCTTCACCGAAGCGCCGTCTCACTATCCCTATACGTTCGACGCGATGGCCCGAACCATCGACGCCCTGACCGAGAAGACCGGCCTCGACCGGTTCTACCTCTACGTCCACGACTTCGGCGCGCCTGTCGCCTACTATCTCGCCCTCGCTCGCCCCGACCGGGTACTGGGCCTGATCATCCAGAACGGCAATGCCCATGAGGTCGGCCTCGGCCCCGACTGGGAGCCGAACAAGGCCTATTGGGCCGATCCCACGCCGGAGAACCGGACAAAACTGCCAGCGTGGCTGGACTATGATGGCGTTCGGCGCACCTATGTGGGCAACATCCCGGAGCGGCTGAAGCCGCTCTTCGGCCCCGAAGGCTGGCATCTCGACTGGGAGCGGATGAGCCGCCCGGGCCTTGTCGAAATCCAGTTCCGTATCTTTGCCGACTACGGCCGATACGTTGCGCGCTTCCCCGAAATCTCGGCCTATCACCGGAAACGCCAGCCACCGGCGCTGCTGCTATGGGGCCGGCACGATCCCTATTTCGAGATCGAGGAGGTCATGGCCTTTGCCGGCGAGCTCGACCGGATCGACATGCACATCTACGACGCCGCGCATCTGCTGCTGGAGACACATCCGGACGAATGCGCCGCGCTGATGCAACAGTTCATCCTCGACACGCAGACGAGCTGAGCCTTCATCAAACCAGCGGCTTCTTCATTGCCCTTCATTCCAAACTATTATAATAGCTTGAGGGAGGTCGGGAGGAGACTGACTGATGAGGGTTGAACTGGGCGGCCGCGTGGCTTTGGTCACGGGCGCAGCGGGAACTATTGGTCGTGCCATCGCGCGCCGGCTGAGCGACAACGGCGTACGCGTCGTCATTGCCGACATCAACCGCGAGGGCGCGGAAGCGTTTGCGGCTGAACTGCCCGACGCCATGGCAGCAGTGGTGGACATCACCAGCACCGACTCGACGGAAGCCGGCGTCGCCGCGACGATCGAGCGCTACGGTCGGCTCGACATCCTGGTCAACAATGCCGGCGTCAACAGCTTCGTCCACCGCGTGACGCTTGATGCGTTTCCGTCGGAAGAGTGGGAGCGCGTCACGCGCATCGACCTCGACGGCCTCTATCGCATGAGCCACGCGGCGCTGCAGCCGATGGTCAGGCAGGGCGAAGGCGGACGCATCATCAACATCGCCTCGGTCGTCGGCCTCGCAGCGATGCGCCTGCAGAGCGCCTTTGTCGCCGCCAAGGCCGGCATCATCCATCTTACCCGCTCGATGGCGCTGGAACTGGGACCGCAGGGCATCCTGACCAATGCGATCGCGCCCGGCTCGATCATGAGCGAAGGCACTCGTTCGCTGTTCTACGGCGCCGATGGCAAGTTCGCCGGACGCACCGAGGAATTCATGCGGCATCTGCCGCTTGGCCGACCTGGCACGGCCGAGGAGATCGGTGAGGCGGTGCTGTTCCTCGCTTCGCCCAATGCCGCCTATGTCAACGGCCAGGTGCTCGCCGTCGATGGCGGCTGGACCGCGGGGTACATGCTGTGAATGCCATGCAGATCGATCTCAAGGGCAAGTCCATCCGCCTGCAGGGCGACGACAACCCGGTCGCGGCGGCACTGACTGCGGCACTCGCCGCCAACGGCGCCACGCTCAATGTCCGGCCCGATCCGGACATGCTGATCCTGTCGTTCCCGCTGCTGCCCAGGGACGGCACCGACGTCGAGCCGATGCTCGCCGAAGCCGAGCGCGTCGGCACCGCCATGTTCGCGCGCGGCCACGGCCGCATCCTTTGCCTCGTCTCGGCTGCGGCCGGCATGCCGATGCGGCGTCATGCCGATTTCTCGCGGCGCATGGCGAACGTGCTCACCACGGTCCGCACCCTCGCCATGCGGCTTGGGCCGCATGTGCTGGTCAATGCCGTGGGTGTCGGCGCCATCGGTGAACCACTGGTGGCCGGAGACGCGGCGATGCTCGGCCATGCATCGGTGAAGCGGCCCGGAACGATCGCCGAGGTCGTCGACACGGCGCTGTTCTTCGCCGACCCCCTCAACAGCTACACCACCGGCCAGATGCTGGTGGTCGATGGCGGCTGGAGCGCCGGCTATGGCCGCAATTTCTGACGGCATTTCCCTCGTCGCCGGTCGGCTGACCCTCGACCTCGTCCCGCAGATCGGCGGCAGCATCGCCGCGTTCCGCATCGACGACATCGATGTGATGCGGCCACTTTCTGCGGACGATCGCGCTGCCGGCAATGTGCTCGGCGTCGCCTCGTTCCCGATGGTGCCCTTCGCCAATCGCATCGGCGGCAATGCGTTCGAGTTCGAGGGCCGCCGCTACAGCGTCGAGATGAACAACCCGCCCGAAATCTACCATGTCCACGGCACGGGCTGGCATCGGGCCTGGACCGTTTCGGCAGCAGACGAACGCTCCGCCACCCTGCAACTCGATGTGGTCGACCCTCAGGCCTTCTCCTATCGCGCCGAGCAGCGCTTCGCCCTCGACGAGGCCGGACTGTCGTTGACCACCAGCGTCACCAACATCGCCGCGCACCGCATGCCCTTCGGCTTCGGCCACCACCCGTGGTTCGAGCGCGACGACGAGGTGACCGTCGAGTTCGCGGCCCGTAGCGTGCACATGAACGAACCCGAGATGATGATCGGCCAGCGCGTGACGCTGCCGCCGGAACTGACCTTCGAGCCGGCACAGCCCCTGCCCGCTTACTGGCGCTGCACCGACTATGGTGGCTGGAGCGGCGTTGCGACCATCCGCCAGCCGGCGCGTGGCGTCGGCCTCACCATGCGCGGCGACCCCGCCTATGGCCACGTGATGTTCTATGCAGACCCAGCACGCCCGGTATTCTGCGTGGAGCCGCAGACCAATGCCTCGGGCGCCTTCAACCGGCCACATGGTTTCGGCGATGTCGAAGACGGCATCATCGTGCTCGCCCCTGGCGAGAGCGCATCGGCAACGCTGCGCTTCGAGCCGTTCCGGCTCTAGAGCAGCCGCGCCAGCAATCCACCATCGACCTGCAGGGCACTGCCGGTGACGAAGGACGCTTCGTCCGAAATCAGGAAACCGATGGCCGTGGCAATCTCGCGTGGATCGGCAATGCGGGCGATGCGGTTGGGCTCGAACGAGAGCCCGATCGCTTCCGCCCCGCCGGCCGCTTCGAGCCCGTCGAGCGTCATCCGCGTCGCCACCGAGCCGACCAACACTGAGTTGACGCGAATCCGGTCCACCGCATAATCGAGCGCCATCTGCCGCGACAGCCCGACGACGCCAGCCTTGCTCGCCGCATAGGCCGGCACGCCCGGCACCGTCGCATCGGCATGCACCGAGGCGATGTTGACCACCGAGCCACCGCCGGACGTGCGCAGCAGCGGCAGTGCCGCGCGGCAGACCTTGAAGATGGCCGAGAGATTGACGCCGATCGTCGTGTCCCACTCGGCATCGGTCACGTCTTCGAGCCGCTTGCCGGTCTGGTAGACGCCGGCGCAGTTGACCACTGCATCGAGCCTGCCGAAGCGCTCGGTGAGATCGTCCACCGCCGTCATCACCGCGCCGGTATTGCGGAGGTCGGTTTCGCGGAACACCAGCCCAGGCTCACGCCCCGCATGCACCCTGCGGCCTTCGTCGCCATCGAGCCCGATGCCGTAGACCTGGGCGCCCTCGCCGTGGAGATATTCCGCCGTCGCCCGGCCGATGCCAGTGGCGGCGCCGGTGACCAGCACCACCTTGCCGTCGAACTTGCTCATGAAGCGGCGCGCATCGTTTCGGCCTGCGCCGCCGCGACCGCGCGCAGCACCCGATCCTCGTCGCCTTCGCCGCGCTTGAACTCGTCCACCACGCGCCCATCCGCGATGGTGAGGCACCGGTCCGCGAGGCCGAGCACTTCGTCGAGTTCCGACGCCACTATCACCAGCGCCACGCCCTTGTTGGCGAGGTCCACCACCAACTTGTAGATCTCGTGCCGGGTCGCGGCGTCGACGCCCTTGGTGGGTTCGTCGAGCAGCAGGACCCGCGGTGCCCGCATCAGCACGCGCGCGAACAGCAGCTTCTGCTGGTTGCCGCCCGAGAGGTGCGCCACCGAGCCCTGTGGTGATGCCGCCTTGACGTTGAGCTGCCGCATCGCGTCGCGGATTGCGGTGCGCTCGCGATCGCCGCGCACCAGGCCCGATGGCGCCAGCGGATCGAGATTGCCGATGGTGATATTGGCGCCCACCGGCAGGTTGAACAGCAGCCCGTCGCGCTTTCGGTCTTCGGTGAGCAGCGCAATGCCGGCATCGCGCGCATCGCGCGGCGAGCGAATGGAAACCGGCTGCCCGTCCACCTTGATCGTGCCGGTCGAGGCCTCCCGGCCATAGATGCCGTGCAGGATCTCGCTGCGCCCCGAACCGAGCAGTCCCGCCAACCCGACGATCTCGCCGGCCGCGACCGAAAAACTCACATTGCGCGCACCGTGAATGGCGCCGGCCTTCCCCTCGACGCTGAGGTTCTCGACCTGCAGCATCGGCCGCGCCGCGATGGGGGTTTCGTGCGCCGGGAACAGCTTCTGCAGCCGCTGCCCGGACATGGCGAAGATGAAGCGCTCTTCGTCGAATTCGTCGCGCGAAAGCTGCGCCGCCACCTGCCCGTCGCGCAGCACCGTGGCGCGGTCGCACACCGCCAGCACTTCCGGCAGCCGGTGCGTGATGTAGATCATCGTGACGCCCTGTGCCTTGAGGCGTCGCAGCACGCCGAACAGCGCCTCGACCTCGGTGCCCGACAGCGACGCCGTCGGTTCGTCGAGCATCAGCACCCGCGGCTTCAGCGCCAGCGCCCGCGCGATCATCACCAGATGCCGCTGCGCCGAGGTGAGCGAGGCCACCAGCGCGCGCGGATCGAGATCGAGTCCCAGGTCGTCGAAGATCGTGCGGGTCATCTCTTCGAGCTTGCGCCGATGGATCAGCACGCCCTGCCCGAGATTCATGTGACCGGCAAAGACGTTCTCGGCGACCGAGAGCTGCTCGAGCACCTCGATCTCCTGCGGCACATAGCCGACGCCGCTCGCCCGCGCCATCGCCGGCGACGCGAATGCCACCGCCTGCCCGGCGAGCACGATGCTGCCCTCGTAGGAGCCCGCTCCATGCACGCCGTTGAGAATTTTGACGAGGGTCGATTTGCCGGCGCCATTCTGCCCGAGCAGGGCATGCACCTCGCCACGCCGCACGACGAAATCGACGCCGCGCAGCGCCGGCACGCCGGCAAAGCGCTTGACGATTCCGGTCGCCTCGATGACGGGCTCGGTCTGGGCTTCGGCCATTCTTCCCTCCGGTTCGTCCCGGGACCACTGGCCCCGGGACAGATCGACTACGCGGCTTACTGGCCGGCGCTTTCGAGCATCGCGTAATAGGGGTCGAGATCGGCGGCCGTGATGACCTTGGAGGGCAGCACGTTCATGTATTCGACCGTCTCACCCTTGGCGAGCGCGCCGAGCAGTTCGGCCACCTTGGCGCTCTCTTCGTAGAGCGGCTGCGCCACGATGCCGTAGGCAGCGCCCGACTTCACCAGGTCGAGGTTCTGCCGGATGTAGTCCATGCCGATGATCGCGACGTCGCGGCCGGCCTTGCGGGCCGCACCCGACCAGGTCTGGATCGAGTTGCCGGTGGTGCCGAAGGCGGCGACCACATCGGGGTTACCCTGCAGGATGGCGATCGCCTTGCCTTCGGCAGCGGACGGCTCGAAGCCTTCCATCTGCGTCTCGAGCACTTTGATCTCCGGATACTTTTCCGCGATGGTCTTGCGGAAAGCGTCCGACATGGCGTTCTCGGTGTCGTTCGATGCGCCCTGGGTCAGCGCGATGGTGCCCTTGCCGCCCAGCTTGTCGCCCAGCGCGATGGCAGCATTGGTGCCAGCCGCGGCGATATCCTGTGCGGCAGCGGCCTTGAGGCCTTCGACGCTGCCTTCCGGCGGCAGCACGTGCCAGGTGACGACCGGCAGGCCTTCCTTGCTGAGCTTGGTGATGTACGAGTAGATCGCCGGATCGGGACCGTAGACGCCGACGGCATTGAACTTGGTGCGCGACAATGCCGCTTCGGCCAGCGGCAGGGTGGCCGGAATATCCCAGTTGGTGGCCGACGGATCGCCGACGACTTCGCAGGTATAGCCGAGCTCCTTGCACTTATCGAGGAAGCCCGCCTGCATCAGACGGTGCACCGGATGGTCCTTCATCGCCTGCACCCAGAGCAGGTTCACTTCCTGCGCATAGGTGGCGCCGGTCGTGCCGAGGCCAGCAACCAGCGCCGCGGCGCCGAGCAGGCCTTTCACCAAAGTCCTCTTCGAGATGTTCATGCTTCCTCTCCCATTTGCCCGCTGTTGCGCGTGGCGTTCAAAATCGTGCCGGTCCGCGCTCACGCGCCGGATTGGTTGGTTGTGCTGGTTGTCTTGGCGGCCTTGGCCTTTGCCCCTGCGCCCACGGTGAAGTAACGGCGGCGGAGGATGTCGAGGCCCACGGCCGCCACCATGATCACGCCGACGGCGATCTGCTGCCAGTTGGAGTTCACGCCGATGACCACGAGACCCGACTGCACCACCTTGAGCATCAGGATGCCGACCACGCCGCCCGCAATGGTGCCGGCGCCACCGAACAGGCTGACGCCACCCACCACCACACCGGCGATGACGATGAGCTCCCAGCCCGAACCGATCGAGGTCGTGCCGCTCTGCAGGTCCGCCATCACGAACATGCCGGCAATGGCCGAGAGTGCGCCGACGGTGATGAAGGCGCCGATCTTGTAGACCGTGGTGTTGATGCCCACGAGGCGCGCCACTTCAGGGTTGCCGCCGGTGGCGTAGAGGTTGCGCCCGAGCACGGTGCGGCGCAGCACGAAGTCGGCGACGATCGCGGCGACCACGAAGAAGGCGAAGCTCCAGCCCAGCCCGAAGGCGAAGGTGCTCATGCCGAAGTCTGAGACGTCCTTGGGCAGCGGATAGACCGGATAGCCGCCGGTAACGAGCTGGATCAGCCCCTGCCCGATGAACAGCATGCCCAATGTCTGGATGAAGGCCGGTATCTTGAACCGCACCACGATGATGCCGTTCACCAGCCCGATGAACGCCCCGATGCCGATTCCGCCCAGGATGGCGAGCGGCACCGGCCAGGCCAGAGCCGTCATCAGCTGTGCGGCGACCACTGCCGAAACACCCGCGACCGATCCCACCGAGAGATCGAACTCGCCGGCCACCAAGAGGATCGTTTGCCCGATGGCGATGATGCCAACGAACGACACTACGTTGAGAATGGCGCGCACATTGCGTTCGGAGAGGAACGCCGGCTGCAGGAAATAGAACAGCGCCACGATCAGCAGCAGTGCCGCGATCACGCCGACCTCGCCGATGGCGATGAACGAGATGATCCGGCTGCGCAGCGATGGCGCGGCAATGCTTTCGGTCGTGGCTGGCGCCGCGCTGGTCATGCTCGTTAGTCCTCCCCTGTCGCGGCTGCCTTCTTGGACAGGCTTAACCGCAGGCTGCCCTCGGGCAGCCCAACCATTAGCTATTATACTATTATAACTGTCAATGCTGTTTCGCGACGGCGCTGGCGCCGCCTGCCCTGCCGAACTATGGTTCCGGCACCATCGGGGGACGGCGAATGCCCAAGAAAACCGCGGACACAGCCAGCAAGGACGCTACCGGCAAGACGCCGCAGCGCCTGGGCGTGCGTGAGATCGCCAAGCGCGTCGGCGTGGCGCCGATCACCGTGTCCCGCGTCCTGTCCAATCCCGACATGGTGACGCCCGAGACCCGTGCCCGCGTGCTGCGGGCCATCGAAGAATCGGGCTTCGTGCCCAACCGCCTCGCCTCCAGCATGAAGGGCAGCGGCCGCATGATCGGCACGGTGGTGCCGCCGCTGATCAACTCGGGCATTGCCGAACAGGTGCAGGGCATGTCGGACGAATGCCAGCAGAGCGGCTATTCCATGCTGCTGGTGCAGGGCGAATTCACGTTGGCCGACGAGGAGCGCTCGGTGCGCACCCTGCTCGGCTGGCGACCTGCCGGTCTGATCCTCCAGAGCTTCGTGCAGAGCGATATCGCCCGCCAGCTGCTGCTCTCTGCCAAGGCGCCTGTCGTCGAGATTTCCGAGATCAAGGGCCGCAAGCCCATCGACATGGTAGTGGGTGTCTCCAACTTCGAAACCGCCTACGCCATGACCATGCATCTGGCCGCCAAGGGCTATAAGCGCATCGGCTTCGTCTCGACGCCCATCCACGGCAACGACCGCCTGCAGCAACGGCGCACCGGCTACCATGCGGCGCTCACCGAACTCGGCATCAGGAACCACGACTCGATGGAGGTCGAAGTCCCCATCACCGCGCGTGGCGGCGCCGAAGCGCTGATCACGCTCAGCGAGCGGCACAAGGACATCGACGCCATCTTCTTTTCGTCCGACACGCTCGCCATCGGCGCCGTGCAGGAGTGCCACCGCCGCGGCTGGGCCGTGCCCGGCCGCATCGGCATCGCCGGCTACGGCGACATGGACCTCGCGGCCCAGCTCTATCCACCGCTGACCACCGTCAAGGTCAACCGCTACGAGATGGGCCGGCGCGCGGCGCGACAACTGCTCGACCGGCTCGGCGGCAACCTGAAGGTGCCCACCATCACGAGCCTGGGGTTCGAGATCGTCGATCGCGACAGCGCCTGAGCTCATTTTTCCCGGTCCGTCCCCAGCCGCTTCTCCCACCCTTCGGTGTGGACGTTGAGATAGGCGTGGAGGTCGTACGGGTGCTGCTTGATGGCATCGATGTTGAGATCGATGCCCAGCCCCGGCGCGTCGGGCAGGGACAGGTGTCCGTTGTCCGGATTGACCGTCGGATGCCAGGTCACCAGGTCGCGCGTCCACGCATCGTTGAAGGCGTCGAAATGCTCCTGGATCAGGAAGTTCGGCACTGCCGCGGCGAGCTGCAGGCACACCGCCGTCGCCACCGGTCCACCGCTCTGGTGCGGCGCGATATAGCTGCCATGTGCCAGCGCCAGGTTGGCCACCTGCATCGATGGCCCGATGCCACCCAGCGACATCGGCTCGGGCTGGAAGATGTTGACGCCACCGCCGGCGGCGAGCGTGTAGAACTGTCCCACCGTGTCGTACATTTCGCCGGTCGCCACCGGGATCGGCGAGCGGTGTCCGACTTCGTGCACCGTCTCCTGTCGGTCCCGCGACGTCGGCTCTTCCCACCAGTAGATGTCGAGATCGGCGAAGCGCTCCGCCGCCTTCAGCGCGGCGATTTCGGTGAACCGTGCATGCACGTCGATGAGGATGCGCGTGTCGGCCGGCAGCTTGTCGCGCAGCATGCGGCAGATGTCGTAGCTGAGCTCGAGTTCCTCGCGCGAAATGAAACCCTGCGCGGTGCCGAACGGGTCGAGCTTGAAGGCCTTGAAGCCTTTCGCCAACACCGCCTTCGACGCATCGAGGAAGGCTTCCGGTGTCCGCTCGGTGCGATACCAGCCATTGGCATAGCCGAGCACCGTGTCGCGTACCTGCCCACCGAGCAGTTGGTGGATCGGCACGCCGAGACTCTTGCCCAGAATATCCCAGCACGCCACCTCGACCGCTGCGATAACGGTGCGATGGATGTGACCACCGTCAAGCGACACGCTGTCGAGCATGCGCTTGGAGAGCGAACTGATCCGTCGGGGATCCTGCCCGATGGCGAGATGCTTGAGCTCGTGCACGCCCGCTTCCGTCGTCGCGATGAAACCGTTGAGCGTACCCTCGCCGATGCCATGAATGCCGGCATCGGTGTGCACCTTGACGAAGAGCCAGTTCTTCCAGCCGGCCCCGACCGTGAAGGTTTCGATATCGGTGATCTTCATGGCGTTCCCCTCACTTCAGTCCGGCAATGGTATCGATCATCGCCTCGGTCGTGAGGCCATACTTCCGTTGCAGCGTCGGCACCGCGCCGCATTCGATGTAGCGATCCGGCAGCCCGATGCGCGTGACCTTGCGACTTATGCCCGCGTCGAAAA
>VFQQ010002910.1_pt1 | contig 17908 bp, 28 predicted proteins | sample 3512341 | NCBI WGS metagenome assembly VFQQ01 (sample SAMN10412373, study PRJNA504923) | tailings metagenome | isolation source: Relicate 2 Philex TSF1 revegetated site | place: Philippines: Tuba, Benguet | collected 2017-08-29 | reverse complement strand
GCCGGTGCTTGCAAGCACCAGCTGCGGCTCCGCCGCACTGCGCAGGCACCCCCCACCCACCCAAACCCACCCACCCAAACCCACCCAAACCCCAACCCCAACTTACACCCCACCACCTTCCCGCCCACCCCACCCATCACAGGCTGGCGGCCTGCCGGCCGCCGGTCCAGCGGGGCGCGCTCCGCGCGCTCCCGACAACTGAAGCCCACACACCACACCCCAACCACCGCACCCAACCACCCAACCTCACCCTTGCACCTACCCATTCCACCCCACCGCACCCAGACAGGCTGGCGGCCTGCCGGCCGCCGCCAAGGCCAGCGGGGCCGCCGGGGCCGCCGGGGCCAGCGGGGCGCGCTGCGCGCGCCCCCCGCACTGCGTTGCATGCTCGCAGGGCACCGCCCTGCCCAGCCCCGATGGCTCAGCAGCCGCGCTCCGCGCGGCCGCTGACGCACAACCATGCTGCACATGCGCCTTCGTCAAACCACTAATGGAAGGGTGGCAGCTGAGGTTGCGTTGGCGGTGCTGAGGACTGCATCTCATGGGCCTGTATCAGCAGGCTGCCTTTGTCTCACCGTGGCAGCTAGCGGCACTTTTGTTTAATGTGAGCACAGTGCACACTGTGGCATCCGCCACACAGCTGCAGTTGAATGCTTCAACCAACAGGTGCCGAAAGTGCATGCTGAAGACCTACGGCGCCCAGCACTGCACAGCCTGGCCAACGTCAATATAATCTGCTGTTCTGCTCTGGGATGTGCTGTGTTGTGCCATGCCGCTCGCATGCACTGTCTCACTGCCGCCACCACACACCGCAGGACCTGGGATTGTTGCATGCGTGCATATGTATCATTGCCAGCAGACCTGTGCTATTGGCCTTCACCAGTCGTTTGCATGTACTGTACCAAACAGCCCTGGTTCAGCTGGGCATGCATAACACCTGGCTGGCTGGCTGGAATCACATGCCTCTCCGCCCCAGCGCTCCCGCACCCCAGCGCCCCCTCGCCGGCGTGTACATGCGCCATGGCACCACTTGCTGAGTGTGGCGCACCCTCCGGCACCTGGGGCATCTGCCAGGATGAACACTCCTTCTGAGCATGCATGTACCCAGCTCCGCTTCTCGGCTAGCCGCAGCATCAATTCCTTCTGCCCACCGGCGGCAAGGGGGCACACAAGGGTTGATCGAGGGGGCGGTGCAACGCTGGGATACCAGGCCAGTCCGTACAGCAGCAAGCAGAAAGGCAGACGCACGTCCAAGCATGGCTCCGGGATGCACAAGCAGCTGGTAAAGGCCTGCAGGGTGTTGCGTGCAGCCCCGCCCTGCATTGGCCCATCGACGGTTGGCAACCGCTGGCGGCGGGGCTCACCAGCGTCGCAAGGCGAAGCCCCACTTGTGCTGACGTGCGGCAACTGCGGCTCGGCTTGACAGTCATGATGGCACAGCACAGTTTATCCGTTTCACTGGCGGCCCATGCAGTGCATGCGGTGCACGCAGCACAAACTGCCGCTCGCGGCGAGCTGCGTGTGCCGTCCTTGCGGCCGCACCTGCTCTCAGAGCAGGTGCGGCTGCCGTCTCCCACTGATGCGCTGGTCCACGCCCTTATGCTCAGCCATGCACTGTGCTTGGGACCTTTCAGCTTGGCCACTTTGGCGCAGCCACCTGAAGGAACTACCGTGGGATCTTCAATGGAGCTGGCGCTGCACGCTGTGCCGCCGTCCCCGCCCATGCGGGCGGCCGCCATGGGGCTGGCAATTCGCGCTGTCTGGCGCCCCTCCTCTCCAACCATCCTTGATATTGTCTGCTCGACAACGCATCCAACCTGCATGGCGGGCCGACAGGTGTGTGGGGCCGCGGGCCGAGCGCCGAGCGGGGTGGCCACTGCCCCGTCCCTCTGGCGCGCCTCAAATCAGCGCTTCTAGGTAGACTGACGGCGAATCTGAAGGGCGGCGGCGCAGGCGGTGCGGCCCTGCGGCCAAATCTTTTTGGGCCAGATGCACCTCGCCGCCGGCACCGCCCCCCCGCTCACGGTGCGACCCCTGCCCCATGCCTGCAGGTGCCCATGCGCACACTTAGTCCCTCCATGGTGGCAATTTTCAACACCTCCAGTGAGTCAACCTTGCGGGCATGGACGCCAGGGCTGCAGCGGCCGCCGGGGGGCACGCGAGGGCCGCCACGGCACCGCCGGTATCTTGCCAAGTTGTACGCATGCGCAGGGCAGCCCCAACGGGGCCGCACACTGCTGCCACAACGGTTTGGAAGCCTAGCTGGCATTCTCTTGAACTTTCAAGTGCCCACAACATGCATTTCTGCTTTGTTGTGCAGCTTGCCTCGCCCAGGCGTGAGCTGGTGGTCCCCGCGTCAACCGGCGGCACCGGCGCACGTGCGGGCAGAGGCGGCGCAAGTCCCAAGGCGTCAGCCATACCCTGCGCTGATTACCCTGCCAAGCACTGAGATCGCCCGAGCAAGGTGTGCTGGTATGGCATGTCCCTAGCTGACAATGCTGCCCACGGGCTGTGTGCGGTACGGGGGGTCTGAGCGGCCGGTACCCGTGGGACAACTAGGGGTGCACCGCTGGCTGGTGGTCCACATGTGTGTCATGTACCTCCACCGCAGCCTTTGACATTTCATTCACTTGTTTGTCCGCAGAGCTGTGTCATAGATCAACCGTGAACACCCCTTGGGGGATGTCCCAGCATCAACCGGCTTCGGACAGCAGGCTCAGCGCAGCCAGCGCAGTGGCAGCCCCTAGCTCCAGCGCCTCCCTTGCCCATGGCCCGCTGGACAGACTTCGCGAGGTGGCATGGCAGGCGGCCGGAGACAAGACGCACGCCAAAGAGGCTGTGCTGGTAGCCTTTGTGAGTGGCACGGCCTGCTATTGCGCCGGCGGCTTGGCAGCGGTTGGGCAGGAGCGTGAGCTCGAGGTTGCTGGGCTAGTTGGGCAGAAAGCGTGGTTGTTGCACCTCCGAACCTTTTGCTTAAACACATTCCAATTCCGCAACCGCTACAGGCGCATGCCACCAGCCAGCTGCCGGGCAGCCAGCCCGAGCTGCTGGGGGTGGCCCCAGCTGTGTTTGTGCTGCTGCCCGGCAACCTGCAGCGCGCATGCCCGGCAGGGGTGCTGCTCATGCAGGTGTGCGTGCCTGCCAGCGCATTCCCTGGAAGCTGCACGAGCGATGGCGGCAGCAATGTGCAGTGCTGCAGCACTGAACGCTCAGCCAACGATCACATGCTGCGTGTGCTGGTGAGACGACTCGTCAGAATTGCTGTTCATGCATGATGCGGGGGCTGGGTGGCTTGATCAGGATGCAGCGAGCTGCCGGCGATGCTGTGCAGCAATGCTGACTGCTGGCTGTGCTCCTGCTGCAGCTGGCGGTGCTTTGAAAGCCTCTACAGCCTCCACCCACTTGAAGGCAACGCTTGCACTGCTGCACCCGTTCTTCTGCAGGTCTACTGCCCCGACACCGGTGCCCTGCTGGAGCGGCGAGACTGGCTGCTGCGTGACGAGAGCAAGCTGGCGCAACACTCCACTTTTGGGCTGCCCTGCTGGGACAGCAGGTGAGGCCGGCATGCAGTTGCCCCCTAATGGAGGCTTGCCTCAAGAGCAAGCCGGGCAATTGGGCACGGGGTCGAAAGGGCGAGTGCTCTGCATGCTTGTTTGAAAGCGCTGCGTGCATGATGGTGCCTCATACGCGCCCTCCCCCCTTGCACCACAGAGAGGGGTGGCAACTGTTGTTCCCAGAACCACTGGACGAGCCGCACCAGGCAGCCATGTTTACGAGTGAGCAGTGTGGTGTGGTGTCCCATTTTGACCCCAAGCTGCATGGCCCACACGTGTTTTGCTGTTGCATTGCATGCTAGCTGGGCAGCTCCACTCATTACCGCTGCAACTTGTCACTGCCATGTGCGTGTGCCCCTCCCTCCACCCCTCCTTGCAGCCGCCATAGCGACATTTGGCGCCGAGCAGCCACCCCCGCTGGGCACACCCCGGTTCCCAGTGCTGCCGCCTGCAAGCCACTCGCCGTCTTTCAGCCGCAGCTGCGACAGCTACCAGCCACCGGCAGCACAGCATGCGCAGAAGCCGGCAGATCCAGAGATGCTTGAAATGCCTTCCTTCTCGCTGGAAGAGGCTGGCTTGCTAGCAGAGGTGCTCACGGCCGGCAGCCCTGTATCGCCTGCCGAGGAGCTGCTCCCGCTGCCGGCACCGGCAGAGCAGCATGCGGCTGAGCAGCCGCCAGCTAGGCAGCCAGCCAAGCGCAAGCAGGCTGCGGCGCCTGGCAAACAAGGCGGCGCCCCGCTGCGCTCTGTGCTGTGCCACCACCTTGGGGCACCACAGCAGCAGCAGCAGGAGCAGCAGCAGCAGCAGCGGCGGCGGCGGCAGCAGGCAGCACTGCAGCTGGAGCTGTCCCAGCCTCTGGAGCAGCCAGCGGCTGATGAGCCTTACCACATGGCTGAGCTGGACCAGCTGCCACCGCCCCTCAAACTGCCGCGCCGGGCGTTCACGCCGCCAGCGCCGCGGCTTGCCGAGCCACAGCGCCTGCAGCAGCAGTGTCCAGCCTTCACTGCACCGCCGCGGCTGCAGCTGGCCAGCGCCTGTGGTCTGGGGTCGGCTGCCTTTGACAGCTGGGGCAGCAGCAGGGTGCCTGCAGCCGGGCAGCTGGGCAGCCAGCAGCTTCCCTCCATGGGAGGCTCCTGCCTCATGGCATCCGCCAACCTGTCCAGCAGCCTGCGGCACAGCGCCCTCACAGCTTTCGAGTTGCCGCCCCGCCCATCTGGCCCACCGCCATTTGCGGGATGGGCCTCTGCCGGCGCGTCGTGCAGCCTCCCGGCAGCAGCAGCAGCAGCACCTGCCGCCCTCACCCCAGCTCAGCCCGGCGCAGCCTGCATGCCGCAGCAGCCTGCCGAGCGCTGCTCCCTGGAACTGGCGGTTGGCAACGTAGGCGGTATGCACGGCCCCCCTGCCTCGCCGTTTGCCGCCGCTGCCCAGCTGCCGGCGTTTCCGCCACTCCCCAGCCACGGCACGGCAGCTCACACAGTGGACACCGGCCCTGATGAGTCCGGCTGGCTGGCCGTAGGCCCTGCAGCGCCGCTAGCAGCACAGCGGGCACAGCGGACGCAGCGGCAGCCGGTCCCCATGGAGGCAGTGCTTGAGGCATCACTTGGCGAGGGCGCAGCCTTTGGCGAGCTGTGCTGCGCCAGTCATGGCCCGGTCCCTGCTGCTCCGACTGCTGGCGGCCCTGCGGCAGCCCATGCACAGCCCCTTGTCAGCACGGCCTGCCTTCCCGCCAGCCGGCCGCCACACGGTCGACTCCATGCGCTGCCGGCCGCGGTTGCCCAGGAGCACAACGCCGCCTGCTGCAGCCCAGGACCAGCCCAGCGGGCCAGTGCAACGCACAAGTCGGCGACAGAAACGGTAGATGAAGCGCTTGTGCAGCTGCTGGACTGGGAGGATGAGCTGGACAGCTGCTACCGCCGCGCTGTGGTCACGCTGCGCAACAGGGCGGTCAGCACCGCCGCCCGCTTCCGCCGCTGAACCCCACAGTAAGCCCTGCTTCCTTGCAACAACCAACTTTGTTACCTCGCTGCCCAAACCGCAGCCTCACTTCATTTTCCCACCTGCGTCACATAGCGCCCAGCGGTCTTTGTGCTGGCCGCTTACCCTGCCACCCGTGTTCACATGCTCCCATGCTGTACATCCATCGCCACCCTCCCCCACCATCCTTTGCCACGTCTGTTGCCACGAGGTTGAACTGCCGCACCGCTTTTTTCGTGTCTCTCACAAAAGTCATCTTCATTCCCACCCTTGTTCAAACTTCGCTTTCATCTACAGTGTGTCCTCTTCACCGCTCACAACAACTTGCCACCTCCCAGGTGGCCACAGCTCACCTTGTGACTCTCTCCCTGGCCTGCCCGTCCCAACCTGCTAAATGTATGGCCAACGCATTGCGCAGGAATGCCTGCTCATGTCCATTTTGTGCACCCATCCCTCTCTGCCCCTCTCTTTCTGCCGCGCCTCTGGTTGACGCGTTCCGAACATGGCATGAAACCCGCCCCTATCAGCCAACCGGAAAGGGAACACCGCTCTTTCCTTTCATTGCCAACTGTTTTATTGTGTTCTGCCAGCTTTTCACTGCCTGTTGCTGCGATGTAGACCCTCAGCAAGGCTGCCTCTTGATGTCTGCCCTTCAAATGTTACATGTATCACGTTGATGTGCAAACATTGCAAAAGAATGTGCCAGTGCTACAGCAGTGATGTAAATGCATGCCGATAAATAGGAGCGACAGCGTGTCACGCCACTCGTCCCGCCACACTCTGCTGGAATTCTGTCATGCTACAGCAGCCCTGCACAGCCCGCTGCCCACGGACCGCCAGCCGTGGCAGCCGCAAGGCTTCGTCTAGTCCTGCAAAAGGCAGCGACGCGTAGCAGTATGGGCGGCAGCTGGAAGAGGCGGCGCTTTGTGCCGCAGCGGCCAACCAGCCTATGTTGCGCCCACCGTGCCCCAGCACCCACCTTGTAGTCGCCAATGCCATCAGCGTTGATGACATACGAGGCCTCTGCCTCCGGCAGGTTGGGCGCATCCACCACCTGCGCTTGGAGAGTGGCGGCAGCGGTCAGCGGCTGGGAGGCGCTATTGCGGTAAGGTCAAAACGAGGCCAACCCGGCAGAAAGGCAGCTTGCTTTCTGCCACTGCATTCGCCAACAGCAGCACACCTCACAGCTTGCACACATCCCCCGCCAGCATGCCATCACAACCAAAACGACAGCAGCAGCACCATTTGGGGGCCCCTGCCGCACCTTCATCAGCCGCTGCTCCGCCTTGCCCTTGCGCACCGACAGCCGGAATGTGGAGGCGTGCGCCAGCACGTGGCCGCCCACTGCATCATGTGGCAGGTGAAGCAGGACAGCGGACGCAGTGGTGAGGCATGTGTGCAGATGTGCTGGAAAGCCCAGCAGCTCCGGTTGAGCAGTCCGCAGCCATGCCTTTGCACTCCCTTGATCCACAGTAGCCTGTGCTCCCGGCGCTGCTGCAACTGCATGTGTGCAGCAGCCAGTCCGGCTACAACGTCGCCCACCTGGCTTTTTGGGATCGGCCACAAACATGGCTCCGCCGCTGGGGTCGCTGATAACCTGCAGCAGTGCAGGGTAAGAAGTAAGGAGAAGGCATGTAGGCGCAGGGCAGCTTGACGAACTAAACAACATGGCAACGGCTGCCCTGCACAGTGCCAAGCCAGCACCGCTGCTTACCTGGTTGGTGATCACCACAGCAACGTTGAACTCCTCCGACACCTGCACAGTGCCGGCAGACAGGCCGAACGTGTGAAAACTGCACTGATCAGCGGTGAGTCCGCGCTGGTTGGCGCCGTGCACTAGTCTCTTGCCTCCCGTCTAGGCCCAGCTGCACCGCACTCTCTTCCACCTGCAGCACCTAGCCCCACCTTGCGCAGGCGCGCCATGAGCTGGCCCAGGCGCTGCTGCCGCTCCGCCAGCTCGCCGCGGCCGCAGAAGTCGGAGCGCAGGTTGTTCATGATGGAGTCCATGATGAGCAGCTGGGTGCGGTGGGGAGCAGTGGAGTGGCAGGTTACTCGAGTGAAGCAGGAGGCAGGGATGCAAACTCAACTCACACCACGGCTGAGCGGATGCCACCGTCAGTATCGAATTCTCCAGTCTGCCATGCATTGCAACAAAATGCTCATCCCGGCCTGCTCACCTTGAAGGGCTCTTCGGCCATCTTGGCGGCCAGCGGCACCAGGAAGTCTGCAGGCGGGTGTGCAGGCGGTGCCCACTAGCCCTAAGCAGGAAGGGTTTGCCAAGGTCGAGCTGCCTGTCTGCCGCTGCTGCCCACAACAAAAATCAGGCATGCCCCTTCAGCTCTGGCAGATGGCTGCGCCACCAGCAACTGCGGCACATGCCATGAACCCACCAAACTGCTGCTCGTAGGTGTAGGCGCGTGCCACCACAATGTTGTCCTGCCGGGCGGCAACGCAACAACAGATAGGCCTTGAGGTGAGGTGCCGCTTTTGCGCATCAGGAAGCGGTGCCAAAGATGCACGGCACAACAGCCATCCCAGCGCACCAGCACCGCGTCGCCGTCCAGCCCAAACCGCTCGGCGATGGGGCGGATGCGCTCTGGGCTGCGGCAGAAAGGAATGCGCGACAGCAACATGATAACACGGTCTCACGTAGCATTCAACACAAGCTTGCGTCAGGAGGGCCCCAATGGAGTGGCAGCTCTACCACTGATGCATCACTTAGCAAGCAGGATACACACACAGGCAGGCCCCTCACCGGAAGCAGCCCTCGGTGTCGATGTAAGCCACCTTGCCCGCCCCTGCACCCGGTGGCGCCATGCAGGCCTTCATTCTTGTGTAGTGGAAATACACGTGGAATGCATCTGTGCATGCTCAGCACTGCATTGCACCGCTGCCCCACTGCTCCCTGCCCACCTCCGTTGTCTCTGCCGATCTGCGTGGTGACGCACAGCGTGTGGCACAGCTGCGTCTTGCCAGTGCGCCACTCCCCAAATATCTCGGTGATCTGCGGGGCAGGAAAGGGAGCCTGTGCAGGGATGCACTCAGGCAGCAAATTGCCGGCAGTGGCGGAGCAGACGTGACTGCCTCCCAGAAGCTGAGCAGACTATTCGATTGGTTAGGCGATGGTAGGCAAGCGCTGCCCACCTGCCATATGTAGCACAAACGCCACAGCGCACCGCCTTGGTCTCGACGCCGCCGCCCAGCAGCTCGTCCAGCGCTGAGCAGCCAGTGGAGATCTTGACCACAGTGGCACGCCGCTGTGCCTGCGCCAGGGCAGCCAGGAATAAAGGGTGAGCAGTTGAGCGGTGCAGCGCACAGCTGCGGTTCCGCGGCAGCAGAAGGCAGCTGCAGACTATCAGCCGCCATTGGTGCGGTTCCTAAAGAGCACTGCTTGCCTCGGCCTCCTTGGCGGTAATGAAGCCGAATGTGGCGATGAGCTTCCGTGCCGCCTCTGCGATGGATGGGGAGAGCCAGCGCACATTGGGAGGTTGGTGCAGCACCCAGCACCCACATAGCCGATTGCCACGCTGCCAAGGGAGCCAGCCCAGGCCAGGTGGCCGACTTCTTACCCAGCATCTTCTCCACCTTTGCGTCGGACAGGCCCTTGATCTCCGACAGCTTCTGCGGCAGGAAGGCTGGGATGGAGGGGCAAATCAGCAGGCTGAAGACGCAGGGCGATGCAGATCCAGTCCTCTGCTGCTTGGTGCTTGCATCGAGCTGTTACCTTGCGGGTGTTCATCAGCAGCGACTCGCAGGTGTGGTACCCTGCAGATCGGGGGCGTGGGCGAGTGAGATGGTGGCACTGATTCAACGCTGCCTCAGTCAGCACTTGGGTGCAGGCGCCACAGCGGCACCAGGCGTGGCTCTGCGCAGCCCACCCGCATCCTTGGCCTTCTTGATGTCTCCGCGGTTGATGCCCAGAGCCTCCAGCTTCTCCACTGGCTGCAGGCAGCGCACACCAGTGGGGCAGTTTGATCGGCGGCGGCAATAGCAGCGGCAGCGGCGGCGCTAGAATGGCGGCCGGCGGCGGCGGCGACAGCAGTGTCCCGCCAGCAGGCTGCATTCAGCTGCGACTGCCAATGTCCAGTGCTCAACGTGCCAGCTTCCAGGCGATCCAGGGGCGGGCAGAGGGCGCCCCAGCGGAGTTCAAGAGGCAGCGGCCTTGGAGCCGCCCCTGCCCACTCACAGAAAACTCCTCCACCTCCTCAGCTGCCTCCTCGGCAGCCTCAACCACGGCTGCCGCCGCCTGGCGTTCAAGCTGCGCCGCCATGTCTGGGCTGCTCTACTGGCGGGCTGAGCGAGCTTGGAGGGCTGGTGGAGCAGCTGTGTGACGCACAAGACAGCGGGAAGCTGCAGGGGAGCACAGTCAAGCACCTCGCCCGCATCCGACGCGCATGGGCCGAGCGCTGCTGCAGGACCTTTGCCCCCCCTTCACGCTGCATTCTTTTACAATTGCATCATCATATCAGATCAAATGTGTTCATTCTGCTCTCATTCAAACTCACACCACAGGCCAGGTGACCGTCAGCTTCTGCCGCGCCCACTTGGCGGCGGCGCTGCCGCCCTCCACCGGGACGGGCAGCGGCAGCGCCAGCCGCCATTGCGCCGCCCGCAGCAGCAGCTGCTGGCAGGCGCTGCTGCCCGCGCGGCTGCCGCGGGCCTGCAGCTGCCAGTCCACATGCTCCATGCTCTCCACGCCCGGCAGGTCGACCGAGAGGCGCAGCACCCGCTTGCCGTCGGCCGAGCTCTTCAGGGAGGCGCGGTGCGCCGGCGTGCACCCATCTACCGCTGCTGCGACAGGCGTGGTGCTGGCGCTGGGCTGCTCCTTTGCTGCTGGCTGCGGCCGCTCGTCTGGCGCTGCATCGCCTGCACATGCCTGCGCTGCTGCGGGCTCACCGGCTGCCGCGCCCTGCTGGCCGTCACCGGCTGTGGGTGCTGAGCTTCTGCTGCCGGCCGGGCCAGGCTGCTCCTCAGCAGGCGCCTGGGCTGCGGTGCCATCCTGGGTGCTGGCCTGCTGCTCCGCTGCTTGCTGCTCTGCGGCCTGCTTGCCGGCACCATCCTCAGCTGCGGCGCCGTCCTGGGTGCTGGCCTGCTGCTCCGCTGCTGGCGGCTCTGCGGTCTGCTTGCTAGCACTGTCCTCAGCAGCAGCTGAGGCATCAGGGACTGCTGCCGGCACATCTGCTGGTTCAGAGGCCGGCTTAGCAGCTGCACTCAGCAGCTGGTCCTCTTCGCCTCCAGAGGTGCTGCTGAGGCCTGCCACCTCTGCACCTGCCCCAGCCGCTGCCTCGGCGGCGCCACTGCCGCTGTCATCACCACTGCTGCCGCTGCTGCTGCTCCTGCTGCCGCCGCTATCGCTGTCCTCGCCGCTGTCCTCCGGACCCAGCAAGTTGTAGGGGTTGGCCGTAGGACGGAAGTCCTCGCTACTTCTGCCACCGCTGCTGCTGCCGCCACGGGGGCTGCTACCGCCGCTGGATGCACCAGAGGGGCTGGCCCGCTGCTGCAGCAGAGCCTCCACCTCTGACCGCGCCTCAGCCGCCGCCGCCGCCAGCTCCCGCTGCTGCTGCTCCAGCCGGGTGCTGGGGCTGCCGCCCTCTTCAGCTGCCTCCTCTGCTATCGCGCTGGGCACTCCCAAGCTGGCTGCGCTGGCTGCCGTCACACAGGCGGCGCCGGCCAGGCCGCCGCTGCGCAGCTGCGCCGCCTGCAGGTCGCTTTCTGACACGCTGGCGTGCAGCGGCTCTGGCGTGCCTGCCTCTATCGCCCGTGCTGCACGGTGCTGCCGCGCCTCCTGCCCCTCCCGCAGCACTGGCAGCTCTTGGCTGGAGGCGGCCGACAGGCTAGAGCTGCTGGGCACAGCACCCAAGTGCGGCAGCGAGGCTGGCGCCGTCTCCACACGCAGCATGCCGCCCTGCTGGCTGACCGCCTCCTCACTACTGCCTGCCTCCTCGCCGCTGCCCGCCGCGTCGGCGGCTGCTGATGCTGCTGACGCTGCCGACTCCACCGCTGCGCCGTCCTTGGCTGCGGATGCCGCCGAATCAGCTGCGACCGCTGCCTTGGCCGGCACTGCCGCAGCCGCCTCATCGGCTGTGAGGATGCGGCGAGGCGCCTCCCGCTCATAGAACAGCATGTAGGCGCCGGCGGACAGCGCCTTGGCTGCGGCCACAGGGGTGACCGTGGAGTCGTCGCACTGGAACCAGGTGCCGCCGTTCTTGACGTACGCAATGTAGTGGCCTGCGGGTGGGAAGGTGCAGGTGGGGGTGGGTTGCCGAACGTAAGACAACTGGCTTGGGAAGCATTGTACGGCCTGCAAAGCACAAGAGAAGTGACATTGCGCCGGTCACTCCAAAACCATGCCCTCAGAAGGCAAGGCTGCGGCCCAGCGCATGCCGCATGCAGGCCCAAAGTGCAAGTGTTTGCTGCCGCTCACCGTAGTCGGTGCTGCGGGCCCAGTCGATGTGCACCACCACGGCGTAGAGGCTGTAGCGCGGCGGCCCACTGCCGCTTGCTGCATCCACGTTGCCCTCCGCCATGTAGGGCGACAGGTCCAGCGTTTCAGGGAAGGTCAGCCGCGTGGTGATCTTGCCGTACCGGCCGGGCTGCGCAGTTGCAAAAAAACGGCAAGGCGAGGGAGAGGGCTCAGTGTCAGGGAGCAGGACAGCTCAGTTGAGCTGGAAGGCTGGGCGAGTGATGCTGAAAGCAAACACACCAGGGTGAACAGCACAAACGTGTGAGAGTAGGTGATACACATCAGGCGGAGTGCAGCCTGCCAAGCCGCAGCAGCCCCTGCGGCTCACCGCAAAGCGCTTGAGGCAGATGTTGAGGTTGTGGGGGGCGGCCTCGATGCGCGTGCTCTTGTCGGCAGCCACGTACGACTTGCAGCCGTCGCACTTGTACCTGAGGGAAGGGGGACAGGGTGTGGGCATGCACCCATGTCAGCTGCACAGCACCGCAATCAGCCCGCCTGCGCTGCAGCCCACTCTGTCGTCGCAGCTCTCAAGCAGATGGCTACCTGCCCCTGGCCACCGGCAAGCAAAGCGTGCAACAACAGAGCAGCAGAGCAGCGCAGCGGGCACTTGCTTGTTGTCGCCGTCCAACCGCTCCACCGCTGCAAAGCGCTGCAGGGCGGCCTCCAGGCTGGTCACGCGGGCAGACACCTCCAGGGTGAGGGAGGTGCATGCCTCGTATGTGCGGCTCACGTGCCCGCAGCTGCAGGGAAAAACGTGGAAGGTACGCAGGCAGATTGCATGCCTGTCTCAGCAAGAAATGCAGCATGCCACATTGTCTAGCAAGCAGGACACAACCCCGCCTGCAATTCCCAGTTGCGCACGCCGCGACAAGCACCCTGCACCCCCGGCCTGCCTGAGCGCACCTGCGGCAGGCCACCTGGTTGCGCGTGTATCCTCCATACACGTGGTGGATGAGCACCGTCTCGCGGGAGCGCAGGTCGAACCGCGCCTTGCCGCCCGCCTCCACCAGCTGTTGAAGTCAGGGGGGAAGACGTCAAGAGGTCAGTCAAGCGGGGTGAAGTGAGGCCACTCCCGCAGAATGGGTTGAGCTTTGCAGGCAGCAAGGCAGGCAGCAGGGCAGCAGGGCAGGCAAGGGTGGAGCGAAGGGAGTGCATGGCAAGCTCACAGGCTGGGACGCAGCAGCGGTTGCATGCACACTCCCGCAAACAGCACCGACTGTACGGCAGCAGCAGCGGCCTCAGTGGCGCACCTGCACTGCCTCTATGGCCTCCATGAGCCGCAAGTACAGCTCGTGCGAGTCCTCCTGCCGCCCAAACGAAAACTGCTTGCCTAGGCGCTTCACATTCTTGAGCTGCGGGAAAGCGCACAGCAGGTGGGGAGGCGAGTAAGTTACAGCGGCATCGAACGTAACCGAATCAGATCGCCCCTGCTTACTGCTACGGGCCCACAGCTGCAGGCCTGCAACCATTGATCTTCACACCTCCCCAGCGCAGCACGCACCAGCGGCTTGGGGCTGAGGCACCCGCTGCCCTTGCTGTACGCCTGCTGCGCCAGCTTCTCCAGCTCGCACAGCGCGCACCACTCGTTGGCAGACGGCTTGAGGCAGCCGCGGCTGTGCTCGCCTGCGCGAGATGGTAGAAGCAGGCAGAGATCAAGGGTTTGCCAATGTTGGGCCAACTACAGTGCGTTGATTGGCGATGCATCCGCTGCAAACACACAGCACGTCTGCCCACGTTGCGGCGCACAGCAACCGGTGATCGCGGCATCCCCGAAATGGCAGCAAGGAAAGCAGAGCGGGTGTACCGCCCACCTGACACCAGGTACGCCGCAAGCGCAGGCGTGGCAATCAGGCTCTGCAGCAGGCTGTTAGCGTAGCACGAGTTGCCCACATTGGCCAGGCCCAGCGGCGCCTTGCGTTGAGGCGGCGCCGCCGCCAGCTCAGCATAGCGCTCGGGCGGGTACAGCACCTGCCAAAGATAAGCAGGGACAGCAGCAGGTTGAGAGCAGCAGCGCAGGTAACCAAAATGGCAGGGAGGCATGAGGCCAGCAGCGGTGTGCAGCACGCAGGCGAAGCGGGGGAGCAACGCAGGCTTGGGCTGTGATTTGGCCAGCAGCACAAGCTGCCCCGCATGTCCAGCTCACCTGCTTGGGCAGCGGCGGCGTGCTGTTGCTCTCCTCCGGCCGCTCGGTGCTGCCTGCTTGCTTGGCTTCCGAGGCGGCAGCCGCTGCGCCATCGCCTGCGCCCCCAGCGCTGCCGTTGGCCTCCCCCGCTGCCGCCCGGCGCGCCTCGGCCTGCCGCTGCTTGCGCAGCTTCTTGCAGTCGTGCTTGTGCCCCGCTTTCCAGTGCTCCTGCTGGCACTCGCGCGAGCTGCGGTGTTCAGGAGAGAAAGCAACTAGAGGTCAGGAAGACAACGAGGCAAGGACAAAAGACACAATGCCGGCTGCTCACATGCGTGGTAAATACCGCTTGCGTCACTGCCACCACCCTCCACAATAGCCAGGCAGAGCATTCAACCCATCAGCCGCACCAGTAGGCCACCGAGCTGCAGCCGGCGCAGCGCTTCTCGGGGTCGGCTTTGCCGCAGCGGCCGCATGACGGCAGCGCGACCGGCCGCGAGCCACCCATCAGCCGTTGGCCGCTGCCGCCCGCTACTGCCTGATCGGCGTCCATGGCGTGTGCGGCGTGTGCGTGCCACCAGGGCTCGTCGCTGCCGGCCGAGGCCTCCCGCTCCTGGCGCAGCACTGCGGCGACGGCGGCGGCGGCGACCAGCAGCGGCAGCCTGCGGGGAGGTTGTCAGGAGGCGGTTGGCTGCATAACAATACTGACACGAGGTCCGGGGCGTGGCGGGAAGCCGGGAAGGCGCGTAGCTCACCCTACAAGAAGCACGGCGGCGAGGATGGCTGGGACGGCGGGCCCTGGCAGCAGGGCGCCAACAGGCATGGGCCGGACGACGCTGCGATGTCTAGGGCCGAGGGACTGGCGGCGGCGGCGGCGCAGGCTCGCATTGGCGGAGAGGCGGTGAGGCTGGCCGCTGGCCGCCTTTATGCAGCCCTCAATTGCTGCCAAACACACCCCGGATGCCGCGCGACAAACATCCAGTTGCCGATCGGCCCCCAAGTGACCCTCCATCCGCATTGTGGGCGCCGGCATGCCGAGGCGACGGGGCGGATGGAAATTTGGCTCTGGGGCTTATCATCCACTGCTGCCCTACTTTGGCTATCCTGATGTACGGCACGGCACCGCGGCGCAACGTGCATTCCCACTAGTTTGAGTCATCGGGACAGCCGCAGCGCTGTCGCACATGCCGTGACGACCCTGAACGCGGGCGCCAGTGACGGTAACCTTGACGGCGCCACGGACGGCTTAGGATGGCTGTTTGTTGTTGTCTGCCGGCTGAGTGTGGTCTAGATTGGAATTGTTGGATGCAAACAACGGTGATGCCCTGCCGAGTGCCAGTTTCACTCTAGACTGGGACTAGTGATGCCCTGCCGTGCCTGGTTGCAACTGATGGCAACATTTACAACCATGTTGGAATGAGCTACGTGCTCACATTGTCTGAGTGCAGCCGATGGGACCGAAACAGAAGAGAAGTGTCACTTGTCTGGAAAAAATGTCGGGGGTAAGCCAGCCAGAGCACGGCTCCCAGTCCATGCCGTCCTGCGGCATGCCTTGTTGGAGCTCAGCTCGGGAAGTGCACCCATCATCGAGCAGCAGTGTAAGAAGTGGGTGTCTACAGATGGTCATTTGTTCGGTATACTGTGTTGAACCCAGATGGCCGCTGTGGTGGTTGGTGCTGTTCAACAGCGTCGGCTGTCAGATACGGTTGGCGGCCGTGCCTGATTGCGGTTGTTTAGCGTTGCTCAGACGCCATTGTAGATGAGCGTGTCCTTGGTGACCTCGCTTGGGTCGGTGGGGCCGCAGGGGTCGCCCTTGGCGCCCATCACAAATCTGCAGGTGGTAAGAGGTGAGGCAGGAGGTTGGGGCAATCAGGCGCATGAGCGGATGCAGGCACGCTGTGGTAAGGGCGCAGGACTGGGTCCATGCGGTACTTGCTTGCCATGTACATGTCAGCCTGAATCGGCTGCCCCGGTGCAAGCAGCCTTGGTCCACCCTCGCTGGCATGCCGCCACTCACGGCTCCTTTGTGGTGATGTAGGGACAGTAGCAGGTGGCATTGTAGGCAGGCTGGCCGGCGGGCAGGACTGCAAGGCATGGTAGAAAGTTGCAGAAAGGCGATCGGCAGTGTGTTGCAAGTGCATGCGTGCGGGTGCTTTCATGCGCCAACATCTGACGGCCAACAGCTGCAGAAGCCCCCCTCCGGAACATATGCCATGCCAAAGTTTCATTGCAATCACGCACGGTTGGAGGAGGGGGCACCCTGACGGCAGGCGGCAGCGAAGCAGTTGGTGAGGGTGCCACCCTTGCACCTGTAAGGGCGGTGCGGAGCAACCATGATCATGCTGCTAGAGATTGAGAGGGAAGCAGGCTGCCAAGCAGCATGGTGCCAGCACCAGCATGGCACCGCATGGTAGGGTTAGAGCATTGGTTGAGGCATGCATGCCATATGCAGACTGATTGTTTTACTCACTCCTTTGGCTCGTACGTCCCGGCGGGCACTGTGCCAGAGGCGTTGGTGGCTGCACGACAAGGGGTGCGGGGGGGGGGGCGCAGTTAGAATTGCACCTGGGCACAGCAGGCAGAGCCGCTCCGGTGCGCTCAGCATTTGCCAGCCAGGAGCCTTCTCAATTGTCCCCAGGAGGTACGCACCCGCAACCCAGAGATCGCTGTTGAACGTACTGCTAGGAAGGGGGTAGGGGGAGGGGTTGCATCAAGGGCCATTGCATGCGCGCACCCAACAACCACACGCATTAGCTGGCAAGGCACTAGCGCAGCACAGCACAGGTGGCAGCTCATGGAGCCCCTCACAAGCCATGGCCCCTGCCCCCAGCTGGCTATCGTTGTCACAGGATCTGCTGCACCCAGAGCGAGGCGTGGTGCAATGCAAGGGCTGAGTCTAAATCAACACCAGCACCAGGGCTGGCAGCTGTCCTCCAGCACGCACCTGACCAAGTCATACTGCGGGCAGGGAGAGCAACAGCGCGGCAATCCACTCAGCAAGCAGCTGCGCGAACGAGGTGTTGTGCCTTGGCAGGGCTGCTGCTGCAGGTGCCAGCAGCCCAGCCCCTGCCCTGGCTACACAGCCTGCAGCCCGTGCACCGCCACATGCTGCGGATCCCAGAACATGCACCGGCAGTGCAGTGCTGCGGCTCACCCCAGGGTACATCTGGCCCGTGTGCATCTCATCACAGAAGCGGGTGGCATTGGCCTTGATGGTGAAGCAGCGGCCGGCGTGCTCGCACTCTGGCACCATCTCGTCCTGCCGAGAAATGGCGAGCGGGAAAAGAAGCGAGGGTGGCGCAGCTTGCAAGCTGGGTGCTGCAGCAGTCTAGCAGGGCCTCAGCCAAGCCTCTGCACAGCACATGGCACAATGCCAGCACCGCTGCGCCATGCGGCAGATGCGGGCATGCAGCAGGGGCACGCGCGGCGGCCGGCTGGGGGCTCGCCTTGACGCTCTGCTTCAGGGTGGATGCCGCGCTGCCGTAGTTCACGCCATCAAAGGCGTAGCAGCCGCTGCAGCATTCGGGAGGGCAGAGCGAATGAGCGCACATGCAACAGCTGCAGCAAACCGTGAGGGCTGGTGGACCCAGAGGGAGGAGGCACCGGTGCCACGCTGAGACACAGCGGTAATGGAGGGCAGGGATGCGCACCATTCTGCCACGGGCGGGTTCGAACCCTCGATGGGAACGCAAACAGCGTACGCACACCTGCAGCATGGGGTGGAGGCAGGGCGGTGGCGGGCTCACGGAGGTCACAGAGCGACAGCTGCTGAATCAAAACGGCGGCACAGCCTTCTGC
>VFQQ010002909.1_pt1 | contig 17911 bp, 18 predicted proteins | sample 3512341 | NCBI WGS metagenome assembly VFQQ01 (sample SAMN10412373, study PRJNA504923) | tailings metagenome | isolation source: Relicate 2 Philex TSF1 revegetated site | place: Philippines: Tuba, Benguet | collected 2017-08-29 | reverse complement strand
TGCGCACCAGCTGCATCGCCGCGTTGTCGGCGAGGATGTGGTGGAACTCGACGTCGCTGTAGTCCTCGGCCACCTTGTGGGCGACTTCATCCCACAGCACGCCCGACTTCATGACGTTCTTCTTGTCGGCCGAGTGCACCTTCTTGGAGCGGGTGCGGGCGAGGTCGAAGGCGACCCGCACGATGCGGTCGATCTCGTAGGTCTCGTAGACCTGCGTATCGACGGCGCGCTTCTGCCCGTCACCGAGTTCGGTGATCTCCTTGGGCTCGCCGAAATAGACGCCGCCGGTGAGCTCACGCACGATGAGGATATCGAGGCCCTCGACGATCTCGCGCTTGAGCGCGGATGCGTCGGCGAGCGCCGGGTAGCAGATCGCCGGACGCAGGTTGGCGAAGAGTTTGAGGTCCTTGCGCAGGCGGAGCAGGCCGGCCTCCGGACGCACGTCGTACGGCACCTTGTCCCACTTCGGCCCGCCCACGGCGCCGAAGATCACCGCATCGGCGGCCAGCGCCTTCTGCATGTCCTCTTCCGAGATGGCGGCGCCGTGCTTGTCATAGGCGCAACCGCCGACGAGGCCGGTGTCGATGGTGAAATCCGCCAACTGCTCGCCATTGATCAGCGTGATCAGCTTTTCGACTTCGGCCATGATTTCGGTGCCGATGCCGTCGCCGGGAAGGAGGAAGAGTTTCTGCGCCATTGTCTGGTCTCGTGGTGGTGCGGTCAGAACCGCTTTTGCATGAAGAAGCGGCTGGAGCCGCGCGGATGGTCCTTGATCTCGCCGAAGACGGAGAAACCGAGTTTTTCGTAGAACGGGCGCGCCTGGAACGCGAAGGTGTCGAGCCACATGCCGGCGAGGCCGCGCTCGCGGCACCAGGCTTCCGCCCGCGCCATCAGTTCCTGCCCGATGCCCTGCCCCTGGCTGCCGAGCGGCACCGCGACATACTGGATGAAGAGCCAGTCGAAGATGCAGTAGCCATAGAGACCGCCCGTCACCGGTCCGTCGGGCTCGTCGCTGAGGAGGATCGAGAACGGCTGGTAGCCGGCATCGCGCCCGGCATTCTGCTCGCTGGCGACCAGCGCCGCCAGCACGGCTTCGATATCGCCGTCGGTCGGATTGAGCTTTTGCGTGTAGAGGACCATCAGCTCTGATACGCGCCGATGCGCGCGTCGACTTCGATCTCGACCTTCATCTCGGGCGTCGTCAGCCCGCAGACCACCATGGTGGCGGCCGGCCGGATATCGCGGAAGGTCTCGCCGGCCACTTCGACCAGCGCGTCGTACCAGGCCATGTCGGTGATGTAGTAGCGCACCCGCACCACGTCCTTGAGCGTCGAGCCGGCCTGTTCGAGCGCGTCCTCGATGGTCTGGAGCGCATTGCGTGCCTGCTGCCCGGCATCCTCGGGCATGGTCATGGTCTTGTAGTCGTAGCCGGTGGTGCCGGAAACATAGACGCGGTCGCCGTCGACGACCGCGCGCGAATAGCCGATCTTCGCCTCGAACGGGGAGCCCGAGGAAATCCGGCGGACCATCAGATCCAGGGCCTCTCGGCCGAGATCTTCTGCTCGAAGCTGCCGATCTTGGCATCGGACTTCAGCGTCGTGGCGATGTCGTCGAGGCCTTCGATCAGGATGTGCTTGCGGGCCGGGTCGATGTCGAAATGGATCGAACCGCCATCCGGACCGGAAATGGTCTGGCTTTCGAGATCGACCGTCAGCGTGGCGTTCGAACCGCGCTCGGCGTCGTCCTTGAGCAGCGCCAGCTGCTCGGGCGTCACCACGATCGGCAGGATGCCGTTCTTGAAGCAGTTATTGTAGAAAATGTCGGCGAAGCTGGTCGAGATCACGCAGCGGATGCCGAAATCGAGCAGCGCCCACGGCGCATGCTCGCGGCTCGAGCCGCAGCCGAAATTGTCGCCCGCCACGATGATCTTGGCATTGCGGTAGGCCGGCTTGTTGAGCACGAAATCCGGGTTCTCCGACCCGTCTTCCTTGTAGCGCATCTCCGAGAACAGCGCCGTGCCCAGACCCGTCCGCTTGATGGTCTTGAGGTACTGCTTGGGGATGATCATGTCGGTGTCGATATTGATGATCGGCAGCGACGCCGCGACGCCATTGAGCTTGGTAAACTTGTCCATCTTCGGCAACCCCAGTGTGGTGGGGGGTGTAATGCGGCAAACGGGGTATTGGGGTCAAGGGCGGCGAAAGGCGGATGGGTTCGGGCGGCCACGCCCTCGTGGTTCGACAGGCTCACCATGAGGGCTACTGGGATGCCTGTGAGGACCTCATGGTGAGCTTGTCGAACCACGAGGTCCGGGCGCCCCTAGTCCCGCGGCACGAAATCGAACTCCGCCTCGTTGCCGCCCGCCGGATCGTCGGAGACGCGGATGGCGAGACCCTCGGCCTCCAGCGCCGTGAACCAGTCGTCCCAGCTCGCCAGTTCGAAGCCGCCGGGACGATCCGGGCCTTCGTTCTCGTCGGCATTGAGCGCCTGCTGGCCGAAGGTGATCTGCACGATCGTGCGGGTGCCGGTGCCATCAGGCGTTTCGGCCAGCATCGGGCTGCCGGCGCGGGCTTCGGCCCACTGGCGGATTTCTTCGCGGGATTTGAGAATTCTCGACATCTGACGCCTCGTTGGAAAGCTACGCACCATACGCGGCAACCTCCATCGCGGTTCCAAACGGATCAAAAATGAACCCGCATTAACCAGTTCTTGTCCCGGCCACCGCTAGAGTCACTCCGTGACCTACGGAATGGCAGCATGAGCGGCGCGGGCTTCATCCTCGCGATCAACCTGTTCGTGGCCGGGCTCTTCGCCCTGGCCTTCTTCCTCGTGGGCCTCAACAACCGCTCCGACCGGGTCGCCTACTGGTTCGCCGCCGCCTATGGCTGCGTCATCGCCTATCTCTGCTGCGAGTTCATCCAGCCCATCCAGACCTATCCCAAGCCGGTCTACATGGCCGGCTTCACGGCCTTCTTCCTCACCCTCGCGGCGGCCACGGTCGGCATCGCCCGACGCTACCGCCTGCCCGTGCCATGGCTGGGCATGGGCCTGCTGCTGCTGATCAGCCTCTGCGCCAACTGGATCGGCTACGACGAGGGCCGCGACTCGCTCTTCCGCATGTTCGCCTACCAGACGCCCTATGCGTTGCTGCAGGCCCTCTGCGCCTGGTTGGTGCTGCACTCGCGGCGCCGCCAGACCATCGATTACGCGATCCTCTCGACCCTCTGCCTCTCGACCGTGCAGTTTCTCTCCAAGCCGCTGGTCGCGGTGTGGACCGGCGGCGCCGGCGACAGTCCGCAGACCTATATCGCCACCACCTACGCGCTCTATTCGCAGAGCCTCGGCGCGGTGCTGCAGGTGGCCATGGGCCTGCTGATGCTCACCGTGCTGGTGCGCGACATGCTGGTGGAAGTCACCGCCCGCTCCGAGACCGATCCGCTCTCCGGCCTCTACAATCGCCGCGGCTTCGAGCAGCGCGTCGAGCCGGGCCTCGCGGCCATGAAGAAGGGCAACCTGCCGGCCGCGCTGGTGGTCTGCGATCTCGATCATTTCAAGTCGATCAACGACAGCTACGGCCACGACATGGGCGACCGCGTCATCGCGCTCTTTGCCGGTATCCTGAAGAAGGTCGCCGCCGATCGCATGACCGTAGCGCGTATGGGCGGCGAGGAATTCTCGGTGTTCCTGCCCGGCTCCAACGCGTCCGGCGCGCGGCTCTTTGCCGAGGGCGTGCGGGCGGCCTTTGCCAATTCGCCCATTGCCGGCCTGCCCGACTGGAAGCGCTGCACCGCCAGCTTCGGGGTGGCCGAATGGCACAGCGACGAAAGCGTCTCCGACCTCCGCCGTCGCGCCGATGCCGCGCTCTACGCCAAACGCTCCGGCCGCGACCGCGTCCACATGGCCGAGCCGGCGCTCGACGCCATGCCGATGCACCCCTACCCGAAGATCGTGGGTTAGCTCGACCGCGCCCAAAAAATTGGCCGGATCTTTCGATCCGGCCTGGAGGATGACTTTGGGGGTCGGAGGGGTCGTTCGAGGCCTGGTGCAATGCGGAGGCGGGGGCACGCGCTCCGGCTGAAGCCTCCCGACTCTTAGTTGAGGTCCTTGCGTTCCACGAATTCGTAGTTCTCGTCCTGGCCCACGCGCAGTGCGAGGTGCTGCCGGTCGAGTTCCGCAAGCCAGGCCGTCCACGACACCGGCACGATGCCGTCGTCCTGGGATGGCGTGGATACCGGGGCCGGGCGTCTGCCCGAGAAATTCAGGGTGAGGCGCGAACGGACCGTGCCGGAACTGTCGGGCACCCGGCGGATGGCCGGAAGACCGCGACGACCTGCAACCCATTTCTGGATGTCCTGATGCCGGGTCAGCGTATGCGTCGCCATGATGGTCTCCCCTCAGAGCACAGAATGCGGATCGCGCGCTTCGGTTCCGCACCGGCTCCCGAAATATTCGAGTCCGGTTCTGTGGTGATCCTGGGGCGGCTTTACTTGACCGACGTCGCCAGCTTGTACTCGGTCAATTCGGCGGCGCTGAGATAGTAGAGCCGGTTCGGCGGCGTCTCGAGCGCATGTAGCCAGAGCGCCGGGTCGACGCCGGATTCGGTGAGGTAGCGGGTGATTGCCGCCGTCGTCTTCTGCGCGTCCGACATGGCTTCACCCGCGGCGCGCAAGCCGGCCGAGAGATTGGCGGCCTCCACATTGGCGTAGATCTGATGCACGCCGATGGCCGATTTTTCCGTCGCCAGTCGCTCTGTGCCACCGGCAAAGATCAGCGGACAGGACGACGCGCAGAGCGCGCCCTCGGCCACGGACGTGGTGAAGCCGCCTTCGCGGATCGCCTTGCCGATCTCCAGCGCGTCGTTGACCGACCCGCCCGGTGAATCGAGCGCCACCACCTTGATGTATTCGCGGAAACTCTCGACCTCGGCCTTGAACCGCTCCGCCGAGCCGACATCGATCGTGCCGGTGACGTTGAGGGTGCCGCCCGAACCGAGCTTGACGCTCAGCGGCTCGCGCAGCGCCTGCTGGTCCGACGTCACCGCCGGTCCGTTGGGCGCCGCCGGTGCGTCGGGATCGAAGGCCGGCAGCACCGGCATGTCCGGCGTCGCCGCCAGCGGGATCTCGGCCTCGTTGAGCTCGCGATAGTCGATCCACAGCACCGCGGCGCAACCGGCCAGCATGATGAAGAACGCCGTGCGGATGATGACGCCATCGTCGAGCTCGGCGAGCCAGGCCAGGATGCCGCGTTTGTTGGTGACGGCCTCGCTCACGACCGTGCCGGCCCGTCGCCACGCTTGCGCTGCGCCGCTTCGATCGGCGTCACCGTCGCGTCGGTGTCCTTGACCGGCTCGGGCGGCGCCGGCGCGATGGCCGCTTCCGCCGCAGCGATCTCGTCGTCGGACGGCCCCGGCTCCCGCGTCATCTGGCGGTAGAGCGCCATGGCGCGCAGCATTTCGCCGGCCGTCATCGTATCCGCCTCGGGCGTATTGCCGCTTTCGCGCCGCATCGCGTCGTGAACGATCATCAGGACGAGCACCAGCACCACCGGCAGCAGGTCGATCGACATGGCGCCGGCCCAGCTCGGGATGAAGTCCTGCCAGTAGCGCAGCACCGCTTCGGCCGTCGACAGCGGCACGAACCGCCGCGGCTCGACTTTGGCTTCCGCGAGAATTTCGTCCGCGGCCGTCGACAGCGCGGCCGACTGCGCCGCCACCGAGGCGCGCACCGTCTCCATCACCTGATCCTGCCGCGAAATCAGCGCCGCATTGCCGCCATCGGCCACCGGCGCGATGAAGCCCAGCGACAGATCCTGCGCGGCGCGCTTGACCGACGGGGCAACGCCCGTCTCCTGCAGCGCCGCAATCACCGCGGTCAACTGCACCACTTCGGCCTGGAACGCATCGGCACGCGGCCCGATCGATCCCGGCGACGACACCAGCTCGCGCATCTTGGCGAGGTGCGCCGAGCCCTGCGCGAAGGTCGCCCCGACGCTTTCGCGCGAGCCCGTGATGGTGCCCGAAAGCTCGGTCATCTGCGCCGACATCTGGGTGAGGAGCTGCACCACCGAACCCGAACCGGTCGTGCCGGTCAGCGCACCGGAATTACGCTCGTCATCGGCGAGGCGGGCGAAGCGGTCGGCGGCGCGCTGCACGTCCGGAAGCAGCGACTGCGCCGCCAGCGCATTGGCATGGGCCGCATCGAGATCGGCCGTGTAGCCCTCGGTGGTGACGGTCAGGTGCTGCTCCAGCGCCGCAGACCCGGCGAGCGCGGCGGCATTGAGCCACGCCGACATCGCCATGATCATCAGGCAGCCGACGCCCATGGTGAGGAACAGGCCCACCCGCTGTACGCCGGAGGTGACCAGCGGGACGAAACGCAGCATGAAGCTCCAGAAAGCGTAGATCGCCACCGAAACCGCCGCCGAATAGATGATCGCCGCGAAGAACACGAAGGTCGCCGACCCGTCGAGCAGGTCGCGCACGCCCAGATATGTGTAGACGCCCGAGGCCAGTGCCAGCACCGCCAGCGCAAACCGCGTCATCGTCTCCACGCCCTTCACGGTCTCCGCAAGGCGCGCGGCATTGGTCTTTGCAAGCATCGATGGGTCCCCTGTTAGGAGGACATTAAGAAAACAATCGCGGCGGGAATACGGTAGATCGAAATGCCGTTCGCGTGAGCTAGCGCGAAGACTTGCTCAAGGACTTGAGAACCTTTCCACTCGCCTGGCCTTGGCCGGCGCATCGATGGATTTGAGCCTGCCTTCCAGCACCGCGACGAACTTCGGCCGATGCGCCGCATCCATCACCGGCGCGGCCACTTCGGCATACATCGGCAGCTGGTTCGGCGCCGCCTCGGCGATCCGGTCGATCAGGATCGGCAGCACCCTCGCGCCATGTCCTGCCACGGCGAGCTTGGCGAGGATCGCAATCGCCTTGTCCTTGGCGATCACCGAGCCCTTGTCGGCGGCCGCGATGATCCGGTCGAGCGCGGCCAGCACCTCGTCCGGCCGCTCGGACGTCACCGTCTCGACGGCCTGCAGCGCACCCCAGACATTGCGGTTGTTCTTCGACCCGAGCAGCGCAAGAAACGCACCGGCATGGGGCGCGACCAGCTCCGGTCTGATCGCCCCGATCTCGTAAAGCACCTTGATCGCGTCGTTCTGCACCGCGACCGACGCCTTGCTCAGCGCCTCTACCAGCGCCGCGATGGCGGCGACATCGCCGGACGCCGCCAGTTCCCCGGCAAGCTCGACATTCGGCCGCTCGTCATTGCGGTCGAGCGCCGAGGCCAGCCGGCTCAGGACGTCAGGCATCGATCGCCACGTCGAGCGACAGCGCCACCATGTCTTTCAGTGAACTCTGCCGGTCTTCGGCGGAAAGCTCGGCATGGGTGATGAGGCAGTCCGTCATCGTGCAGATCGCCAGCGCCCTGCGGCCGAACCGCGCCGCCAGCGTGTAGAGCGCCGCCGCCTCCATCTCGACGCCCAGGATGCCATGCGCCGGCAGTCGGCCATAACCGGTCAGACCCGGCTCGACGTGATAGAAAATGTCCGACGAGAGCATGTTGCCCACGTGATAGCGGAGGTTGGCCGCCTCGGCCTTCTCCACCGACGAGCGCAGCAGCCCGAAATCCGAGATCGGCGCGAAGTTGAACGGGGTGAACGCGTCGCGGACGATGGCCGAGTCCGTTGTCGCGCCCTGCGCGATGATCAGGTCGCGCACCTTCACGTCGGCATTGAGCCCGCCACAGGTGCCGATGCGGATGAGGTTCTTGACGCCGTAGACGTTGATCAGCTCGTGCACATAGATCGAGAGCGACGGCTGCCCCATGCCGGTCGCCTGCACCGAAACGCGCTTGCCCTTCCAGGTGCCGGTATAGCCCAGGCAATTGCGCACCGAGTTGACCAGCTTGGCGTCGGTCAGGAAATTCTCCGCCACCCACTTGGCGCGCAGCGGATCGCCCGGCAGCAGCACGCTCTCGGCGTAATCGTCGGGCTTGGCATGGTTATGCGGGGTCATTTCGGCCTCTCGTTCCGGTCAGGTGCCGCACCCTAGCGGGACCGCGCGGAACCATCCACCCCCATTGGCCTTTGCACTCGCGTCACGCACGTCCTATATGACGCGCGTCTTGTTATGGAGGCACCACCATGGTCGCGAAGATCTTCATCGATGGCGAAGCGGGTACCACGGGTCTGCAGATCCGCGAGCGGCTGGCCGGTCGTCGCGATCTCGAGGTCATCTCCATCGCCCAGGACAAGCGCAAGGACCAGGATGAGCGCAAGCGCCTCCTGAACCTCGCCGACGTCGCCATCCTCTGCCTGCCCGACGATGCGGCCAAGGAGAGCGTGTCGCTGATCGAGAATTCGACCACCCGCGTCATCGACGCGTCCACGGCTTTCCGGGTCAACCCGGACTGGGCCTATGGCTTTGCCGAAATGGACAAGGCGCAGTCGGACAGGATCGCCAATGCGCGTTTCGTCGCCAACCCGGGCTGCTGGCCACAGGGCCTGATCGGCGGCGTCCGGCCGCTGGTCGATGCCGGCCTGCTGCCCGCCTCGCTGCGCGTCACCTATAACGGCATTTCCGGCTACACCGGCGGCGGCAAGTCGATGATCGGCGAGTATGAGGCGGCCGGTGCCGGCGCCAGCCATTTCATGCCGTACGGGCTCACGTTCAACCACAAGCACGTGCCCGAAATGACGCTCTACACCAAGCTGCAGAACACCCCGCTGTTCGTGCCGAATGTGGGCGATTTCGCCCAGGGCATGACGACGTTCACGCCGCTGCAGCTCAACGACCTCGATACGGTGCCGACCGGCAAGGACCTCCATGCCGCGCTGGCCGACCACTATGCCGGCATCCCGGACAGCTTCGTCGTCGTCGCGCCCTACAGCCCCGACACCGCCAAGACCCCGGCGCTCGACCCGCAGGTCCATAACGGCACCAACCAGCTGACCCTGCACGTCTTCGCCAACGACGCCCGCGGCCAGGCCGTGATCGTTGCCGTCTACGACAACCTCGGCAAGGGCGCCTCCGGCGCTGCCGTGCAGAACCTCAACCTGATGCTCGGCGTGGCCGCCGACACCAGCCTCGCAGCCTAAAAAGCCGCGCGTCAGACATGCCAAAGGCCGGCCTCGCGAGAGGCCGGCCTTTTCGTTTGCGCACCAGCGCTCAGCGGTGGCTGCGATGCACCTTCACCAGCACCACCACCGCGGCGACCACGAACAGCGCCAGGTTGATCGGGTGCATGTCGGTGAAATAGCCGGCGCCCGTATCGCCATCGAAGGCCATCGGCAGGGCGATCAGCGCGGTCATCGCGCCGACCCACCAGCGCAGCGCCCGCACCGAAGCCTGACTCAGCGTGGCGATCAGCATCGCCACCACCGGAACCATGGCGAGATAGCCGAGATCGAGGCCGAGATAGTCGGTGGCGAGCAGCGCCGGCACGCTCCAGGCGGCGACCACGAACCAGGTCGGGGCGGTCTTGCTGGGCAAGGTCTTGTGCGAAGTACCGTCGGGGGTCATGTCGAGAGTGGTCATTGGAAGTCTCCTTTGCTTGGGATTGAGCCGCTCAGCGGGATGCCGGGCGGAGGATGGTGGCGAGCACGGCGCCCGCCAGGGAAAAGCCGGCCGCGACGAGGAAGCCGGCGGCATGGCCGGCCCCCAGGGCGTCGATGGCGGGAGTACCCGCGGCGGCGACATCGGCAGCGCGGGCCGTCGCGACGGTGAAGATGGTGGCGAGGCCGATGGCCGCGCCGACCTGCTGGCTGGTATTGACCAGCCCGGAAGCGAGCCCGGCATCGGGTTCGGTGACGCCCGACACGGCGAGTTCAGTGGCCGCCACGAAGGTGAGGCCGAGGGTCACGCCGATCACGAGGCTGGGTCCGAGCAGGTGCATGACGAAGTCGGCGCCGACCGGAGCAAGGCTCAGCCAGACGAGACCGGCGGCGAGACCGGCGAGCGAGACCGCCAGCACCGGCCGCGACCCGGCCTTGCCGATCAGCATCGGCGCCAGGCCGGCCGCCACCACGAGGGCCAGCGCCAGCGGCAGCTGGGTCAGGCCGGCAGTCAGCGCGTCATAGCCGAGCACGTCCTGCATGAAGAGCGACAGGATGAAGAACAGCCCCGTCACCGCGCCGCCCACCAGCACGACCACCACGTTGCCGACCGCCACGCCGCCCTGGCGGAAGATGCGGAAGTCGACCAGCGGCGCTTTCGAGCGCAGTTCGATGGCGACGAAGAGCCCGAGCAGCACGATGGCGGCGGCAAAGAGCCCCAGCGTCATCGGCGCGGTGAACCCCTGCTCCAGCACCAGCGACAGCCCGGCCACGAGGGCCACGAGCCCGCCAGTCACCGTCGCCGCTCCCGGCAGGTCGAGCGCCGGACGTTCGGCCGGCACACGGTCGCGGTCGACGAGGAACGGGATCGTCGCCAGCACCAGCAGTCCGACCGGCACATTGATGAAAAAGATCGACGCCCAGCCCAGGCTCGCCGTCAGCACACCGCCGAGCAGCACGCCGGCGACTGAACCGAGACCGGCCACCGCGCCCCAGATACCGAGCGCCTTGTCGCGCCCGTCGGTCGCCGGAAACAGCTGCATCAGCAGCGACAGCGCGCCCGGCGCCAGCAAGGCCGCCGAGGCACCCTGCACGGCGCGTGCCGCCAGCAGCATCTGGCCGCTCACCGACAGCCCCGCCACCAGCGAGGCCGCGATAAAGCCGGCCACGCCGGCGAGGAACATGCGGCGATGCCCGTAGCGGTCAGCCAGTCGGCCACCCAGCATCAGCAGCCCGCCGAACGGCAGCACATAGGCGGTGATCACCCAGCTCAGCATCGCCGGATCGAGACCAAGCCCCTTGCCGAGCGCCGGCATGGCGATGTTGACGATCGAGGCGTCGAGCACGACGAGGAACTGCGCCAGCGCCAGCACGGCGAGCGCAATCCAGCGCCGGTTGGCCGCACGCGGCCGGGAGGCCATCAGGCCGGGATCGAAAATATCGGAAGCCATTCTCAGTCTCCTCATGTTAGTGAGTAATCACTCACTATTTTCTCGTGTTGAAGGCACGGCTCCGCCGCACCCGTTGCTCAGAACTCAGTAGTGCCGCAGCCCCTTGGTGAGGATCTGCGCCCAGTCTTCGGCCGACTCAACGATGCCCAGCGTCACCACCAGGTGGCAGAGTTGCCCCCAGGCAATCATCCGCTGCGCCGTCTCGTCATCGGCGCCGATCGATTTGGCCAGCCGCACGATCCGCGCGACTCCCGCCTTCACCGCATCACGTACCGCCGGGATGTCGGTGGCCGCCTGCGCATGGACCTGCAGCATCAGCATGTCCTTGTCGACGATCAGCCGCGCATAGTCCTCGGCGATCGCTTCGAGCGCCGCCTGCGGTCCCTTGTCCTTCTCCCGCATCGCCGCGGCCGTCATCGTCTCCTCGATCCGCTGGTAGCAGCGGTCGATGGCGGCGAGGAACAGCCCCTCCTTGGTGGGAAAGAGCTTGAACACATAAGCCTGCGAGATCCCGGCCTTGGCCGCGACCTCGGTCACCGGCGTCGACGCATAGCCCTTGGCCGCAAAGACCCTGAGCGCCGCCTCGATGATCGCCTCCCGGCGCGTCTCTGCATCAGACAGGTTTGTGCGTGTCGTTTTCATAGGTGAGTGTGTACTCACTAACTTGGATGGAGTCAAGCACGATGATTCAGTCGGCGAACCTCTCCCGCCTGCGGGGGAGGGGGACCACGCATCGCGTGGTGGAGGGGGGGAGCACCTTGCGCTGAATTATGGGCCGGCTTGGAGTGGTTTGCGCAAGCCGCACCCCCCTTCCGTCTGCTTCGCAGCCACCTTCCCCCCAAGCGGGAGAAGGTCGCCGACTGAGGGATCAACCCTCCTCGATCGCCTCCATATCGTCATCGTCGAACCCGAAATGGTGTCCGATTTCGTGCACCAGGACGTGGGTGATGATGGCGCCGAGGGTTTCCTCGTGTTCGGCCCAGTAGTCGAGGATGGGGCGGCGGTAGAGCCAGATCTGGTTGGGCAGCTGGCCGGTATGTTCCAGCGCCGCGCCCTGCGGCAGGCCGACGCCGCGGAACAGGCCGAGGATGTCGAACTCGCTTTCGAGCTCCATCTCCTTGACCGTCTCTTCATCGGGAAAATCGGTGACCACGCAGGGCACCTCGCCCACCAGCGCCCGGAATTCGGCAGGCAGACCCGCAAACGCCTCCGCCGCCATGATCTCGAAATCTTCGAGGGACGGGGCTTGGAGGGAGGTCCAGTTTGTCATGAGGCACGCCCTCGTGGTTCGACAGGCTCACCATGAGGGCTACTGAAAGACCACGATGCCCCTGAGGACCTCATGGTGAGCCTGTCGAACCACGAGGTCCGGGTCAGCCTGCATGAGAAGGAGTAGTGAGTGCAGCCCTATTGGCTACTCACTACTCCCTACTCACTCGTTTCTCAGTTCGTCCACTCGCGGATGTCGACGAAGTGGCCGGCGACCGCGGCAGCCGCGGCCATCGCGGGCGACACCAGATGGGTGCGGCCCTTGAAGCCCTGGCGGCCCTCGAAATTGCGGTTCGAGGTCGAGGCGCAGCGTTCCTGCGGCTTGAGCTTGTCCGGGTTCATGGCAAGGCACATCGAGCAGCCCGGCTCGCGCCATTCGAAGCCGGCATCCTTGAAGATCTTGTCGAGGCCTTCGGCTTCCGCCTGTTCCTTGACCAGGCCCGAGCCCGGCACGATCATCGCGTTGACGCTGGCGGCCACCTTCTGACCGGCCACCACCTTGGCGACGGCGCGCAGGTCTTCGATGCGGCCATTGGTGCACGAGCCGATGAACACGCGCTCCACCGGAATGTCGGTGATCTTGGTGCCCGGGGTGAGACCCATATATTCGAGCGCGCGCCACTTGGAGGCCCGTTTGTTCTCGTCCTGGATGTCGTCCGGGTTCGGCACCACGCCCTGCACCGAGATCACGTCTTCGGGCGACGAGCCCCAGGAGACGATCGGCGGCAGCTTGCCGGCGTCGAGGATCACCACCTTGTCGTAGTGCGCGCCTTCGTCCGACTTCAGCGTCTTCCAGTAGTCGAGCGCCATGTCCCAGGCCTTGCCCGTGGGAGCACGGGGACGGCCCTTCACATACTCGAAGGTCTTTTCGTCCGGCGCGATCAGGCCGGCGCGGGCACCGCCTTCGATGGTCATGTTGCAGACCGTCATGCGGCCTTCCATCGACAGCGAGCGGATGGCTTCGCCGGCGAACTCGATGACGTGGCCGTTGCCGCCCGCCGTACCGATTTCACCGATGATGGCGAGGATGATGTCCTTGGCGGTGACGCCCGGCGGCAGCTGGCCGTCGACACGCACCAGCATGTTCTTGGCCTTCTGCTGCATCAGCGTCTGGGTGGCGAGCACATGCTCGACTTCCGACGTGCCGATGCCATGCGCCAGCGCGCCGAACGCGCCATGCGTGGACGTGTGCGAGTCACCGCAAACGATGGTCATGCCGGGGAGCGTAAACCCCTGCTCCGGCCCGACGATGTGGACGATGCCCTGGCGGCGGTCGAACGGATCGTAATATTCGATGCCGAAATCGCGGGTGTTCTCGGCCAGGGTCGCGATCTGGATCGCGCTGTCCGGGTCCGGGTTGGGCAGGTTACGGTCCGTCGTCGGAACGTTGTGGTCGACCACCGCAAGGGTGCGCTCGGGATGGCGCACCTTGCGGTTGTTAATTCGAAGACCCTCGAACGCTTGCGGGCTCGTCACTTCATGCACGAGGTGACGATCGATGTAGAGGATGCCGGTGCCATCCTCGTTATTGCCGACCAGGTGGTCGTCCCAGATCTTGTCGTAAAGCGTTCTGGCCATAGCCTGAGGTATCCAACTCCGAATTGAGTGAGAGTAACGGGCGGTTCTATTCCCCGGGGAGCGAAATCGTCAAGCTCACCGGGTGGGTGGGGCGTCCAGCAATTGGTTGACCCTGAACGCGCCGAGCAGACTGGTATCGAGCCCGATATTGCTCCGGCTCCACCACGAGATCGCCACCTGGCAGATGATCCGGGCGATCATGTTGACCACTGCGGCGCCCAGCGGCCCCCAGATCGGGATCACGGCGAGTTGTATCGCCATGCCGGTAATCTGCACCGCCCCGAAGATGCGCACGAAGTCGCGCTCGTGCCCGGTCATCAGCATGACGATACGGGATGGCCCCGTCGCAGCGTCGAACAGCAACCCCACCGACAACAGCATCAGGATCAGCCAGCCGTCCTGGTTCGAGCCGCCGAACACCGACAGCAGCAGGTCGCCGAAAAAGAAGAAGCCGACGAACACCACGAGCGAGAATACGAACCCCGCCCAGGCGCCGAGCGCCACGATGGCCTGCGCCTTGCGCATCTCGCCCGAATGGTAGTGCCGCGCCACCATCGGGGCGACCACGAGGTTGAGCGCGAACATGAAGAGGGTCAGCAGCCCCGCGGTGCGGAAAGCGTTGAAATAGGTGCCGGCGCTTTCGGCATTGACCAGCAGGCCGACGAAAATCGTGTCCATGTTGAGCGCGGCGCTGTCGATCACCGCCGCCAGCAGAAACCAGCGGCTCGCCACCTTGCGCTCGGCCCAGTACTCCCCGAGTCCGGCCCGGCTGACCGCGATTTCGTAGCCGCGCTTCTCGGCCCAGAAATGTTGCAGCACCAAAGCCAGCGACAGCGTCACCGCCGTCACCAGCAGCGCCTGCCAGCCATTGATCGGGTCGCCCAGCGCGTAAAGGCCGACCACCGTCAGCGGCGCCGCAAGGCGCCAGAGGATGTCGCGCGGCACCTGCGAGGTCCAGACCGAGCCCTGCGCCCGCACCGCCGAACCCCAGTATTCAGCCAGCGCCATCGGCAGGATCAGCGCCGCCGCCGCATAAAGATGCGCGACCGGCCCGGCTGCGTCGCCGAACAGTTGCACCACGAAACTCACCGCCAGCAGCGCCAGCGTCACGAACAGGCCCGCGATCACCGTGATGGCGCCGCCGGCCCGCAGCGCCTGCAGCGCCCGCTCATGCCGGCCGCCGACGCTCTCTTCCTGCCAGTAGCGCAGGATCGCCGTCTGCTGCCCGACGCTGGCGCCGATCGCCAGCACGGTCGCCAGGCTCAGGCCGAAGGCGAAATAGCCATACTCCGCCTCGCCCATCAGGCGCGACATGACCACATACATCACATAGGTGAGGCCGGCCGTGGCCACCTTGATCATCAGCGAGGCGATCGATCGCGACAGCCCGGTTCGCAGGATCGAGCGCAGATCGGTCGGCGACGGTTCGGTGGGGCTGGTGTCGGTCATGTCCGGAATGTCACGCTCGCGTCGCCCGATTATGGCAGGCAAAGCGCTAGCAAGGTCTTACTGATCCCAGTGGTCTTGCCACTCGACAAGTGAAGCGGTGCGACGCACTCTCTCTTGTAACGGCTTTGCGGCGGGGGACGGTTAGGTGAACGAGGCGCCATTCATCGAGACGCGCACGGATCTGCTCGCCCGCGCGCAGGTTCTGCTCAACACCGAACCGAGCTTTGCCCGCTTCCTGCGCGCCGCCATCGAGTCCACCGACCCGGAGGACCTCAAGGCGCATTCGGCCGACATGCTCGAGGCGCTGTTCCGGAAATCCTATTCGCGGCTGGGCAAGCGCGAACTCGCCAACCACCGCATCTATTTCATGCCCGCCGAGGGCCCGGGCCACCCGGAAATCCTCGAAATCTTCTCCGCGGACATGCCCTTCATCGTCGACAGCGTGCTGGCCGCGGTCCGCGCCGTCGGCGGCACCATCCGCTTCCTGACCCACCCGACGCTGCAATTCGACCCGCAGACCTACCGTGTCCTCGAAATGCCGCAGCCGGGCAGCCGGCTCGAAAGCTTCCTCCACATCCAGATCGACCCGCTGCCCTCGGACTCTGCCCGCGAGGCGCTGATCGCCGAGACCAATTCGGTCCTCACCGATGTGGGCCGTGTCGTCGCCGGCTGGCGCCCGATGCTCGAACGCGTGCGCCAGATCATCCAGCAATGGCACGATCACCCGCCCAAGGCGCCGCCCCAGCAGGTGGCCGAAGCCATGCATTTCCTCGGCTGGCTCGCCGAACACAACTTCACGTTCCTCGGCATGCGCGAATATCACCTCGAGGGCTCGACCCTCGAAGCGGTGCCCGATAGCGGCGTCGGCGTGCTCGAAGACCCCAAGGCCCGTTTCCTGCGCTCCGGGTCCGACTATGTCGAAATGACCCCGCAGCACGTGGAATTCCTCAAGGGCCCCGAGCCCCTGATGGTCACCAAGGCCAATGTCCGCGCCCGCGTCCACCGCCGCAGCCACATGGATTATGTCGGGGTGAAGCTTTACGGCGATCTCGGCGAAGTCACCGGCGAACTCCGCATCATCGGCCTCTTCACCTCCATGGCGATGGCGACGCCGCATACCGAGGTGCCGCTGATCCGGCGCAAGATTTCCGAAGTCATGCGCCGCTCGAACTTCGATCCCTCCGGCCATGCCGGCAAGGCGCTGATGAACGCGCTCGATTCCTACCCGCGCGACGAACTGTTCCAGATCGACGAAGACCAGCTGTTCGAATTCGCCACCACCATCGCGACGCTGACCGACCGGCCGCGTGTCCGCGTGCTGTCCCGCATCGACCGCTTCGACAACTTCGTCTCCGTCCTCGTCTTCGTGCCGCGCGACCGCTACGACAGCGACGTCCGCGCCCGCATCGGCGAGTACCTCAAGACCATCTATGATGGCCGCGTCTCCACCTACTACCCGAGCTTCCCGGAAGGCGACCTCGTCCGCGTCCACTTCATCATCGGCCGCAATGGCGGCCCGACGCCGCGCCCCAGGCGCGATGAACTCGAAGACGCCGTCACCGACCTGACGCTCCGCTTCGGCGACAAGCTGGCGGCGCTCACCGACAACCAGGGCCTTATCGAGCCCTATCGCGACGCTTTCTCGGCCGGTTACCAGGCCCGCAACACGCCCGAACAGGCGCTGGCCGATATCGGCATCATCAACGACCTGCCCGACGACCGCGCCATCGCCATCAAGCTCCACACCCATGACGGCCAGTTCGGCCTCAAGGTCTATCACCGCGGCGCTCCGATCCCGCTTTCGGCCCGCGTGCCGATGCTCGAGAATTTCGGCTTCCGCGTCATCGACGAGTCGACCTACACCGTCGCGCCCGCCGGCATCGGCGACACCTGGATGCACGACATGGTGCTGGAGACGGCGGCAGGCGCCGGCCTCGCCGAGCCCGGCCTGGTCGAGCAGGGCATCCTCGCCGTCTGGGGCGGCGCTGCCGAGAGCGACGGCCTCAATCAGTTGACCGCCAAGGCGGGCCTCAGCTGGATCGACGTCGAGCTGCTCCGCGCCCTGACCAAATATCTCAAGCAGATCGGCATTCCGTTCTCGCGCGACTATCTCGTCAGCGTGCTTGACGGTCATCCGGACGTCGCCGCCGCGCTGGTGACCCTGTTCCACGCCCAGAACGATCCGCTCTATGAAGGCGACCGCGACGTCGCCATCGACGCGGCCCGGAAGACCATCGAGATCGCCCTCGACGCCACCACGTCGCTCGACGAAGACCGCATCATCCGGCGCTACCTCAACCTCGTCGAAGCCGTGGTCCGCACCAATGCCTACCAGCGCGACGGCGCCGGCAACCGCCGCCTCGCTCTGGCGCTGAAGTTCGATTGCGCCAGGATCGACGAGCTGCCGCAGCCCAAACCCTTCCGCGAGATCTTCGTCTACTCGCCCCGCGTCGAGGGCCTGCATCTGCGCTTCGGGCCCATCGCCCGCGGCGGCCTGCGCTGGTCCGACCGGCCCGAGGATTTCCGCACCGAAGTGCTCGGCCTGGTGAAGGCCCAGCAGGTCAAGAACGCCATCATCGTGCCGGTGGGCGCCAAGGGCGCCTTCGTGC
>VFQQ010002908.1_pt1 | contig 17912 bp, 38 predicted proteins | sample 3512341 | NCBI WGS metagenome assembly VFQQ01 (sample SAMN10412373, study PRJNA504923) | tailings metagenome | isolation source: Relicate 2 Philex TSF1 revegetated site | place: Philippines: Tuba, Benguet | collected 2017-08-29 | reverse complement strand
AAACACAACATCAACATCTTCAGTCTTCATGGGATGATGTATTCATATGCTGCAGCATGCACTATCACAGCCATTCCCCCGCACAGGGCTGCAACGTGCTGCCGTTGCTCCCTAACTGCCCTCTCCTCTCCTGCCACCCTCGTGCAACTGCGGCAGGCCAGGCAGCAGCCGTGATCTATCCCAATGTGCCCTTTTGGAACATCAAGCCCGCGCTGCACACCGGTGGCGTCATGCGCTACCGCATCTTCCTGAACGGCCGCTCCTACTGCTCGGCTGACACGCGCGGTGGGTGGGGCCAGCGGTTGTGAAGGCTGCGGTTGGGAGGAGAGTGTGTATGGGTAAGGGTGACCTGCCAGCCGCTGCCCCTGCCCCTGCTCGCTGCACCGGCCCATGCAGCAGACGCTCCATTTATGCTGCTCGCCTGCAGGCTACCTGGTGGCGCCCTTCTGCAAGACGTGGGAGTGAGTTACAGCCAGCTGCTGGATGTGTCTGCTTGGAGACGTGCCCAGCCTCGTCTGCCTGCGCTTTAGCTGTGGAGAGCAGCAGCGTGACGGCCTTGGCTCGCACCTGCAGCTCTACCAGCTGGGATGCCTGTCTGCGCTGCTGGAGAGCTGCTGATACTCCTCTATGCCGCTGTGCTGCCCCCATCATGCCGCAGGGCCGGAGTGATCACCAGCGTGGAAGCAGCAGACCAGCTGATGGCGGCCTCGACAGCCAAGCCCAAGCCCGGGGGGCGGCGCCTGTCAGCCGCAACCGATGACATGGGTCTGGTGGACGGCCAGACCTGGTACTGGTGCCGCGACTCGAAGACAAAGGCTTGGAAGAAGTGCGACGTGGCGTCAGCGATCGCCGGCAGCACCAGCGGCAGCACCGGCGGCGGCGGGGGCGGTGGCGGCGGCGGCGGCGGCGGCAACCAGGGCGGCAGCGACGATGTGCTTGCAGAGAAGGCCGTGAGGCAGGCGGCGGCCAGGGAGCGGGAGGATTCTTCCAATGGCCCCATGGTGTCAGCTGCCACCAACTCCCGGGGCTGGATGTACTCCAACACCGGCGGCTTCTACAACTATGTGCCACGGCCCCTGCTCAACGCTTTTGTGGTGAGCTGCGGGTGGGGAAGGCCTGCCTGCACATGCTCCCAGCAGGGGCCGCCTGCCGCTGCCTGACAGTTCGCGACAGCTACAACAGCGGTGCTGGGTGTGTGGCATGTGCGCCGCTGAGCATGGGCGCAGCCGTGTGTCAAACCCTTCCACACTGCCTCCCTATTGGCCCGTGCAGGAGTACGACTATGGTGGGTGGGGTCACAATAGGTGCAGCCTGCTCAGCCAGCTGCTGTATTGGCAGATGCACTGTTATGCTGCTTTGCAAAGTGTGGTTATCCCTGCCATCCTGTGCTGTGCCACAGCACACCTGCTGCAGCTCATGCCCGCGCCGCTGCCCCCCAGCTGCGCGCCCTGCCTGCTGTTACGCCGCTGCTGGCTGTGCTGACGTCAGCTGCATGGCCGCTGTGCCATCCACTATTGCGCATTTGCTCCACTCCTGATTATGTCCTCATTCTTGCAGGCCAGTGGGATCTAATCGCTGACTCCAAGGAGGGCCTCAACCCTGATGGCTCCGCCTGGGGCGTCCCTCTCTCCATCGTGGTGCGTGCAGCGCAGCAGGGTTGCGGGATGCCCGGGCACACAGCCTGTCCCAAGGCACTGCCCACCTCAGCACCTGCTGACAACCGCAGCACCTGGGGTGGAATGCCCTTTTTCTTCCCTCCTTCACCCTCCTGCCCACTCCTGCTTCGCTCTGCAGTCCGTGGGCCGGTGGGACGTGTGCGAGAACAACTTCCTCACCGCCTCACGCTTCAGCGACAGCGTATACATGGGCCCCGCCGGCAGCGACCGCTTTGTCCTGGAGCCGGTGGACGGCTTCGCCTGGCAAGTCCGCCTCCGCTCGCGGGTGAGGCTGGGATACTGCCTGAGCTGGGGGGGACAGGGAGTGAGCTGCTGCTGCTGCTGCTGCTGCATGAATGTTGGTTTGAGAGGTGGAAGCTGCTGCGGCTGCGCTTGTATTGGGTTGGCATGGTTCTGCTGACTGCGGTTTAGATGCACTGGGTGTTGTTGGGTTTGCGTATGGGAGTGGAACTCAGGGCCACCGCCGAGCAGTGTCCCCTGCCTCCTGTCCCATATCAACTGCGGCAGAACTGATGCAAACCGCTGCTCCACTCCGTTTCCCTCCCTGCCCCGCAGAAGCGGGAGATTGAGGGCAACCCCAAGCGCTACCTGGGCGCCAACATCTGGTGCCGGCCGTACCTCAACGCCACGTTCCAGGACTCGTGCCTCGGCTTCTACGACAAGAAGGACCGTAACGCCACCACCACCTGGTTCATGTCGCCCGTCAAGTGAGTGGGTCCGGCTGGAATGTGGCGGGTGAGCTGTGGCTGGGAGGCAACCACCTGCCAACAAGCATGCTGCACCCAGCTGCAGTTTCCTTCCCCAGAACACCCCGCAATCTGACTCGGCTCCGCCCCATGCACCCCCACACGTCTCCACCCTCGCTTGCTGCAGCCCCTGCCGCTTGATGGGTCAGAGCTGCGCCTCGACGGCACAATGCTGGTGGGTGCCGCAGCGCTTGGTAGCTCAGTTGGGCCTGTGCTGGTGTTTGCTGCGGGTGCCGTGCAGCCTCCCAGCTCCCAGCCCCCTAATCATTAGCCAGTGAATGCTCTGGCTGACCATGTGTGCCCCATGCTCCTGACCGCAGCAACAAGGTCATGAAGTGCGTGGCGAGCAACCTGGAAGGCGGCGGCAACGTGTGCGCCACCCTGCCAGGCAAGCACTGCTGATTTTCAGTGCACGCGGCTGCACTGCGGTTCTGATGGAAGTACTGACCTTGGCTCAGCGCAGCACTGCCCCATCTCTTTCTTAATGGCACCGCCCGCTGTCCCCCTGCCCGCAGGCACCGCCACCGTGAGCACTGTGGTGGAGACCACTAATACAGGCTTCAATGATCTCAGCATTCAGATCACGCTCAACATCCCCCCCAATGGCGGCTCGGGTACGCGCTAACATGCAGGGCTGCTTGCTGTCTGCTGCCCAGGGACCCGTCCCGTTGGACAGAAGTGATGTACTTGCAAGCCCGTTGTAGCGGCATGAAGCTCATCGGCATTGAAGGCACTTAATGAGCTGGGCTGCATCAATCGCCGCCTCCTCCACCTGCTCCTGCTTTGCTGCAGCAATTACCCAGTACGAGGTCAACATGACGGCGCCTGACGGCAGCTGGTTCTACCAAACAAGTGCAACAGTGAGCGCGCCCAATACCAGTGCACCACGCAATACATGTTTGGGCGGATGCATGGGCTGCGTTACAGCGGCAAGCCTGCCGCAATAATCGAAGCCAGCACAAAGAGACTGCTAGGCAGGCAACAGAGATAGTCAAGGAATTCACACGCCCGGTCCTATTTCCCTCCCTGCCCCCCCGCCCCACAGAACGTGTTGGACATCCAGGAGGCGCAGAGTGACACGTATCTGCTGTGCGGTGAAACCTGGACCATCCAGACGCGAGTGACCAATGCTGTGGGGACAACCGCCTGGGCAACCTCGCCATTAACCTACACCGCATCGCCCTGCCGTGGGTGAGTGCACAGGCATGGTGCCGAATCTGAGCTGCCTGCCTGTAGCGGCTTGCACAGATCCAGCAGCGCTGGGCTAGGGGCCTCACGCCATTGCAGGCTTACAGTCCACTCCTGCGCCTGCGCCTGCGCACATCCTGCCCGCAGCAACACGCGCGCTGGCCAGCCCTGCACGTCTGAGAAGGACTGCGGCGATTTGAGCTGCCTGCCCTTGGGCCCCAAGAACCAGACGATTTGCACACGCAAGCCGGTCAGTCCACATGCTGGGCGCTTGATGGGGAATGGTTATCAGGGCAGAGCAGATAGGGTGCTTTGCCGCTTGGCTGACACCACAGCTGCTCCTCACCCAGCTCACCGTAAATGCTCATCCTTGCAGGCGGCCCCCATCAAGGTTGAAGCTGTGTTCACCAATGCCACGCTTACCGTGGTGTCCCTTACTATCAAAAACATCCAGATGCCTCCGGGTGGCAACTATGGCCTGAGTAAGTTCTGTCGTGCCTGCCTGTACGGAAGGGCAGGGCCTTCCATGCCTCCGGGTGCTGCTTGACAAACCTCATCACCACTGCTGCACCAGTGCTCCAATGATGGCCGATGTTGCATCCACTGTTTTGCTGCAGACATCACTAGGTACTGGGCCCGTGCGGTGGCAGTCAACAACCCCAGCCAAGAAATGAAAAAGTCCAGCATATCGGTGCGTGTTGTGTTAAAATGTGGAAGGTGCTCTCCTGGCCTGCCCGTTTCGTAGGCTTGTTGTCAGTGCCAGCCTGTAGGTCATTGACAGCTGAGCCTGCCCGTCATCTCCCTGCCTGCAGAACACTGTCATCTTCGCCAGCACCACCGCTGAGGACCAGCGTTTCCTGTGCACCAACACGCCCACAACGTGGCAAAACCTGCAAGTGTGGGTAGAGACGGCGGCGGGCGAGGGCAACCGCCTCAATCTGCCCAACAAGCCCACCACAGCCGCTTGCACGCCTACTAGACCCCAGTCACAGCCCGCTTGAAGAGTTGCGCCCCTTCACTTGCAGACCGCCTTCAGCCAGTACAGTAGTGTACATGCTGCATGCTGCTCCCATTTGCGCTGACGTCTTGTTGGATGGGGGCCGCTCCCCTCCTCTCCTAGTTGCTGTATTCTCTTGCCTGCCAACGCTTGAAACACAAATGGACATGTGCTGCATTGCACTCCAGTAAACACATGCACACATGTCAGTCGACACAGCTGAAAGGTGGAGGCTGCGGGGCATCAGGTGTAGATAGATGGTGGGGGAATCACCGCAGGCGGTGGCAGCGGTGCCGTGGGCACAGCAGGCGCGGCGTGGTGCTGCGAGCATTGCCGCGGGCGGCGCCGTTCAAAAGCATAGTAGCTCGCGCCATTGGAAGGCGTTCTGTGCCTGTGCGAGCGCCGCGAGCGGCGAACGACCCGCGCTGCCCAACTGCTGCAGCCCAAGCAGCCCAGCACCGGCCGCCCCGCTGACTCGCTCGATCTGCACCTCGGGCGGGTGCGGTTGGCTGGGCAGAGTGGTGGCTGACACCAGCCCTCCAGCCCAGTTGGGTCGGTGCTCACACGCTCCTGTGCGCTGCTCGCAGGGCCGCCCGGCGCCCAGCATGACTCGGGGGACAGCGGCGCTGGCAGCCCTGCTGGCGCTGCTGCTGGCGGGTGAGTGGGCAGCCGCCCGGCCGGCGGCAACAGCCGCCGCCGCCCACCGCAGCTGCTGTCGCAGTGCACCGCGAGTTGGCATGCAGCTCTCCATGTGCTGCACCCTGCTCCTCAGCATAGCTTGCTGTATACGATAGTTGAACTACATCTGCAATGCTGATGCTCGCCCTCACGCTGCTCTTGCTGCGGCTCGCGCCGCCTGCCCTCCCCTCTCCCGTGCATTGCGCAGGCCATGCGGCAGCACAAATCTTCCCGTATGTGCCGGTGAGGTTTCGCCAGCTGCCTGCAACATAAAATGTTGCAGTGAAGCATCAGCAGAGCGCTTCCCGCACCAGTGCACTGCGCCCAGACGGCTGCCCCACCACCGCCGCTGCTGCTGCCCACCCTGCTTGCACAGTTTTGGGACATCAAGCCCGCCAACAACGTGAATGGCGTGCTGCGTTACCGCATCTGGCTCAACGGCCGCTCCTACTGCTTCCCAGACACAAGAGGCAAGAGGATGGGTGCCAGCTGGCGGGAGGGTCACAACAGGGGCTATGCAGCCAGCATTATTGCTGTGCATGGCATTGCTCACTCGCCCTTCCGCTCTGCCCTGCCGCCTGCAGGCTACCTGGTGGCCCCCTTCTGCCAGAAATACGTGTAAGTTAAATGCTGACCATGCCGAACATGCATGCATGTCTGCACTTTTGCACATGGCTGTGTTGGATGTGCATAGCAGCAGGTCTGTCGCAGAGGTGCATAGCAGCAGGTCTGTCGCAGAGCCGCAACCTGCTGCAACACCTCCGGAACAATTACTGAAGTACTTCCACTCCCTGCAGTGTGGGCCGACCCAACACACTGGTAGAGGCGGAGCAGCTTGCGGCTGCTGCTGTGCAGCCCAGCACCCGCCGCCTGCTGGCCAGCAAGAAAAACGCCACGGAAAAAGCCAGCAGCAAACCAAAGAAGGATAAAAAGAAGCAGGTGGATGCCGAGCCGACAGATGCTGAGCGGGCGATAGGTGCAGCCAGCTTTGGGGGCCACGATGACTGGTACAACGATGACACCGGTGACTGGTATTTCGGCAACACCGGCGGCTTCTACAGCTATGTGCCACGGCCGCTGCTCAACACATGGGTGGTGAGCAAGCCGCGGGCTGGGGTGGGCCAGTTGCCAGCCAATGCTGTGGGGGTCTGCTTGGTGGCAGTGCTGCTGCGCTGCTGCCCGTAATGCTGCTTCCATTGGCGCGCTGGCTGGTATGGCTGCATCTTTGTTGCTGCACGCAACGCTTGGCACTGCTGCCTGTTCTGCTCGTCAAGTTGGTGCTGCTGTGGCATTGCAGCTGCAAGGCGGGCATGCATATCTAGTTGCCGCACTTCAAGATGTGCCTGCCCTGCAGACGTACGACTTTGGCATGTGGGACTTCACTGCAACGCGGCTGAACCCCGACGGCAGCGCATGGGGCGTCCCACTGGATGTGCAGGCAAATCAATGACTGTTGCCTCTGGGTATCGCTGCCCAGGCTCCACGGGACAAGCGCTGCGTAGCTGCCATTGCTGGTATGCAGTAGCCGTGCCCTGCACTGCAGGGAGAAGCCACGCACCTTGCTGTGGCGAGCAGCGCTGGATGCGGCAAGGTTGCACGCCCTGCACCCCACAATTGCCCGTCTGCCGGTTGTCTGCCTGCCCGCAGTCTGTGGGCCGCACCAACATCTGCTTCGACGAATTCCTGACGTCGGCAAAGTTCAGCGATGCTGCGTTCATGGGCGCCGCCGGCGCGGACCGTTTTGTGCTGGAAAACGTGGATGGCTTCGCTTGGCAGCTGCGCCTGCGGTCGCGGGTGCGTGGGCGGCTGCTATATTGCATTGCAGGCTGTGGGCAGCTGCAGCCAGCAGCGCTCAATTGTTAATGTTCGTCTTGCCTTGCTGTGGTGCTCAGTGCCTACACAGCAGCAGGAGAGCACGGGACACATTGCATGCCGCTGCCCCCTCTAAATCCTGCAACTGTCTTCTCCACTTTAATTGCAGGCCCGGGAGATTGAGGGCAATCCTAAGATGTACCTGGGCGCCAGCATCTGGTGCAAGCCCTTCCCTGGGGCGGACTTCCAGGATGCCTGCCTCGGCTTTTATGATAAGCACGACCTGGATGCTGTCACCACCTGGTTCCTCTCCCCCGTCAAGTGAGGGCAGCAGGGGCTGGTTGCAGTGTGGCCTTTGACCTGGTGGCAGTGTGCTTGCTCAGCCCGACTGCAACAGCTGCCTGCTTATGTGCTGCATGGGAAGAGCCTCTGCTGTTGTATTGCATTGTGCAATGTGGTGACCCTGTTCTGTACCCTGTCTCTTGCGTCTCCCACTGACTGCAGCCCCTGTAGATACCGCAACCAGACATGCGCCAATAGTGCGCAGTGCTGGTGAGCTGTGGTGGCCATGTTTTGCTTGTGCAGAGGCCGCCCCTGAGAATCTTGGCAGAACCAATGTGCTCAAGCGTTGCCTGCTCCTTAATAGGCCAGGGTGGCCTTACAGTTCAAGCATGGCTGTTCATGCTGCCTGATTCCCACTCTTGTCCTTGCAGCGGCGAACCCAACCTGCAGTGCGTCGGCAACTTTGGCGGCAAGGTCTGCGCCCATGCACCAGGCTAGTGGCAACCGGACTAGGAAGGGCTGTGCAGGGCTAGGACACTTTGCTGCTGTGAGCGGTTTAGGCCATGCGCCAAGTCACACAAGCCAGATTGCGCGGTTGCGATTCTAGGCAGAAGAGCAGCCTGCTTAACCTTCAATGCTTGCTGCACCCTTACTAGCTCTTGCCATGCCGGCACCATCAATGTGTGCAGGCCCGCCCGGCCTGTCCGTAACCCAGGTGTACGACAAGACTGACCCAGACGGCCTCGCCTTTACTGCTGTGCTCACTGCACCCTCTACAAACGGAGGCGCCCGTAAGCAGCAGCCAGGCTTGCAGGCTTGCGCTGAAGTGAACTGTGGTTGTCGGGAGCTAGGCAGTGGCTGCGGTCTTGCAGCCTATGCCTGAACCCAGCTCTGCACGTCCCAGGCACACATCTGCTTTCCACCGCCGGTGGTTGCTGCACGTTTTGCCCTGCTGCCACTTGCTGACCCAACCTGCACATGCGTGCTGCACCTTCTTCATGCGTGCCTGCAGCCGTGAACAAATACGAGGTGTGGGCCACAAATGAAGTTGGCGACGAAATTGGGCCTTTGAGCGGTGTCACGGTAAGTCTGCCTACCTGCTGTTATGCATGCACAGCCCCAGCTGGTCCCAGCGCAGCGCCCTCACACAACAGCAGACACAACACACGTTGCCCCCTTGGGCACATCCAATGCGATCTCCAGGCAACCTGCGCACACCCTGTTGTTACTGCTGTAGACGACCTACGTGTTCACAAGCGAAAACGAGGGCGAGCTGTGTGGCTACAAATGGACGTTTGCTGCCAAGGCTTACAACCAAGTTGGAGGGTCTGCAATCACGCGCTTCACTTTGGATGCAAAACCATGTGGCGCCGGGTGGGCACACACGGAGTGGGGTAGGGTTTGGCAGGCTGCCCTAGCATATTGGCAATACGCATTGTCGGTGGCATAGCAATGATGTGATTGCGCTGCGCGGCCATCAGCAGGGGCCGAGGCATGGTTGGATTCACCGCTCCTACCCGTCCACTTCCACAACACGGAACGCCTCTGCAGGTGTAAAGTGATCTTGCAGCCATGTGCCGAAGATGCGGCAGACCCGGAGTGCTGCGTGAATGCCCCTGACCGTACTGGCACCGTGCAGTGTCGGCAGGGAGTTTGCACGCAGCCGGCGGTGAGTTGTGCGCGGACAGCCTGTCTCATGACCTCCTTCCGGCTGTCCACTACGCCTGAAGCGCTCCCACTAGTTTAGCTCTGATCCCAATCTGAACAGCACCTAGGCAATTATGCTCGCACCTGACCGTTGCAACCTGACCGCCGCAATCTGCCGCACCACTCTGCAGGACGCGCCCGAAGTGAAGTCGGGCCCCACTGGGGGCACGAAGGGCACCTACTCCACGTTGTCTGTCACGATGGTCCCGCCCGAAGCGTACGGCCTGGGTAAGACCCTGGGCAGCCGCTGGCTGTGTGGCTCCTCAGCTGCATGGAGCTGAGCTCAGCTTGCCATGCTGCGGTAGCTGCCCCTGTGCTTCCAGCTCGCTCACTTACCACGAAGCCGACAGATTCTTTTCTCCTCCACGAAACGTGCATGCAGCCATCCAACAGTATTGGTTCAACGCCACCAACCAAGGAGACACGACACAAGTGCTGTCGGGCTACAGCGTGAGTTGTGTAGGGTCAGGTCGCTTGGCCTGGATGGCATGCGAGATTCTTCCCCCTGCACTCCCACTGCTGCTGCATGGCAAGAGTGTGCACAATTCTTTCTGAAAAGTATAGCCCTCTCTTGATGTAATGCAGGACACGGGTCCCACGGTGCAGTTCAGCTCAGAGACACCGGAGTTTGCGGCCCTGATGTGCAACGGCGATGTCGTCACTTGGGGCGACATGTATATCTGGGTGGTAACAGCCGCGGGCGAGGGGCTGGTAAATTACATCCCTGGAACTGTCATCACACCAGCCTGCTAAGCAAGGTAGCAGCCACGGCCGCAGCTGAGGTGCAGGCCCCAGCGTCGGCCTGTCTTGCCAAGCCTGATTGCCGCCAACCGCAGCGGTTGGCACGAGCCGCCGGGCGGTGCACCCTGCCAGCACACGATACCTTGACAATCCCTGCATGTTTTATTGCTGCTAGTGCTGCCTGTAAGAACGGCAGTGCTGCACTGGAAGGGCCTGGCGACTGGGGCAGCACAAGCAAGGCCCCTTGGCCGCAAGCGCTGTGCATGTGCGACGGTGCCGAGCGGCGCCATTGGGTTGCCGTGGCCGCACCCTGGCGGATGCTGCTGTATCTTGCACAACTGCTTTCCGACACTCGAAGTCGAGGGTCTGTGGATTGCTTGGCAGCGTTCTCGTCGGCCACGCAACCGGGTGCGCGCCATCTCCGTCCAGGGTTCGGCGGCTCGATTCAATTACGCAACCACTTGCACTGGTGAGCCCGATGTCGATGCGTCCCCGCGCCCCGCGCCTCACCGCGCCGAGTCAAGTGCTCCGAACCTCACCCTCCCCCCAAGCAGCACAAATTGGCCGCCACCAATGTGGCGAGCGCTGGCGCTGCTTGTGGCGCTGTTGGGTGAGATGGGCACCGGCTGCCGCCGGCGCCGGTCGGGACACGCCGCTCAACCCACGTGGCAGCGCCTGATTCGCTTGATGCTCAGCTGCATCAGCTGCCCCACAACCTGTGGGTCTGCATGCCACTTTCCCAGCGATCCTGGCCGGCGCCGCTCCCTTGGTCCCATCCACCGCAGGCCACTCAGCAGCAGCCCAGCCCATCAACCCGAATGTACCTTTTTGGAACATCAAGCCCTCGCTGCACATCAACGGCGTGATGCGCTACCGCATCTGGCTCAACGGCCGCACCTACTGCAACTCCAACACCTACGGTGGGCAGTGCGCTGTGCATGCTGGGTGGTGGGAAGGGTGCGGCAAGGCCCGCTTGCCCTCCAGGCATGGCTCCGTTGGCTCCGCTGGGATGCCTGGTAACAATACCATACCATCTAGACTATCTAGGTAGTCTAGACTATCACCATGGTGCTGGACACATGTTGGGTTTAGACCTGGATGCCTGGTAACAACGTAGTGCAAGAGCGGAAGCGAGGCTCAGTTTAACATCCTTGGTGCTGCCCAACTGGCGTCCTCACCTGCCCGCCGGCCGTGCCCCTCGCCACCTCCGCAGGCTACCTCACTGCACCCTTTTGCGACAAGTTTGAGTGAGTGCCTGCTGGCTAGACCACCAGCCTGCTGACCACTGTCCCTGTATCGATTCCACGGCGGCAGCACATCGGCCGGCTTGCATACACCGTTGCGCCATGAGCGATTCGTCATGGGTGAGGAAGTGCTGCACGGGCCTCGGTGCGGGCAACCTTTGCTGCCCGCTCTCCTGCGTTGCAGAGTGGGGAAGTCGAGCAGCAGCAGCAGTAGCAGCAGCACCAGCAGCAGCACCAGCAGCCCGGCTGCAACCAAGGCGAATGCTACGGCAGCAAGCAGCAGCCGGCGGCTGCAAAGCAGCTACTGCAGCGACTGCAGCCTGCCGTCTCCACGGCTCAACACTTGGCAGGTGAGGGATCACAAATTGAATACGCCACTATTGCATTTGGTGGAGAAGGCGACCCCTTGAGGCTGGCGTGCGGGCGCTCATGAAAGCGCCACGGCAGCTGACCTGCGCTTGCCCCGCCGCCCTGCCCGCAGACGCAAGGGTTTGGGCAGTGGGAGCTGCTGCCGGCGGGGGCCAAGCTGAACCCGGACGGCTCTGCCTGGGGCATCCCGCTGCGCTTTGCGGTGAGCTGCGCTCGCTGTGCCCGCTGTGGTTTGAGGTTTCCCTCGCGTCTTGTTGTCTTGCTTGCAATGGTTCCAACTGCAGGCATGCTGCCTCAGATCCCCGCCTTTGAACGTCCACCAACCATGACCCTATCCTGACCCCCTCCCTCTCCCACCGCCTCCCGCCTTCATCCGCAGTCTGTGGGCCGCCAGCCGGTGTGCTATGCAGCTTACCTGTCGGCCTCCAGCCACAACACCAACATCTACCTATCGCCCGTCGGCGGCGATCGGTTCGTGCTGGAGCCGGTGGACGGCCTGGCCTGGCAGATACGCCTCAGATCGGTGGTGCGCTTTTGGGGTTGGAGGGGGCAAGGATGAATGGGCTGCACAACTGGTGCAACTGGCAAGCCAATGTGGCGATCCAACTGGGCGGTGTGGATGCTCCCAACCGGTCCCTAGAACTTCGCAACAGCTGCCCCAAGCTGAGCTGGTATTCGTTCATCCAGTTGGCGAATAGGATGAGCAGGCCTTACTGCGTCCCTGCCCCCAGCTGGAGCTGAAGAGCTGTTCAGCATAACACAGGGCGAAAGACGCTAAGCTGCCTCTTACCCCTCTCTTCTGCAGAAGCGGGAGCAGATGGGCAGCTCCTGGAAGTACCTGGGAGCCGCCAAGTGGTGCAAGCCCAAGGGATTCACTGTGCAGAATGCCTGCCTGGGTGGGTTGTGCGATGCACACCTGCATTTGCGGGATATCATGCGGAACGCCTACCTGGGTGGGACCACTCAACGTGTTGTGGGTGGGCGCAAGTAGACGGTCGGGGAACAGGGGTGTGGCGGGCATTACATGGGCTCGTGTGCACAAACAACAACAACAACATGATTTAAAAGGCTCACACTTTGCCCCTGCTGCTACCTGCAGGCTTTTACCGCCGTGACGACACCTCCGTGTTTACCACCTGGTTCCTGTCGCCCGTCAAGTGAGCCGGGGCGCTGGTCTGTGCTGTGGGGGCCAGCTGCACCCACCTGTTGGGCAGCTGTGCACCATCACAGGCAGGCACGGTTGCATGCATCATGGCACGGTGTTCATGTAGCGCTGGCTGTGCTCTCCCGCCATACCCGGAGGTCTGTCCCATCACCCTCACCTCAGTTCACTCACGCACTCATCCCCACGCCTGCAGTCCGTGCAAGGGCAGGGGCGGCGCCTGCAACCGCGACGCCGACTGCTGGTGAGGGGTCGTCGCCACCGGTGCGCTAGCTATGCTTTTGCTCTTGCCGCCGCCGCCGCGCCAATCCTGCCTCTGTTGGCGCACCAGGCGCACCACCACCGCCTTCTGAGTCAGTTGGCCAACGATACTCCACACATATGCCCTGACTGTATTGGCTGACGATACACTACACGAATGCCCCCTACTGTGTGCCTTGCAGCTCTGGACGAGGGCTGGTGTGCGACACCAGCAGCAAGACGTGCGTGACGCCCCCAGGTGCGCCCTGGCTTGCTCTGACTTGGGTTACGAGGGCTGGCGGGCCTGGAAGTATGCATGCAGCTGGGGCAGCAAGCTGTGCTTGTACTCCACACACACCAAGGCCGGGTGCCATTGGGGGTTGTGCCGCCTGCAGGGCCTTGCACGGAAATGCTACACATCGCTCACCCCAACGGCTACCTTCCTCTCCCATTGTTCACAGGCGCACCCGGCCTGGGCGAAGTGACCAGCGGCTATGATTCCAATGATGTGCTCAACATGAAAGTGACGCTGAACTACCCAACCGGGTTCGACGCCACCAGTGAGGGCCCAATCCATGGGCGTGTGTAGGGGCTGGCTTTAGGGCAGGTGGGGCGTGGATTTTTCCGCAGCGGCAACCCCATTGATGCCAAGTGCATGCACACCGGTTGTCACCCCTTTCTGCTGCCTGCAGCCGTGTCCAAGTTCGACATCTGGCTGCAAGACTCCGGCAGCTCCCTCAAGCTGGGGCCCATCATCAGCTCAACGGTGGGTCTGATATAAGCTGGCCTGGCCTAGCAGCAGCTGCTTGCCGCCAGCGAAGGGCCCCGATTGTATTTCACACGAGGATGGATGAGCCAGCCCTACACGACTGGACCGTTGTGCCCACTGCTCTGCCCCTGTTGTGTGTTGCGCAGAACGTGCTCGAGTTCAGCTCAGCGACCTACCCCAAGCTGTGCGGCCGGACCTGGGTGATCAGGTGGGAAATGCAAAGGGCCTGGTGCAAAATCGCAGTTTTGTTACTGCAACTTTGTCACTGCCTGCCTGCTGCCGAGGAGGCCGCCTGCTGCTGGGCGCCACACAAGAGCGGCGCTGCGCGATCCACCGGCACATGCTCCCAGTGACTCATGTGCTGCTCCGCCCTGCCGCATTGCGCCCTGCAGCGCCAAGTGCTACAATGGCGCCGGCGCCTCCCCGCTGGCCACCTTCAAAAGCTCGGCGCCCAACTCGCCGCACACAACGCCCGAGTGCGGCAGGCAAGCTGAGCAGCCGCTGTGCACTGGCCTGCGTGAGCGCCAACCAGTTGCCTGCTGCTTGGTAGCTCCGGCCTCAGGCCTTTCAGGCAGCTGTCCACCTCTCCTTGCCTTGCCTGCAGCACGTGCGCCGCCCTCGCGGCCTCCTGCGCTTCGCTGCCCTGCTGCACAGGCACCGACCCGCCGCTGCAGTGCCTGGACGGCGGCTCCGGCCAGATCTGCAGCCGCATTGCGGTGAGGGGGGCCCTGTGGCAATGGCCACATGCCGCTGCATGGGTCTCCATGTTGCAGCTTGCTTGATGTTAGGTTGCAGGCGCCCCTGTGCCGTCTGCTTGCTGTTGACCTGCCGGTGCTGGCGGACCCTGCCCTGCTGTGCTGTGCCCGCTGTGTGCAGGACGCGCCCAGCGTGACGTCCACCACCCCCGATACAAACGGTTGGCCTGCAACCCTGACCGTCGCGCTGTCGGACCCAAACACATACGGCTTGTGTGAGTGAACGGCAGCCCTGCCGCTGCTCTGCTGCTCTTGCTGGCTTGCAAGTGGCTACCATTGTGCCGCAGGCATCTATGCGTCCCTTGCTGCTGCCGCCGCCGCTGCTCAGGCGGCCTCTTAGCAGCTCTCCACCAATACAGGTTGTGCTGGCACCTCGCCCAGGCGCACGCATTGCTGTGCACAGGCTGCCACAGCCGCAAGCCACCCTCCGACCTGCCTGCCTGCCTGCCTGCCTGCCTCTCCTTGTTGCAGCCATCACTCAATATTCGGTTGTGGCCACGGCCACCGTGGACGGCACGGAGCACACCGAAACCGCCACCAGCAGCAATGTGCGATGCTGTGCTTGCATACAAAAGCTAGCTCGTATTGGGTTGGGTGCCTGAACGGCAACGCGGCTGGGGTGTTGCCACGACCGAAGGGTTTGATGGTGCACGCGGCAGAGGGCTGCTTACCTGTGACCCGCACACTGCCTTCTCTCACCCTTACTTCCCCTCAGAACCAAGTGGCCCTGTCCTCAGATGTCAACCCCTCGCTCTGCCTGGGCAAGGAGGTGCAGTGGAGCCTCACGGTGTTCGTCACAACCGCAGCGGTGAGCGCAGGGCAGGGTTGGAGGGCCACGTTGCAAACAGGGTGCTTATAAACCAGGCAGGGAGACGTTGGGCGGCAGTGCTGAAGGGCTTGGGATGTGAAGGCCGACAGGGCTAGCGCGGGATGCAAAGGTGCTTCTTGCCATGCCAGTGCAACGGGCGCTTGTGCGCCATTGCGCCATTGCTGCCCCATGACTCTGCACCGGCCACACCCTCGTTGCCTGCAGGGCGACGGCCAGTCGGCGACGGCCACTGCCACCATGCCTGCCTGCACCAACCCGTGAGGGCCGCACAAGCCGCACGCGCCAGGCACAATCCACTTTGTGGCCGGATGGCAGGCCATGACCATTGTTCTGAGTGGCCGCTGCATCCTTCCACTTCCAACCTTCGCTCACCCGCTCTCCGTCTCTCTCCCTTAGGGAAGCTCGTTGCCTCTCCCTCTCTCTACTCTGCTCCTGCTCTTTTTCTCGAACAGGTGCAGGCCCGACTCCATCCTGTTGCCCTGGGGGGTCGTGCGCTGCAGCACACACAAATGAATTTCACGCAGTTTAATTTCTCAACCCCTCTCTCGCTGCCCAGCCGCGTGGCAGCAATTAACGGACCGACTAGCTAACAGACCGATCCTGCCTCCAAGGACGCAGTCCGGTGTTGCGCGCGGCCTGCTTTATCTTGCACCGCACCACTATAGCGTGTTGCTTTCTTCCCTGCCTGCATTTTCTTCGTCTCAATTCGATGAGCGGCAGCTTGGCACAGATTGCACCTCACGCCGTGCCGCCCTGCACTGATTCACTGAACACGTACTGAATGTGCTTTCTTGATATGTAACCCGTATCGACCATCTGCACAAGCTTGTTCGCGAGGGGGAGTGGGAGAGGGGCCATCACGCGAGACGGCGCTCTGCGGCAGCTGGACGGCTAGCGCCCAGCGGGCGGGCGGCACCAGAATGGGGCGATCGGCAGGCGGCGGCATTCTGAACGCCTTCTTCGTGCTTTCAATAGCTATCTGCCGGCGAGTAGAGCCGCTGGGTGAAGCGGGTGGGCCTGCCACCGGCCTTCTTTGCGCTGCGCCGCAGGTGAGGCCGCCGCGCGCTGCTGCTGCATTTGAGAGTTGCGCCGAGATCTGGGCGAGGAAGCATGCGGCCAGGCGGTGGGCCCTCAGCGGGCGTCGCCGAGCCTTCTCCTGGAGAGGCTTGCTGCGATGCATTTGCGACGCTTGAAGATCCCGGTAGTTCGCGCAATCCAAGAGCTGCAGGCCGACCACAAGCGCCAGTGGTGGCGGCGGTGGGTGGACGGCGGCGGCGGCAGTGCCTGCTACCTCTGCTCGCCAGGTGGAGCGTCCAGCAGGGCAGCTCAGTCCCTGGTTGCAGTAACCTTTGACAGCCATGGAGGACATCTGCATCGTGTGCGCCGAGCCGCTGGCCTTCACGGCCTTTGCGCCGTGCGGCCACAAGGTGAGAGCGCTGGGTGGGTGGGCTTGCAGTTGGATCGCAGTCTTCTTACCGTGCTACTACCAGCTGTTATCTCGCTTTTGCCGTTCCTGTGAAGCCCCGCAAGCCTGACGCGGCAGCAACAGCAGCTGCCACCCTGTGCTGTGCTGCCACGCTGTGAAGAGCTGCCACCCTGTGTTGTGCTGCCACCCACAAGTGCTGCCACCTGCTGCTGTGCAGGACGCCTGCTCCAAGTGCGTGTCCCGCCTGCGATCCGTGCTCAAGGACCAGCGCTGCGTGTACTGCCAGGTACGGTCCTGCCTGCATGCCATGACGTGGCCCTGCTTTTCTTGCCATGCTCGTCTTTCGTTGCGGGGCTGGCGAGCGTTGAGCTGTTGCCCAGCCCCGCCGGGCGGTATGCTGTGGTGCGCTGCCCTGCATGCCAAGCAAGCCAAGCCTTCCATGTTCCTGCTGCTGCTGATGCTGCCATCCGACTCACCATGCGCTGTTGCTCGCTTGCTGCAGGTTCCCAGCCACAGCGTCTTTGTCACGCGCTTCATGGGCAGCCGCTCACGTTGGTGTTGACCATCCATATGTTGACTTGCTTCTGCTGCCTGCTTGCTGCAGGTGCCCAGCGACAGCGTCTTTGTCACCCGCTTCATGGGCGGCTACACAGAGAACGTGCCACCCGACGAGTTTGACGCGCTGCCGGTGCGCTTTGGCAGTTGCTGTGGTGGGGTTGCTGTGTTGTGGGCGATCCGTGGTGATTGGCCGCCGCCGGATGATTTCAATGCGCTGCCGGTGCGCTTCACAATATTTCTGGGGTGGTTGTTTCGGTGGGCCGCATGTTTCCCTTCCCGCATGGGTGCAGGTTCCCGTGCTGTTCTCTGCTGTGGCAGCGCTTGCCTTTCGTGGATCACCTTTGACTGCACTCTGCTGCCTGCAGGGCCGCGCCAAGCGGGGGGAGCTGCGCTACCTGGAGTCGGCCCAGGCCTATTTCGACGATCCGGCGCACTACGATGAGATCAGCCGCATGTGCTCGTACACGCACCCACGCGTGTGGCAGGACACCCCGGGTGCGCTTGCTGCTCTGCCTGCTGCCTTTGCCGCCTGAGCCGCCGAGATGCTGCTGCGTGTGGCAGGACAGCCCGGGTGCGCTTGCTGCTGCTGTTTGATGTGCCTCCATGGCTGCTATGCTGAGCTGCTGCTGTTGCTGAGCTGCTGCTGCTGTGGCAGGACACCCCGGGTGCGTGCTGCAATCCAGTGTTCTGCCCCGCTGCATTCGATTGTGCCTGCCTGGTGCTGCTGTTGCTG